>SL_3KL_010_SEDDRAFT_10002844_pt1 | contig 15772 bp, 14 predicted proteins | sample SodLakKL_010_SED_2_FD_10381 | JGI IMG/M metagenome (IMG submission 10381) | reverse complement strand
ATCTTCAGTCACAAAATGCATGTGTATGTTGCTTGCATGGTGTGTGAATATTCCATGATGCGAATCAGAATAAAAACCAAGAATAGTAACTTTTTGATGGGGCAGAACTCCGTGCGGTCCAGCTGTTTGATGTTTGTCGTGGGTATGCACAGGATCATCTTCCGGCCAGTCAATCACATGCCAAATCAATTCTTCGAAAGTTCCTTCAATTAAAAACGGGAAGGGTTTTGCAGTATCTATTCCATACTCCTTTGCCACCTTTTCAATGGCCAATTGTAATTGTTCACTATCGCTGATGGTCCCGGCAATTGGTATTTTTTCAGTCCATGACTCTACGGATACTGTCACGAGCAAGGCAGCCGAACCTTTGAAGGGTTCTGTAAAAATCACCTCTCCGTTATCGGCGCGGGTCGAATATGTCTTCCTGTCTATAACCAGTATCTCTCCTTTCAGGTCTTTAAATGCCCCGAGAGCATATAGATTTTCGGTGTTTTTAAAATCTTCAAGATTTGCTTTGGCTGAGAGATCTCCTTCGTGCATAATACCTCGCAAACTTCCAAAATATTCAACTTCGGATTGAGACATGACTGATTCAGGCATTATTGCAGCGAATGTCACTGAAATCAGTAAGATGATATGTCTGCCGGTTAAAGGTTTCATGGCTGTTTATTTGGTTTATAAGATTTATACAAGCCGGTTTTACTTTTTTTCAAGCAGTAAAATTCCGGCCTGTTTAATCAAAACTGCAAGTGTTTATGCTCCGGGTACCGGAAGCGGCAATATTGTAAGGCTCCACATTGCAAAAATGGTTAACAAAGCTGTAGCTACGAATACGGTAGCCCAAACTCTTTGCGACTGCAGAGACGGGGCTATTGCAGCACCGCCTTTATATTTCACAACCAGTTCAATGGCAAGTAAAACGGTAGTTGCTGCAGCAGACATCATACAGAACGGGCAGATAGCCTCAATTACATAAATCTGCAGATATACAAAACCCATCGAAGCTATAAAACCGATTGCAGTAACCGGAAGCAAGATTCGTTCTACAAGTTCATTTTTTGTTGTCAGCCATATGGATCCCATCGCTATCATTACGATGTAATAAACGGCTCCAATTGCTGCAAGTGGAATGGAACCAATATATGCCCAGTTGCTTGTGATAACCAGCATAGGACCCCCTCAGCTCAGCGCCTTCAGGGATGATGGGAATCACCCAAAAATGAATCGCAGTTAAAATAATACTGGCTACCCAGCCAAGCATTGCGGTAAAAATAAATGCCCCTAATAATTTGTTCATGGTAATTTCTATGAGTTTTTAATTTTTGATAAAATCTATTGTTAATTTTTTTGTTTAAAAGTGTTTGACAAACCAGGTTTTTTCCTGGAGTATTTTCACCCAGTGATTTACAGCACTGGTTTCTTTGATATCAAGTTCAGAGGAATAAAAATTACCGCCAACCTTTGTTGCTTTTCCGTTGCCCTGGTCCAGTATATATTTTCCTTCAGCCGTAAAAACCTTATCCGGTTGTTTTCCATGCATTTGACGTGTAATGTTATGGGCAACAGTATTTGCTTGGTATTGGGCAAAAACTCCGGCTTTTGGCAGCGATTCGGTTCCGCTAAGCGGAATCGTTGTAATGTCTCCGATTGCATACACATTTTCGAATGGTGTTTGCAATGTTTGATGGTTAACCTCAACCCATCCGGTTTCTCCGGTCATACCGGCTTCCCGGATTACGGCCGGACATACATGTTTAGGAGTATAGGCCATCAGGTCATACTCTTTTTTAACTTCCTGATTATCCGGCGTTGAAAAAGTAAGATGATTTTTATCAGCCTCATCCAGTTTATGCTCAGGGAAGTAATCTATACCCTTCGATTTCATTAATTCACTCACCCGCAACGAAATTTCTTTACCTGCAAAAGTCATAGGTTCAACTTCGGGTGTGTAAAGTGAAATTTCAGTTTTTTCTCTGAGTCCTTGCTCACGCAGGTATTCATCAATCAGCATGGCAGCTTCGTAGGGAGCCACCGGTGATTTGTAGGGCAGCGACGAAACAACAATCGCAATTTTACCGCCTTTAAAATTCTTCAAATCATTATAAAATGATTTTGCACCCTCAACTGTATAGTAGTTATGGCCAAGCTTGCTCATTTCATGAATATCCGTTTGGTCAGCACCGAGGGAAACCACCATATAGTCACCGCTGTAGGATTTTCCATTGCTGGTTACGGTAATGTTATCAGGGTCAACCGACTCTATATCACCAAAAACAACTTCGATTCCGCCAAGCTGAATATTCGTTAAATCATCCTGAATTTGTTCAGACTCCCTCTTCCCTACCATCATCCATGTAAGTGATGGCGCAAAAAGGCTTTTCTTCTGCTTTTCGAATACCAGCCCCCCCCCAATTTTTTTGCTAAGCTCTCTGGCGGTTCTGATGCCTCCGATTCCGCCACCTAAAACAAGTATTGTTTTCATAATTATTCACCTTTAATTGTTTTGTTATTTATTTAAACTGTTGCCACGGGCAATTTTTGCATAGCCCAATCAGGAAACCCTCTTTCCAGCCTTGCTGCATTAAAACTATTCTTACTCAGCAATTCAGCAGCCTCATCTGCCATCAGGCAAAACGGGCCGCGGCAGTACACTACAATCTCTTTGTCATCTGGTATCTCATTGAGCCTGCTTTCAAGCTCTTTTAAGGGAAGAGAGATGGCGTTTTCAATATGTGCCATTTTATACTCTTCCTCGGGGCGGACATCCAAAATTATCACTTCATCCTTCTTCATCTTTTCAATCAAATCGCCGGGTGTAATTGTTTGCAGCTGTTCCCGTTTGCTGCGAAAGTCTTCAATTAACTGTTTCAATTCAGCATTTTGAGAAAACCCAAGCCGCCGCAATGCGCACCAGCCCCCCCCTGTAATAGTTGTATTTCCATTCCCTCTCCGAAATAACCAGCCGTGCATTTTTCAACACCTGGAGATGTTGAGATGCATTGCCCACGGTTAAATTAGTATGTTTTGCTATATACTCGACCGGTGCCGGGCCCTGGGCCAAAAGGTCAAGTATTTCGAGACGATGCTGATTCCCAAGTGCCTTGGTTATACCGGCCATCTCGTTGTAAATCGAATTTTTGAATTCACGCATGTTCATAGTTCAATAGTTTTGTTCTGTAATATGATATGAATAAAAATTTTATCATTCAATAAATCCATAGAATGATAGCTTAATGGTTTTTTAATTCTGTATCTCACTGATATATATGCCTTTATCGGTTTTTTAAATTTTAAGATTCGACTGGTTTTGTAACCAATGTTACATTTCGCAGCGATCTAAATGAGTGAGCCGGGCGATGTGAAATCTATTGCGAATTCCTCATCATCAGATAAGCTTGCATGCCGTGATGAAGTACGGAAGAGTGGCCTCGTAGTTTTCTATATCATTTTAAATATTGAGCAGGATTAACCGCAAAGGGCACTCCTTCGTGCAAAAAAACTTCGGAGTGCAGGCGCCAAATGGCGCGAAGGTTTATTTTATCAATGAAAAAATAGTGCCGTTAGGCACGGCCAATATTGTAACCCGGTGATTTATCGCCGGGACTAACTAAGATAACCTCACATATAAAAGTACCGTAGTTAATACCCATTTGAAGGATCAGAGCGCGCGTTGATCATAATGACTCAATTCCAAACAGGATAGCATCAAAAACTTGAATAAATTCTGCATCAGTTATCTGTTTATAATGCTGAAGAATCCTTGGCGCCTCTTTGCGATCTTCGCGGTTAAAACTTCTCGGAATACTAATTTTGGCAAAATTTCAAACATGGCCCGAAACATTGTTTAAAGATCTAAAGCTATTCCAAATCCAGGAGCAGGATTAACCGCAAAGTACGCCAAGTGGCGCGAAGGTTTATTAGACAAATTAAAAAAGAGTGCCGTTAGGCACGGCTATTTCTATTACCCGGTGATTCATCTCCGGGTAATAACCACACTACCCCAACAACTTCCTCTCCTCCGCAAACTCCTTCAAAACATCATGCAGATTGGGCGATCCTATCTCCTGCAGATCATACCCCACACGCACCATCGGTTTATTAACCTTCAGGATTCTGGACAGATCGATGGGCGTGCCCACGATTACCGTGTCGCAATCGGTTTTGTTGATGGTCTCTTCAAGGTCTTTTTTCTGCTCTTTTCCGTAACCCATCGCAGGCAGCAGTGAACCGATTTCCGGGTAGATATCGAAGGTCTCCTGGATACGTCCGACTGCATAAGGCCTCGGATCCACAATGTCTGAGGCTCCGAATTTCCTGGCTGCTACAATTGCCGCTCCCAGTTTGGTGCCGCCGTGGGTAAGGGTTGGCCCGTCTTCAACAGCCAAAATCCGTTTGCCCCTGATCAGATCCGGCTGATCAACAGTAACCGGAGATGCTGCATCTACCACAACTGCACCGGGGTTAATTTTTTCGATGTTATCTCTTACCACCTGAATATTCTCGGGCGATGCGGTTTCCATTTTGTTGATCACAATTACATCGGCAAGCCTCAGGTTTGTTTCGCCCGGGTAGTAGTTGAGCTCATCACCCGGACGATGAGGGTCGGCGATTGTGATCATTAAATCCGTTTTGTAAAAAGGAAAATCATTATTTCCGCCATCCCACACGATCACATCAGCCTCTTTCTCGGCCTCTCTGATAATCGCTTCATAATCGATTCCGGCATAAATCACATTTCCGCGGACCACATGCGGCTCATACTCTTCCATCTCTTCGATGGTGCAGTTGTGTTTTTCCAGATCTTCCAATTCGGCAAATCGCTGCACTTTCTGGGCAGACAGATCGCCGTAAGGCATCGGGTGGCGGATGGCGACTACTTTCAACCCAAGCCCCATAAGTTCTTCGATCACTTTGCGTGATGTCTGGCTCTTCCCGCATCCCGTACGAACGGCACCCACCGAAACTACCGGCTTGCTGCTCCCGATCATCGTTTCTTTTGTACCGATCAGCACAAAGTCTGCGCCCGCTGCATTCACCTCCGAAGCAACGCTCATCACTTCGCGGTAGGATACATCGCTGTAAGAAAACACACACAGATCCGCATCCAGGTCGCGTATCAGTTCGGGTAGCTGATCCTGCGAATAGATCGGAATCCCATCCGGATACAATTCGCCGGCCAGCTCAGCCGGATATTTTCTGTCATCAATATCAGGGATTTGAGCAGCGGTAAAAGCCACTACATTATATTCCTCCTTTCCCCTGTACGCTGTATTAAAATTGTGAAAATCGCGTCCTGCCGCCCCGATAATAATTACATTTCTTCCCTTTTCAGCCATCGTGTTTACCCGCTCCTTTTAGTTCGTTTTTTAAGATTTGTCAGACCATCTTTCTCTTTAATAAGATATAAATTTTCCGATACTCTGCCATTGGTTTATGGGAATCAGAAACCGGAGGACGACTTCGCTAAACTTGTTTTTGCCTACTGTAGTATCCATTTTTTTGATTTTGTGGGCATACTTCCCTCCGGCTTCATTTAATCTTTCCGAAAACTACATATTAAAAAAGTTGACGGGAGTAAAATTGTTAGATGCAAATGGGTGTCAAGGAAAAAACGCCTGAGATTAAAATATACATGTAAGTTGTAAGTAAGTTGTACAATTGTTAATATGATGTATGATATTAACTATTGATACATCTGCATTGTTAGCCGTTTTGGTAAATGAGCCACACAAAGCTAAGATTCTGGAATTAACAAAAGAAAGTGACTTGCAGGCTCCGGTAAGCCTGGATGCAGAAATCGGTAACGCAATGTCAGCAATGATCAAACGTGATCGAATATCAGTAAGGGATGCTCAAAAAGTAATTCAGCAATATACCAGGATTCCAATTCGGCGTATAGCTATTCGTTTGGATGAGGCTCTTACTTTGGCAGCCGACTTAAACATCTATGCTTATGATGCATACGTATTGGATTGTGCGAGACAATTTCATACACCGTTACTCAGTTTGGATAGAAAAATGAATCAATTAGCCCGGCAACTTAAAATTACAACATTGGAGGTATCACCATGAAAGTTTATACATATTCCGAAGCCAGGCAAAAATTAGCAAAACTTCTTAATGAAGCCCGATCAGAGGGTAAGGTCGCCATTAAGAAGCGTGATGGCCAAACGTTTATTCTCCGGCCGGTAAAAGAACAGGGATCCCCGCTGGATATTGAAGGTGTAGATCTTGATTTGAATCTTGACGATCTGAACGAAGCAGTACGGGAAAGCAGGGAAAGGGAGTAGTGTAGATTAAGTTTTGCCGGTAGTCGGTGTAACTGCAAAAACGCTGCAATTCTGAAACAGATTAATGAATCTTTGGAGAGCCGGAAAAACGAAATGCACCTTAAAAATATTAACCGAATTACAAAGCTTTTGAAGAAGAGGACAGGAGAATTTGTGTGACGGCTTGCGGTTTGTGCTGCCGGGCGACCAGCGTTGAGTTTCAGCAAAAGCTTGAACCGGTCAGCACGAAACCGTTGTTATACAACACTATATCAGATTTTTAGTCTTAATTCATTGTCTAAAAACTTAATAATGTCTGGAGTGACTCTATGTGGAAAATAAAGCAAAAAAAGGAGACCAAATATTGGATCATTTATTAATGGTGTTGGTATTTTTCTTTCATCGTAATTAGATGCGATTTCTTTCAATTCTTGCCAGCTTTGGGTAAAAGCAGGTAGATAACTTTTTTCTTTTCCAACATCTTTATTCCTCCATTTAAAAAAATGCCAATGTTCCTCAATTTGAAAGTGTTTGAAATTAAAACGAGTAATTGAAGGCCACAAAAACTTCATTTCTTGCTTGTAATTAAGTCTTGTAAAAATCTGAACTAACCCATACAAGTAGAAAGAAGTAAATTCGAAACTATCATCTAATGGTTCTATCCCAATGGTTATAGAATGATCAATTTCTGACTTCAGAATATTTTGGAGGTGTAAAGATATGAGATCTTTTTCTCGGTAGTAAGGGTTTGCTAAACCATATCCCTTTTTGCTTGCATCGATAATTGTATCAATTATCATCTTTAGAAATCCTACTGGCTTTTGAGTTGAGTCATATTTTCTCATTGCCCAATAAATTGAAAGAAAATATGGAATGTGCGCTTCTGAAATTATTCTACATTCTTTTATAAACTTATTGATGATTATAATGACGCGATCAAGTTGCTCTCTGTCACTGTCATTTAGTTTAATCCAAAGAAATAAAACTGCAACTAGACCAACAACCCTTGTGGCCCTGTAGCCATAAAAAGGTGCATCAAAAATAATATTACCTTCAAACAAATCATCTCTTTGCTCCAATTCATCGGTTAAGTTCTGTAAGCTCTGAAATATTATTTGCATACCAATTTTAAATACTTCTTCAAGTTCTTTTATATCTAAATCGAGCTTTAATAAAAGTGCATTTACCTGCGATAAGTAAATTACCCATGCCTCTATAATTGCCACATGATTTTCTTTTTCAAGATAACTTGAGGTACAGTAGGCAGTAAGAAGTGCACTACTTGTAATTTGTCTCTTTGCTGACGGAAGATTTTTTATTACAGATGAATCAGCAGAAGATAATTCGAGTTGTGATTCTAAAAGAGAAATCAATTTTTCAGTTGGAAAAGGTTCATTACCGTCAAATATTGTGAATTCTATAAGCTTCTTATAATCAGCTAATTCTGTTGGCCATAGTTTTGCGCCAAGTGTTAAGAAATCTGTATAGAGATCATCATACTTTAATATTTTTAAAATCGGTCTACCTGCTGCCTTTAAACTTTCATTAAAATCTTCAATACCCCTGTAAACTTCTTCATCTATTCCCCCATTTGTAACTAAATAAGGTGTGTAAATTGAATCTTTAGGCACATGTGGATGGGCTAAGTTTTTAAAACAAAGCTGAGTAAGTTGGGGAAATATCTCAGTCCAAATACGCTGATTAATAAAACCTTGCTTCAATTGGTAAGCATGATAGTTACCACCTGAATCAATAGTAATCACATCTTTACCAAACTCCATCGGTCTATGGCGGGTCAAGTGCAGAATCTTATGTCCCTGATTTTGCAATATATAACAGAACGGAAGCTGGAAAGATCTTTCTGAGGCGTTATTCAACCAATTTTCTACGATTCTCTCTATCATTCCAATTTTTTCTTTTTTTATCGATTATTTCTCTGAACTTAGACAAATATGGCTCTTCATCTAATTTGACTATTGCTTCGCTAAACTTTTCAGCAGTTTCTGGTGCTGCCATAATTGTTGGAAGTTGTGCATTACCATTTTTATCAAATGACAATTCAACAGAATCAATAGCTTTTAAGATATCATCCGGAGTGAAAGATTTTGATATACTTGTAGTCTGACCTTTTTCTGTTAATTTTTCAGACAACTCTTGAAGCGAATTTAATTCAATATCCTTGCCCATTTTTTCAGCTGTTTCTAAATATCTCTCAAGTATATCCCTCATACTGATTATTCTCAGCTCGTCTTTTCTGAATGATGCTTGCGCTGAAAAAGTTTTTAAGTTGGTAAGCTCATCTTCATAATGTCCTTTAAATTCAGATTGATATTCAGGACTTGTTCCCTCATGGATGATTTTTCTTTTTACCATACCTTGTAAAGGGAATACCTTTTTAACATGCTCTTTCATAAGTATTATGAATTGGGCCTGTATTTTTTCTTTTAGTCCTGGATAATCGGGTAACATTTCAAGGCTTTATTTTGATTGTGTTGTATAACGGTTCGCGGTTTGTGCTGCCGGACGACCAATCCAAAAGTTGAGCAAAGAACCTGAACAGGTCAGCAGGAAACACTTTGTTAGGCGAATTTCAAGAATTAAATTTTATTGAAGTTTTCAGGAGTGACTGTGATTGACTTAATCTTTTTATGACTGACTAAAAATTTATCAGAACTTGACATCTCAATAAGGTTGTCTACTTCTTTCTGGCTTGGAAGTATTATTCCAATAATATCGTCATCTTTGAATCTTAAATTATATTTCTCAGGCAAGAATCCTTTATGGATTGCTTCGTTATATTTTTCTGGACCATAATCAACTTTAAGCCATGATGCATCTTGCACTGACCGCCATTCTCTTTCATCATAAAGTACCTTCTTTATCCTTTTTCCCTGATTTGGACAAGAAAACTCATCAAAATAACTTCTCGCTAACCAGTCCCTATTTTCAAGTTGATCATTTAATTCAAGAATATTTTTTCCAATAGCATATATATATTCTATAAACTTTTTATCAAGATCATACTTCTGTAAGTTCTCTACAAATAAACTCAGTTCCTTGTCGATATCATTGTATTGATCTCTCATCCCTTTATTTCTGAGAGCTTGTTCAGGATTATTAATTTTTTCACCAGATCTCTCCTCCAAAAGTGAAAGCCGTAAATATCTTTTAATAATCTTCAATAAGGATTTATTTTTTCTGTGATCAAAGTTTTCAAAAATAAATCGATTTTTGTTTTTCAGTCTTTTTGATTTCTCAGAAAATATTGGTGAAGTTTCATGAATATAAGTTACGGGCGTAACACCATTATTTATTCCCCACTCTTTTTTTAAACAAATTGCATAATCCCCATAACATTCTCGATGTGCCGAAATCTCAGAAAATTTTATATCACAAAAGCAGGCAATGAAGTTTTGCTGTAGAACATTAGCAAAGGAAATTTTTTCATTTGATAGTGAATGCCGGAAACCGTATTGCAATATTTTTTCTATTGCATCAGACTTACGTGTAAAGTGATATAAATAATCTGAACTTAATCTACTCATAAGCTACTGAGTTAATGCGCCTAACATGTATTTAGCGGCAAGACATCTATCCGCTAATTCTGTTAGATAATAATCCATTCATCCCTGTATGACAAATAAAACCAATATCTTGATCGAATAACATAGATCCGACAAACTGAAACTGTCCGAAGAAACCGCCGAATAAATTTTATTCCGCAATATTACCCAATCACGCAAACTTCTCAACCGCTTCCATAATCACACGGAAGCACTCTTCGAGCAGCTCCTCTTCAATGATCAGCGGCGGGGCGATTCGGACGAGGGTATCGGAGTGGAGGGTCCATCCAAGGATGATCCCTTTTTGGAAGCAGTGTTCCACAACGTTTTTGGTTAGTTCCGAATCGCGGAGCTGCAGGCCCAGCATGGCGCCGCGCCCGCGTACTTCCGTGATTCCCTTTCCGCGCAGCATGTGACAGGCAATTTCGGCGATGCGGGCTGCTTTGGCCTCAAAATCTCCGGCGAGCAGGGTTTGCAGGTTGGCATGGGCCGCCGCGCAGCTCACGGGGTGGCCGCCAAATGTGGTTACATGGTTCAGCGGAGGATCTTTTTTGAACACCTCAAATATTTCGGAAGAAGAGACAAACGCCCCGATCGGCATGCCGCCACCCATCGCTTTGGCAAGACTCAGGATATCGGGCACCACGCCGTAGTGTTCAAACGCAAAAAGTTTGCCGGTGCGGAAAAAGCCGGACTGGATCTCATCAAAAATAAGCAGCGCACCGGTATCATCACACCGCCTGCGGATCTCTTTCAGCCAGTCGGGGTTGGCCGGAATGATTCCGCCCTCGCCCTGTATCGGCTCCATGATGACGGCGGCGGTTTGGTTGTCAATCGCATCCAGGCCGGAGGGATCGTTAAAATCGAGGAACTCCACATTGGGCAGCAGCGGCAGGTAGGGGTCGCGGTACACATCGCGACCGGTTACACTGAGCGAGCCGTGCGTATCACCATGGTAGCCGTCGCGAAAAGCCACAAATTTTGTTCGGCCGGTAAATTTTTTGGCTAGTTTCAGCGCGCCCTCGTTCGCTTCGGTTCCGCTGTTTACGAAATAGACGCGGTCCAATTTTTCGGGCAGATTGGATGTAAGCAGCTCTGCAAATTCACTCTGCGGTTTCTGGATAAACTCGCCGTACACCATTACGTGCAGGTGGCGGTCCAGCTGTTCCTTAATTGCCTTTATCACCGCCGGGTGACGATGCCCCAGGCTGCTTACGGCAATGCCGGAGATCAGGTCCACATACTCCCTGCCATCGGTGGTGTAGATTTTGCAGCCCTCAGCCCGTTCAATTTCCAGGCCCATCGGGAAATCGCTGGTTTGGGCGATGTGTTTGTAAAAGGATTGGGAATAATCAGCCATAGGTAACCGCTGAGGCGCAGAGGGCGCTGTTTTTGTTTTGAATGAGCTTAAAAGTAATGAAAAGCTTTTTGGGTTTCGAGGTGGAAATTAATTTTTGTGCCCCATGCATAACTGGATTATTGCCACGGAGGCACGGAGGGCACTGAATGATTCGTGCTGTTTTAAATTCTTTAAATTGATTCCACTTTTTTAGCAATGAGCAGAATTTCGAGAGGTCATCCCCCGGAGCAAGCGCTGAACGCGCTCGCTCATCCCCCTTCGAAGGGGGACTTTTTTTTATTCCGTGTTTTCCGTGCCTCCTTGTCCCTTTGGGGCGTGGCTAAAAAAAAGTTCTGTAATAGCACCCGGTTGTTAGTTCAGTTAAATAAGTGCTGCGATTTCTTTTTGGATTTGTTGGGCGTTGTCATCGGCGTACCATTTGTGGAGGTGTTCTGCTACTTCCTGTTTGGCCATGTTTTCGGAGCCTGTCATCGTATCTACTAACTCCTGTGCTTCGGCGGGACGCGCGCCCCAATCGGCCAGTACCTCCAGGGTTTCCGCATCAAGCATAATCAATTTCGGAACCGAGCGGCTTTTGCCCCTGAACAGGAACTGATCCATGATCTCAAGATTTTCATCTCTCAATATCAGCCTCAGATGAATGTTTTCGGAGGCCTCAGCCATTTTATTGATCACCGGAACCGATTGTGCCGCATCNCCNCACCANGCTTCGGTAAGAACCAGCCATATCATTTGGCGGTCAACCGTTTCCAGTTTCTCAATCACCTCTTCGGAGAGCCCGGTGCGTTTGTCGATCCGGTTCATCCTGTGCACATTCATCTTGGTGTAATGAATCATCGCATCGGAGTGATTTTCACCCGTGGTTTTGCCCTCCTCCAATAATTTGTCGATCATTTCGCGATATTCTTCGTAAGTGTACGCATTATTGATTACATCTCTCGTAATCACACTGTTTTTTACTTCTATCATCGGTTTTACGTCTGTTTGATTAAATAAAATATTTTAAAAGTCCTGTTTGCCCGATCCACTCATACCGGATGGCATTGGCAGCAATCAGAAAAACAACAAATGAAAATGAAGCCAAAAATTTCATTTTCATCACTGCATCATACTCATCCTTCGCGCCTTTCAGTTTCAGAATAATTTTCATCAGAATGATCCAGGAGATCATCGCAGCACCCAAAAGTATAAGTGCCGGGATCGGGTAGATCAAATAAACTGCACTGCAAAGGAGTACTGCCCCGGTAATAAAACTTACTGCAAAAAACATGCGAACCTTCTGCAGACCAAAAACGGCAGCAAAAGTTCTGTCATTCCGTCTTAAATCTTCTTCGGTCTGAAAAATTTGCGACACGGGGTAGAGTGATAACAGCACAAGTGATGCTCCTGTTGCAGATAACAATAAAATGAAGTCGATCGCTCCCCCGGCGGCTAAAGCTCCGAGAAGTACGGAATTAAAACCGGTGCTGAATGCGATGGCGAACAGGCTCAGGATGGGATCACCCTTCCAGCGGGCTGCGGGGGTTGAATAGAGCCAGAATAAAATCAGGCTTATCAGGTAAACCAGGCTGTAGATCCAGCCCACGGTAAATGCCCAGATCAATCCCAAAAACATCATCCCGAGTGATGCCGTGCGCATCCAGGGTCTCATTTCGGGCGGATTTTTTAAACCGCCGATCGGCCCCTCGTCTTTATCCCACCAGGAATTGAACGCCGTTGCTCCCCCAAAAAGCAGCACATGAACATTCAGAAACTGCAGCCAGAACTGCAGGGTGTTCATTTCGTTTGCCATCAGTCCGCCCAGCAGAAATCCTCCAGATAAGAGCAAAAACTGGTAATGCAAGCGCAGATGAAGTATGAAATTTATGAGTTGCACCGGAATTCGTTTATTTATTTCGGCCTGATAAAGACAAAGCCGGGGATAACGGGTAAGTTTAGCTCTTTTGGTTTGTGATGACAAGTTAAAGACCCTTATTATGTGATCATGTTACAAACTGCTGAAAAGAGAACGGGAAGGAATGCTGAGCAAATGCCGGTACTGAGCCGTGACCGGTGGATGGCAATGAAGCAGCGGCATGAGGATGAACTTGCCGGACTTCTTGATCCATATCTTGAAAAACGATCGAGGCAGATCAAAGACCCGGTTCTCGATTTTTTATTTGAATATTATGCGTTTCGTCCGTCTCATTTAAAACGATGGACGCCGGGCATCGGTGTTCATCTCGAATGCGATGAGCCATCTGAACTGCCGGAAATCTCAGAGTTCACCGTTAAAGACGGCACAGCATTTCTGAACCCGGACTTTTTCCCAAATAAACGAATTCGCTCACTGAAGTGGACTTTAGAGATGCTGGAAAAAAGCGGAGATAAAAAACCGTTCTTCGGGTGTTTCGGGATGCATGAATGGGCGATGATGTACCGGGCTGAAAATGTCCGCCACGATCAGATACCGCTGCGCCTGCCGGATGAGGAGATTGCGGAATTTGTGGAATCGCGTCCGCTGCTCTGTACCCATTTTGATGCGTTCAGATTTTTCACCGAAAAAGCCCGTCCAATGAACCGCCACTCACTGAGCCGTGAAACATTCAGTGATATGGAACAGCCGGCCTGCGTGCATACCAACATGGATCTTTACAAATGGGCGTACAAACTGCATCCGTGGATTTCGGGCGAGATTATCCGCGAGGCGTTTTTCAATGCAGTTGAAGCACGAAAAACCGACATGCAGGCCAGCCCGTACGATGCCACCCAATTCGGCCTGGAACCGATCAAAATTGAAACCGAGCAGGGCAGAAAAGAATACCTCGATAAACAGATGGAGATTTACCGCAATTCGATGCCGATTCGGGAGAAGGTTATTGATGCATATCGGAGGGTTATTGATTTTTGTTATGAATTTAGCTCGTAGCTAATTTTTTGCTGCACATCTCTCTTGTACTTTTTATCGGGGGAAAGTGTGCAAAATCTAATTACTAAGTATATCAAAATTCCGTGTAACTGAACCACGAGGACGCGAAGGCCCGAAGTTCACGAAGGGAAGGTTATATTATTGCTATTATTGATCTTCGTGAACTTTGTGTCTTTGTGACTTCGTGGTAAATGGTAGTTGCTCGTAGTTAATTCTTAGCTTTATATCTTTTCTGTAATTTTGATCGCTCAAAAGTACGAAAAGTCGCCGGCTGGCGAAAAAATGGCGAATCTCTGCGATGTTACACCCCACCCCCACGTGAAAAGCGTACGTGGGTACTCCCCTCAAGGGGAGATCTACAATGGTCCATAACACCGTGAGATTAATTAGATCTTCGTGAACTTTGTGTCTTTGTGACTTCGTGGTAAATGGTAGTTGCTCGCAGTTAATTCTTAGCTGTTTATTTCCCTGAATTTCAAAATCTTTTCCTGAGTTTATTGGCGGGGAATCCTCAGACGAAAACTAATCAGGGCAGGGAAATTTTGCCGAGGGTTAGTTTTTTAAATTTGCCGCTTTTGCTTTTGTACTCGAATCCCTCGCCCGCTACGGTTTCATTAGCGAGAACTGAAAATAGTATCGCCTCTTTCGCATCCGGATCAACACCCAGTTTTTTGGATGAGCGGAACCTGCATTTCGGCAGTTCCTTTTTCAGGTTCAGCATTAAGGTGTGATTGTGCCACCCTCCCCCGCTCACATAAATATCAATCGAACGGTCTTTGATCTTCTTTTTAATTTCGGACGCAATTCCCCAGGCTGAATATTCCGTCAGAGTAGAAACAAGGTCTTCCGGTGAGCCGGAGAATTTAGAGCGTTTTACTTCACTTTCAAGCCAGTCAAACGTAAACTCCTCGGGCCCGGTTGATTTGGGTGCATCAAAACTAAAGAACGGATGTTTTTTTAACGCCTCCAGTAAATTCAGATCCGTTTCACCTTTTGCGGCAAACTCTCCGGAGTGATCGTAATTCTCGCCTTTAAAATATTTCCGAACTGCTGTGTCAATCAGCGTATTGGCAGGACCAGCATCCGTTGAAAAGGGAAACGAAGGATTTTTCTTTTCCTCTTCAAGCAGGGTGAAGTTTGCAATTCCCCCCAGGTTCAGCATCATCACCGGTTTTTCAACGCCCGAGAAAATAAGCTGTTCGGCAAGCGGTGCAAGCGGAGCTCCCTCAAAACCGGCAGCAATATGTTTTTGGCGAAAATCCGAAACAGTAACCACTCCTAAATTTTCTGCAAGATAATCCCCATCCACAATCTGCATTGTGGTTGCAGGCCTTTTTGGGGATGACGGGCTGTGAAGCACCGTTTGGCCGTGGCTTGCGATCAGATCGATATCGGCCGGCAGTACTTCCCAGTAGCTCAGCTGATTTTGGATCAGCCTCACCCACTCCTTTTGAATTCGCTGCTGCATGCGCATCATCAGCAACAGGGGAAGCGCCTCTCCAAACAGATCATCCCGGAAATCACTTTTAAAGGTTTCGGTGTATGGAACTGAGCTGAACTCAATCAAACGAACAGATGTGTTGAACCCGGAGCCGGATATCCGTGCCAGGGATATATCAAGCCCGTCCGCTGATGTTCCGCTCATCAGGCCTAAAATAGTCCGCTCTTTTTT
>SL_3KL_010_SEDDRAFT_10002843_pt1 | contig 15772 bp, 18 predicted proteins | sample SodLakKL_010_SED_2_FD_10381 | JGI IMG/M metagenome (IMG submission 10381) | reverse complement strand
CCAGTATAAGCATGGGAGTAAGCAAAGCCTGAGGGGTAAAACTCAGCATTTTTTTCAATCCCACATTGATAAATCCAGAGTGTTCGGCCACTCCCACACCGAGCATGGCCACCAGTACAATTCCAAGTGGAGCAAAGGTCACGAAAACATTGACCATGGTAGCGAGGAATATGGCCAGGCTCTCTCCCGTCAACAGATTGTGCACCAGGAGATCTTCGCCCGTCTGAGGATGCACCTCTCCAAAATCAAAGGGCGCCAAAATAGCTGAAAAAGCCCATACGATGAGCATCAGAAACAAAAAGAGCATTGCGGGATCCGGCAGTTTGTTGCCCGCTTTTTCAATCCAGTCCAAAAACCGGTCTACCATGGATTTCTTTTGTTTGGTCATAACTTCTTTGCTTATTGATTTTTATAAGAAGGCGTAATATTACCAGTTTTTATCGAAATATTAAAAAATCTGGTACCCCCAGGTAAATAAATTTTTAAACATGAATCGCTTTACCACTCAATTCTTCTTCGGAACTCTGACCCAATCACTTGATTTAAAGCTTTTTATTGAGAAGTTGCCGACCTATCTATCCGATGAGATTGGGGTCGAGTATCACCACTATTTTTCCTCTCACTCCCTCGTTTTCCAATTGTGAAAGGGCCTCAGCAGCTTCCTCGAGACGGTGCTCTGCCTTTATATGAACAGGCCACTGATTCTCAGCAAATTTTTTTGCCAGCATTTCGGCCTGGGGGCGCTGAAATTTCAACAGATAAGTTTTGATTTTTTTTGACTGCCAGGACGTCCATAACTGATGTAAAAACAGCTTTGGGGAAGGCAAGGTATTCACGTAGATCCCCGATGGCCCCAGGCACTCTCTGACCTCCGCAAGATCCATTGTTGAAGAAATGTCAAAAATCAGGTCGAATTTTTCCGAAAGATCGCCCGGCCTTTTCTCTTTGTAATCGAAAACGCGATCTGCGCCCAGTTCTCTGACGTAATCCACATTCAAATGAGAACAGAAAGCAGTGGTCTTCGCACCGGCCAGGGCCGCAAGACAGGTAGCATAGCTACCCACGCCCCCACTCGCACCGTTGAGAAGTATGTGCTGCCCCTTCTCCAGATGACCTTTCTCAAATAAGCACTGCCAGGCGGTGAGTCCGGCCACACTCAATGTGGAGGCTTCCACCAGAGAAAGATCATCGGGAACCGCTGCCAAATCAGATTCAGAAGCAACAATAAACTCGCTCAGGGCTCCACCTTTTATACCGGTTCCACCAAAAACGCGCTGACCAGAATGAAAGTGACGCGCACCGGATCCGGTCTCTGCAATGATTCCCGCAAACTCATAACCAGGGCTTAGAGGAAATTTTTTGCCCGTGATCATCCTCATTTCTCCGGACCGGACTTTGTAGTCCAGGGGATTGAGTCCTACACAGGCCACTTTCACCAGCACCTGATTGCCTTTTACCTGAGGTATGGAAGACTCCTGTAACTCCAGAACTTCATTTCCTCCAAAAGCGGTGATTTTTAAACTCTTCATGCTTCTAACCTATTCATGAATTTATGGCTACGTAATTCACAATGAATTCTTTTGTGACTCTCACTAAGTATACCGGACAAAATCTTCTTCATCGCTTACATTTCAATGATGTTCTGATATTGAAAAAAGAACAGAGTTGAAAGCAAAAACAGATGAATGATTTCTGCAGTGAGTTGGTTGTCTATTTTCAGCAAAGTGTCCTGAAGCAACAATGACAGTGGAATAGCCATCAGAATCATATGCTGCAGTTCAATTTGCGGGAAAAACAGGGTGGACAGCCCCTGTAAGAGTAAAAGTATATAGATAATTTCAACGTTCTTCTTAGACCGCAGTCCTTTTTTAGAGATATAGGTTTGGTAATTGACCAATGCAACAATAAGCGCCACAAACATCAACATAGTGGGAATCAGGGTTTCGATAGAGTCGGGGAGCAGGATAAACTGAAAGCCCATTTCAGGTGGAAAGTAATAGTCGACAAAAAGGCCCAGATCTCCCCGAAGGTAGAAAAAAGTACCCACGAGAAACACGGGCACCAATATACCATTGATAATCAATAGAAAATCCCTTGTTTTCATGGATTTTAGAATAAAACCTCCAAACAATATCAGTGGCACACCTATTAAAAAGGGAATGTAAAAAAGCGAGGCAACGCCCACCCAAAAGGCGCTGTTGAATAAATTGCCCACATCCCGATGCCTTTTATAAGTATTGAACAAATGGTACAAACCGATGAGAAAAAACATCTGACCAATAAGCAAGCCACTGAGCACCTGAAAAGCGGGAAAAAAGCTACAGATCAAAAGGTACAGCATACCGGGGTACAGATTGGCCTCACTCCCGATTCGAAAGACAATACTAATTCTGTTGATGGTCAGGGCCTGTACAAAGAGAATGAAAACAAAAAACAGCACCGACCAGAAGGGGTACTGCATATTGAAGTCCTGTAACCAGGCGGCAGTCAAACCATCGGCTTGAGAACGGTACTCATCCATGCCCGAAAAAAAGAGCCGGTGATTGAGAACCAGTGCGTATGGGAAAAGGAGTAAGCTGTTAACCAAATGGTTGACTCTAAAAATCTGAAGCACGGCTGAATAGATTAGCTAAATAATCAAAACCAATTTCAAAAGTAGCACATTTATTTGAATTCGCCACATCCGGTGAACATTATTACGTCTCAAAAACAAACGATTTTTCGGTAACCGGATTTTTTTCTGGGAAGTCTCCGGGGCGGCACCACTTACTAAAATAAGGTATTGCCCTCGGTCGGCTTGGTGATTCCGAGGTGGTCAAATGCTTTTGGCGTGGCTTCCCGGCCTCTGGCGGTCCGCTGAATAAAGCCCTCCATGATAAGAAAGGGTTCGTGCACCTCCTCTATGGTGCCGGCCTCCTCCCCCACTGCCGTGGCAATGGTGGCAATGCCCACCGGGCCTCCGTTGAACTTATGTATGATGGCGGACAAAATCCGGTTGTCCATTTCGTCCAATCCACTGCTGTCTACATTGAGGGCCTCCAAAGCGTAAATGGCAATATTTTCATCTACCCTTCCGCTTCCCTTCACCTGCGCAAAATCCCGTACTCTCCGGAGCAAGGCGTTGGCAATTCTCGGAGTGCCCCGACTCCGCCTGGCGATCTCCATAGCACCGTCCTTATCAATAGGTATATTGAGTAAGCCGGCAGAGCGATCAATTATTTTTTTCAGCGTCTCTATGTTGTAATAGTCCAGATGACAAGTAATGCCAAACCGTGCGCGCATGGGTGCCGTAAGCAGACCCATTCTGGTCGTCGCTCCAATGAGGGTAAAAGGACTGATTTCGATTTGAATACTCCTCGCATTGGGCCCACTGTCGATCATTATATCGATGCGGTAATCCTCCATGGCCGAATACAGGTACTCTTCCACCACATTGTTGAGTCGGTGAATTTCGTCGATAAAAAGAACGTCTCCCTCTTCCAGGTTGGTGAGCAATCCGGCCAGATCTCCGGGTTTTTCAATTACGGGCCCTGAAGACTGCTTCAGAGAAGCGCCCAATTCTTCTGCGATAATATAGGAAAGAGTGGTTTTTCCCAAACCGGGTGGGCCGTGCAACAAAACGTGATCCAGTGCTTCCGCCCTCATTTTGGCAGCCTCAATAAACACAGTCAAATTTTCCACCAAACGCGGCTGCCCTTTGAATTCCTCCAAACTCAACGGCCGAAGCGCTTTCTCAATTTTCTTATCCTCTTCAGAAGCCGAAGTCCCGTCTATGCCCGGAATATTTTTCTTCATTCTTTTATTTTTTTCACAACTGAAATGACCCATGCAAATTTCAAAACAATTCACTGATTCATTTCAGTCCTTCTTGCGGTCACGTACCGCCTCACTGCTCCAGATGGGGTCTTTTTCCTCAAATCGTTGAATCAATTCAGTACAAAATGCATTGGCCCTTGGCCCCTGAACAAAGCAATCGATTTTCCCCCTGCAATTAAAAATAATAATTTCCTCCCCACTCAGTTGAAAGTAATTCAGACTATCGGTTTGGAGCATTTTCACTTCCTCCGGATTGAAGGAACCGATGGCGTCTTGCATCCAGTTCCTTGTTAAAACATTAGAGGCATCAGCGCATTCCGTTTCGGGTGAACTCAACACCTGAAAACAGGTCAAATTCACCAGGGTATGTTCCACTGCACAAGGACTGGCCATTCCTGTGACCGGTTCGTAATCTACACTCACCTCCATTCCACTCATCGGTCTGGGACTTTGTGTAACGCCGCCGATAACCATTAAACGAGTGCCGTCTTCCAATACCAGGAGCAGCTGACAACCCCTTTCGTGCTGAAAGGATTGATAGACTGCACTGTGTGAACACAGAGGCGATTCCTCTTCAGCTGACGCACTTTTGAACAAAGAACAGGCCGACAGACTCAGCATTGAGATCAAGACGAGTGTAGGGAAAAAGAATTTCATAATCATTTGTTTAAAATTTTATTCATTGCGATTGACTGCAGACGTGGAATTTAAACATTCACCTTTGTGTCCGGCAGTAAACCTCGCGGTCATGGATCGTTTCAATCTGTTTCAAATTTTATTCCTTCCGATTAACTGCAGACGCAAAAATTAAAAGTGAAACCTTTGTGTCCGGCAGTAAATGCAACCCACCCCCCAACTAGTTGGGGGCTCTCTCACTTGAAGGTCTCCCAAAAGCCTACCCTCCTACTGTCGTAGTTCTCTCACTTAAAGATCCCCCGGATCTTTACCCTGAAGGGATCGTTCGTTCACCCTTCGGGATCGTTCGCTCGTGGACCGTTTCATCTGTTTCAAATTTTTGACCATGATTTAAATGAATATGTGTATTAAAGCTTTCTGCACACGCTCGACCCCGCCCCCTAAAGGGAATTCAGCGCGCAGTTTTGAGGATTTTTTTAAACTCAATTTTAGAAAACCCACCCTTAGGGAATGGAGCGAGGTTTTCTGCAATCAAAATCCCAATGACTATAGTTGTCAAGGCAAGTTAGCTCAAATATGTGCTTTCATCAAAAAAAGTTTTACCCCGTAAATTTTCCAAAAACACATAGACTTAAATCACAACCAAATTCTTCTAAAATGCCATGTCACAGTCGCGGTGGTAAAATCCGGAGTGAATTAAAAATTTAAACCTTCACTCATTGGAAAAAACCACTGACCGCACAAATTTAAGTAAAATTTCAGACAGCCAGGTATTTCAGTTGATAATGGGCCGCCATCATTTCAAAAAAATTCTCCGGTTGCTTTTCGGGAAAATCAAATACAGGGAGAACCCTTTGGACGGAAAACAATTCGGGAAAAGATTTCAGTTCTCCCATTTACCGATCGGAGGGATAAAGGCAAACGCCAAACCCCGGTTTTTCGATCAAAAAATGAAAAATAAATATCCGATAGAAACTTTTACACCCGATCTTCTGTTGATGAATTTGCCCATGGTTTTAATTTTAATTTAACCAGTTTTACATTGTTATGAATCCGAAAGACCTCATTCACAGATCTGCATTTGGCGTGTGTTCCTACATAGGCGAAAAAATGGGCATAGCGGGTTCTAAGGTGAGAATTTACTTCATCTACCTTTCATTTCTTACACTGGGATCCCCCTTGATTATTTATTTATTTTTCGCTTTTTGGCTGGATATCAAAAGGTTATTCAGACCCGTTCGATCGCTTTTTTACTAAACCACTTTCAGAGGCCAAAAGCATAGGTCAGCAAATTGACTCCCATCCTCAAAGCCTTTTGCCTGAGAGATTCGGGGTTGTTGTGAACTTCCCTGTCTTCCCAACCGTTGCCGAGGTCTGACTCATAAGAGTAAAAACAAATCAATCTTCCCTCCCAAAACAAACCAAATCCCTGCGGTGGTTTTCCGTCGTGTTCGTGAATTTTAGGCAATCCCTCCGGAAAATCAAAAGGTTCCCGGTACAAGTCGTGGGTAAAGGGCAACTCTACAAAATCGAGCTCCGGAAAGACCTTTTTCATGGCCACTCTGACAAAAGGGTCCATACCGTAATTGTCATCTATATGCAAAAATCCCCCGCCGATGAGGTAATTCCTCAGGTTTTCCGCCTCAAAATCACTGAAAAGTACGTTTCCGTGCCCCGTCATATAGACAAAGGGGTAATTAAAGATATCCGCACTGCCAACCTCTACGGTGCCGTAGGATGGGTCGATATTCATATTGGCATGCTGATTGGCGTATCGCGCAAGATTGGGCAACGCGGTCGGATTGGAATACCAATCTCCACCACTGTACTTCAACAAACCCATTCTGAAGGAATAGTTTTCTTCTTCAGCGTGGGTCAATGTGCTTGTACTAAAAAAAAGTGCAAACAACAATATGACTGTCTTCATTTCTTCAGTTATTTTTTGTTTTGAATGGCGGAATTCAGCAGCGTCAGTGCCACCAGGCCGGCGGTTTCCGTCCGCAGCCGAAAATCTCCCAATGTAACGAAAATAAATCCGTTTTCATGCATCAATTGATACTCCTGTTCCGAAAAGTCCCCTTCGGGACCGATAAAGACCCAGACTTCCCGTCCTCCTGCATCCAGATCACCAACTGCGATCTCACCACTCTGTGCAGCCGCAATTTTAAGGCTATTTTCCTCCGCAGCAACGCGCGGAATTGCGTCACTTAATTTTTGTAACGGCAACCATTCCGGCAACCACAATCTCCCGGATTGCTTCATGGCTGATAACACAATACCTGCCGACCGCTCTGAATTGATCTTTCGCCTTTCGCTGTGCATTCCTACAAAAGGCAGGAGGCGCTTCACCCCGACTTCCACCGCTTTTTCCAACAACCACTCAAACCGGCTGCTGTTTTTCGTAGGTGCAAAAGCCAGGTTGACGAAGGTCTCGGGCGTTGCTTTTGACTCGATCAACTCGATAATCTGCACACTCGCCCCCTTTTTATGTCCGTCCAGAATGCGGCCCCGAAAGAGATGTCCCTTTCCATCGGTCAGGCGAATTTCATCGCCTTTGCCTTTTCGCAGCACCTTCATGCAGTGCCGCGTTTCCGATTCACTCAGAACCGCCAGGCCCTCTGAAACTACACTACCGTAAAACAACTGCATGGATTACATTTTTTAGCCCGGATTGGCCAATCCCCGGCCCGGTCAAACGGGCATCACGGGTTGAAAAACTTCATGGGATAATCGGGTCGGACTTCCCCCTCTTTAATTTTTCTCAATTTTTTCTTGATCAACTTCTTTTTCAGCGGTTTGATCAAATCGGTAAAAAGGATTCCGTCTATGTGGTCGTACTCGTGAAACACCACCCTGGCATTGATGTCGTCGTAGGTTTCGGTATGGAGTTCAAAGTTTTCGTCCATGTACTGCAGCGTGACCTGTTCGCAGCGATCTACTTTGGCGCGCACGTTGGGAATACTGAGACATCCCTCCTCGTAGGACCATTCCTTTCCTCCCTCGGAGATTATTTCCGCATTGATAAATACCTTGCAAATACCCTTTTCCATTTCATTTTCTTCGTACAATTGCTCGGTATCCACCAAAAACAACCGAATGGGTCGCCCCACCTGCGGGGCTGCCAGCCCAACGCCTTTGGCCGCGTAAAGTGTATCCCACATATTCTCTATCAACTCCTTCAGACCGGGGTAATCCGGTCCGATGTTTTCCGCTTCTTTTCTCAGTACAGGGTGTCCGTATCCATAAACAGGTAGTACCATTGGACAATCATTTTTTTTAAATGTGATTCAAATATTGCTGCAGGATGAGGACGGCGGCAATTTTATCCACCAGCCCTTTGTCCCTTCTTTTTTTCTTTTTTGCTCCGCTCGCCAATATTAACGTCTTTGCATCTTTGGAGGTATAACTCTCATCGAACAGAACGACATCGACCCCCAACGACTTTTCCAAATTTTTCGCAAAACGCACAATCTCTTCGGCATTGGAAGATGGTTTACCGTCGGGATGATGGGGCAAACCGACCACAATTTTTTCGACTTCTTCCTCCTTCAAATACCCCTTTAAAAAATCCATGAGTCGGTCAGTCGGCAAAGGGGAAAGACCATGTGCGGCGATCTGGAGTGAATCGGTCACCGCTATGCCCGTCCTCTTTCTTCCGTAATCGATGGCCATTATTCTGCCCATAATATTCAGTTATTGATGGCTGATCGGATATCCCGGCCGCGGAACAATCTCTCCTATGCAATCGCCATTCTTTACTTCACATAAACCCACAAATAGACGATGAGGTTTCGACCGAGCCCTAAAAAAAGAGTCTCAGAGCTCCATCGCATCGATTTTGAGCAATTCAAAAAGGCAGGTCGAAGAAGCGACGACATTGGACCATGCATTGTTTCCTTTGGCGTATTTGGACTCAAACAAAACCAAGTGGAGTTCCTGCATGGTCGGCCACTTGTACTTGCCGTCTTTTCCCGGCAATTTACAGTGATGCGTTGCCTCTCTCATGATACAGTACTTGTCGAGGTAATCAAAGGGGCCGTCGTTGAGTCTGAGGCGGTGGCACTCTGCGCGCACAACACTTTCAGACAAGTGCAGATTGTGGGAAAAGAGGTATTCGCAATTCCGCAAATCACCGATAAATTCATCCAGAAGTTTTTTGAGGGGAACCTTTTTTTCCTCCACTTCTTCGGCCGTTATTCCCGCTGACTGCAACACTTCTTCATTGGGTTCATAGGATCCCGGCTCCACAATTCTATCGGCCGATTTAATCAACTGCCCGGACTTGTCGTAATGCAGCCAAGCCAGGTGAATCAGTCTCGGCCAATTAAAAGGATCGCTGGCGGGTCTGTTCCAGTTTTTGGGTTTACCCGCTGCAGATACTTGAAAAATTAAAAACATAAAATCAAATGCTGTTTTGTTCGATATGTATATCTACCATCTTGAGGGCTTCGGGGACCATGTCTCCAATGGTCGAGCTGGGGTAATCAATGTACTCCACGCTTCCCGTTTTCCCGTGCTTGAGGCAAAGGTACAATTCATATTTATCTTCTGCCGGACTTTGGAGAAAAACTCCCAGTGGTTTCCAATCCGGTTTGTTGAACTCCCTGACGAACTTTCTCTCGATATTGGTCAATACCACTGTAGAAGGATGGTGGAGCTCTCTGACCGTCTGAATCAGATCATCGGGCACTTCTTCCTTCCGGGCAATGGCCCAGCAACCCGAACCGGCTTCAGGGGTAAACTCTGAGGGGTGCAGCACAAGGGAATTCCAACCCTCTTCCAGCAGGCGATTAACGGGCAGGTGCCACGGGGCAATCAAAGCGCGGTCTCCTGATTTCAGAAGTTCGTCCAGTACTTCATTCTCCGGTAAGATGGCAGGGACGTCTGCTTCGGGGATCAATTGAACAAACTGATCCTGTATTCGCTCTTCTGTAGTTGCCAGGGGGAGGGTTCTCAGAGCCCCGGGAATATTTTTTTTAAAAAATTGTGGGGGTAGGAGTAAGCGATCCAGCCCACTTAAACGTTTAGTCACCGAAACGATGTGATGGGTCTTTTTATTTGCGTCCAATTTTTGGAGAGGCAAGACGAAAAAGTCGACCGTTTTTTTCTCTGATGATTCCGGTTCTGATTCAGCCCCAGCACAGCTCCAACGGAAGGGTGAGTCGGAGTCATTTTTTATTTGGACGAACTCCTCTATGAGTTGTCGGATGAATTTCTGATTGGACTGAATAGTGAAGCGAACATTGACCATAGTGGGTTATTTTTATTAAAAGACTGCAAATTTATACAACAATTTCTGTTTTATAGTCTTAAGTAAATCGATTTAGATAAATTAAAGTTCATGCAAAAAACTGCTCGAGAGATTGCTCAATTTTTAGGAGGAGAAATAGAGGGCAATCCCGATATTATACTTACCAGGCCTTCCAAAATTGAAGAAGGTGTGCCGGGCGCCATCACTTTTCTTTCCAACCCAAAGTACGAAGAATTTATTTATAAAACAAAAGCCTCTGCCGTTTTGGTCAATTCGCGATTCAAACCGAGTGCCAAAGTGGACGCCACCCTCATTCGGGTGCAGGACGTATACGGAGCCATTACCAAGCTTCTCAGTGCTTTCAATAACAATGGCGACACAGAGCGAATAATCCACCCCGACGCACAGATTGCAGAATCGGCAACCATAGGAAAAAAGGTAGGTATAGGCATGTTGTCCGTAGTGGAAGAGGGCGCGGAAATTGGGGATGATTCCTTGATTTACCCACAGGTGTACATAGGAAAAAACGTAAAAATCGGAGACGGCGCCAAAATATATCCCGGTGTGCGCATCATGCACGACTGTATTCTCGGGGACAACTGTATCATACATTCCAACACCATCATTGGTTCGGACGGTTTTGGTTTCAGCCCAAACGAGAATGGCCAATACAGCAAAATACCCCAGATCGGCAATGTACTGATAGGAGACGATGTAGAAATCGGAGCCAATTCGGTCATCGACCGCGCTACCATGGGTTCGACCATCATCGAAAGTGGCGTCAAACTCGACAATCTTATTCAGATAGGCCACAATGTATCGATCGGTAAAAACACCGTAATGGCCGCTCAGGTCGGCATAGCGGGCAGTACCAAAATCGGAAAAAACTGCGTCATTGGAGGACAGGTCGGCATCAGCGGACACCTCCAAATTGCTGACAGCACCAGTATAGCGGGTCAATCCGGAGTGATGCGTTCGGTCAAAGAAAAAGGAACCAATCTCTTTGGATCACCGGCTTTTGCCTACGGGGATTTTCTCAAGTCTTATGTGGGTTTTAAAAAGCTTCCGGATGTCCTCAGAAAAATAGAACAACTTGAAAAGGAGGTGAGGGACTTAAAAGGTAAATGAGTTTAATTTTTCGATTTCAATTATTTCCCCTATTTTTGAGCCGAAATTTAAACTGCTTTTGAAAAGAGACTTTTTTTGACAAGAGCAAAATTCCCAAAATCTGATTCCCGCCTAAGGAATAAAAGACTATGAATCAAAAAACCATAGAAAAGGCCGTAAGTATCAGCGGCATTGGACTCCATACCGGAGAGAGTGTGAACATGACCCTGCACCCTGCACCAGCCAATCACGGAGTGAGGTTCAGGAGAAAAGACGCCCTCTGCGATTCCATTGAAATTCTGGCCGATGTATCCAAGGTGGCCTCTACCAATCGCGGTACCACACTAAAATCCGGAGATGTGGTCGTGCATACGGTTGAACACATACTATCCGCACTGTACGCCCTCGGAGTGGACAATATCACCATTGAACTGGACGGCCCGGAGATTCCCATTATGGACGGCAGTGCTCTGCCCTTCGTACTTATGCTTAAAAAAGCAGGCATTAAGTCACTGAGTGCAGAGAGAGAAGTTTTTAAAATAACCGAACCCATTACCTTCCACGACAAATCCACCGGTACGGAAATCATGGTTTTGCCCAGTGAGCGATTTGAAGTGACGGTCATGATCGACTTCGATTCAGAAATTCTGGGACAGCAGTACGCCTCTCTGACCGAGCTCGAAAACTACGAAAAGGAAATTGCTCCCTGCCGAACCTTTGTGTTTTTGCGCGAGCTGGAAACTCTGCTCGACCTGGGACTCATCAAAGGAGGTGACCTGGACAATGCCATTGTCATTGCCGATGTAATGATGAATGAGAAAGAACTCGAGGAATTGGCTCAAAAACTGGGCAAAGAGTCGGTGAACATTGAGGAAGAGGGGATTTTAAATACCGTAAAACTGAATTACAAAAACGAACCGGCCAGGCACAAACTCCTCGATATCATCGGAGACATGGCCCTTTTTGGCAAGTACATTCAGGGAAAAGTGGTGGCGAAAAAACCAGGGCATACCTCGAATGTCAGTTTCACAAAAATGCTCAAGCGAAAATACCGGGAGTTTCAGAAACTCAGAGCCATACCCCAATACGACCCGACCGAGGAGCCAGTGCTGAACACCATGCAAATCAATGGTTTATTGCCGCACAGGTATCCATTTTTGCTGATCGACAAAGTGATCGGAATTACCGATACCTCCGTTATCGCCGTAAAAAATGTTACGATAAACGAAGCATATTTTCAGGGGCATTTTCCCGGAAATCCTGTCATGCCGGGGGTCTTACAAATCGAAGCCATGGCGCAGACGGGAGGTATTTTAGTACTTTCAAACGTAGAGGAGCCCAGAGATTGGGACACTTATTTTTTAAAAATTGACAAAGCAAAATTCAAACACAAGGTGGTTCCCGGAGACACCCTCATCTTTAAACTGGAATTGATGTCTCCCGTTCGAAGGGGCATCTGTCACATGTTCGGTTCCGCTTATGTGGGCGACAAACTGGTTTCGGAAGGAGAGTTGACTGCGCAAATAGTCAGGCGTGCCAATAAATAAATGGCCATCCGGAGTTCAGTGCAGTAGCGCACCGATCTTTGGAAATAGCTCCGGCAATCTATAAATGTCAGTAAATAAAGTTACAGGAAAAATTGAAATAACAACGAATGAATATAAGTAAACTAAGTGTAGTCGACCCCAAGGCCCGCATTGGGAAAAACGTAAAAATAGGACCCTTTTGCCTCGTCGAAGGTGATGTGGAAATTGGGGACAATTGCATACTCGAATCACATGTTTCCATCCTCGACGGTACCAAACTCGGAGAGGGCTGCAAAGTTTTTCCCGGAGCAGTCGTCGGAGCTGCCCCTCAGGACCTGAAGTACCGGGGAGAGAGTTCCACCATTGAAGTCGGAAAAAACACCATCATCAGAGAGTACTGCACTTTGAACAGGGGAACGGCTGCCAATTTGCACACCAAAGTCGGTGAGAACTGTCTTTTGATGGCCTATGTGCACGTCGCTCACGACTGCATAATCGGCAACCATTGCATACTGGCAAACAACGTAAACCTGGCGGGACATATCGTCATTGAAGATTACGCCATACTCGGAGGTATGTCGGCCATTCACCAGTTTGTAAAAATCGGTGCACACACCATGCTGGGAGGCGGATCACTGGTTAGAAAAGACATTCCCCCCTACGTCAAAGCCGCCCGGGAACCCCTCTCCTACGCAGGTGTGAACTCCGTAGGATTGAAGAGAAGGGGCTTCACCCGCGAACAAATCAACGATATACAACAAGTGTACCGCATTCTATTTGTCAAAGGGCACAATACCTCACAGGCCCTTAAAATTATAGAAACGACAGTAAATGTCTCACCGGAAAGGGATTACATACTGTCCTTTATCAAAGGTGCGGACAGAGGCATTATGAAAGGGTTTAAACAACTTTAATGCTCGACAGGGTCGAACTCGAAAAAATAGGCTTAAAATACGACCGGGATGTGGTCTTAAAATCGGTCACAGCCCATCTCCACCCGTGTGTTGTCTATGGAATTTCCGGGCCCAATGGCTCGGGGAAAAGTACACTTATGCAAATTATTTCGGGTAACTTATCCCCGGACAGAGGGTGTATACAGCATTTTTCCAACCGCGATCTCATCCCCGCAGATCTGGTCTACAAGGAAATGAGTTTCTCCGCCCCTTACATACGTATACCCGGCGCTCTCAAACTCAGAGAAGTACTGGATTTTTCCGGCAAAATGAAACCGTGGAGAAACGGACTCCACAGCTCGGCAATTCTCGCTCTGAGTGGGCTTGAAGAGTCGGCAGATAAAAAAATAAAGGACTTTTCTTCGGGAATGAAACAAAGAGTTAAACTGCTTTTGTCTGTGTTGCAGGACAGTTCTCTGCTCCTTTTGGACGAACCCACAACCAATCTGGACGACAGAGCAAAAGCGTGGTTTAAAGATTTACTAGCAGCCCATTCTGAGGATCGAATCGTCCTGATCGCTTCAAATGAAACCGAAGATCTGGATCTCTGCAGTGAAATTATCCTCCTTCCGTCCTGACCACCTGTCGACAGGGCCGGGACTTATAAAAAATTTCGGTTTAGCAGATGTTTATGAACCTTCCTCCTCCAATAAAGCCATCGACACTTTGATTTCCGCAAGACCCAACTTCAGCTTTTTCAACCTACTGACCACTGCTTTTCGCTCCTTGAAATAAGTCTTCCTGGCAGCAATTTCCCTTTGTGCTCCGTCCAGAGTAAATCCCCGCTCTTTGACCAGGTGGTATATCAGGGCAATTTGCTCGATGTTTTTTACGGTGAACTTCCGCTCTCCTTTGGTGTTTTTCCCGGGTCTCAAGCTGGAAAATTCGTTCTCCCAGTAGCGGATGAGTGAGCTGGAAACCTCGAACATCTCAGCGACCTCAGATGTGGTGTAGTAGTGTTTGGTCAATTTGGTGGTATCGATCATTCTATGTATTTGATGAGCGGGATATTAAAAATAACAGTAAAGTATAAAAAAAATTCCGTTAAAGCCCGTTTTTCGCTTTCAAATACTTAAAAACAACCAAAAGAACCACCCCCCGGATTCACTGCGATGACTAAAACAGGAAAAATCTGAGGATCAACCCCAGCATCAACGCCAAAAAGGAAGTCAGTATATAAGCGAGTAATAAGAGGATGGACTTAAAAATGACCCCTGTAATGGAACTCCGGTAATATGTTCGCAATCCAACGAGGATATACATCCAAAATACAAAAACAACCAGTAAAATCAGCCAGTCGAGACCAACACCTCCCGCTGAAAATACTCCACACAATCCATTGATCAGGACTTCCAGTCCGCGTACGAGCAGTACCGACACGAAAAATACAGCGTGTAAATGCAACAAAAAGACGAGATGTTCCACGTAGTAAAACCCACCCGAGCGGTAAAGAAGGTAAAAAATAAAGGCCATTGCCGGAATTACCATGAGAACCACCCAGCTGATTCCCCTTACGATATACTCGATCATACTGCTGGTATCCTTGATGAATTTAATGATTTGCCTCAAGATAAGCTTCATAAAAAATCCCTCTATCTCGTACCTTTCAAAAATCTCCTCTACACTGAGGTTCACCAGATCCTCCATGGCTACCATGAGTGGTCGCCCTTTATCGGTGGTAAAAAGATTGATACTGTCCCGGGCATTCTCCACATGAGACCTCAAAGAATCCATGTTGTCGGTTTTTATGCTGCTCCCGAGAAAGTTGGCCGTGAAGAAAATGAGGGTATCCGCTCCAAGGTAATAGACGGGATCCTCCGCTCCCAGGCTATCTCTCAGATTCATCAGATTCAACATCAGTCTCCGGTCCTCCATTTGTCTTTCAACGCGTTCCGCAAAACTCTTGTCCTCCTGGCTTCCCGTCTGAACATCATCGATGAGCGTAAAAACGGCAAAAAACAAAACCCAGCTGAAGAAGAATAGTCGGGCAGGATGGAAATAGGTCTTCCGCTTTCCGGAGAAGTATTCCCGCGTGAGTTTTCCGGGAATCCACATATGTTTTAGGGTTCGCCAAAGACTGGAATCTGCATTGAAAAGGGTGTAGAAAAAAATCCTCAATACGGAGTAGAATCGAATTCTGGATTTTTCAAATTTCTGGCCGCAGCGCGGACAATAAAGGGATTCTTCAGAAGGGGTGTGCCCGCAGTTACCGCATTTGCTCCAGCCTGATTGTGCGCCTGACTCTTCCATTTTATCCCATTTCTTCAGAACATAAAATTTCCGAAAAATAAACCAAAGATACATTTTTTTGTACTTTTTGTTGGTGTTTTTTTCTTTGTGGATTGGCTGCGGTTAAGCCGTATATAGTATTGATTTTGCAGGAAAAGCGGGTTTGGGTGATTATGGGGNAAATCTCCGGGGCTTCGAGGGCCTCAGCCACCGGGAATTTGAATACTTTGCGTCTTTGACCTCCCTCCTTGTCT
>SL_3KL_010_SEDDRAFT_10002842_pt1 | contig 15772 bp, 12 predicted proteins | sample SodLakKL_010_SED_2_FD_10381 | JGI IMG/M metagenome (IMG submission 10381) | reverse complement strand
TTAACATATGTCAGTAATTGTATATACAGAGAACTGGGACGGAAAATTCAAAAAGCTGTCTTTTGAACTTGCATCCTATACGGCAAAACTAGCAGAGATCCTTGATACCGAGTCCATTGCTGTATCCATCGGAAAGGTGGAACAGGAGGAGTTGAAAAAACTGGGGACCTATGGCATCCAAAAGATCATTTCTGTTGAAGATGACCTGATGAAACAATTTGATACCCAGACTTATACCAAGGTTATCGCAGACATTTCGGAGAAAGAGTCAGCCAAAGTGATTGTCCTGGCCGATAACAATGCCGGAAAATCATTGGCACCCCGGCTTTCTGTCCGGCTGAAAGCGGCTGTTGCTTCAGGCGTGAACCAGTTGCCAGACAGCACTTCCCCCTTCGTCATCAAAAAGCGGGTTTTTTCAGGCAATGCCTTTGCAAGCATGAAGCTGAACACGGATATCAAAATCCTCACCCTGGCCCAGAACTCCTTTGACCTTGCAGAGAATCCGGCAGATACAGTGGTGCAGAAAGCTGATACAGACCTGCAGGGTATAGCCCCAAAAGCTGAGATAAAGGATGTTCAGAAGCAAACAGGACAGTTGTTGCTGACCGATGCGGAGATTGTGGTATCGGGGGGCCGCGGCATGAAGTCACCGGATAACTGGGCCCCGATCGAAGAGTTTGCCAGTTTGTTGAATGGTGCAACAGCATGCTCCCGGCCTGTGTCGGACGAAGGATGGCGGCCACATGAAGAACACACCGGCCAGACAGGGAAGATCATCGCACCCAATGTGTATTTTGCAATCGGTATTTCCGGAGCGACACAGCACCTCGCCGGGATCAGTGCCTCCAAATACATTATCGCCATCAACAACGACAAAGATGCACCGATTTTCGATGCCGCCCAATATGGGATAGTGGGAGATGCATCCAAAATTCTTCCAAAGCTTGTGGAAGCCCTTAAAAAGGCAAAATCTGCCTGAACATAGAAACCCCCTTTTAACGATCGATCCTTAATCTTACATCGCCAATGGTTGCAAATTTTATTTTCAGTATTTTGCTCATCCTTGCTGTGGTGCTGTTCACAAAAAATGTCCGGCGGATAGCACAAAACATCTTAATGGGGAAAAAACAACGCATCGATGACCAAAAGCCCCGCAGGTGGAAAAATATGGCTTGGGTGGCCATTGGTCAGTCAAAGATGACAACAAGGCCCTTATCAGCCATCTTGCACATTTTCGTATATGTCGGATTCATTGTGATCAATATTGAGATGCTGGAGATATTGATCGATGGGATCTTCGGGACACACCGCATCCTCGCTTTTCTGGGGAATATCTATCCGGTGCTGATCTCTCTTTTTGAGATATTTGCTGTACTGGTGATCCTGGCCTGCGTGATCTTTCTCGTCAGAAGAAACGTGATAAGGGTCAGGCGTTTCTGGAACTGGGAAATGACTGCCTGGCCCCGCTCTGATGCCAACATCATCCTGGTCACGGAAATTCTGCTAATGAGCTCTATACTGGTGATGAATGCCGCCGACGGGTTATTGCAGGTAAGAGGGGATGTACATTATGCAGCCCTTGGGCCGTTCCTGATCAGTGACCTGATGCAGCCCTGGTTTGCCGGGATGACAGACAGCGCCCTGGTCACCCTGGAAAGGTCAGGATGGTGGTTCCATATTGTAGGGGTGCTGATCTTCCTCAACTATATTCCCTATTCAAAGCACTTTCATATATTTCTGTCTTTTCCCAATGTCTATTATTCAAGTCTTCAGCCCCTGGGCAAGATGGTCAACATGTCCAATGTTACCAAGGAGATCAGGATGATGCTGAACCCATCAGCTGTGGAAAGCGCAACCGGTTCTGAAGAAGAAGATATCGGTCAATTCGGCACAAAAGATGCCACCGACCTTACATGGAAGCATCTTATGGACGCCTATACCTGTACCGAATGCGGCCGTTGTACCTCAAGCTGTCCGGCCAGCATGACGGGGAAAAAACTCTCGCCCAGGAAGGTGGTGATGGATGTGCGCGACAGGATTGAGGAAGCTGGGAAATTGATCTGCAGGAAAGGAAAAGATGCCAGCGATGGCAAAACCTTGTTTGACCGCATCGCAGACGAAGAACTGTGGGCATGTACCACATGCAATGCTTGTGTGAAGGAATGTCCTGTTAACATAAACCCCCTGGAGGTAATTCTTGAAATGAGGAGATACCTGGTAATGGAAAAAGCCGCAGCGCCGGGAGAGCTGAATGCCACTTTTTCGAATATTGAAAACAACGGGGCCCCCTGGCAGTTTTCCAATGAAGACCGTATGCAGTGGGCCGGCTGAAATAATGGGGTAAAGATTGTTTGTTACCGTTACAGTAAAGACATTTAAAAAAGTTTCATGACAGGAAAAGAAAAAATAAATGTCCCTTTGATGGCTGAACTGGCTGCCAGGGAAGAAAAACCCGAATATTTGTTTTGGGTGGGGTGCGCGGGTGCTTTCGACGACAGGTACAAGAAAGTGACCCGTGCTTTTGCATCCATTCTGAACCACCTGGAAACAAGTTATGCTGTCCTTGGCACGGAAGAGACCTGCACCGGCGATCCTGCCCGTCGCGCCGGCAATGAAATGTTGTTTCAGATGCAGGCCCTTCAGCTGATTGAACTGTTTCATTCGTACGATGTTCAAAAGATCATTACCATCTGTCCCCATTGTTATAATGTGTTCAAAAACGAATATCCGGAGCTTGGGGGCACCTTCGATGTGGTCAGCTACGTTGAATTTCTTGACAATGCGCTGTCGGAGGGCAGGCTGAAGCCGGATCTCAGCAAATACGCCGGCGTCCGCATTACCTATCATGACCCTTGTTACCTGGCCAGGGCCAATGACGTCACCGAGCCGCCCAGGCAAATCCTGCGCCTGCTTACTGGCCACCTGATCGAGATGGAGAGAAACAGGCATTTTGCCTTGTGCTGTGGCGCAGGTGGCGGACAAATGTTCAAGGAGGCCGAGAAGGGAGACAAGGAGATCTTTATTGAGCGTACCGAGGAAGCCCTGGAGACACAGCCCGGCATTATTGCCACAGCCTGCCCCTTTTGTATGATCATGGTCACGGATGGCCTTAAATACAAAAACAGGGAGGATGATGTAAAAAATTACGACATTGCAGAACTCATCGCCCATGCACTGGGCAAGTAAAAACATAAACCTGATCTGAACATGGACAACAAAGATTACCTGAAAAGTGGAGAATTTCTTGTAAGGGAGGTGGAAGCCAAAGATGTATTTGTACCCGAGGAATTCGATGAGGAGCAACAAATGATTGCCCAAACCTGTAAGGACTTTCTTGAAGCAGAGGTGTATCCGAACCTGGACAATCTGGATCAGGGTGACCGGGAGTTGATGAAGGAGATATTGAAAAAGTCGGGTGAGCTTGGCCTGATGGGCATATCGATTCCGGAGGAGTACGGTGGTTTTGGACAGTCCTTTGTAACACAAATGCTTGCTGCAGAGACCATTGGCGCCGGATTTTCTTTCTCTGTTGCTTTCATGGCCCATTGTGGCATTGGAACCCTGCCCATCATGTACTACGGCAGTGAGGAGCAAAGGCAGAAGTATGTCACGGCGCTGGCTACCGGTGAGTTGCTGGGTGCCTATTGCCTCACCGAGCCCGGTGCCGGCAGCGATGCCAACTCCGGTAAAACCAGTGCCACCCTCTCGGATGACGGCAAGCACTATATCCTGAACGGACAGAAGATGTGGATCACCAATGCGGGATTCTGCGATACCCAGGTGGTATTTGCCAAGATCGACAAAGACCGTATCCTTAGTGCCTTTATCGTTGATAGCAACCTGCCGGGTGTGGTCATCGGACCCGATGAACACAAAATGGGTATCAAAGGATCTTCAACGGCCCAGATCTATTATAATGATGTGAAAGTACCTGCCGAAAACCTTCTTGGAGCAAGGGGAGAGGGCTTTCGCATCGCGCTCAGCATCCTGCATATGGGCAGGATGAAACTGGGTGCCAACGTGATCGGTGCTGCCAAGATGGCCATCACCGATTCGGTCAAATACGCCAATGAACGCAAACAATTTGGTGCGCTGATCGCCAGCTTCGGAGCCATCCAGCACAAACTGGCGGAGATGGTCATCCGCACTTTTGCCCATGAGTCGGCCATTTACAGGGTCAGCAAGGATATTGACAAGCTGATGGACAAGCTGAAGCAAAAAGAAGCTTGTGATGATGGCCGGTCGGCCATCGAAGCCATCAGTCATTATGCGGTTGAAGATGCCATATTAAAGGTTTATGGTTCTGAAATCCTCGACTATGTGGTGGATGAAGCCGTACAAATTCATGGCGGGATGGGTTATTCTGCCGAAATGAATGTGGAAAGGGGATACCGTGACTCACGCATCAACCGGATCTTCGAAGGGACCAACGAGATCAACCGGTTGCTGATCACCGACACCACCCTGAAGCGTGCGCAGAAAGGGGATTATGACCTGTTCGGCATGGCAGCGCAGTTGTACCGTGAGATGGACAACATCACCGATGGACAGCAAAAGGGAGAAACCTACTACCAGGAGAAGCAAAGGAACATCAAAAACCTCAAAAAAGCGGCCATGCTGGTTATTCACGGCGCCAGCGATGTATATGGCAGGAAGCTGGTCAGGGAACAGGAGGTGCTGAACAACATCGCCGACATCATCACAGAGATCTATATCGCCGAATCACTCTTGCTCAGGGTTGAAAAGATTGAGCCAGCGAAAGGGGAGGAGGCTCCTTTGTATAAAGACATGCTCGATGTTTACCTCTATGATGCCGTCAACAAGGTCAGAAAGCTGGGGATGGATGCCGCATATTCTTTTACAGAAAAAGATGCGGCCGATAAGATGGTCAAAGCACTGACCACGCTGACCACTCTCAGGGGCGTCAATGTAAAGGAAGCCCGGCGTCGCATTGCAGCCAAACTGATTGAAGACAATTCCTATAAGTTCTGAGGACATCCCGTTCGTTCAGCCATGCTTCCCGTGCCGCGATTGTTGTACATACAATATATCCGGTTCCACCAACCATTAGCCCTCAGCCTCCGAATCATCCTGTGTGGCTTTCTGCTGTTTCTTTTCCCCGGAGGGGATTATTTTTATGGATACCTCTTCTTTGTCCTTCTTGTAATTGACCTGTATGATATCGCCGGCAGACATTTTGCTGCGGATGATCTCCTCAGCCAGCGGGTCTTCCAGGTATTTCTGTATGGCCCTGTTGAGCGGCCTGGCGCCGAAGGAAGGATCCCAGCCTTTTTCCGCAATGAACTCCTTGGCGGCATCTGTGAGTTTTATCTGGTAGCCCAGGTCGTCGATACGTTTGAACAGCTTCTTCAGTTCGATATCAATGATCCTGAAGATATGCTCTTTTAGCAGGGCATCGAAAATGACCACATCATCCACACGGTTCAGGAATTCCGGGGCAAAGGTCTTCTTCAGTGCATTTTCTATAACGCTCTGGGTATATTCTTTGGACGCTGCCTGTCGCGCAGGGGTGTTGAACCCAACGCCCATCCCGAAGTCTTTGAGCTGCCTTGACCCGATATTCGAGGTCATGATGATGATGGTGTTCTTAAAATCCACCCTCCGGCCGAGGCTGTCAGTCAGTTGTCCGTCATCCAGCATCTGCAACAAGAGGTGAAACACATCAGGATGCGCTTTCTCTATCTCGTCCAGAAGCAAGACGGAATAAGGCTTCCTGCGTACTTTCTCGGTTAACTGTCCGCCCTCTTCATAGCCAACATAACCGGGAGGGGCGCCCACCAGGCGGCTGACGGCAAACTTCTCCATGTATTCGCTCATGTCGATGCGAATGATGGCATCTTCGGAATCGAACAGGTGGTGTGACAGGACCTTGGCAAGGTGGGTTTTACCCACTCCCGTTGGTCCGAGGAAGATGAATGACCCAATGGGCTTGGATGGATCCTTCAGTCCCGCACGGTTTCTCCGGATACTCTTAACGATCTTGCGAATGGCTTCCTTTTGGCCCACAACACTCTTTTCAAGGTCTTGTTCCATATTGATAAGGCGCTCACTCTCATTGAGCGCGATGCGCTGAACAGGAACACCCGTCATCATGGATACCACTTCCGAAACATTTTGTTCTGACACCACTTCACGGTGAAGCTGTGACTCTTGTTCCCATTTCCGCTTTTCAGCTTCCAGCTGGTCCATCAACTCACGTTCCTGGTCACGGAACTTGGCAGCCTGCTCATACTTCTGGCTTTTGATGGCCGCGGTCTTTTCCTCACGCACCGTGTCGATCCTTCCTTCTATATTGATGATGGCCTCCGGCACACGAATGTTCGTTATGTGTACACGCGATCCGGCCTCATCCATGGCATCAATGGCCTTGTCGGGCAGGTACCTGTCACTGACATAACGATCCGTCAGGTGAACGCAGGCCCAGATGGCATCTTCCGAATAGTTCACCAGGTGGTGGTCTTCATATTTGGATTTGATGTTGTTGAGGATCTCCATGGTTTCCTCTGCCGAGGTAGGATCGATGATGATCTTCTGGAAACGCCGCTCCAGTGCCCCGTCTTTCTCTATGTGCTGACGGTACTCATCCATGGTGGTGGCTCCAATGCACTGGATCTCACCACGTGCCAGGGCAGGTTTGAACATATTGGAAGCATCAAGCGAGCCGGAAGCGCCACCCGCACCGACGATGGTATGCAACTCGTCAATAAAGAGGATCACATTGGGATTCTTTTCCAGCTCATTGAGCAAAGCTTTCATACGTTCCTCAAATTGTCCGCGGTATTTGGTGCCAGCCACCAGAGATGCCAGATCAAGGGTGACAAGGCGTTTGTTAAACAAGGCACGGCTTACTTTGCGCCGGACAATCCGCAATGCCAGTCCCTCTGCAATGGCCGACTTGCCAACACCCGGCTCACCAATAAGGATCGGGTTGTTCTTTTTGCGGCGTGAAAGGATCTGGGCAATACGCTCCAGCTCTTTTTCCCTTCCGACCACAGGATCCAGCCGGTCTTCCTCCGCCGCACGTGTCAGGTCTCGTCCAAAATTATCCAGCACAGGCGTGGTGGATTTTTCCCCCCCTTTTTTGAGGGAACTGCCAAAGCCACCCCCCTCAGGACTATCGTCATCTTCGCTGGGCGTCAACTCGTCACGTATGTCCTTCGGAGGCAACTCCTCTTTGAACCCACTCTGGAGGGTTTCAATCTCCTCTTTAACAAGTTGATAATCCACACCCTGCTGGTTCAAAAGCCTTGTCGCCAAATTGTCATTGTCTTTCAATATGGATAACAATAAATGCTCTGCACCAATAAGGTCACTGTTGAACAGCTTGGCTTCAAGATAAGTTATCTTCAACACACGTTCAGCCTGCTTGACAAGTGGTATATTTTCAAGGTTGCGGTTCCCTGGGGATTGTCCTTTGATGGTCTTTTCTATCGTTTTTTTCATTTGCTGCAAATCGATACCCATATTGGTCAATACCTGAACAGCCAGATTTTCCCCTTCACGGATCAATCCCAGCAAGAAATGCTCTATACCTATGTAATCGTTGCCATTGCGTAAAGCTTCTTCACGACTATAGGTTATCACATCTTTTACTACAGGTGAAAATTTTGCTTCCATAAGATTTTTCCTTCCAATTTGGTCTTTGCAATTAAATTCATTACAATATTAACTAAAATGCAATAACCGGCTCCAAATTATTAACAATAATTAACGGCAATTGTTAGAAAGTTCATTGGCAAACAGTTCATTATTATCAATTTTTGTAATGAAAAAATATGTATTTTCGTGTGTTTGTTTTAAGACAGTTTTTCAGTTAAAAATTATTGATTTCCAGAATGTCAGAAGCCAGGATTACAAAAGTTGATATTGAGGATCAGATGAAATCGGCATACATCGACTATGCCATGTCTGTCATTGTGTCACGCGCCTTGCCGGATGTGCGTGACGGATTGAAGCCGGTACATCGCCGGGTCTTGTTTGGCATGCATGAACTGGGCGTTTTCAGTAACAGATCTTACAAAAAGTCTGCCAGAATAGTGGGGGAGGTGTTGGGTAAGTATCATCCTCATGGTGACAGTTCTGTCTACGACGCCATGGTTCGGATGGCGCAGGAATGGTCATTGCGTTATCCTTTGGTTGACGGGCAGGGTAACTTCGGCAGTATTGACGGTGACAGTCCTGCAGCCATGCGATATACAGAAGCGCGCATGCAGAAGATCTCAGAAGAGCTTCTTGCTGACATTGACAAGGAAACGGTTGACTTTCAGCTGAATTTTGATGACACCCTCAGGGAACCCACGGTGATGCCTGCCAAGATTCCCAACCTTTTGGTGAACGGATCTTCCGGAATTGCCGTTGGGATGGCCACCAGCATGCCGCCGCATAACCTTGGTGAAGTGGTGGATGGCATTGTGGCATACATTGACGACAATGACATTGACATCGAAGGGCTGATGAAGCACATTAAAGCCCCGGACTTTCCGACCGGAGGTCTGATATACGGGTATGAAGGTGTAAAAGACGCCTACCACACAGGTCGTGGCCGGGTTGTGATGCGGGGCGAGGCAAACATGGATACCCTCGACAACGGTAAAGAGGCCATTGTCGTTACCTCCATACCTTACCAGGTGAACAAGGCCGAAATGATCAAACGTACCGCCGATCTTGTCAATGATAAGAAGATCGAAGGGATAACCGATATCAGGGACGAATCAGACCGCAAGGGTTTAAGGATCGTTTATGAACTCCGAAAAGATGCTGTGCCCAATGTGGTGCTCAACTTGTTGTATCAACATACCGGCCTCCAGACCTCCTTCAATGTCAACAACATCGCACTGGTCAACGGCCGGCCAATGTTGCTGAACCTCAAAGACCTGATACGCTGCTATGTTGACCACCGTCATGATGTGGTAACCCGGCGGACAGAATATACATTGCGCGAAGCCGAAAAAAGGGCACACATCCTCGAAGGTTTATTGATCGCACTGGATCATATTGACGAAGTCATTGCACTGATCCGTGCCTCTCAGACCCCCGATGAGGCGAAAGCCGGACTGATGGAGAAGTTTTCCCTGTCAGAGGCACAGGCACGGGCGATCCTTGATATGCGCCTGCAACGCCTAACAGGTCTGGAAAGAGACAAAATACAAAAAGAGCACCAGGACCTGTTGCAGAAAATAGATTACTACAAGTCCGTTCTTGCCGATATCTCCCTCAGGATGAACATTATAAAAGATGAACTGCTGGAGATGAAAGAGAAGTTCGGAGACAAAACCCGAACAGAGATCGAATACACAGCCAACGACTTTCGGATCGAAGACACCATCCCTGATGAAGATGTGGTGATCACCATATCACACCTGGGCTATATTAAACGTACCTTGCTCACCGAATACCGTACACAGGGCAGGGGAGGACGTGGCAGCAAAGGTTCCGTGACACGTGATGACGACTTTGTTGAACACCTCTTTGTGGCATCCAATCACAATTACCTGCTCTTTTTTACAGAACAGGGAAAGTGTTTCTGGATGCGTGTATTCGAAATACCGGAAGGAACCAAAACCAGCAAGGGAAGAGCAATACAGAACCTGATCAACATACCCTCCGACGACAAGATTAAAGCCTTCGTCAATGTCAAAGACCTCACAGATGAAGATTATACGAAAAACAACTTCATCATGATGTGCACCAGGCAGGGCATCATCAAAAAAACAAGCCTGTCGGCATACAGCAGGCCAAGGGTTAACGGAATCATCGCCCTCAATATCAGAGAGGGGGATGAACTCATTGAAGCCTCCCTTACGAATGGTCACAATGAGATACTTATCGGGTTACGAAGCGGTAAAGCCATCCGTTTCAGGGAAAATAGCGTCAGGGCAATGGGCAGAAGCGCCTCGGGTGTGAAGGGAATAACATTGGCAGGACCCGAAGATAAAGTAATTGGCATGGTATGTGTTGAAGATCCTATGAGCAGTATCCTGGTCGTTAGTGAAAAAGGGTTCGGCAAGCGTTCCATACTGGCTGAATACCGCATTACCAACAGGGGAGGCAAGGGGGTGAAGACCTTGAATATCACTGACAAGACAGGCCCGCTCATTGCCATGGTCAGTGTTCAGGACAGCGACCATTTGATGATCATCAACAAATCGGGCATCGCCATTCGGTTGCCTGTTAATGATCTGCGCGAAATGGGTCGCGCCACCCAGGGCGTAAAGCTCATCGCATTGAGAGATGCAGACAAAATTGCTGCGATCACCAAGGTGCAGGAAAAGGCCCTGAACGGCAACAATGAAGACAATGAACAAGGTGATGACAACGAAAATGACGGGAATGAAACGATCTGACTTTGACTATTTGGGTGTTATTTGAAATTATTTTTAATTTTGCATCTGCCCATGGCACAAAACTTAACCTTGAGCTTTACCATAAAAAGAACTTTTATCACGGCAAACCAACAATCTTTTTAATACAATATTTTTTAACCAAAAACCCAAGATAATGAAGCGCATTGTATTTCTTTTAATATTCATTTTGATCTCCGCGACCGTTGTCCATGCCCAGGGCAGGGATATCAGGCGTGCCAACCGCCAGCTTAACCGTGGCAACCTTGATGAGGCAAAGGAACACATTGAAGCCGCTATGGAATATGAAGAAGCGTTGGAAGATCCGGAACTATGGGTCGTCAAAGCACAGCTGTACATGGAGATCGCCATAACTGAAGAACCTGAATATCAGCAATTGGCTGAAAATCCGGTCGATCTGGCTGATCATGCTTTACAGAAAGCTCAGGAATTGGACAAAGACAACGACTTTTTAATTGAAATTCAGCAAGCCATGCTGTTCATGTCAGAACTGGTCTTTAATGCCGGTGTGGCTGCCTATAATGAGGAAGAATGGGGTACAGCCAGTGATTACTTCCTTCGTGCCTACGATATCAGCAAATCATTTGATTCGAAAGATACCACCACATTATATAATGCGGCACTGACAGCAGAATTTGGCCAGGACTTTGAAAAAGCAAGGGACTTGTATCTGGATCTCAAAAGAATGGAATATGACCAACCCTTTGTTTATTCATCGTTGTCAAGCATCTCTTTGCATTTGGGCGACACTTTGAAGGGCACTGAGTATGTTCAGGAAGGACGGGACAGATACCCCGATAACCTTGATCTTATCTTTGCAGAAGCCAATATACATATCTTTACCGGTGATGTGGAAGAAGCCACAAGGGTGCTGGATATTGCCATAGAAAAAGACCCCGATAATCCAGGCCTCTATTTTGCCTTTGGCGCCAATTATGACAAAATGGCCCAGGACACCCTCTATTCGGAAGAGGATAGGGAGTTTGCCTTTGAACAAGCGGTACAGGCTTATGAAAAGGCACTGGAACTGAGACCCGACTATTTTGATGCCATGTACAACCTGGGCGCATTGTATTTTAACAAGGGATTGATGCTGTTTGAAGACGCTGAACAAAGGTTGAGGAAGACGCAGGATTTTGCACAATACCAGAAAGATGAAGAAGAGTTCCGTGAAATCTGGCTCGAGGCGCAACCCTATCTTGAACAAGCCAAAGACTTGATTGATGAGGACGACCCCAGTTACAGGACAGTGGTTATTTCCCTGGTTGAATTGTATGCAAGGACTAACCAGCCGGATAAACTGAAAGAGATCGAGGAACTGTATTTGAAATATTTTGGCGGCGAAGCAGAATAGCTTGTGCCGGAGCAAAGATAATCGACTTTGCAAAACGTTTTGTTAAATGCCTGCAACAGGGGAGTATGTTTTTGCTTCCCTGTTGTTTCAACAATATCTATTTAACATAATATTAATTATATAACATTTCTGCGAAAAGGCCTAATCCGGGCTGAGGTTATGCAGGGACAAATTTACGAACGGTTGGAGCTTGGAGGATGCGCAATATAATAGTATTCTTTATTGCGCCTGTAATGGGCTACAAATTCAGTTATGCTTAACGGACGTTTGTCCCGGATAAAATCACTGAGCAACGATATTTGCATGCCTGACTCATCCAGTAGCAGATTATACAATTGTTCCGGGTCAGTTTGATAATAATCGCTGGCTCCCAGGCCAAACTCAAAGACAATGAAGGGCCGGCAACGCTTTACCAGGTTCCTTGCACCTTTTAAAACCAGATACTCAGCGCCCTCCACATCAATCTTGATAAAGTCTACGGAAATGCTGTCTGGAATAACCTGATCCAGACCACGGGTTTTTACTTTAATCTTCTGAATATCAGGATTATACGTGTTGTATTTTCTTTTTTTCAATCCACTGTAGGCCGGGGCATTGCGGACATACTGAAAATCAGTGACCATTTCTTTGTCCGATAAGGCATAAGGCATGATGGTAACCTGATTGCCAAAATGCCTTAGCAGAGCTTCGTAATAAACGGGAATGGGTTCAAAGGCAAAATGTCTGCCTTCCGGAGACAATTGCAGAATCTGTTCCAGCACTTCACCGTCATGACTACCGACATCTATACAATTGGAAGTGGTTGTCAAAACCTTCTTCATGACCTGCCTGGTGAGGCGGTCATAGGCCATGTTTTTGGTCAGATCGATTCCCGCATGGGAAAGTCCTTTTTTCAGCGTCTTTTTTAATCCACGAAGCATTTATTCCATCATTTGGATGCCCTGTAATTTCGCCTGCAACCCACAACCGGAATGTTAGCCCTGTTGATCATGCTTTTACCGGGTCCTTGTTTCAATATGTCCCCCACTCTTTACATCAAGTCCCGCTATTTCGGGTTCACCGGTATAGTGGATCACAGCGCCCCGGGAAACAATCCCTGAAAGTGTGCCGGTCACAAACAAATTGTTGACAGACCCGGCTTTTGCATCAATTTCACAATCCTTCACCATAAGCTCTTTTGCATCAATAATGGCACCGGCTGCACTCAGGACCGTCAGCCAATCCACTTTGCCTGTAAGGGTGGTGATGGCCCCCGCCAGCACTTTCATGTCCGCTCTTTCATATTGCAAATGTAAGGTACTTTTTGCTCCGGTTTGCACATTGTGTTCAAAAGATTTGCCTGTTAACGGTTCCTCTGCATATGCCTGTGAGCCGGCAGAAAGATGCAGGGCCTCCAAATCCGAAACATGAATAAATACATTTAAAGTGGTCTGCTTGCCTGCAGTTTTTTCGAAATAAACGTTCAAATGGCCATTGTCAACCTCTGTTACGATCAGGTCGACCAGGTTGTCATCAGCTTCTATATAAACCCGGCAATCAACATCCTGAACGATATATGCTTTCAGGTGGCCCCGCAATGCAACGTGCTGAAAATTTGCCGTTACCCTTTCCTGGCGAACCACATTCCCACTACCTTCAACCACCTCAAAAGATATGTTTGCACGCAGGAAAAACATGAATACGATGGTGGCCAGCAAAACCACCAGGAAAGCGGCAAGCAAAATTTTATTTGTTGTTTTCATTTTATTAATGGGTTAAATGATCATTCATTGAAACTTTTCTCCCTGTATTTTGAATAATGCCGCTCCAGGTCGGCGGTCCGCATTTTCAGCACATCCATGGTGTGAAACACCTTGGGCAGTTCTTCATTGACAAAGTTTTCCTTTTTAAACGCCAGGGTTTTTTTATACCCATCTTCGGTCACAAAATATCCGATGCCCCTTTTATTGAAGATGATGCCTTTTTCCTGCAAGAAGTTGAAGGTACGGATGGCCGTGTTTGGGTTCACTTCCATCAACACAGCAATATCCCTGATTGAGGGGATCTTCTCCCCTTCCTTCCATTGCTTCTTCAGGATACGGTCGCAGAAATAATCTGCTATTTGCAGATAAATTGCTTGATTGTCATTGAATTCCATTATTACACCTGCCTTTCTTTTAAGCTAAACCATGTAACGATAAGGAAAAAAGGGATGGTCAGATACCAGAAGATGACCCTTGCTGTTGCCGGGACATGGGTTAGAAATACATTTTCCATCTGTTGCGACATATGCTGTGGCCCAATATTGAAGGCGCCCTCCTCGGCAAATGGGGAAAACACGAAATATGCCGTTGTTACGATGACAATCTGGAAGATGACCGACACAACAAAAAGGGCCAAAACGGTTTTCAGGAAGTTGTTTTTACGAAAATAAGCGGCACCGAGCAGAAATACGGATTGTGTTACCATGTAGACCTTGACGGATGTCCAGCTTCCTTTTGAAAAAACACTCTGGAAGGGCGTTACGTCGAAAGTAAAATTCATCACAAGGTTTGCGATCAATACGATCAGGGCCATGCTCAGGACGGCGATCACCGGAAAAACAATGGCTGTTATGATCCACGCACTGAACAGCCTTTCAGTGGTGGAAACCGGCAATGTAAGGTACTGGTAACTTCTCTGGGCATGATGCAGCTCGCCGAAAATATTGCTTGTAAATATATACCCGCCGATAAACATTACGGTAAAATACAACCCGGTAAGAGCGGCGAGGTTGGCAGGTTGAAAATATGCAACCAGCAACGACAGCACCAACAAGGACCCTGCCACCGCACCGAAAGCAATCAGCCAGGCAGAGGCGTTAGACAACAATTGTCTTCTTAAAAGTAAGTATAACCTTCTAAAGCTAAATATACTATTCGTTTTCATATGAAGTTATGATTTAAATGCTTGATTGATTCCTTTGGTATTGGCGATCACGCCATTAAAAAGCAACTCCAGGTCCATCCGGGTATCTTTGTCTTGAACATTTGGCAGGATGGACGCATATCCACCCAATGCTTCCTCATAATACAAAGGTTGACGGTTTTCTTTGATCTCGGGGATTGTTTCAAACGCCAGTGCAGAAGTGATACTGTTCACATCCTGCTGGAAAATGATCCTGCCCTCATCAATGATAATGACCGGGTCGATCAGGCTCTCCAGATCCCTTACCTGGTGGGTGGAGATCACCACACTCTGCTCTTCGGTCAGCGAGGCAGCAATTACCCTCCGGAACTGGCTTTTTGAGGGGATATCCAAGCCATTGGTGGGTTCATCCATCAGCAACAAACGTGAAGAGGTGGATAAGCCGAAAGCCAGCAAAAATTTCTTTTTCTGGCCAAAAGAAAGCTGATGCAGCTTGTGAGACAGATCCAACTGAAACTCCTTCATCAGCCAGGCCAGTTTTTCATGATCGAACCGGCTGTAAAAAGGAGCATTGAGAGAAACATAACGCTCAATGCGGATCGGGGGCAAATGGTACTCCTCGGGAATAAAACAGATGTCCGCCAAAACTTCCGGTGCACGCACGCCGGATTCGATGCCCGATACCTTGCTGGTCCCCTGACGGGGAAACACCAGTCCGGCAATCACCTTCAGCAAGGTCGTTTTCCCGGCACCATTCCTCCCCAGCAACCCATATATGTTGCCGGGAACAAGCTCCAGTGCCAGACGGTCAAACAAAGTCTGCTTCCTTGTATAACCGAAACTTAAATTTTCAATTTGAACCATTTTTGTGATTGTTTTAGTGTTCTACATAACTAATACACTACAAAGGTAAGATGATTATTTTGAATAATCCAAATTATTTTGCAATTTTTTTTTCATTTTTCTGCGAAAAACCTATTATATCATTGTTTATCAATGCTTTAACATTTTTTAACGACAAAATTCGTTTAGTGTATCCCTTCAAAGAATAATTTTGTCCATTCATTTCCCGATCATTAACAAGCGACAATATGGATATTAAAGAACTGAATGAAAGGATACAACAGGAAAGCAGGTTTGTGGACCTGCT
>SL_3KL_010_SEDDRAFT_10002841_pt1 | contig 15777 bp, 15 predicted proteins | sample SodLakKL_010_SED_2_FD_10381 | JGI IMG/M metagenome (IMG submission 10381) | reverse complement strand
GTGACTTCATCCAGATGGATGCGGGCCAGCGAGTGGATGTCGCCGCTGCGTTCGTCGCGCCAGCGCGCGATGATGCGCGTGCCGGTGAGGTTGACCTCGGACACGGCCCGGATCTGGCGGCTGACCTGGGCCTCGCTGAGCGCGGACTCACTGGCACTGGCCGTCGCTTCATAGTCGTCGGCGACCACCTCCATCCAGGCACTGAGGCTGCGCGCCACCTCGGCGCGGGCGCGATCATCGGCGGTTGAGCGCTGCAGCGACAGGCTGTCCATGGGCGGTGCCGAGTCGACACCGTAGAAGACGCGGGCGTCATCGTCGAACACCATCGCCGTGCCCTGGTTGACCCAGTCGGGCGCATTCTCGAGGCCGAGATCACTCTCGATGGTCGGCTGGCTGGCGCAGCCGACGGCGAGGAGCGTGGCGGCTGCGAGGGCGGCCAGACCGCGGGTGGTGCGCGTGGTCAGTGCTGACATGTTCGCTTCCTTCGAGGAATTTCGGCCTGTTTGCGACCGATTCTGGTCCGTTTGAGTCCCGCGCCGTGGCGGGGTTCCAGTGTAGCGCCTGAATTCCGCGCCCGGGAGCGCCGATTGCCGGGACTGTGAGCTGGTGCCTTGATGGCGAAGGGTGACACGGTGGGTCACACCGATACGCTGCGGGGGCCCTGCCGGCATGATCCGTGACCGGTAGTTGATCCCGCCGTGAACCGGTTGGCAGGCTGCATGGGGAGTGCCGGGGATGGCGAATGCAGGATAATCGAACGCAATTGTTCGCGATTGCCGATGGTTATTCGGGTTACGTGGAAGAAAACGGGTGTAATCGATGGCATGAATGCCGTTACCATGATCATCGGTGACACATGGCAGGGCCTGGCCGGATCGGGCCTTCCGCGGTCCGGGTTGCGGGGCCGGCGGGCGAGGAATGCATCGCGTACTTCGTCCGCGGATGAACAGGGACTGGATGACCCCGGCGCCGGGGCCCCACGGAGGCGTGCACCGTACAACCATGTCTGGTGACAACACACTCATCACGGCGCTTCAGCCGAACAGGGAAGCGACCCACAAAGCGGGTGCGGCCTGCCTGGTGGCCATCAATGGCGCGCATATTGGGCGCAAGTATCCCCTCGACGGCGATGAGCAGATGATCGGCCGCGGCAAGGACGCTGCGATCCAGGTAGACGACGAGGCGGCTTCGCGGCGCCACGCGGTGCTGGAAGCGCACGGCGTGCAACTCGTACTGCGCGATCTCGGGTCGACCAACGGTACGCTGGTCAACGAGCGCCCGATCCGTGAGCACGTATTGCAGGATGGCGACTGTATCCAGATCGGCACGACCCTGCTCAAGTTCCTCGCCGGCAACAACGTCGAATGGTCCTATCACGACGAGATCTACCGTCTGACGACTTTCGACCCGGTCACCCAGGCCTACAACAAACGCTACTTCCTGCAGGAACTCGAGCGCGAGTTGAGCCGGTGCCAGCGCCACAAGAAGGAACTGGCCCTGGTGATGCTGGACATCGACCACTTCAAGGCCATCAACGACGAGTACGGTCACGTCGCCGGTGACCATGTACTGCGCCAGTGCAGCGAGCGGATCCTCGGGATGATTCGCAGCGAGGACACGTTCGCGCGTTTTGGCGGCGAGGAGTTCACCCTGCTGCTGCCGGAGACCGGCAAGGCCGAGGCCGAACGCACGGCGGAAAAGATTCGCGCGGCGATCAGCGCGACGCCGTTCCGTGGCCAGGAGCGCGAGATCCCGCTGTCCATGTCGTTCGGTATTGCCGATCTCGGCGAGTACATCGCCACGACCGCCAGCGGCCAGGCGGACAGTACACTGCAGCTGGACATCGAGGCCTTCATCCGCCTTGCCGACGAACGGCTGTACCGGGCCAAGAGGGAGGGTCGCAACCGCGTCGTCAGCGGCTGACTGCAGCGCTTGTTACGGGGCGGAGCCGTCAGCGTCGGCGGCGGTTGCGCAGTGTGCGCCCGATGATGCCGGTCAGCACCGTGGATACGTCGGCGCCCAGATCCACCACGCCGTTGGCGCGCAGCGCGCCCCAGCATCCCGCGCAGTGGCCGCACTGTGCGCAGACCACCGGGCAATCGTCCCTGCGCTCGGCTTCCATGCGGAAGTGAAAACTGCCGCAATCACGGCAGGCGGATTTCAGGGTGATCGAGATCAGTTCCAAGCATGTTCCCCCTGGTTGCTTCCCGTTGCCGGGTCTGGATCCGCGCCCTGTGAGTCCCCTGCGGATAACTTGACAAGGAAATATACGGCATGGCCCGTGCATGTCCAAGTTCCGGCCCGTACTCCGGCTGATTGTGAGTGGTGACTTGCACGGCGGCGTAATCGCAGCACAATGGCTGTCACAGGGGGAGGGAACGTAATCGGGCGCACGGAGCCAGCCGATGCCGCGATGGGCGCAGTGGTTGCTGCACAGGCTTGAAGACCGGCGCGATGCGGCGGGCGGTAACCTCCGCTGGGCGCTGACCTGGCTGTTGCCGGCGTTCCTGCTGCGCGCGCTGCCGCGGATGGTGCTTGTTCGGCGTGCCGATGCGTATGCCGGTGAGGGCTACCAGGTCGTCGAAGCCGCCGGCATCCTGGAAATCTCCGAGTACGATCTGCTCGGCCTGGCCTACCGCGAGAAGTTCCACCACGAGGCCGCGCGGGCCTTGTTGGATCGCGCCTTCACCCAGTACATGGTCGTCGGCAGCGCGCCGGCCTGGGCGGTTGCCTTTGCGGCCGAGGTGATCGAACTCTACGAGAGCGGGCGCCTCGCCGAGCGCGATTTTGGCCTGCACACCAACCCGCCACCGACCGTGCGCGACATTCTCATCGGGCTTTCCCAGTGTGTGCTGATGCTGTTGGTGCTCTGGGTCATCTATCTGGCATTCGCCGGTTATACACCGCCGTGAAGCCGCTCGCGTCGATGTGGTAGCAGTCCTCACGGATGCTTTCCGTGACGGAGTCAGCACCGGGTTGATGGGCGCAGAAGGAGGCTTCCGCTCGGAGTTGCCGAGCCGGGAGCCGGACGCGCCCATCGATGTCGACCTCCGCGCCATCCACACGCCGGCCCGACAGCGTCAAGCGGGCTGGTGTCTCGGCGCCGGTGGCCAGGCGGGACAGGCCGCCGCTCAGTGCCCGCAGGCTGACATCGTCAAGGGGCGGATCCGCAGCTGGATCCGTGATGTCGAGGCGGCCATCGGCGATCCGGACTCCACCCACGATGATCATCGGCCGCGCTTGTGCGCCACGGGGCGGCGTGCCGCCCGCGCGGGCCGGAATGCGCAACGGTCCGATGATCACTGCACCATCTTCACGGAAGCGCACACGTGCCTCGGGGGCGATGAGCGTGAGCGAATGCGCCTCGAGGCGCTGGCGTCCCGGGGAGAAAACCAGGCGTTCGGAGTAGAGGCGATGCCAGCGCAGTAATGAAGCGCCGTCATCCACGGCGGTGACATGAAAATCGTCGATGTCCATCCGGCCACGGTACTCCAGGGGTGTCCCGGCCCCGATGTCGATCTCTCCACCCAGGAAGAGCCCGCCGTCGAGGATGTCCAACTCCGGCATCCAGGTCGAGAATTGCCGCAGCGGGAAGTCGTCGACTTCGATCTCCCCGCTGAGCCGGGTCGCGGGCACCAGTGCCACCGTCCCCGTGAGCGAAAATCCTCCGCCGTCGTTGAATTGCCCATCCACCGCCACGCGCGCGGGTGTGTGCGTGTGGCGGCCAATGTCCGTGAGGCTGACATCGAACATGCCGAGCTGCATCCACGCGGACGGGTCCGGGCGCTCATCCACGATCTCGACACCCATGTCGATGGCCTGCAGCCGGGATATCTCGAGGCGCGGCGAGTGCGTCCGCACCGCGGCGCCATCCGGATCCGGTACAGCCCGGGGCCAGGGGTGCGCGGCGTCCAGCCGCAGTTGTGGTTGCCGGAGTTCGACGGTATCGATGTGCAGATCCTGCTCGCGGGCGTGGTAATGCCCCGCGTGGAGGGAGATGTCGGGCATGCTCAGCCAGGGCGTCGCGTTGCGGGCTTCATCGTCACTCCCGGGGGTGTGCAGCCGGGCGGTGTGAATGGTGCCGCTGCGGAAGAACCAGGCGCGCCGCACTGCGCTTGCCGGATGCAGGGTGAGTTCGACGCGCTCGGCCGTGGCCACGGTTGCGCCCTCGGGGGTGGCTGCGTGCAGATCGGTGAGCCGCAGCGAGAGCGTGAACGGGTTGATGCGCACGGTGCCGATCTCGAGCTGAACGTCGAAGGCCTCGCGCGCGAAGTCCGTCGCGGCGGTACGCACCAGCGTCGGGAGCAGCAGGGACCCCGCCAGCACGCCGGCGACCAGCGTCGCCAGCAGCCAGAAGCCCACGCGTCGGGGACTGTACCGGCGGCGGGACCTGCGCCTGCGGTGATGATCGGTTGCGGGCCCGGGCATGCAGATGGCTCCGTGCGGCTCGCGTACACTGTAGCCGGAACCGCTGGAGTCCGTGCATGCAGTCGAGCAACCAAGAAATCGCGAACCTGTTCCGGCGCCTGGCCACGCTGCTGGAAATCGATGAGCAGAACCCGTTCCGTGTGCGCGCATACCGCAATGCCGCCGAGACCATCGAGGCGCTCTCGGTGCCCCTCGCGCGGCTGGTGGATGAGGGAGTCGATCTGACCGAGTATCCCCATATCGGCCGGGAGATTGCGCAGATGATCGCCACGGTCGTCGAGACCGGCCACCTGCCGGCCCTGGACGAAGTCGCGCGCCGGGTTCCCCCGGAGCTGGCCGATCTCATGGACGTGCGCGGATTGGGAGCGAAGGGCGTCAAGGCGCTCCATGATCACTTCAACCTCACGAGCCTGGATGACCTCGAACGCGCCGCCCGTGAGGGGCGGGTGCGCGAACTCTCCGGTTTCGGGCCGCGCAAGGAGGAGGCATTGCTCGAGGGCATTCGCGAACTGCGTGCACGCCCACACCAGCGCACCCGTGGCGTCGATGCCGAGCGCGTGGCGGAACCTCTGCGCGAGTACCTGACCGCGGTCGCCGGCGTCGAACGGGTGGAGATCGCCGGCAGCTACCGCCGGCGCTGTGAAACCGTGGGGGACCTGGATCTGCTGGTAGCGTGCAGCGATGGCGAGGCGGTGATGGCCGCGCTGGTCGCATACCCGGATATCGAGCGTGTCGTATCACACGGCGCGACGCGCTCGACCGTCGTCCTGGCCGGTGGCCTGCAGGTGGACGTGCGCGCCGTCGAGGCGGGCAGTTTCGGGGCCGCGCTGTTGTACTTCACCGGCGCGAAACAGCACAACGTGGCCCTGCGCCAGCGTGCGGTGGACCGCGGCCTCAAGCTCAACGAATACGGCCTGTTCGAGGGCGAGCGCAACCTGGCCGGTGCCGACGAGGTGGATGTGTACCGCGCGCTCGACCTGGCGTGGATTCCACCGGAACTGCGCGAGGATCATGGCGAGATCGATGCCGCGGCCGAGGGAATGCTGCCGGCGCTGATCACGGTCGAGGCCGTCCGCGGCAACCTGCACGCGCACACCACCTGGAGCGACGGCAAGCAGAGCCTGGAGGAAATGGTCGATGCCGCCCGCGCGCGCGGCTACGAGTATCTGGCCATTACGGATCACGGCCCGGCCGTGCGTGTGGCCAACGGCCTGACACCCGACCGCTTGCGGGCCCAACTCGACGAGGTCGCCGCGCTGGACGAGCGCCTCGATGACATCACGCTGCTCACGGGCTGCGAGGTCGACATCCTCGCCGATGGCACCCTCGATCTCCCCGACGACGTGCTGGCCCGACTCGACGTGGTGGTCTGCTCGATCCACTACCACCTGCGCCAATCGCGCGAGGCGCAGACCGAGCGCGTGCTGCGCGCGCTCGACAATCCCCATTTCATGATCTGGGGCCACCCCACCGCGCGCGACATCAATCGCCGGGCGCCCATCGATATCGATCTCGAGCGCTGCCTGGCAGCTGCGGCCGAGCGCGGTGTCGTCGTGGAGATCAACGCCCAGCCCAAGCGCCTCGACCTCTCGGATCGCAACGCCCGACTGGCGCTGGACATGGGATGCCGCTTGAGCATCAACACCGATGCCCACCGCGACATTCACTTCGACTTCCTGCGCTTCGGCGTCGACCAGGCGCGCCGGGCGGGCGCCACGGCCGCCGATGTGATCAACACGCTCGACGTCGCGGACCTGCGGCGGATGTTGCGTTCCGGCTGACGTACAGCCCCCGCCGGGGAATCCTCGCGGCCGCCCAGGCCTCGGCAAAGGTCTCGGTACTGGCCCCAGTACTGGTCTTAGAGCAGGCCGAACCGCTCGAGGATGGCATCGTAGGTGCCATCCTCGCGCATCGCGGCCAGTTCGCGGTTGAAATCCGCGATGATCTGCTCGCCGTTCGGGATCGCGCGCGAGGCCATCAGGTAGAGGCCGTTCTCGTCGAGGGGCGGATCGACGAACACGGCGCGGTTCGGGTCGTGGCCCTCCTCGGCCGCAATGGCGAGGAACCGGTCGAAGTTCATGGCCACCATGTCGATGCGCTCGGCGTAGAGCTTGCGCACATTGAGCACGTTGTCGTCTTCGGGGATGCGGTTGAGATAGTCGGCGTTGTCGAACTCCTGGCTGGTTGCCCAGCCGCGGCCGTAACCGATCTCGTAGTCCGTCAGGTCGCGCAGTGAGTCATACTCGCGTACGCCTGCATCGGCGCGCGCGACCAGGCCGATCTGGGTGGTGTACATGCGATCCGAGGCGATGAAGCGCTCGGCCCGCTCGTCCGTGTAATAGGCACCGAGCAGTATATGGCGCACGCCCTGCTCGACATCGTGGACAGCGCGCGCCCAGGGGACGAAGTCGACCGTCGTGGCGTAACCCGCGCGATCGAACGCCACGCGGGCGATCTCGGTGATGAAGCCGTTGTCCGGCTCGTCCTCGGCGTAGAAGGGTGACCAGTCCACGGTGGCCAGGCGGATTTCGTCGATGTCGGCCTGGACGGCGGGCGCGCTCAGCGCCAGCAGCAGGGCCAGGGCGGGTGCATACCACGGCAGGCGTGCAGCAATCATGGATCTCCCCATTCTTGTTGTTCTGGATGCGGTACCCGGATACGGGTACCGCGGCAAGGCTATGCGCCTCTCGACGTCTGCGCAACTGAATTTCGCCCACTTGCTCTGCCTCGATCCATCGGGGCGTGGGACGTGGCCTCGATGCAATCGCGCACCCGGGCCGAGAGCCGAGTCACGAATGGGGGTCAATCCGTGGGTGGTTTGCGCAGTGACTTGAGTCGTGCGCGCTGTTTCTTGGCGTCGACCCGGCGCGCCCGAGCCCGCGCCGAGGGTTGTGTGGGCCGGCGTGCACGCGGCACCACGGCGACCGAGCGGATCAGTGCGCGCAGTCGTTCGCGGGCCTTGAGCAGATTCTGTTCCCGGCTGCGATGCTCCTGCGCCTTGATGACGATCACCCCGTCCTTGCTGATGCGGTGATCTTTGAGGCGCAGCAGGCGCTCGCGGTAGAACTGCGGCAGGGAGGAGGCGCGAATGTCGAAGCGCAGATGGATGGCCGTGGCGGCCTTGTCGCCATGCTGACCGCCGGGGCCGCTGGCACGGATGCCGCTGACCTCGATCTCCTCGTCCGGGATGGACACGTTGCGCGAGATTTCGAGCATGTTGGCGTGGCCGCAGGCCGGCGCGGATGGTCAGCGCGGCATGACGAACTGCTTGCTGAGTGTGAGCCCCTGATTGTAGTAGCTGGAACCCACGCCCTGGCCGTACACGCGTGCGGGGCGCTGCATCATGCTTTCGTAGATCAGCTTGGCCACGCCCTGGCCATCCTGCATGTAGAAGGGCACGTAGTGCGCCTTGACCTCGAGTACGGCGCGCACGCCGGGCAGGGTGCCGTCACCGTAGCCGAAACCGGGGTCGAAGAAGCCGGCATAGTGGGCCCGGAACTCGCCGATCGAAGCATCGAAGGGCAGCATTTCGGCGGCGTAGTCGGGCGGGATCCGCACGCGTTCCTTCGACGCCAGGATGTAGAACTGATCGGGCTGGATCAGGATCTGGCCATCGTCCGGGCGGCGGATGGTGCTCCAGTACTTGTCGATGTCGTAGTGGCCGATGCGGCTGATGTCGATGATCGAGGTCGTGTTGCGCGCCACATAGCCGACGATGTCCGACTCGCCGGCGAAATCGAGATCGATGGACAGGGTCAGGCCGCGTTCGATGTTCGCGGCCAGGGGGGTGCCGTCCGCTGCGTAGACGAGGGTCTGGTCCTCGTGCAGGCGTCGCAGGTTGCGGTCGGAGGGCGCGGGGTTGCCGACCACGAAGCGCAACTGGTTCAGCGTCGCGCCGGCGCGCACGCGCAGGGAGAACGAGCGCGGCGAGATCTCGGCGTAGAGACGCCCGTGATAGCCCGCCGGCACGCGATCGAATTGGTTGCCGTGGTCGGTCAGCAGGCGGGTGAAGATGTCGAGGCGACCCGTGGTGCTTTTCGGGTTCGCCCGGGCGGCGACCTTGCGCGGCAGGGCGAGTGTCTCCTGCAGCGGCACGATGTAGACATGGCCGCGCTCGAAGACCTGTGACGAATTCTCCAGGTCGATTTCGACGACGTCCTCGCCCTGCTGGGCCAGGCAGTCGGTGACGGTGCGCTCGCGTCCCGGCAGAAACCCCGCCGTGACCCGATACGCCTTGGGGCCGAGGCGCAGATCGAGGCTGGAGGGCTGGATCTGGCCCTCCTGCAGCGGCTCGTCCGGGACGATGTGACCGTGGCGCATGGCATCCTCGATCATCTCCGCGGACATCACTCCGGCCGAGCGTGTGGGTCCGGACGTGGCTGTCACCGTTTCCGGGAACAGTTCGGACATGGGATCGTCGGCCACCTCGATTTCCTCCGCCTGCTGAAAGGGGCGCGCGCACGGCCGCCGAGGTGCGAGTTGTACGCGCGCACCGGTTCGTGATCAAGCGCGGCCACGGTATGCGCGCAGGCGCCGCGGGCGCGATTTCCGTCAGTCTCCGGTCTGCAGCCCCTGCAGGCAGCGTTGCAGGAGTGCTGACAGTTGCTTGCGCTCGCCGCGGTCGAGATGGGCGAACATGTGTGCCTCGAGGTCGGTGCGGATGTCCTTGAGCAAGTGGCAGGCAGCCCGGCCATCCCGTGTGAGCTCGAGCTGGTGGCAGCGCTGGTCGGCGGGGTCACGCTGGCGCAACAGCAGGCCGCGCTTCTCCAGCGCGCGCACGGCGCGGGTCACCTGCGCCTTGTCGCGACCCGTCTCCGCGGCCAAGTGGTGCAGACCTGCGCCGGGGCGGCGCTCGAGGAAGCGCAATGCCTGCAGCTCCGGCAGCGCGAGATCCGCCAGCGTGCTGTCATTGAGGCGCAGGCGGTAGGCGCGGTTGATGGCACGGATCATGGCGTCGAGCGAGTCGCCGACATCAGGTTCGGTCATGGTGGCGGGTGCAGCCCAATTGGTTGACGGTGACAACGATCAAGGTTATCCTGCAAGTCGTTGACAATGTCAACCAATACCCGAGCCTGTCAACCGTCGCGGCCGTCGCGGCCGTCGCGGCCGTCGCGGCCGTCGCGAGCACACTACGCAGTTCCCGGAACACTGATGTCACACCTGCGCCTGGCCCTGCTGCTGGGCATGACCGTGGCCCTTGGCCCGTTCGCCCTCGATACCTATCTGCCGGCATTCCCGCGGATCGCCGCCGATCTGGGCGTCACGCCCGGCCAGGTCGGCCTGACCCTGAGCGCCTACGTCGCCATGCTCGGCCTGGGGCAGCTCATCGGCGGGCCGCTGTCCGATCGCTATGGTCGGCGCTACATCCTGCTCGGGGGGCTGGCCATCTTCGGCTTCGCGAGCGTAATGGTGAGCGTGGCCCAGGCGCTGCCGGAGGTGCTCGTATGGCGCGTGGTACAGGCCTTCGGCGGGGCCTGCTGCGCCGTGTCGGTACCGGCGATCGTGCGCGATCGCAGCCACGGCAGTGAGGCGGCGCGCCTGTTCTCGCTGATCGGCCTGATCATGTTCGCGGCCCCGGCACTGGCGCCGAGCATCGGCTCCGTGATCCTGACGCTGGCCGACTGGCGCGCCATCTTCGTGTTTCTCGCGGGGTATGCGGTTGTCGTCGCCGCCATGCTGCACGTTGGCCTGTTCCACGGTGCGCCACCGGCAAGCCGCGCGCGCACGCCCGTGCGCACACTGGTCACGAACTATGCGCTGGTGTTCCGTCATGCCGCCGCGATGCGTTTCATTGCCATGCAGGCACTGGCCTTCAGCATCATGCTGATCTTCATCACCCATGCGTCGTTCATCTATCAGGAGTGGGCCGGCCTGTCGAAGACCGCCTTCTCGATCCTGTTCGCGGCGAACATCGCCGGCATGGCCGGGGCCAACCTGCTCAACCGTCGTCTGTTGCGCCAGTTCGAGCCGCCGCAGATCCTGCGTGCGGCGATCGGCGTGCAGGCGGTCACGGTCGTGATCCTGGCCATTGCCTCGGCGTTCGATCCCCCAATTGCCGTGGTCGCCGGACTGATCATCCTCGCGGTGGCCTGCATGGGTGCGATCGCGCCGAACAGCATCGCCTGCGCGCTGGAGTACTTCCCGCGCCTCGGCGGCACGGCTGCGGCCGTGCTCGGGGCGACCCAGTTCACCTTTGCGGGCATTGTCAGTGCGGCCTCCACACTGATGGCAAATGGCACGCTGCTCGCGGTGACGCTGTGGATGGCTGCGTGCAGCCTGGCGGCGCTGTTCCTGGCCCTGCCCGCGCCGGGCATCTGGCGGCAGACGCGGGTCGTGGCCGAGGCCGAAACGTGAGGCCGGCACTGGTGCGGTAGCCGGTGCGAGCCACCCAGCGCGTGATCCTCACGTGCGCATCATGGCGACCGTTTCTGTCCGTTCGCCGGAATGTCGTGCCGGCAAACGGCTCCGCTGTTGACGCCTGTCAATGCGGGCCCAACCACCCGGGGGGATGCTGTCAGGCATGCCGGACAGGCACTGCCAGGCGGAGGCGGACCATGTACGCGACGGTGGCTGCGACCGATTCTCGGACCATACAGTTCACGTTCATGCGTTGCCCCGATTGTCGCGAATTCGTGATGGTCGAGGTGCGCCGGTTGCGTGTGGGTGAGCGGATTGCCTGTCCGCACTGTGAACACACGGCGCGACTGGCGACGGAGCCCTTGCCGGACGGTGCGGGTTGCTACTGGTTGCTGACTGGCAGCGCTCGGCGCGTGGACGGATGACGCCCGTCAATGACTTGCCGCGCGCTGCGCGCAATGCTCGCCCGGCAGGGATGCGCAGATCGGTTTCGACCGGGTCGTACGCCCGGACGGCGTGCGCCTGTAATCATGATGGAATTTGGAGGCGTGATGGCGAGCAAGAAACAGGCAGCGCGTGACATGGCCAGCAAGGCGGCAACGCCTCCCGAGGCCGCGGACGCGCCGCGCGAAGGTGGAATGGCCGCATTGCGCGGCGAGATGAATCGGTTGTTCGATCGCTTTGCCGACGTGCACTGGCCGCAGTGGGGCGGTCGACGGCGCACGGACGCAATGTCAACGGATCCGTGGACGACCTTCCCGGTCCCCGATTGGTTCACCGGTGGCGGTGGTCAGCGGCTACTCGGCCAGGCAGATTTCAGCGCCACGGACGAGGGATTTGAACTCCAGATCGACCTTCCCGGCATCGACCGCGATGCCATCGAGATCGATCTGGCAGACGGCATCCTCACGGTATCGGCAGAGCGCAGCGAATCGCGCGAGGACGAGCGCAAGGGCTACTACCTCAGCGAACGTACCCACGGCTCGATTCGGCGCAGCTTTCGCCTTCCGGATACGGTCTCCGAGGACGGCATCAAGGCCCGGTTCCAGGATGGTGTGCTCACCGTGACCATGGAAAAGACCGAGGAGGCGCGCCAGCAGGCACGGCGCATCCGCGTGGAGTGAAATTGATCCAGTAAACCAATCGGCATGGGTTGTCGGCACGGGGGGTGCCGATAACCGCGGTGAATCGCCGAAGACTGACAACTTTCACGTGCAAAGGTAGTCTCAACGAGGATAGGGAAATCCGCGATGCATCGGCCCGGTGGCCCGGACCGCTGGATCGCCATGGAATCCGGCCCAGGCTCACGTGGATGGCAGTCGCCACCCGGGGCTTGCCGGGAGGAGGCTGTGTAATGAGTGTCAAGAGGGGCCTGATGCCGGCCCGCGCCGCCGGCGCATCCGCGACGCTGCCGGCAGTGCACGAAGTTCCAATGCCGCAGCCACTGCTGAACGGGCGCAGTCGCCTGCTTCGGCGCAATGATTATCTCTGGCATGCGGGCGATCCTGTGGATGGACTCTACCGCGTGCGCAGTGGAATGCTGAAGCGCGTGATGCTGCTGGCCGAAGGGCAGGAGCAGGTTCTCGGGTTCTATAGCGCGAGTGACATTGTCGGCTACGAGGTACTTGATCGGGGATGCGCACCGACCTCGCTGATCGCGCTCGATACGACGTATCTTGAAGCCATTCCCTGCGAGGTTGATTGGGCCGGTCATCTTGATGCGGGTACGCGTGCCGCATTCGCCGCGATGCAGGCGGATATTCAGCGCCTCAGCCTGCTCGTGCAAATGGAACGCACACCCTCCTGTCAGCGCCTGGCAGCATTTCTCTGGCGACAAACCGAAGGCGGCACTACGGGAATCCGTGGCAGTGAAATCCAGCTGCCGATGAATCGGCGCGATCTGGCTGCCTACCTGGGTGTGGCTCCCGAGACACTGTGTCGGGCCTTCAGCCGACTGCGCCGGCTCGGCATCATCGAATGCAACCGCGGTCGGGTTTACATTGCCGATCCGACCCATCTGGAGCGGGCAGCACTGCAGCAGCCCGCCGCACGAGAAACGGGTATGGCGGCCGCGGCGACTGGCGCTGGTTGAGGGCACGCGTTCATTTGCCGGCACGGCTGCGGCTTGCGCATGACAAAGGGCCTGGCCGCTCAGGCGAGAGTGCGTATGCCGCCGGGCGTGCGGATGTGTGCCCGCAGGGCCGGGGCGGGGCCTTCCCTGCAGTCGAGCACGTGATCCAGCGCGCTCGGGCGCAACGCCGCGAGAATCGTGTCGGGCTCCGGGTGCTCGGCTTCCAGGCGGACCAGCGAGAGTCCATCGTCGGGCAGGGCGGCCGACGGATGGCGCATATCCGCGGGCCACTCGATCAGCGGCGGCAGCAGACCGCCTTCCATCAGCTCGCCACTGCGCGGGAAGGCGATGCGCCAGTGCAGTGCCCCGCGGCGCATCGGACGAATCGGGCCAGCATCGTAGCCAGCTGCGGCGGTCGCGGCAGCGAGATCCCGGCTGCGGGCCACCCAGGTGGCGAGACGTGGCGTCCCCGCATCACCGTCGAGATCGAACCAGCGTCGATCCTGCGGATCCTCGCCCTGCGGATCGATGGCGATGACCTCCAGGTAGGTGGTTTCGTCCAGGCGCAGCAGGCGGTTGTGCGTGCCCATGTCCGGGTGGGCCCCGCCTGGATGCGGCGCAATGCCCAGACAGTTGGCGACATGCGCGGCGCCCGCTTCGAGGGTGGAGGCCGTGACGACGAGATGATCCAGTTCGGCGAGACTCATGATGTGAACTCCGGTGGGTGATGGGGCGGCGCCGGGCGGCGTGCGTACCGCGCTCGCGCGGGTGACGGTCAGGCCATGGCGCCGAGCCTTTCTCCGTCGGCCAGGCGCCTGAACAGCTGCCAGGTCGTGCGTACGGCCCGGCCATCGACGTTGGTTGCGCCGTTCCCGGCTGCGGCGTCGCTGGCATTCACCGTGCGCAGCTCGCAGGACAGACGCGTGCGCCCGGTCGTGTTGGGTACGCTGGCGTGCAGGTGGGCGCCGGAGAAGCACATCAGGTCGCCGACCTCCGGGCTGATGGGCATCGCCTCGGACCCCGCGGGCGGTTCCGTGGCGAGCGGCAGCAACGGATAGTCGGCCTCGGGTCCTTCCTCGCGCAGGCGGCGCACCAGTTCGCGAAAGTCCCAGCCGGCGCTGTCGTTGGCAACCGGGCGCTCGAACCAGGCCGGGAAGAGGGCGATGGTGCGCTCGGGTGTGACCGGGTAGACGGGAGCCCACCAATTGGTTTGTGCCATCACGTTCGAACCCCAGGTGTCGCGGTGGGCGCCCAATGGACTGACCGCTCGCGAGCCACTGCAACTCGAGGCCATTTGCGAGCCACCGGCGTTCGACGCCACCTGCACCCGCTGCTTGAGGCCGTCGCCGCAGGTCGCGTCGGGGTCGACGCCGACCGCCGCAAGCGCGGTCACGACCGCAGCGTCCACCTCGGGATCGTCGCGCACGGCTCGGCGCAGTGCATCGGCGGCGGTGCTGATCCAGGCCTCGGTTTTTCGCTCGTGCACCCGTTCCGGGTCGTCGCCCAGGTGATCACGGCAATGTCCGCGCAAGCGCTCGATGAGGTCGCCCACTGCAGGGAAACCGCGGAAGATGATGATGTCGCCGGCGTAGATGCGCCGGTTGCGCTCGCCTTCGGCCATTGCGCTGGAGTGGAGGTCGACGGCCGGCATGTGCAGCTCCCGTGGTCCTGCGGCGGCAGTATAGGCGATGCGGGAGTTTGTGAAATCGGCAGATCCGAAACCGGCGAATCCGGGGTTCAAACCCGGTTTCTGGCAAAATGAGGCCTTCGTGTACGCGTTCCTGTCCGGAGGTTGATCACCATGCTGTCACCCGAGTCTGATCCGCGAGCGCCAGCACGGACGATGGACTGCGCCCGCGGGTGCTTCCGTTCCGTGGTGACCGACCTGGAGATGACCGCGCCACCCGAGTTCGGTTCGCTGTCGCCGCCCGCGCCCGGTGTCACGGTGCAGCCCTGGGCGGACCCGCCCGTGGACGAGTACCTGACGCTCTTCCGCCAGGTCGGCGATCCCTGGCTCTGGTACGGCCGCCTGCGGGCCAGCCGCGCGGACATCGCCGACCTGCTGCAGCACCCCGGTCACGAGGTCTGGCGCTTGTGGCACGGCCCATCGGTCGCGGGCCTGTGCGAACTCGATCGGCGACTGCCGGGCGAAACGGAGATTGCCTACTTCGGCCTCGTGCCCAACTTCATCGGCCGGGGACTCGGCGGCTACTTCCTGCGCACGATGCTTGCCGAGGCGTGGCGCGGAGAAGTGCGCCGAGTCTGGCTGCATACCTGTACCGAGGACCATCCGGATGCCCTGACGGTCTATCAACGCATCGGCTTCCGACCGTACCAGTCACGCGAGGAGTGGGTGCGCGATCCGCGCCTGGATGGGCTGCTGCCCCGGCACGCGGGCCCGCATGTGAAGATCCCGGAGGCGCCATGACCCATCAACGCGTGGACGCGGCGGCGGGCTGGAAATGGATTGTCTCGGGCTGGCACCTGTTCACCCGCAGTCCGGGCCTGTGGGTGGTGATGGCGCTGCTCTTCGGCATCATCTACTTCGTGCTGAGCTGGGTTCCGTTCCTCGGGCCGCTCGCCGCGCTCGTGCTTGCACCGGCCCTGTTCGGCGGCATGGTCCATGGGGCGCGTGAACTCGATCAGGGCCGCTCGCTCGACATCGCGTACCTGTTCCATGGGCTGCGCGATTCGAGCCTCGCGGGGGCGATGCTCGTCCTGGGGCTGGTCCCGCTCGTGGCCGCGATTGTGACCGGGGTACTCTCGGTTGCCGTCATCGGAAGCGCCGGCGAACCGACCGCCGGGGCTGGCCTGGTGCTGTTCCTCGGGGCCCTCCTGATCGGTCTGGCGAGTGGCGCCCTGCTGCTGTTCGCGATCCCGCGCGTGATGCAGCGCCAGGCAACGCCGATGGATGCGCTGAC
>SL_3KL_010_SEDDRAFT_10002840_pt1 | contig 15778 bp, 12 predicted proteins | sample SodLakKL_010_SED_2_FD_10381 | JGI IMG/M metagenome (IMG submission 10381) | reverse complement strand
CCGGAGCCGTCAGCATTTTGAGCAATTCGGAAGGACCGCTGCCCATACCCGAAGTCCAGATGCGCAATCTGGAAACTTTGCTCAAATCACCCAACCCCCTGAATCCTCACGCGTACTTGAGAGATGGCCAATGGGTGGAAGTGGTCCGGGGGCCCCTGGAAGGATGCAGGGGCATTCTCATCCGCCAGGACAGCAGGAAGGGGCGGTTGGTGGTGAGCGTGGATCTTATTGAAAAGTCGGTGAGTGTGGTGCTCGACGTGGAAGATGTGGAACCCTTGCCCCCTTCTCAAGAGTCAGCACACCTCATGGGCTGAAGTTCCGCCCTTACAGGAAAAAGGGATTGGGACGCAAGGGGATGCGAAGCTGATTCCCCTGCCCGGAGCCCATCTTACCCCGGTTCATCCTCATGGTTTCTATCCCTGGACGGGCCACGTGGGTGAAAACAGGTGCACCTCCACGGAAACTCCACGATCCAGACCTTCATCGTGCTCGGAAATGACCACATAGCCGTCCGCTTTCACCAGAACACTGATCATGGCCGATCTCCCGAAAACCGGTTCCGCCATGTATCCATCATTGCTTTTCCTGAGCCTCACGGGGATGCAATCCGTTCGACCGTGGACAGAGGGCAGCTGCCGGTCCAGAATTGCCTTCACGGTGCTCGTTCCTCCAAGGGGACGGTGACGGGCTTGTTTCCCCTGCAAAACATCGAGCATGGGCGCCACCAGGAGATGGCAGACCATCATGGCGGAAAAGGGGTGACCGGGAAGCCCCCAGAAAAACCCTTTCCCCACGCGGGCCAGAATGGTTGGCTTTCCGGGCCGAATGGCCACGCCTGAGACGAGCAGCTCCGCTTCTGCAAAATGATCCAGGATCTTGAGAGTGTAATCCCGGGCCCCCACAGAACTTCCTCCCGACAAGAGAATCACATCATGGTTCACAAAAAGATTCCGGCACTCGTGAACCATGCGCTCCAGGTCATCCTCCAGGACCATAACCGTTCCCACAATGCCGCCCGCCGCATTCACGATCCCCCTGAGGGAATGGGTGTTCATGTCCCTCACCTTGCCCAGGGGGAGTTGTCCGTCGCCGACGGAGACAATCTCATCTCCCGTGGAAATGACAGCCACTTTGGGCCTGGCGACGACAGGGACTTTTTCACATCCCACTGCCGCGAGACAGGCCACATCCTGGGGTCTCAGAATCCAGCCCTCTGGGAAAAGGCGCTCACCGGCGGCAATGTCGTCGCCCACACCGATGACGTTTTCTCCGGGAGCGACAGGCCTTGTGATTTCCACCGTTTTCTCATCGAGGACATGCGTGTATTCCACCATGACCACCGCATCAGCCCCCTCGGGCATCATGCCACCGGTGGGAATGACCATGGCTTTTCCTCCCTGAAGGGAGTGGGGAGCCGCCTCGCCCATGAAAACCTCCCCCGACACCTCCAGGAGGGCGGGCAGGGCTTCCGAAGCCCCGAAGGTGTCCCTGGATCTGACCGCATAGCCATCCATGGTTGCCCGGGGAAAATGGGGAATGGGCTCAGGTGAATCGAGGGGCATGGCCATGACTCTTCCGTATGAATGGGAGAGGGGAACCCGTTCAGCCTCCAAAGCCTCAAACCCTTGAATGATTTCCAAAACCTCCCGGACCGTCTTGACACGGAGAAACTCTGCCATGCTCAAATTCCATTTTTGAAGAAAGGCTCAAGGGTGAGAATTCCAAATGGCGCACAATGCGCAAGAAGACGCCTCCTCGAATCATGCGTTTAACCAAGGATGCGCAAAGAATACCATAAACCCATGTGGAAGCAAGGAATGACCGGTTTGGGGAGAAAGGGGCGCGCCCCACTGGAGGGAGGGAAAACAAGGAGGGGCGAAGTCTGGGGAGGAGGTTCGGAACTCCTCCCCCGGGAAAGGCTCTCTAGAGTCGCTGACGGTGTCTTCCATTGAGCGAAGACACCGTCACAAATTGCGTCCAGGAAAATGCGTTGAACGTGTTCGAAAAATTTTCCTAGATGACGTCCTTGAAAACTTCCTGGGCAACATCACCAAGCAGGCCAAGGTTTTCCACAACGGCGATCCCTGCTGCCTTCATGGCCGCCATCTTGCCCTGGGCTGTTCCGCTGGAGCCGCTGATGATGGCGCCCGCGTGTCCCATTCGGCGTCCTGGAGGTGCTGTGGCTCCCGCAACAAAACCCACAACGGGCTTGGTCACATTCTGCTTGATGAAATCAGCGGCTTCTTCTTCAGCAGAACCGCCGATTTCACCCACCATGATGATGGCCTTGGTTTCGGGATCATTTTGAAAAGCGGAGAGACAATCTATGAAGTTGGTGCCATTGACGGGGTCGCCACCGATGCCCACACAGGTGCTCTGACCGACCCCAAAGCGCATGATTTGATAGACCGCTTCGTAGGTCAGGGTTCCAGAGCGGGACACGATGCCCACGGGACCGGGCTTGTGAATGGGCCCCGGCATGATCCCGATTTTAGCTTGCCCGGGCGTGATGATGCCGGGGCAATTGGGACCGATGAGGCGGCTTTTGGATCCCTTGAGATAGTTCTTGACTTTCATCATGTCCATCACGGGAATGCCCTCGGTGATGGCAACGATCAAGGGAATTTCAGCGTCAATGGATTCAAGAATGGCATCGGCGCAGAAGGGAGGCGGCACAAAAACCATGGAAGCATTGGCGCCGGCTTCCTTCACTGCCTGAGCCACCGTGTTGAAAACGGGAATTCCCTCCACATTCTGACCAGCCTTGCCCGGCGTCACCCCTGCGACAACGTTGGTGCCGTAGGCTTTGCACTGCAAAGTGTGAAACTGACCTTCACGACCGGTGATACCCTGAACCACTAGCTTTGTATTGTTGTCCACCCAAATGCTCATGTTTTCCCCCTTGTTATGCCTTAGCCACTGCTGAAACTTTTTGGGCGGCGTCTGCCAGGTCCTTCGCCACAGTAATCTTCAGTCCCGAGTCTTCCAGGATTTTACGGCCCTGGTCCACGTTGGTGCCTTCCATGCGGATAATGATGGGAACCTTGATGTCCACATTCTTGGCAGCCTGCACAACACCCGTCGCCAAAATATCACAGCGCAGAATACCGCCGAAGATGTTGATCAGCACTCCCTTCACGGCAGAGTCGCTCAGAATGATACGAAGACCGTTTTCAACCTGCTCCGCACTCGCGCCGCCTCCCACATCCAGGAAGTTGGCGGGCTGGCCCCCGGCCAGCTGAATGACGTCCATGGTGGCCATGGCAAGACCGGCACCGTTGACCATGTTGCCGATGTTGCCGCCGGGCAGCTTGATGTAATTGATGTTGTATTTTGAAGCTTCCACCTCAAAGGGGTCTTCTTCCTCCAGGTCACGGTAGGCCTGAATATCTTTGTGGCGGTACATGGCATTGTCGTCAAAGGTCACCTTGGCATCCAGAGCGACGACTCTCTTGTCGCTGAGTATGACCAGCGGGTTGATTTCCACGAGGGAGCAGTCATATTCAACGGTGAGCTTGTAAAGCTTGTTGATCATGGGAATGAATGCTTTGACAACCTCGGGCTCCATATTGAGCCCATAAGCCAGCTGACGCGCTTCATAAGCCTGGAAGCCGAGCAGGGGGTTCACAAAGACCTTGATGATTTTTTCTGGTGTCGCTTCAGCGACTTCCTCGATGTCCATGCCGCCGGCTTCACTGGCCATGATCACAATGCTGGCCGTATCACGGTCGGGGAGCAGACTGAGATAGAGCTCCTTTTCGATGGGCAATCCCTCTTCCACCAGAAGCCTCTTGACCAGCCTTCCTTCAGGGCCCGTCTGGTGCGTGACCAGCGTCATGCCGAGAATTTGATTGGCATACTGTTCCACTTCAGCTTCTGTTTTGGCGATCTTGACACCACCGCCCTTTCCACGTCCACCTGCATGAATCTGCGCTTTGACAACAACCGGGAGGGTGCCCAATTCTTTGGCAATCGCTTTTGCTTCATCAACGGCGAAGGCAGCTTTCCCACGAGGAGTAGGGACTCCGTACTTTTGAAACAACTCTTTCGCTTGGTACTCGTGAATTTTCATAATTCTCCTCACTATCCCCGAAACAACTTCAACCAGCGTGGATCACGTCTCATCAACGAGAGCCATCCCCCAAAAAAGCCTCTGCTTTTTTTCAAACCGCAATATTCCTAAATGAAAGTCCTCACAATGTCAAACATTGTTTGCATCAATATTTATTTAAGGTCCCTCCTCTTCCTTGCACCCGCCTTTTGTTGATGGTATAGGAAACTCGATGGCAGAACACACCGCAGCATCCATTCACGGCAAGAAGGGGAAAATTTTTGCCCCCCTTCCTCGACCACCCCGCGCACCGTGCTTGTGAAAATTGTTTGTAAAGCTGCTTCCAGCCACACCGAAAACGCTGGAACGCACACACGAGAAAAGGGCGGGTGCACGCCGCGTTCAGCGCGGCTTTCTGCAATGGCCTTTTTTCACGTCCATCGTGCATGGTTTGAAAAGTAAAAAAAAACCCCTGAGGACCCCAAGGGAACTGAGAGAACCCGCCATGGACCCCATGGGACAAGTCACATCAGGCTTTCTCAGCATGGAGAATGAAAGATGGAATTGGAACCGGTCATCGGGCTGGAAGTGCACGCACAGCTCCTGACAAAAAGTAAAATATTCTGCGGGTGCTCCACAACCTTCGGCGCCAGTCCTAACTCGCACACTTGCCCTGTGTGCCTTGCCATGCCGGGCGTTCTTCCCGTTTTGAACAGGGAAGTCGTTGAGTTCACACTTCGAATGGCATTGGCCACCCACTGCGAAATCTCCCCCTTGAGCCGGTTCGCGCGCAAAAACTATTTCTATCCGGACCTTCCCAAAGGGTATCAGATTTCCCAGTACGAGCTTCCCATAGCTCGAAAGGGCTGGCTTGAAATCGAAGGGGATGGGGCTCCCAAGCGCATTCGCATTCATAGGATTCACATGGAAGAGGATGCGGGAAAGCTCATTCACGATGAGTTCCAGCCCTTGAGCTACGTGGATTTCAACCGCACCGGGGTGCCCCTCATGGAGATCGTGAGCGAACCGGACATTGGCTCGCCCCAGGAAGCTTCAGCTTACCTGAGGGCACTCCGGGAGATTCTGCGATATCTGGAAATTTGCGATGGGAATATGGAAGAGGGCAGTTTCCGCTGCGATGCCAACATTTCCCTCAAACCCCCGGGTCGAGAAGAACTGGGAGTCAAGGCGGAAATCAAAAATTTAAATTCCTTTAAAAATGTCCAGAGGGCTCTCGATTTTGAAATTCGCCGCCAGCGCACCCTTCTTGAAAGGGGGGAAGCGATCGTTCAGGAAACCCGTTTGTGGGATGCGGGGCGCAATGTGACAGTGAGCATGCGCGGGAAGGAAGAAGCACACGACTACCGTTACTTTCCCGACCCCGACCTCGTTCCCGTCGTGATCGATGAAAGCTGGATCCAGGAGGTCCGGCAGAGCTTGCCCGAACTGCCCGAAAGCAAGAAGGAAAGGTTTTCCTCTCAATGGGGCCTCCCCCCTTATGATGCTCAGGTGCTCATTTCCTCCAAGGCCCTGGCGGACTACTTTGAAACGGTTGTGGAAGTTTTTCCCCGTCCCAAAATGGCCAGCAACTGGATTCTTTCAGAGCTGCTCAGGGAATTGAACCGAGATGAGCGGGACATCGACTCCTGCCCCATCACTCCTGAAAACCTGGCTGAGTTGCTTCAGTTGATCGAATCGGGAGTTTTGAGTGGAAAGATCGCCAAGAATGTTTTTCAGTCCATGTACGAAACGGGTGACCGGGCTGGAAGCATTGTCAAAAAACAAGGGTTGGTTCAAGTGACCGACGAGGGGGCCATTGAAGCTGTGATTGCACAGGTTCTCGCAGAAAACGCGGAAGAAGTCTCCCGCTACCAGAAAGGCACAGAAAAGCTCTTTGGTTTTTTTGTGGGCCAGGTCATGAAAAAAACCAAGGGCAAAGCCAACCCCCAGCTCGTAAACGATTTGCTTCGCAAAAAACTGCAGGCGGTGAAATAGGAGGTTTTCCAAATGACACAGCAATGGTTGCCACCCATACACTGGGACGGGGACACCGTGGCCATACTGGACCAGCGGCTCCTTCCCCGCAAAGAGGTTTTCCTCAGGTGCACCAAGCCCCAACAGGTCGTCAACGCCATCAGAAACATGGCCATACGCGGAGCCCCCGCAGTGGGCGTGGCGGGAGCCATGGCCCTGGCTCTGGGAGCCCAAAACATTCAGGCGGCAGACCCGCAGACATTCAAGCGCAAGTTTGTGCGGCTCTGCCAGCAGGTCAAGGATGCAAGACCCACGGGTAACAATCTGGGCTGGGCCGTGGAAAAAATTTATTCCGTGGTGGTGGAAAACCCCGGATCGGGCGTGCTGGAACTGCAGGAACTCATCCGGCAGAAGGCCGACGAGATCCTTTCGGAAGACGTTGCCGCCAATCTGGCCATTGGCGAGCACGGAAAAGAATTGATGCCCCGGGGAGCGAGGATCCTCACCTACTGCAATGCGGGCGCCCTTGCCACGGCTGATTACGGCACCGCTCTGGGTGTCATTCGCGCCGCCCATGCGTCCGATCCATCCATCGAGGTCTATACCTGTGAAACCCGCCCCTTTCTCCAGGGTTCCCGGCTGACAGCCTTTGAACTCATGAAGGCCAGAATTCCCGTGACCCTGATCACGGACAACTCCGTGGGCACACTCATGCAGCAGGGAAAAATCAGCGTGGTTGTGGTGGGGGCAGACCGCATAGCCGCCAATGGAGACACGGCCAACAAAATAGGAACCTACATGGTGGCTGTTTTGGCCAAAACCCACCACATTCCATTTTATGTGGCGGCACCCAGATCCACCATCGATCCCACCCTTGGGGAAGGCAGGGAAATTCCCATCGAACAGAGAGATCCCAAAGAAGTGACTCATTTCAACGGCAAGGCAGTGGCACCCCTCAAAGTGCCAGCCCTGAACCCCGCTTTCGATGTCACCCCCCACAAGTACATCGAGGGCATCATCACCGAGGTGGGTGTTCTTCACAAACCCTTCGGCAAGGCCATTCGAAAAGCCTTTGAGATGTGATGAGACCCTTCAGGAGGAAAAGAGCAGCTCCTGGACATGGGCGAGAGAGTGAACTCCCTGGCACCGGATCACCGTTTTATGCGACAGCTGCTCCTCATTGCCATGAGGCAGGATGCAGAGTCCAAAACCGAGCTTTTGAGCTTCAAGGGCTCTCAGGTTGGAATGCCCCACACCGCGCACTTCCCCCGTGAGCCCCACTTCCCCCCACACCACAAGCTCCCCGGGAAGGGGCCTGTCCAGGTATGAACTCATGAGGGCCGTGGTCAAAGCGAGATCCACGGCGGGTTCGAGCAACTTCACGCCGCCGGCCACGTTCACGAAGACATCCCGTTGGGAAAAACCGAAACCCAGCTTCTTTTCGAGGACCGCCAGGAGCAGTGAAAGGCGGTTGCCGTCCACTCCCATGCTTGTGCGTCGCGGCTGCGGCCCGCTGCTTGCGCTCACCAGCGCCTGCAGTTCCACCAGGAGGGGCCGGGTCCCTTCCATGGAGCAGACCACCACCGAACCGGAAACCCCTTTGGGACGCTCCGCCAGGAGGAACTGGGAGGGGTTGGGCACCTGCTCCATGCCCTTTTCCCTCATCTCGAAAACCCCTATCTCGTTGGTGGAACCAAAGCGGTTTTTCACACCCCGCAAGAGCCGAAAGGTATGGGTTCTGTCCCCTTCCATGTACAAAACCGTGTCCACGAGATGCTCCAGTATTCTCGGCCCCGCAATGGCCCCATCTTTCGTGACGTGACCCACAAGGAAAATGCTCGTCCTTCCCTCCTTGGCCACCCGCATCAAACGAGCCGCACATTCGCGAACCTGGCTCACGGATCCGGGGGGAGATTCCAGCCAGGAAGAATGCATCGTCTGCACAGAATCAATGGCCACCACCGCAGGCCTCTCTTTTTCAATGATCTCTATGATTCGATCGACGCTCGTTTCCGCGAGGACCTTCAAGGCCCCTCCATCCAGCTGAAGCCTCCTGTGACGCAGAAGAATCTGCTGCGGGCTTTCTTCCCCGGAGACATAAAGGGCTGCACGCCAGGAAGCATAGTGGTTCATCACCTGGAGCAGAAGGGTGGATTTTCCAATGCCCGGATCCCCGGCCAGAAGCAAAAGTGAACCTTCCACCAGACCATCTCCCAGGACACGGTCCCACTCCCCTATCCCTGAATGCAACCGCTCCCATTTCTCCTCGGGGATATCTGCCAGGGAAAGGGGCTCGCTTTTTTCACCAGAAATCCTTGAGTGGGGCAGACCGCGTTTGTGTGGAGCCTTGAACTCCTCTTCCCTGCTGAAAACGTCCCACTCCCGGCATTGGGGACATCTCCCGAGCCATTTGGGGCTCGTGTGTCCGCAAAGCCTGCACCTGTAGACTCGCTTCATTTCGGTTGTTTTCATCACGCGTCTCTCATGCCATGATCCCGATGCGTTTCCATGAAGGGATTTCCCAACCGAAGCAAATTCCCGCACAGCGGAGGCATCATACCCTCTCCCTGCACTGCATGCGCTTCCCGCTTCGGCCGCCCCGCCATCGCAAATCACGACACGTCATAAAATTTGAAGGATCATGTTTTACTGTTTGATTGACAATCAAGAGGCGCTTGGATTATATTCCGACGTTAATTAATGGGTTGCATTGAATCACACGGATGCAATTTTTAGTCAAACCCAATGTGAAGAGAGGAGTCATCCGCATGGCTGGTAAAAATATCATAGAAATCAGCGACAACAATTTCGATACGGAAGTTTTGGAATCGACCGTCCCTGTGCTCGTGGATTTCTGGGCTCCCTGGTGCGGTCCCTGCCGGGCCATCGCTCCCGTTATCGAGGAACTTTCCGGCGAATACGGCGACAAGCTCAAAGTGGCCAAATGCAACGTGGACGACAATCCCAAGACTCCTTCAAAGTATGGAATTCGCGCTATACCCACATTGATCATATTTAAAGGCGGCAATGTGAGCGAGCAGATCACGGGTGCAGTGGCCAAATCGCAGATCACCGCAGCCATTGACAAGGCCATGGCCTGACCGCCCCTTCGGAGACTGACGCCACAAAAGACCGCGGGCCGTGATTTTTATCCCTGGGCCGCGCATGCTCATGGGACATGCGAGGCTCGGCTTCCGGCCAGAGTCAGGCCGGGTCCCACGCCAGGCCCATTCCCGGAATGAGGCCCGCACTGAGGAGCACACGTTCAGGCAGGCGAAGAGACACAACGGTTTTTCAAAAGGAGACCGGAGATCGCTTCGCCTGACTTTGGGGGCCCGTTCAATCCATGCATAAATAGAGTTCTCAGGACCGGCAGCGGAAGCAATGCCGGCCCATTGCCGCATTGCAGCAGGAAGAAGCTGTCTCGATGATCTCAACGAGTGGGTGCCCACGATTGTTTTTAACCTCCTGAGCCTTCCCAAGAACGACAGCATTCGACAGTCTGGCCAAACGCCACGCAATCAAGGCAAAATAAGCTGCCCGGGCCATCCTCTGCCGGTGCACACCATCCATCATGTTTCGCAGTGGCCTGTGATTCCTTCCGGCTTCCCTTGCCTGGTTTAAAACGAAGGGTTATGAGAAAGCAGACCATTTTATCTCATATAAGAGTTTTGAATGGGAAACGGCCTTGAGCCTGGAAGTCTCGATGCAGTGGCATGGTAGCCAATGAATGCTTTCCAATTGATCAAGCAAAGAGGTCACACATGAATTTTCCACAAAGGATTCAGGTTCTTGGAACACGCCTTCTGCTGATCTTGTTCATTCTCTCCACAGCGGGGATCACCAGCGGATGTGGCACTTCTCTCAGAGAATATTATTTCGGAGACCTTTTTGGAAAAGGCTCCTCAACCACGGCCCTGAGCGCGGAGCAACTTGCAATGGATGGCATGGAAGCCATGCGCAAGAAGGATTACAGTGGAGCAGCGAGCTCTTTCCAGCAATTGAAAGAAAGATATCCCTACAGCAAATACGCCATACTCGCCGAGTTGAAACTGGGTGACGCCCATTTCTACAATAAAAACTACGCTGAAGCCGCCGTAGCCTACGAAGAGTTTGTTCGGCTTCATCCGAGAAATGAGGTGGTCCCCTACGTTCTGTACCAGATTGGCATGTGTCATTTCCTCAGTTTCAGCACCATAGACCGCGATCAGGAAGAAACACGGCTGGCCATGGATGCTTTCAGGCGCCTGGTTCAGGCTTTCCCCGAATCGGAGTATGCAGTTCGAGCTCAGAAGCAGATCTATGAATGCCAGAAACGGCTGGTGGCCCATGAGTTTCAAGTGGGTCAATTCTATTACAGAACCGGTGAATACGCTTCAGCCAGGGACAGACTCCAAACGATTTTTCATCTCTATCCGGAAGCCGTAGCTGATCTGGGCTACGAAGAAGAGATTCAGGAATTGCTGGCCAGAAGCGAAAAGGAAATTTCCAAGGGAGAACGCAAGCCCAGCGTCTGGAGCCGCATGGGCTTCTGACACCGACTCCATCACCTGGCTGTGTGTGACGCGGGGCAAGGAATGCCCCGCGTCCTTTCACGGACATTGGGGCAACCGGGTGAGTGCGAACATGTGGAACACGACTTGAAACCCGTTGAACGACCAAACCGCAACCAATCCCGCCCACGGCTCAAGAGGCTGAAAACCCCTTTCAAACAATTCATCGAAAAACAGGATCATTCTCTCGCTCTGTTGAAGCGCCCATAATCGGCAGTCCCCCGCTTCCCTTCTATCGAGTTTTCCCCGGGCGAGTTTTCCCCGGGGCAAAAGAAAGATAGACGGACCGTCAGTGCGAGAACCACTTTGGTCTGCCCCACGAATTTCTTCAAGGGAGGATTATATTGTGACGACAAAGAAAACAGCAACTTTTAAGGAACTTTCCTAGGGATACCCTCAAGGGAGAAAACTCATGGCCAACACAACACCACAGAACACCAGTGAATCCATGGAGAACGATGTGGAGAGATCCCGTCAGTCACCGGAAAAATCCCATGAGATGAACCTGGTGGAACTCAAAAACAAGAACATCCGTGAACTTCTGGTCATTGCCAAGAGCTACAACATTGAAGGGGCCAGTTCCATGAGAAAACAGGAGCTCATTTTTGCACTCCTGCAATCTCAGGCCCAGCTGAGCGGCCTCATCTACGGGGAAGGGGTTCTGGAAATCCTTCCCGACGGATTCGGATTTCTGAGAAGTCAGAATTACAACTACCTTCCGGGTCCTGACGACATTTATGTCTCCCCTTCCCAGATACGCCGGTTCAACCTTCGAACGGGCGACAGCATTTCCGGACAGATCCGTCCACCCAAGGACAACGAACGTTATTTCGCCCTGCTGAAGGTGGAAGCGGTCAATTTCGAAGATCCTGAAGTGGCGAGAGACAAAATCCTCTTCGACAACCTCACGCCCCTCTATCCCGAACGCCGCATCCTGCTGGAATCGGTCGCTGACAACTTATCCACCCGGGTGATGGACCTGCTCACCCCCATCGGCTTCGGCCAGCGGGGTCTCATTGTGGCCCAGCCACGCACGGGCAAGACCATGCTCCTTCAAAACATCGCCAATGCGGTCACCGTGAACCACCGCGACGCATACCTCATTGTGCTGCTCATCGATGAGAGGCCCGAGGAAGTCACGGACATGCAGCGCAGCGTCAACGCGGAAGTGGTGAGTTCCACTTTCGATGAACCCCCGCAGCGCCACGTGCAGGTCGCCGAAATGGTCATGGAGAAGGCCAAGCGGCTGGTGGAGCACAAGAGAGATGTGGTCATCCTCCTCGACAGCATCACACGCCTTGCGCGGGCGTATAACACCGTCGTCCCTCCCAGCGGCAAAATCCTTTCGGGTGGACTGGACTCCAACGCTCTCCATCGTCCCAAACGCTTTTTTGGTTCCGCAAGAAATGTGGAGCAGGGCGGAAGCCTGACCATCATTGCCACGGCACTCATCGACACAGGAAGCCGCATGGACGAAGTGATCTTTGAAGAGTTCAAGGGAACCGGCAACATGGAAATCGTTCTTGAAAGGAAGCTTGCGGATCGGAGAATCTTTCCCGCCATCGACATCAACAAGTCGGGCACTCGAAAAGAAGAGCTTCTTCTGGATGCCGACGATCTCAATCGGATCTGGATCCTGCGCAAATTGCTCTCTCCCCTCAACCCCATCGATGCCATGGAATTTCTCCTGGACAAAATGCAGGGAACCAAAAACAATACGGAATTCCTGGCTTCCATGAATCGCTAGTTGATCTTTCCACTGGACTATGGCAGAATTCGCAGTCCCTTTGAGACTGCCGGCCCTCATTCCCCATGGGAACAGGGCAAAAGCCAGGGATCAGCAGGAATGTTCAGGCATTTTCGCGGTTCTCACTTTGTTCATGTGATGATTGATGAGGAGAAATGATCATGAAGGAAAAAATCCATCCTGTGTATAAGCCCACGGTGATTCGTTGCGCTTGCGGCAATGAATTGCCCACGGGGTCCACCAAAGATGAAATTCGCGTGGAAATCTGTTCCCAGTGCCATCCCTTCTACACAGGGAAGCAAAAACTTGTGGATTCTGCAGGCAGAATCGAAAAGTTTCTCAGAAAATACGAAAAATTCCAGAAACAGGAAAAGCAATAGGGATCAGGGGCATTCTTTGCGGTGCCGGGCATCACGGAACAAGGTTGCCCCGCAAAACGCATGCATGAAGAATGGGGTTCATTGGCCGCACTGACAGGAATGGCAGCTTGCCGTTGCAAAAGCCCATCAGAAAACATCTTTCCAGGTGCTGAAGAGGACAAACCGGTCCAGTCCCTCCCGTTGAAGCCGCCCCCAGAGGTTGAAATCCCAACCATGATTCCATTTCGGAGCCGTGTTCAACACCATGATTTTCGATCGTTTAGAGAGTGTCGTCGAGAGGTTCAGAAAACTTGAATCGGACCTCAGCAATCCGGAGACTCTGAGCAACCCCAGGGAATACCAAAGGATCGCCAGGGAGCACGCCGAAATCAGTCCCGTGGTTGAAGCCTACCGGCGCTACAAAAACCTCACCGCCCGGGCAGCGGAAAACCAGGAACTGCTTGACTCGGAAAAGGATCCCGAAATGCGGGATCTCATCAAGCAGGATCTTGCCGACCTCAAGGAACAACTGGAGCAGACCGAGTTGAACATGAAGGTCATGCTGGCTCCCAAAGATCCCAATGACGACAAGAATGTGATCCTGGAAATACGCGCGGGCACGGGGGGGGAGGAAGCCGCCCTCTTTGTGGCGGACCTCTTTCGCATGTACAGCCGTTATGCGGAAACTCAGGGCTGGAAAGTGGAGATCATGGACACACACCCCACCGGTCTGGGAGGGCTGAAGGAAATCACCGCTTCCATCATGGGAAAAGGGGCTTTCAGCCGCCTCAAGTTCGAAAGGGGAGTCCACCGTGTTCAACGGGTGCCAACCACCGAAAGTCAAGGGAGGATTCACACGTCGGCAGTGACGGTGGCCGTTCTTCCCGAGGCCGAGGAGGTGGATGTCTTCATCGATCCATCCGATCTCAAAATTGACGTTTTTCGCTCTTCAGGCCCCGGCGGACAAAGTGTCAACACCACGGACTCCGCAGTGCGCATGACTCACATTCCCTCAGGCCTGGTGGTGATTTGTCAGGACGAAAAGTCTCAGCACAAGAATAAGGCCAAAGCCTTGAAAGTCCTGCGGGCACGTCTCCTGGACCAGGTGCAGAGCGAGCAGGATGCGAGGATAGCGCAGGACAGGAAGAGCCAGGTTGGATCCGGCGACAGAAGCGAGCGTATAAGGACTTACAATTTCCCTCAAAACCGCGTCACNGACCATCGAATCAACCTGACCCTTTACAAGCTCGAGGCCATTCTTGAGGGAAGTCTTGATGAGGTGTTCGATCCTTTGACGGCCGCACATCAAGCCGAATTGATGGAAAGCGAATCTCCTGCCTGATGCCTTGCAGACCCTGAGGGCAGGCTTCCATTCATTTTCTGCGCCAGCCCCGTCCCCTTTCCTCATAACCTTTTTGACTCCAGCAGGGCGCCTCTTTTTCTCCATTTGAACACACGCCAAAACAGGGATATCGGATGGAAGAAACCTGGACCATCCTCAAAGTGCTGCGGTGGACAGCCGAATATTTTGCAAGCAAAGGGATCGAACAGCCCAGGGCTGATGCGGAAGTCCTGCTCGCTCATGCCCTCAGCATGGAGCGCATTCAGCTCTATCTGCGCTTCGACCAGCCCCTGACAGCTCCTGAACTGGCCACTTACCGGGAGCTNGTTCGAAGAAGAGCCCTTCGCGAACCGAGCCAGTACATCACGGGCACACAGGAATTCTGGTCCCTTGATTTTGAGGTGAACCNCTCCGTTCTCATTCCCAGACCTGAGACGGAGTTGCTCGTGGACAGAGCCGCCGGCTGCATCGGAAAAAATGCGCTGCACATTCTGGATCTGGGCACGGGTTCGGGAATCATCGCCGTCTCCATCGCCCACGAGTGTTCCAAAGTTTCCATCACGGCCACAGACAAATCGTGGAAAGCCCTTCAGGTGGCTCATCGCAATGCTCTGAAGCATCGGGTGGAAAACCGTATTGCTTTCGCAGTTTCCCATTTGTTCTCAGCCTTCAGCGCCCGTCGCCCCATTTGGGACCTCATCGTGACCAATCCTCCCTACATCGGGGATGAGGAGTTTCACGCTCTCGCCCCGGAGGTTGCCAGGCACGAGCCTCCCGAAGCACTGCACGGAAATGGGCCTCGAGGCATGAGAATCATCAGGCAGATACTTGAAGAAGCTCCCCTTTATCTCAAACCGGGGGGAAAACTGCTCATGGAGATAGGCTTCAGGCAGTGGCAGCCCCTGGAGCAATACCTTTTGCAGCTTGGCCATTCGCGGAAGCATTTTCAATTCATTCGTGATCATTCGGGAATCCTTCGGGTACTCGATTTATCTCTGGGCAACAGGTGAAAAATGGACAAACTCGTCGTGGAAGGGGGAGTTCCCCTGCAAGGAGAAATCGCGGTCAGCGGGGCCAAGAACGCCACCCTGCCCCTGATGGCGGCAACCCTTCTGGCCAGTGGACAGCACAAACTATCCAACACTCCCCGGCTTCGGGACATCAGAACCATGGGCCGCCTGCTGGAACACATGGGCGCCGCCTGTGAACACGATGACCTCATGACCATCGATACCGGCAGCGTGCAGAAGCCCGAGGCTCCCTACGAACTGGTGAAAACCATGCGCGCATCAGTCCTGGTCCTGGGCCCCCTTGTGGCGCGCCACGGCAGTGCGCGCGTTTCCCTTCCGGGCGGCTGCGCCATTGGAGCGCGCCCCATCAACCTCCATTTGGAAGCACTGAAACAAATGGGGGCGGAAGTCCTGCTGGAGGAAGGCTACGTGATCGCCCGAGCCCGGGAACTCAAGGGAGCCACCATCACCTTCGAGCAGGTCACCGTAACGGGCACGGAGAACATCCTCATGGCCGCAAGTCTCGCAAAAGGTGCGACCCGTCTTGTCAACGCTGCGAGAGAGCCGGAAATCGTGGCACTGGCCGATTACCTCAACACAATGGGCGCCCGCATCGAGGGAGCAGGCACGTCTCAAATCACCATTGAAGGGGTCAGGGAACTCACTCCCCCCGCCGACCCCTTCCCCGTCATTCCCGACCGCATAGAGGCAGGAACCTACCTGATAGCTGCAGGAATCACGG
>SL_3KL_010_SEDDRAFT_10002839_pt1 | contig 15779 bp, 12 predicted proteins | sample SodLakKL_010_SED_2_FD_10381 | JGI IMG/M metagenome (IMG submission 10381) | reverse complement strand
GTCAGGTGTCTCCGAAAATCCCCATCCGTCCAAAATTATCAGTGCTGCTTTCTTCATCTGTCAAAATTTTACTCAAAGGTACAGCCGGAAAACCAAAAAGGGGTACACATTTGAAAATCATCCTCAAGGTGGGCCCTGTATATTTCAATCTGCATTTTTGGCCTATTGTAAGGCTGTCTTCGCAAGGATTCCGATAACGTGGTTTCCCCTTTAAAAAACTCCAGACCCGACTTTGGCACCTTCTTTGCCATTACCTTAGAGAAAGTCGATTTAAAAAAAATTGTTCAGTCGGACTTTTAGAGCAATTGACTTTACAAAATGGTCCGGCGCCAAAACAAATGAGATGCGAACCGCACTTCTGATAGGATTATTGAGTTCATTATCCTGGACAGCGATGAGCCAGGATTCACAGCCCTTTTTGAAGGCCATGAACGAGGGCAATAGCACTGCACTTTCCATGTTGGTGGATCAGCAGGCAGATTTTCAAATCGGGGAAAATCGGCAGAAAGTCAACCGCAACCAGGCAGAAAAGATGCTGGAAACCTTTTTTGCCCCTAAAAGCGAGCTGCGATTTCTATTCCGACATCAGAGCAACACCAATGAAAATAACGGCACCCGCTATAAAATTGGGATGTTGAACGCGGACAATGAGCGATACCGGGTTTTTGTGCTTTTCAAGATGGATTCCGGCGACATGAGCATAGCAGAACTGGCTATTGAATCACCTTAGTGGTAAAGGCAGGTAGTCAAGTGTTGGGGGTAGGCTGATGGCTGTTGGTTGATGGCGGATGGCTGATGGCCGATGGCTGCTTGGTGCGTAAGTTAATAGTATCCTGCATCTTATCGATTTTATAAGGTTATTCATTATCGGAGAAAAATTGGTTGATGGCCCACTAAAGCTTTGGGGAAAAGAGAGCTTTTCGGCTTAGTCTTTGCGACTTTGTGGCTTTGCGAGAAACCAATATCCTACACAGCGAATCACCCATAAATCCCTCCTTCCTGCCAGGAGGTTAGAACTCTCGCCCGAAAAATTATTGTCAACTGTCCATTGTCCATTGTCAATTGAAACCCCCAATTCGTAATTCGTAATTGATTAATTCGTAGTTTACTGACTCACAATCGAATAATTCACAAAGGATGATTATTCGTATCTGAGGGATTCGATGGGGTCCAGTTGCGAGGCTTTTACGGCCGGATACAGGCCCGATGCGAGCCCCACCACCGTGCAGGTCACCAAACCGAGTATTATCCAACCCCAGGGAATGATAAAGCTACCCCCTAGCAAAAGAGTGACCACATTACCCACTGCAATTCCGAGGAATATTCCCATGACCCCACCCATTTGACAAATGATGATGGCCTCGATTAAAAATTGACCGATAACCGTTTTTCGGGTGGCGCCAAGTGCTTTGATTATACCAATCTCGCGGGTCCGCTCGGTGACAGAAACTAGCATGATGTTCATCAGGCCTATTGCAGCTCCGAGTAGTGTAATAAAGCCGATTGATACCGCTCCGATCCGGAGTGTAACTGTATTCTCTCGAATGATGGAGACCAAATTCTCGCTGAAGGTGATCTCAAAATCGTTTTCTTCTCCCACGCGCAAGCCCCTGGCATTTCGCATGACTCCAATGGCGTGTTCCCTGGCCTCATCCAGTGATGCATCGAAAGGCACCTGCACGCTTATCCTAAAATTAGAGCGATCGGTGGCGTAAAACCGCCTTGCGTTCAAAAGTGGAATCAATACCACTCTATCCGTGGCCTGGGTCATTGCGGCACCCTGTCTTTGAAGTGTTCCAACCACGGTATAGCGTCTGCCATCGACAGTGATGTGCCTGCCAATTGCACGCTGATCATTCCCATTGAACAGCATGGATACCACATCGCTACCAATTATGGCAGCATGGCTTCCATTGTCGAGCTCAATCTGGGAAAAATAACGACCTTCTTCCAGTTCCCTGCCAAACACGAGTGCGTAATTCTCATCGACTCCCTCTAGTGTTACGTTGGGGTTGGTCTCCTGATTGCCGTGTACAATGGTAGCGTTGCTTTTGCAGACAAAAGAAACGGCTGTAGCGGACGGATAATCCATTCCGGTTTTAAATGCGGATGCCTGCCGGTAGGAGATGGGATCACCAACTCTCACTGTCCGACCACCCCTGCGTCCGGTGGTCTCCACATTCCTCTGTTCTACGGTAAAAGAGTTGGCGCCGAGTGAGGCGAAATTATCGCTCATGGAGTAAATGGCTGCATCGATGGCCGTCAAAATACCTACAATGGCCATTATACCAAAGCCGATAATCAACATGGTGAGGATGGACCTCAACAGATTGGCTCTGATGTTTTTTAGTGAAATTCTGACATTTTCCCAAAATCCGGTCATGCTACAAATATACACTCACTGAGTTGAATTCCGATAGCTTTTCGACCACTGACACCGGGAGGGGGACAAAATCACCCAAATACTTTCTCAATTTTCTTAACCATGGGCTCGTGGAGGATGCCGTTAGATGCAATAATGGTTCTCTCGCCCACAAAATCGCCGGTGTTTTTCCAGCAACTCACTCTTCCTCCGGCCTCTTCCACTATCAGGGCCCCGGCGGCGACATCCCACTCTTTTAATCCGTACTCAAAAAAGCTGTCAAACCTACCTGCGGCCGTATATGCCAGATCGAGGGCCGCACTTCCGAGACGCCTGACACCTCTGGTCTCGGATAAAAACCGGTATAGCAACTCAAGGTAGGATCCGAGCTGACTGAAATCCTGGTAGGGAAATCCGGTGGCCAAAAGGGAATTCTCCAGATTGCGCGTTTTGCTCACCTGAATCTTCTCACCGTTCAATTTGGCTCCACCTCCCAAAATCGCTGAAAAGGTTTCTCTGAGATTGGGTTCTGCGACACAGCCCATTACCAATTTACCCTCGTGTTTGAGGGCAACACTTACTGTGTAGAGCGGGAGTCCGTGTACGTAATTGGTGGTTCCGTCCAGTGGATCAACGACCCAGGTGAAGTCCCGTGAGACATTTTGAGTGACATCCTCTTCGGTGAGAAATCCAGAGCCGGGAAGCAGGGTGCCCAGTTTATCTACCAGCATATTTTCAGCCTTGCGGTCGATATCAGAAACCAGGTCGTTTCTGCCCTTGTATTCAATGTCGGCATTGTTGAATTCCGCTCTCTGGCGGAGTGCCCAGTGGGCTGTTTCTTCAATAATCCCAATAAAATCATTCTCCAGCTCTGCTGCGCGGGATAATGCATCCATACATTTGGTTTAAGGGAAATTATCCCATTTCAGCTTTTACTTCTTTAACTTGCGGTACCATCCTTTTCAGCATACCTTCTATGCCCGCCTTCAAGGTGACGGTGGATGAAGGACAACCACTGCAAGCACCCTGCATTACGAGGGTTACCACGCCATCCTCAAATCCCTTAAATTCAATATTGCCACCGTCCATTTCGACAGCAGGTCTTACGTAGGTATTGAGCATCTCCTTGATCTTCACAACTATTTCAGCATCGTCTCCGTCGTATTCTTCGTTCTCCTTTTCCCACTCCATTTTGGCCTCCATGTAGCCATCTTTGACAATGGCATTGCCCTCTTCGATGTATTCTTTGAGGATGTTTTTCAACTTCAACATAATATCCTCCCAGGCGTAATTCATTTCCTTGGTCACGGTGACGAAGTTATTACAGATATAAACACCCTTGACGAAAGGCAAATCAAAGAGGTGTGTGGCCAACGGACTCCACTCCTCAGCGGTTTCAGCATCCTGGAAGTCAGCGGTCCCCTCGAACAGCATTCTGTTGGTCACGTATTTAAGTGATTCCGGGTTGGGTGTTTGCTCGGTGTAAAGCAGTACCGGGCTTTTAGTTTTTGTACTCATGATCCTTGGTTTTAACGAACTAACGAATGACTCAACGGATGGTTGTATTGAATCCATTAAAGTATTCGATTGATTTGTGCAAAGGTATGAAAAAGCAACCATCTGATTTGGGATTGGATTGGTTAATGGCCGTTGGCCAGTTGTGAATTGGTGAGTCTGTGATTTGGTGAGTTGTCTGCAAGAGGCGCAATCTCGATGTTGTCGGCAGTATATCTTTATGCAGGCATTGTTGAGTTTAGAGGATTTTTCTGGGAAAAAAGGTTTCTTTGCGTCTTTCTTTGCCCACACCAAAGCATTGGGGGTCAATTGAATTCTCCGTGATCTCTGTTCCACTGTGGTGAACTCTTTTCCAGTTGTGATTTGGTGAGTCTGTGAATTGGTGAGTTGGTTGCGAGGCCGCTACCCCGATGTAGTAGGCAGGATATCTATTCGCAGGGATTGTTGAATTCCCAGGATTTTTCCTGTTCACAGAGATTTTCATCAAAAAAAAGCAAAGCACTGCGGATTCGCAAGGCATTGTTTACATACGGTAAATCACTCAAATTAGGGAAAAAACTATTACAATTTAACCCTGTAAACCAATCAATTGCGGTTGTTGATTTGCTCCTTGATTTGAGAGAGGCTTCTTTTTACCGGATTGAGATTGGTGTGATTTTCGCTTTGGTCCAGAATGACCTGATTCATCGCAAAAAAGTACCTGTTGCCGGTGAAGGAAGAAATAGAGACAATTTCAGCAGCCTGGTCTCTTGGCAACAGAAAATAGGGATTACAGATGTCGTTGTTTTTGGACCATGAGTTTAACCTCACAACAGATTGGTAATTGCTCATGATGACGTAAAGTACGGTATTGTTAGAGGAATATCCTTCAGGCAGGGAAGCACAGGCCATCACTTCAGGGTCAAGATCAATCTCCTCGGCCAGGGCATGCCATCCGGTTTGATCTACCGAAAATTGAATGCCCTCCTTTCGGACTTCTTCACCTTCCTCGTTTTCTTCATACCAAATTAGGGTTTCCATATACAAATCTGACACAGGAGACCAGGTAGCCAGGTCACTCTCACCTTCCAGTGTAAAAAGCTCTTTTCCTGTCATTGTCTGGACATTGCTGTATTCTACGCGCAGAGAGGGGGGATTGTCCGGATTTATACTGAGATCATTTCCAAGGCTGTCTTTAGCAACCAGTTTATTGGCAGAATAGACATCCAGCAAACTATTTTCTCCCATGAATGAAAGATTAGAGGCAATCCAATCAGACGGTTTCCGAGTGATGAGGAGAAACACCTTTATGTTATCATTGGCGGGCTCCCCGGCATCGTCCAGAAAATTTCCGGGGCCGACGACCAAAGTGGTTTCATCGTCTATTTTCAAAAGGCGCTCCTCTTCAAGAAAAATATCAGAGAAACCCGTGTAGGAAGGCTTGAGGTCGGATTTGAGATTTTGTATATTGCCTGCGTAATCAAAGTTGCCATCGGGAACAAAGATATCCTCGTCCTTAAAACAAGATGTCAGAAGGAGCATCGTCATCACGGTGGCAAGAGCAACAGTTGAATTAATGTTCATCGGTAAACTTTTCAATATTTTTTATGCATAAAGCAAATAACAGATATCAGACAACTTGAGACCATGGTTTTGTTGCCTGAGCAATAAAATTTATCTAAACCGGTAACGAATACCAGCCTGCACCCCGTAGGTAAAGTAGTTTTGGGATACCGGATGCTCGCTGACGGTTATGGGATTTACGCGATAAATAAACCTGGGTTCTACCATAATGGAGTACCGGCTGTCGAGGCGATAGCCCACTCCAAAACTACCGGTGACGCTCATCCCCAATTTCGCCCGGAAAATATTTCTGCCGGTCTCCCCATCTTCAAATGACATCGGCTCACCGGAGGCAGATATTATTTCACCCCTACGTGCAAATGCAATATTGAACATAAAGCCGGCAGAGGGAGCAAAAGTCCAGTTTCCGGAATTAAATTCGTAGCCAAAAACCACCGGGATGTCAATCATTTGGTAGCGGTTATAGACCGTGCGGACCCGCTCACCGGACTCAATAATAGACAAAGTATCGAAGACAAAGGTGGTATCCATGGGCGCATTAATAATAGTGTCGATCAAAACATTGACCACCCTACTGCGCTCCTCATCGGGGTCTGTAAACCTGAATTTTTCATTGATTTGATTGATAGATACTCCGGTTCTAAGTGCAAAACCGTTTTGAAGAATGGCTGATATTCTGGCTGTGGCTCCGTAGGAAATCACATAAGATTCGGTTTCTTCTCTGGCATCGACCCACTCCCGGAACTCCGGTGATGAAGGGTCCAATGTCTTGCTAAAAAAATCGGGACCGGCCATGACATCCAGGGCAAAATACCTCAGCGGAATCAGTGGTTCAAAGCAATTGGGATTGTTGCGGATTGCGCAGTGGTTGAAATTCAGAGCCGAGTGTTTTTCCTCCGATAGGCGCTGTCCCATCCTCTCTCTCCAACTCTCCACCCCGAGCAATTCCATCGCAGCTCTTCTGACAAAAACGGATTCTTCCTCCATGCCTTCAGCGGCTAAATCACCCTCAGATTCAAAAGGCTCTGCCAGTATGTTTTCCTCTACCGCCAAACCATCACCCAAGCCAGGCAACATATCTCCACCGGCTTCTAAATAATCACCGGAAGAACTGCCATCGGGTGATTGACCGGAAAGTTCGGGGCCGGAGGTATGGGAAGTCTCAGCAGCACTGCCTGAAGTTCTTTCAGCGCTTGTAGATGTTCCAGAAGAAGGGGTTGCGGACTCAAAGTTTTCACCCATGCGATCGGAGCGGGTACCACTTTGCATCTCTCCCGGCATCATATCTTCCGGGGAGGCGGATATACTTTCATCTTCATAACCGGATTCGGATTGACTCCAAATCTCCTGATCTCTATCTTCAGCATCTGCAGGCACACTGTATGTTTGAGTGGGAGTCGGGTCAGGGGCGGCATCACTGGCAGCCACAGCGGAAATTTCTCCACGAGTGGGCAGCAGCAGCCAAATCAGAAGCGCCAGTAGCAATGCAATGAGCAAGCCAATCAGCAACTTACGGCGCAGAGCGGCCATTTTGCGCTGGCGGACTATATTGCTCCAAATATGACCGGGCGGATCCACCGCGTGGTTGCCCAATTTGGAGCTAAAGAGTTTGTCGATATATTGTTGACTCAAGTCCATTCATTTATATTATATCAATATCAACTGCAAATTCTTCAATGCATCCTGGAGGAACTTTCTGGCCTTAAGCAACTGGGACCTGGAAGTACTCTCCTGGATTTCCAACATATCCGCAATTTCACTGTGTTTATAACCCTCAATCACATACAGGTTAAAAACTACCTTGTAACCATCCGGCATAGAGTTTATAAGTTCCAGCAATTCGGCCTCTGAAATATTCTCTACCGCTTTGCTCTCCACTTTTTTCTCCTTCACATCTTCAAGCGTACTAAACTCGTTTTTGTTTGAACTCTTCTTGAGAAATTTTATGGCGGAATGCACCATAATTCTCCTGATCCAACCTTCAAACGAGCCTTTGTGCTTAAATGTATGCAATTTATTATAGACCCGGATAAATCCATTCTGCATTATATCTTCCGCTTCAACCCGGTTGCGTGCATACCTCAGGCAGAGGGCGAACATCTTTGGGGCGAATCGCTCGTAAAGCAGTTGTTCACATTCTCTGTCCGATTTTAAACAACCTTCAATAATTTCGCGGTCAGTCAACTCCACCGGGTTAATTACAATTATGAGAAACCATTAATACAAAAAACGCTGCCTGTCACTAACATCTTTTGGAAAAAAATTTGTGTGACCTCTTACAGACAAGCTAATACTATGAACGCAAGCCAGGGCATATTTATTAACAAAATACTAAATTAGGGGAACGGGGGCCGGGAAAAAAATTTCCAGCTCACGTCACTCAGCCATTGCAGCGGGCTGTCCTTCTCTTGCCACGAGTTCTTCGAAGGGGATAACCACATCCAGTCCTTTGGATTGAAAGTAAGAGGCAATCCTGTCGGCGGGAAGCGGAGAGGCTACCAATGCAAAATCACCACCCCATGCACCGAGGCTTTTTACCACCCCTTCAAAATCGCTGAATAGCTCATCCTGAACACGAGTGAATCCAAGTAGCGATGAAACCATGTTCTCGGTCTCTACCAGGTTTCTTGAAAATTCATCAAGGGAGGTCGAAGCTGCACATGCTCTGCTGAGTTCGCTGATCTCATCGACTTGTGATTGCATTATGCCATTAGACTTTTCCTCAAAATGGGCAATGGCCTCGCGGCTGTTCTTTTTCTGTCCGAGATAGACGAAATGAAGATTATTTACAAAGCCGGGATTGAAATCCAGGTAGCTGATTTTTATGTTTTCCTCGTTTCTGGTGTAAAGAAGCGGCGAATCTGCCCGGGCGCAAGCAATGTCGTAACCGGACCCGCCAAATGTGCGATCGTAAAGTTCATAGGCTTCCACATCGGCCCATTGTGCTATACAGTAAACCAGCGAGGAAGATGAACCCAGGCCCCACTCTCTGTTAAATTCCAGCTTCGTCGTTATTTTGAATCCGTACCACTGGGATAGAAAATCTGAATTCAGTCTGCAGGCCTCATTTAGAATGGCTGATAGTTTTTCAGCGACCTGCTCGTCTGTGGACTTCTCGAACTTCATGTCAAAAAGCGAGCAAACGCCCTTGAACCAGGTGTTCCCGTCGGGGTCAAGTGCATTCCACTTAATGTCTGATCCCCGACCCTTCTTCACTTCAAGGTGTTGTCCCATGCGCACAGGCAATGCAAATGCAGTGGCACCCCGGAGTACAAAATACTCACCGGTCACCATTAACTTACCCTTTCCGTAGTACGTTTCGATCGCTTTAGTCAATTTGGACCTAAAAATAGGAACATATTTTATTGTCGCAAATATATGACAATATTATATGTTAAAAAATTTTATACGGAAAATATGAAGAAAATTATAAAAAACTTAGCGGGCTGGTTTTTTATACTGAAAAACAATTATTTACAAATAAATAAAAGCCTTTATTTCACAGGTCTGGCACATCGGACATTTTCCAGGAAATTTCTCACGGAATTGAAGGAAATGATTCGGGACTCAAAATAGAGGGCAGCTTTCTCGGATTCTTCCGGCGAGGCATTGAGGTGGTTTAGAATATTTTCCAGATGCATTTTCATGTGTCCGTATTGAATACCGGTGGTAATCAGCGAGCGAATGGCAGCAAAATTTTGAGCCAGTCCAGTACAGGCTGCTATACCCATCAACTCCCGGGCACCGGGATTTCCGAGCATTTCCAGCGACCTTTTTGCCAGCGGATGAAGGCAGGTCAACCCACCCACTGTTCCAATGGCGAGCGGAATATCCAGGCTGAATTTGAAAACACCATTTTCCACACTGCAATCGGTCAGGCTTTGGTAACGACCACTCCGGGCGGCAAAAGCATGGCCGCATGACTCCACTGCCCGAAAATCATTGCCCGTCGCCAAAACCACAGCATCCAGGCCGTTGAACACCCCTTTATTGTGGGTAACAGCGCGGTATTTGTCCAATTGCGCAATTTTAACTGCCTTGTGAAAACGATCGGCAAACTCAGCGGCTGTGAGTGAAGATTGGGGGTGGTGAAGTGAGTCCACAGAGCACTCCACCCAGGCTCTGACCAGACAATCCGGGGTGTAATTTGACAGAATGGCCATTAAAAACTCAGGCTGATCTCCATTTTTCAAATCTTCTCGATTGGCAAAAAGCCATTTCAATCTTTTGAGGCACTCCTCCAGTATGGTATTGATAAAATTGGCACCCATGGAATCGCAGGTGTCAAAGGTGAGAACCAGCTGGTAGTAATTATCCAGTTCCTCGGTTTTATCAGTGAGCATTATTTCTCTTACGCCCCCGCCCCGCTTTTCCATATTCTTTACAAAGGGAGCGATGTGGTGATTCAGGTCACTTTTCAGTTCGCTGTTAAAAAGCTGTTTGAGAGAGTCGGGGTCACCACTCCAAAAGAAGTGTATCTGGCCAATTTTTTCAACGTCCTTTATCTCGTATTGAAAACCACCCCTTTGGGCCCAAAATTTAGCGGCACTGGAAGCTGCTGCAACTACCGAGCTCTCTTCGATGACCATGGGAATGCAATAGGTCTTATTGTTGATCAAAAAATTGGGGGCCACGCCGTAAGGGAGGATATGATTGGAGATGGTATTTTCAGAAAAGCCGTCGAAAATGTTTTGCACATCCGGGTCGCTCAGGTGAAACATTTCAAAAGTTTCCTGCGCACTTTCTGAATCCCCGAAGAAGTTTTCGCAAACCCAGTTCAGTTTTTCCTGTTTGCTGAGTCTCGAAAAACCCCTGATTGATCTATCGTTTTTTCCTTTCATCATTTCTAATGGTCTTCAGCAGGAATAACCCACCGCCTAACAGACTTTGTAGTGCAAAGTTGGCAATTTATTTTATCCGCAAAAAGGCTTTGGCCAAATAATATCCGCGCAGTTGACTAATTACATGCGTCCTGAGGTCCTCGTAATCTCCCGTGGCGTACTTCAAAAACCCACTGGCCTGTCCGTAAATGGCGCGAAAATGCGACTTTTGGGTGAAGTAGTATCCATCCAGGTAGTCTCTTACGCCCCCGGAAACAATCAACTCCCGGACCTGGCATTTTTCACCGAGTTCTTCTTTCAACTCATTGGAAATTTCAACCATCTCCCCGGCGGTATGACCTATCTGAGTGAGCGGTGCAAAGGTCTTCATTTTTTGCTCATCGGATCTGAGTAGTTCCAGTTTGCTGAAATTGGTTCCTCCATGAGCCCCGAATTCCACAGCCTGAAGGGGCAGTTTAAACAATTCTCGCATACTGGCTCTGCCAAAGCCCTGCCCTACTTCCTTGACGACAATCCTCAATCCAGTGCTATTAACAGCGGACCTGATAATCTCAAGGGGACTGAGCTCAAACCGGTCTCCCTCTGGCTGCATGGCCTCCTGCAATGGATTCACGTGAATGAACAGCCCATCTGCACGCAGCAATTGCACCAGGTCTTCAACCGGGGTCCAATTCCCATTTTTTGCAAAGGGATGCAATTGGGCAATACCGAGATTGGCGTAAAAGGGCTGGTCGTCACCAATGGTATCGCGGAAATCAAAATCCGGGAGGCGGGACTTATCGCCCTCCAGCAGGCTCCTGCAGGACCCAAGACCAAAACCCATTCCGAATTCCCGGCAAGCCCTGCAAAGGTTCCGGTTGATGGTTTCGGCCATTTGGGTACCGCCCGTCATACTGGATACCCAGACAGGTACACGAAGTTTTTTTCCGGCGAAAGCAAAGGGTTCGGCTTCTTCATAAACCGTCGGGTGAGGGCTGAGTACGGGTTCGTACCAAAACCTGGAATCAATGGCCGCGGATTCCTGTCTCGCCTGAAAAGCTAGTTCAATGTGGTCTTTTTTTCGAGATTCGGCTGAATCCCCTGTCTTATTTTCCTTCTTACACATTCGGTCTGTTTATTACCAGTTGCCAAACAACCGCACGGCAATAATTGATTTAAAAATCACCGGATTTTATTTCACAGCAATTTCTTTTTGGGGTTGCTTTGCAAGGCGTATTTGTCTAGTTTCTTTTTGTCCTTTTTGTCAATTTTCCCTTCTTTTGCCATAAACAGGTGCTCATTGGAGCTGAAGGTGTTGTCCACGCCGACTTTATTGGTGATATTCCAGCGGTCGAGTTTATCGCGAACAGGCCCCCTGGCCCCTGTGATGTATATTTCCAGATGCCTCCTTCTCCAATCCAGTATCCAGTCCTGTAGCGCATGAGCGGCAGAACTATCAATTGAGGTAAGCGTGTGGGCGTTAAAAACCACCATTCGAAGGTCTTCTCCTTTCTCTCTCATCCAATCGTCAATACGGCTTTTTACAAAATCGAGATTGGCAAAATACAATGGTCCGTCGATACGGAAAATAAGTATTTCGTCTGACTCCTCCAGGTCGCTGAATCGCTCGGTATTCCTGTAGAGATTGGTGCCGGGGACCCTTCCCAGTTTTGCCATATGTGGCACTGAAGCTCTGAAAACCACCAGTACGATGGATAGCAAAAGTCCTATTACAATTCCGATTTCTATACCGCCAAAAAGAGTGGACAGAAAAGTGACAATCAGGAGAAAAAAATCCGCCCGGTCTTTTTTCCAGAGTTTCGCGGGCTCCTTTACGTTGATTAAGCCTACAACAGCCACCATGATGACCGCGGCAAGAATTGCGTTAGGCAAGTAGTAGAAAAGGGAAGTGAAAAAGAAAATGGTTCCAATTACCAGCAACGCACTAAATATGGCAGACATTCCGGTTCGTCCACCTGTGTGGGCATTGATAGCAGTTCTGGAGAAACTGCCGGTAACGGGGATACCCTTGAGGAAACCGGCGGCGAAATTGGCCAATCCCAGTCCCACCAGCTCCTTATTGGAGTCCAGTTGATAATTTTTTCGACGGGATTGAACGGTTTTTGCCACCGCGTAACTCTCCGCAAATCCAATTAGGGTAATAGTGAGAGCTATCGGAAGCAATTTTGCAAAAACACCTCCCTCAAATGCGGGCAGCGAAAAACCTGCAAATCCAGCCTGCACCTCCCCTATCACCTGCACTCCGGAGTCTGCCAGGCCGAAGGGACCTGCAGCCAGGATTCCAAACGCCATTGCAACAAGCCCACCTGGCATCCCTCTTTTCAATTTGTAGGCATATCTGATCGCAACGATACCCCCAATACCCACCAGCGCTGTCAACCAGTGAATATCGCTAAAATTCGTCACCACATCCATCAAAATCTCATGTATGCGGTCGCTGGCGGTTATATCAATTCCCAGTAAATGCCGGAGTTGGCTCATTCCAATAATCACAGCAGCAGCGGATGTAAAGCCGATGATTACCGGATTGGACAGGAAATTGGAAATAAATCCCATTTTCATAAGCCCCATGAGCACCTGAAAAAATCCCACCATAAATGCCAGAGTCACAGTGTACATCAGGTAGTCGGAATAACTTTCCGGCTGCAGAGATCCTACCCCTGCCGCTGTCAACAGGGAGACAATTGCTACCGGTCCGACCGCTAGATGTCTCGAAGTACCAAATAGTACGTAAACGATTAGCGGGATGGTGGAGGCGTAAAGGCCGTGGACAGGCTCCAGGCCCGCTAGCATTGCGTATGCCATCCCCTGTGGAACCAGTAATATGCCAACAGTCAACCCTGCAATAAGGTCAAATTTCAGGTATCTCGCCTTGTAGTTGACCAACCAATCAATGGAGGGCAGCAGCCCGCTGAGCCACTTAATCATGGACTTTGTGTTTGATTAAAATGCGCCGTTTGCAATACTACAGCAAAAAACCAAAGCTGTTCAATCGGGTAAAGCATAATGCTACTACCTGCCAAAGCCAATGGCTTTCCTCGAAAACACGAGTTGGTCCTTCTCCAGTTTCAAATGTTGTACATCTTCGACCTGAATGACCCGGCTCTGTTCCGCTGTTACTTTTTTTCCGGCATCCCGGGAGAGCCGCAGGTTTTGGTTTTTAATTACATCGCCGACTATGTTTCTCACGGTGCGTGCATTGCCAAAGTACTTGTCCCTCAATTCATAAATAAAATTCAGGTAATCGGACAGGTGTTTGGCCGCATCACCGGACAGTTTCAGGTCACTTTCGGCAAACATTTTTTCAGCTATACGGAACAAATCAGCGGGTTGATAATCCTCAAATTTGAGGGTTTTGTCAAAGCGGGAATGCAGACCGGGATTGGCTTTGAGAAAAGCCTCCATGTTGTCGGGATATCCGGCGGCAAAGACGAAAAATTTACCCCTGTTGTCCTCCATCCTTTTGAGAATGGTCTGAATGACTTCATTGCCAAAATCTCCGGGTGATCCGGGATTGGAATTCAGGGCGTAGGCTTCGTCAATAAAAAGTACCCCACCGGAAGCCTCTTCTATTTTTTCCGCAGTTTTCAGGGCAGTTTGGCCCACATAACCTGCTACCAACCCCTGGCGGTCGGTCTCTACCATGTGGCCCCGCTCGAGTATGCCCAGCGCCTTATATATTCGGGTCAAAATTCTGGCAACGGTTGTTTTTCCGGTTCCGGGATTTCCCACAAAAAGGGTGTGGAGAAAGAGCTTATTGAGCACATCGCGCTGCATCATGTGGTAGTACCTCACCAGGTCAACCAACTCCCTGATCTCTTTTTTGATGTTATCCATTCCGATCAGGCTGTCCAGTTCTTTCAGACCTTCCGCGAGTAGTTTTTCATCGATGGGTATTCTCGGGCGCTGACGGACCATGGACCAGTTGATTTTCTCCACATCTGAGGCCAGTATGGTTTCCAGTTTTTCCCGGTCCGGTTCGCTCTCTTCTTTTTCCTTCATAATGCGAAGTCCGAGATTGACCTTTGCTTTGTCCAGGATATCGTAAACAAAACGGGCATTACCAAAACTCCTGTCACGATCGCGGTAGGCGTCCACAATAATCTTATCGATCAATTCACCCGCCTCTTCGCTCAGAACCACTTCTTTTTCAGTGGCAGCATAACGGGCAATTTCCTGGAGTTCCTGGGGCAGGTAATCATCGAACTTAAAAAACTGTTTGAAGCGGGATTTCAGGCCCGGATTACTATCCAGGAAGTACTTCATCTCTTTGGGGTAGCCGGCCACGATGACTGCGAGATCGCCCTTGCCATTGGACATCTCCTTAACAAGTATTTCGATTACTTCGCGGCCAAAATCCTTGGTGTCGTCATTAACCCTGGCGAGCGCATAGGCTTCATCGATAAAAAGCACACCGCCCCTTGCCTTCTCGATGGTTTCTTTGACCTTTGGTGCCGTTTGTCCGATGTACTCACCGACCAGGTCCACACGGTCCACTTCATAGACGTGCCCTTTGGACAACAGTCCCATTCTTTTATAGAGTTTGCCCATCATTTTTGCAACCGTGGTTTTACCGGTGCCGGGATTTCCGATAAATACGGAGTGCAGGTTGATGCTGTCTTTTTCCTTAAAACCCTTTTGCTTGCGAAGTTTGAGAAATTGAATGTACCGGGCGTGGTCACGCACTTGCTTTTTAATGTGTGCCAAACCGATCAACTTATCCAGTTTCTCCATTAACTCGTCAAAAGAGGTGGTCTGGTCTTCACCCGTAAGGAACAAGCCCGGATTTCCCGGAATGGGGACCTGTACCGTACCGAGGCCCTCCTCAAATTCATCGCCCACTTCAAAGGGCAGAACCGCCAGCAACTGATCCATAAAAATCACCTCCACGGTGTAGTTACCCCTGCGCCAGGACCCCTTAACATTAGATCCCCAACCGGCTGTGATGCGCACCTTGTCGTCTTCTTTTCGCACCAACTGAAGGCGAACGATTTGTCCTTTGAGTTCACGCGCCTGGTTGTAGAATTTGGTGTATATCTCGCACTGCCAGTCAGATTTGAGATTTTTATTTTCAAAAATGATATCGGCGTAGATGTATCTGGTCTCCTCACTTGAAAATTTGCGGTAATAGGAGCGGTCTTCCTCAGCCACGTCATCGTATTGCCCCTCGTAGAGTTTAATGGAGTCCAGTTCGAGAAACGGATTGTTTTCCGGGGTAATGGGATAGCCGGCATCTTCCACGTAAAAGTACTTGGTAGCGACTTTTTGACCGTTTATAAAGGCCTCCCAGTAGTAAGTGCCGCGCTTCCAAAATACTCCCTCGCGTTTGTTGCCCCAGCCCTCCCGGACAAAGACCAGCGGGTCGTACTTACTGACTTTCCGTCGAATATTCAGGGAGCACATTTCCCGGTTGTTCCTGTTGACCGAATAGCACTTGAGTTCCACATTGACCTCCCAGGATTCGCGGTCAAACATTTTATTGTGAAAGCTCAGTTCAG
>SL_3KL_010_SEDDRAFT_10002838_pt1 | contig 15779 bp, 12 predicted proteins | sample SodLakKL_010_SED_2_FD_10381 | JGI IMG/M metagenome (IMG submission 10381) | reverse complement strand
TAAGGTTAGACCTGAGGCTGCTGCCATTTCGATCACTCCAGTCTTCCCGTCTCCCAACACGCCCCAGCATGCTTCTACCGGTTCTCCCAGGGGTCCTGTTACCTGCTCTGTCTGCATTTTCCCATCCGTTGCTTTCACCAGGGAATCAACCAGCCCTTCTCCGCCGTCGGAGAGGGGTAGCTTGATTGTTTGGCCCTGGGGTAGCACCGTTTTAATACCCATGGCCATACTATCCGCTGCCTGGGATGCGGTTAGACTGCCTTTAAAAGAATCGGGGGCCAGGACTATGCGCATAAGTTAAAAACTCCTTTATTTTTTGAATAAATCTGTTAACAGGCGAACAGCTAAAAGTACAGAACCTAAGGATATAACAACAAATACGGGAATCCAAATATAGATAGAAACGCCAAACAGGTTAATGGAACATCTCCCCCTTTCTTAAACAGGACTGAACATATAACCATCCCGGGCAGATATTTTCTGAGGTTTCATGGGTATCTTTCGATTGTTATTTTAACAATAGTATTAATTCATTGTCAAATTAAGTATTTGTTAACGTTTCTTTAAAACCGGTCAGGGTTATATCCGAAAAAATGACTACCGGTGTGTTAATCTGAACCAAACTGTAGAGCTCCTTGGCATCGTTGTTATCCATACGGATACAACCCCCCGATTCATAAGTGCCTATGGTTTCTGGTGAGTCCGTTCCATGAATCCCATATTTCAAGCCATCTTCATGGCCTGGTATTTCTAACCCCATCCACCGGGAACCAAAGGGATTGTTTTTAACCTTCTCTCCACCGTGTGGGTTTTTTTGCATAGCTACAATCCTAAACCATCCCTCCGGAGTTAGTTCCGGAGTTTCACCTGTGGAAACGTTATAAATTTTCTGTAGTTTACGGTTTTCATAATAATATAACTTATTGTTGGTTTTATTTATTATTATATGGTCTTCGTCTAATGCCGGAGGCATAAAAACTTCTGCCCGGAAATAGACTGCACCTGCAAATATTAATAATAATGTTAAAAATAGAAGGATATTTTTATTTGTTTTCATAAATTTCACCATCTATTATTATTGTATTTTATCTTAATTATATTCACTTCAAGGCTAATACTTTCAAAGCCTCACTTATGTGTAATTCTTATCCCATGAAGCCAGGCTCCCAATACAACTTTCCAGTGGACGGGAATTACACTGCTGCCTTTTGGCAATGGAAATTGATAAAAGCTGCAAAACAACCAATTATTTAATCTTTCGTTTAAAATTTGCAGGAAGAACCGGGCAACATAGCGAATAAATGAAACGTTTTCTTTGAACATACCTCAGATTGGAGGCTTTAATAATGGATATATTATCTTCTATTGGCAATACACCTTTGGTAGAATTAAAGAATATCAATATTAGCTCAAAAGTGCGGATTTTTTGTAAGTTGGAAGGTTGTAATCCAGGTGGTTCCGTGAAGGATCGTCCCGCCTACTTTATGATAAAAAAAGCGGAGGAGTCCGGAGAATTAAAGAAAGGAAAGGTTATTCTCGAACCCACTTCAGGAAATACGGGAATTGCCCTGGCTATGATTGGCGCGGCAAAGGGATACCCTGTCACGCTGGTGATGCCAGGCTGTGTTAGTGTAGAAAGGAGCCGTATCCTGGAAGCCATGGGGGCTGTAGTAATTCTTACTCCAGCTAAAGAAGGTACTGATGGCGCTATACGAAAAGCCAATGATATCGTTCAAAACGATCCTGATAAATATTATATGCCTAACCAGTTTGGAAACGAAAATAACTCCTTGTCCCACTACGAGACCACTGGGCCAGAAATCTTTGCTCAGACCAGGGGTGAAATCGATGTTTTTATTGCAGGAATGGGGACAACTGGCACCTTGATGGGAACCGGCAGATATTTAAAAGAGATGAAGCCCGACGTCAGGATTATCGGTGCTGAGCCGGTCAAGGGACATGCTATTCAGGGACTGAAAAACATGGAAGAAGCTTTGGTCCCGAAGGTTTACCACCCTGAACTGCTTGATGAAAAGATTACTGTGGAAGACGAGGATGCTTTCGAAACAACAAGACTTTTGGCCATGAAAGAAGGAATCTTTGTGGGAATGTCCAGCGGTGCTGCGGTAGCTGGGGCCCTGCGGGTAGCTGAGGAGCTTGGTTCAGGAACCATTATTTCTATTCTCCCTGACCGGGGGGATCGTTACTTAAGCACGACGCTGTTCCGATCAATATGTGCCAAGTGTGCTCCTTAAGGCCTTTCACTTTTTTTACTCTAACTTTCATGATGGATCTGTTAAACGCGGAGCCTTTTTGTAATTTCTCTTTATAATTAATAATAGTATTTAATTACAGCGGCCAAAAATGCAGAATTAAGGGAATAGAAACAGCGATAACAATGATTGAAAGGGGAAGCCCTAAACGCCAGTAGTCCTTGAATTTGTAACCACCCGGACCCATTACCAGGGTATTGGATTGATGTCCTATAGGGGTTAAAAATGCACAGGAAGCACCTACTGCCACGGCCATAAGAAAAGGATTGGCAGAGGCATACAGTCCTTCTGATATATTAACAGCGATAGGTGCCATAAGGACTGCCGCCGCAGCATTATTAATGACATTAGAGAGTAACATGGTTCCCACCAGCACAATAGTTAGAGTAATAATCGGAGACATTTGACTAGAAAGTGTTAGTAAGAGATTGGCGAGTGTCTGTGCCCCTCCGGTAGATTCCAAGGCCTGCCCCACTGGGATCATAGCTCCCAACAGGATAATGATTGGCCAGCTTATACTTTCATAAGCCTCCCGTAAGGTAATCAGGTTAGTAACTATCATTGCCACTGCAGCGGAAACAAAAGTTACCTGGATGGGCAAAAAGCCAAATGCCGCGGTAATCAATGCTATACCAAAAATTGCCAGGGAGAAAAGTATTCGCCGGGGTTCGCCTATTTTTAAGCCTCTTTCTGCCAGTGGTAGACAGCGGAGAGCTTTTACTGCTTCCTGAAGGGAATCGGTTTTACCCTGGAGCAGAATAATATCGCCGGGTTGAAATCGTATATTTTTCAGTCTTTCTTTTAAACGGAGGCCCCGACGGGCTACTGCCAAAAGGTTTACTCCATAAAACCAGCGAAGGTTTAAGCTGGCTGCCGTACGATTGAGCATAGGGGAATCCATGGTTACTATGGCTTCCAACAGGGATGTATCCTCGAAATCCAAAACTTCTTCTCCTGGTTTTTTATCTCCTGCCACTTCCAGCTCAGCCGCATCTAACAGTGTTTTAATGTCTTCTGAATCCCCCTGAATCACCAGAACATCACCAGATTTAATGGTTTCATAATTGGAAGGAGCCGAAACATTTAAATCTGCCCTAACCAGCCCTAAAACCATAATATCAGCTTCGGTGGAGTTTTCCAGGTCCCGCAAAAACTTCCCCACCATTTTAGATTTTTCCGGCACTACCACCTCAATCAAGTAATCCTTAACCTCAAAAAGCTCTTCCCGGGATCCGTGGGCTTTTCTTTGGGGAGTAAGCCGCCAGCCTATTAAGGCAATAAAGATCAGCCCTGCCAGGGCGACTCCCAATCCCACCGGGGCAAAATCAAACATTCGAAAGGGCTCTCCTCCATTTTGTGCCCGGAATGTAGCGATAATAATATTGGGAGGGGTGCCGATTAAAGTAATCAGGCCTCCCAGAAGAGAGCCGAAAGCCAGGGGCATCATGAGTATTGAGGGGGAATTTTTACCGGTTCTGGCCATGCGAAGCCCTACAGGCATGAGCAGGGCCAGGGCACCAACATTATTCATGAATCCGGAAAATACCGCTACCAATCCGCTTAAGGAGGCTACCTGCAGGGTAGTCCGGTTCCCTACCCGGGAAAGCCATTTGGCTATAACTTCTACTACACCAGCGTTTTGAAGCCCCCGGCTCACTACCAGAACTGCGGCTACCGTCACCACCGCAGGATGCCCAAAACCTAAAAATGCCTGTTCTCCGGTAATAAGCCCGGTAACCGAAATTGCTAAAAGGGCCATTAAGGCCACCAGGTCATACCTCCAACGGCCTTGAATAAAAAGTATCAGGGATAAGAGCAAAACGGTAAAAACTATTAACTGGTTTATCATTATATCCTCCTTATTAGGGGCAGTTCACCTGTACCTTTAGGATTTCCGGGTCTCTATAGTAAATTGCCATGCGATTATTATAGAACCTATGATTTCTTCTATATTTTATCACAAAGTTCCCTTCCATGAGATTCCATATTTAATACACCATGAATATTACCACCAGTATAATCAGACCTATGATGCGAAAAAAAAAAAGGGCTTAAGCCCTTTTCATTTTTAGGTTTTCTTATTCCCTGTTTGTTCAATTTATTTTTCCGGTTCCGTTTCCAGCCAGTTAGCTATAGTCTTCTTAATTTCGTCCCTTACCTTCCGGGTATTCTCTAGTTTTTCCTGGTATGAGCCCTCAAAGGAGGATGGGTCAGGAAAACTCCAGTTTATTTTTTTAAATATACCGGGGAAAATCGGGCACTTCTCGCTGCTGGCCTGGTCGCATACAGTTATGACGTAACTAAATAATTTCCCTTTTTTAAAATAGTCAAAGACACTGTTGGTTTCTTTTTCGGAGATGTCAATTCCTATCTCTTTCATGACATCAACAACCAGGGGATTTAGTTTGCCCGGTTCTAGCCCGGCGCTGTGGGCTTCAAAACGGTCTCCGGCCAGCTGATTTAAGAATGCTTCTGCCATTTGACTCCGGGCGGAATTGTGAATACAAAGGAATAGTACTTTCTTTTTCATAAATTATTCCTACCTTTCGTAGTTAGAGGAAGCCTTATTTTTATATTCTACGATAAGATTATTAATTGAATATAAAATCTTTATAAGGAATTTGTAAAGAAGGTAAATCAAGTAATATTCCTAATAACATTTGCCCCTACCAGCTATTATGCTCCAAAGTTATATTTTTTAGCGCTAGTTAGAGGCAGCAAAATAAAAAAGGTTGAACCCTTTCTTTCCTGGCTTTCGGCCCAAATTTTTCCCTGGTGTCGGAGAATAATCTCTCGGCAGATAGAAAGGCCAAGACCGGTCCCCCCCCGTTCCCGGGAATACGCTTTATTTACTCTAAAGAAGCGCTCAAAGATTTTCTCCAGGTCGCTGTTGGGAATACCAAAACCTGTATCTTCTACGGATACCATGGCCCCTTCCGCTTTTTCCTTTACCTCAATGCGAATTCTTCCCCCGGAAGGAGTATATTTGGATGCATTATCCAGCAGGTTTTGCAGCACCTGCTTTAACTCTTCAGCATTACCATAAACAGGGAGCTCCTCGTTTTCTTCCTGATATTCCAACTTCAATCCTTCTCTTTCTAGTTGGGAAGCGTTAGTGTTGACGGTTTCTCGAACAATTTCCGTCAGGTTGACAATTGCCCTGGGTGAATCATCTTTTCCTCTCTCCAGACGAGCTAAATCCAACAGGTTTGAAACCAGTTCTGTCAGGCGGAGTGTTTGTATTTCAAGGTCTTCAATAAATTCATCTCTGACTTCTTTGTCATCAATATCTCTGAGGCTATGAACTAACATGCTGATATTATTCAGGGGATTCCGCAGTTCATGGGAAGCAGTTGCCGCAAATTCCCGCAGCTTTACCTCTAAATTTTTGCGGTCAGTTATATCCCTGGCAAATCCCTGTATGATTCCATTTCCGAAACGGGATACCACTTTTGCACTGATTTCGACGGGAACTTCAGATCCATCCTTTCGTATATAGGTGCCTTGGAACACGCTGCTGTCTTTTTTCAACAGCCGTTCTCTTCGTCCTCGGAAACGCTGGACATTTTCGGGACTATCAATTTTTGAAAGATTGGCACCCAATAGTTCATCCCGGTGGTAACCAAGCATCATGCAGGCATTTTCGTTCACGTCAAGGATATTTCCCCGAAAATCGTGAATAATCAGGGCATCATTAGTATTCTCTACAATGGCCCGGTACCTTGCTTCACTCTCCCTCTGATCCTGTGTTAATTTTTCCAGCCGACGAGTTGTCCAACCAATGCCTCCAAGTCCAATAAGCCATATTAAACCGTACCCGGATACCAGGTAAAACTGCCTGGTGTACATTTGAGCCAGGTAAGGTTCCATGGACGTTGCAACGCTGATACCGCCATGAATATCTCCTACCTGGTGTCCCTGATGCCCATGGCAGGTAAGACAGCCCTCTTCGGTACGAAACGGCCTTATAAGTCTCATGGAGGGTTGTCCGTCAATGTTTGTTACGGTGCTTATTTCTTCAATGTCCTCTGTAAAAGCTTTCAAGGCTTCTGTTTCCCAAGGATCAGCAGCGTTTCCCGGAGAGATAGGGGTTAGACTCGTCAGGCGGCCGTGCACTCCGTTATTTTCTTTGCCCAATTCATAAACTTGACGCATCATGTACGCCGGATTGACCAGGGTCAGGTGTTGTCCCGAGGGAGTTTTGATGTCCCTTTCCTGAATATGTTCCAGGTAAGGATTGGGCGGTGTCTGAGCGGTGGCCGGTACATAAGTACCCCCATGTTCGGTTGCCCAATTGCGAAAGACCAGGTCCTTTTCGATAGTCTTCTTAAGGGCCAGTTGAGCAAGTTCATGGGTGTGTGTTTTCACCTGCCATAAGTTCCAGGCCATGATCACGACTATAACCAGGGTCCACCCCGCCGCCAGCATCCATCCCAGCCGTTTTATTTTATTTTCCTCTTCCACTGCCATTACAAAAGAGTTCGAATTAGAGCGGAGCTTGTCTATTCCACCAAACATATTCGCTGCCTCCTGTTAAGAAAATTTAATATATGCATAATTTCAATATTTACCAACAAAAATCCTTTTAAATTGACATGAAAAAACTCCCGACATTCCTTCTGTACGGGAGGTATCCTTTGCAATCGCTATAAGTTTCCCTTTAACCCAATTTCTTCTGCAGCAGACTGCATTCCCTTAATAGTCTCTTCTATGACCTCTTCCAGGTCCATACCCAGCATCTGTAAACCTTCCTGTATTATATCCCGGTCCACCCCGGCTGCAAAGCTTTTTTGCTTCCATTTCTTTTTTACCGATTTTGTAGTTAGATTCAAAATACTTTGACCGGGACGCATCAGGGCTGTGGCTGCAATTAATCCCGTCAGTTCATCGATGGTATAGAGAACCTTTTCCATCTTTCCTACGGGCTCTACATCAGTACAGATTTTATAACCATGGCTTAGAACGGCCCGAATGTACTCTTCGGGCCAATTTTCCTGTTCCAGGATTTCCTTTGTTTTATGGCAGTGTTCATCAGGATATTTTTCATAGTCCAGATCATGGATGAGGCCTATTACCTGCCATTTATCTACATCTTCACCGAACTTATTGGCAAAGTGAATCATAACTGCTTCTACTGCCAGGGCATGTTTAATCAAGGCTTCATCCTGATTGTATTTTTTTAGTAGTGCAAAAGCTTCTTCCCGGGTAGGCGTTTTTCCCATGTATAGATTTCCTCCTTTAGAAACTACCGGCGGGGAATCCTTGGGGTCTATTGACCCCGTGAGGATGTCACTTGTTAATACGAATGTTAATTGACCCAGGGGTATTGTTTATAGCATATCCATATCAGTATTCACGATTCCGAAGGCGATAATTCGGCATCATATAACTGCTGAAACTCAAATTCTTTTTATTTCTCCTGCGTTTTTCGCCGATTCCTTCAGTTCCAGTTTTTCTTTTCTTCTCCCTCTTTCCTGGTGGGCGGCTGACCATATGCATTACAAAAACTATAACCGGAAGAGCTGCTGCAACTATTAGCAGAATTAAGAATATAGGATTAGCCATTGCCACTGGGAAAATAGTTATAAGGATATATAGAAATGCTGAAAAGAGGATAGCCGTACTGAGATATCGGAGAGTTTTAAGATCCCAGGACTCTCCCCCACGTTTTATCCTGGCAGAAGATTTATTCTTGGTGCTGTGTTTCGATATTTTTATTTCTTTGTCCAGAGGCTTACCTGTTTTTGAAGGCTTGAATCTGCTGTCCATACGCTTCCACAGGTTCAAAAAGGGAAATTTATTTTCTTTGGAATTGACAATACTCATTTTATTTTCAAGTATAGTACGAAAAATTTTTCTGAGCCGTATCCCTAATTCCTGTGAGATAAAAGGTGCGGTGATAAAATCATCAATACTGCTTTCCAGGGCAGGGTCCAGATTAACGTAGTCTTCTCCCCGGCCAACAGCTAAAGTGTATATATTCGGGTTGAACTTTTTAACATAGTGTAATAACTTGGCACCGTCTCCGCTGACGGGCAGGTCCAGATGTGCGATTACGATGTCAATGGGGCATTTAGTCACAATCTCTAACGCTGACAACCCGGTACAGCAGTCCACAATATCACCCGCGAGAGAATTCTCTTCCAGGTATTTCATCAGTTGTTCCCTTGTTATTAAACTTTTACCGGCCAGTAAAATTCTCATCTTTTCACTTCCTACTGCTGGAAAATAAAACCAATTAACGGGTCTTTCTAAAATTTATTCACCATCTTGTTATAATAATTCGACCAGGAAGAAAAATAATCCTTTGAAAAATTATTATAAAAAGTAGAAACCTGCCAATAAATTTCGAAAAAACAGCAAATCTAAATAATTAAGTATACTGTCCCCGTAATTCCCCCCCGTAATTCCCCTATACTGTCCCCGTAATTCAATAATTAAGTATGCTGTCCCCGGTATTACGATAAAATGCACCTCGAAATATTAGATTTGTGTCTAACATTTGGGGTGCACTTATAAATGCTCTTTTTGATTCACATCTTATAACTCTGTCTGACAGGTATGGGATTCAAGTTCCGATGTTTCGATTGTTGTTTTAAGAATCCTGAAAAACATCATTTTTCCAGATGCCTGATAAAGAAGTGCCGTCAGGGTAATACATGGTGCCCTGTCCTTCTTGTTTGCAGTTTACAAAATTGCCCACATATTTTTTTCCGTCAGGGTATGTATAGGTGCCATGTCCGTTCTGTTTATTGTTTCGAAACTCGCCTTCATAAATATGACCGCTGGAGTAATAATAGATACCCTGGCCCTGCCTGAATCCTTCGTGGAATTCTCCTTCATACCTGCCTCCACTGGGCCAGGTTATGATTCCTTTTCCATGAACCTTACCTTCTTTCCAATCTCCGGTATATTGGGCGCCGTTAGGGTATTGTGCCTTACCCTTCCCGTGGGGGGCCCCGTTCAGCAGCTCCCCGGTATACACGATTCCCCCTTTCAGGGTTATTGATTGTTTATCTACCATAATCTCATCTCCTTTCCCAATGAATATATTACTATTTACATATTTAGCCTCTAGATTCCTTCTAGTTAAATAATATCAATTATTATATTTTTGTTAACAATTTATTAAGCTGAAGACAAATATATACATTTTGTACATCGTCCAATGCTATATTCACAAATAATCGTAACCCTGCATTTAATATTATAATTAATGTTTTTGCTGAAAGGAAGGTACTTTTTAATGGAACAAATAAAGGTATGGCTTTTTACCCTGGAAGTGCTGCCCCATGATTCAAGTAAAAAACAGCTTTATTTAAACAACTGTCAGTTAGAAATGTTCCGCCTAACCCCTGGTCAAAACCTTACCTTACAGGTTGGCGTTACTGAATCGCAAGTAGAAACAGCAGCGCAAACCATTCACTCTTCCCCTACTGTTCTTTACGTATCAAGAGAGGTATTAAACGATATTCCATTTTACCAGGGCGAACCTCTAAAGTTAGTTATTCTATCAGATAGTAAGTTGATTTTAGGCCCCACTATAGGTTTTACTGTAACACGAAAGTCATGGAAAAACATTGACAAATGTAATTCCATTAAAAAAAGAGCCCTCCTGGCCCTAAATAAAGGCATCCTTTTTTACTGTTTCCGCCTTAATCAGGTAGACTGGGAAAAGAACGCAGTCAAAGCATACTGTCTTGAACCTTGCAGCTATCAGTGGGTTAAGAAAATTATACCTGTTCCACAGGTTATTCATGACAGGAGCGCTAAGCCAGGGCCAAAAACTGTGAGAGGTTACTCTAAGCGGGGAAAAGTTGACAGTATTCAATGGATTAATTCTACCCGAACCTTTGGAAAGTGGGAGACTTTCCTAGCCTTAAGGTCGTCTAAAGAAACTGCTGGTTACTTCCCGAAAACTACTCTCCTCTCCTTACCAAAGCTGTCAAAATTCTTGAAAAAATTTAAATGTTGCTTTGTAAAAAGCAACTATGGTAGAGGTGGCCGCCAGGTTTTTCGAATAGAAAAAGCGGGGAAATATTATTTGTGCAAAAAGGGAGGAAGTGTAATCGAAAGCTGGAAATTTACTAAATTGAAAAAAGTATGTAATTTTTTGCATGAGAACCTTGGCAAAAATCTCATTTTGCAGCAAGGAATATCTCTAGCCCAGATTAATGGCTCCCCCTTTGATATGCGGATTTTATTGCAGAAAAATGCCAGTTGTGACTGGATTATCTCAGCAATAAACTTCCGGATTGCCAAACCAGGGGCTATTGTAACTAATTTTGCTGCCGGTTCCAGGGATGTCTTTATATATCCAGGTGAAGATTTAATTCATGAGAGCCTTTCTTGGGACCGTCTGGAATATTTTACTTTGCAGACGGTTAACGCCATGGAAACCTTTTTTGGCAGCATAGGTGAGGTAGGTTTAGATGTGGGGTTAGATAGAAAGGAAAAGTTATGGCTGCTTGAGGCTAACAGCAGGCCCAGCAGCGTCGCCTACAGAAAAGCCCCCTCAGATGCCTGCAGCCAAATATTCGGCCTGCCGTTAGACTATGCCAGTTACCTGGTAAAAAGATTCTATAACAATTTGGAAACGTGAAATTGCCGAAGATTGAACTCCTTGCCTTATCTAAGGACGGATTCCAGTTTTTTCACCAGCCCATATTTCGATAAAAAAAGTCTGTTATATATTATCAAAGGTAACGCAGAAGTCCTGCAAAAAATAGTTAATAAATGAGAAAGCCGGCATAAAGCAGATGATTCTTTAGCCGGCAAAAAAATAATGCTATAAAGTAATAAATATTTTTAAACAGGTATCCGGTAATCTTCGCATTGTAACAATTTCTTCACACTTAATAACGATCTGCCTTATTTCGATACCATTTAATCGTATCCATCAGCCCATCTTCTAGAGTTACTGCAGGATCATAGCCGAGTATTTGTTCCGCAGCTGACAGATCGGGAAGCCTTCTGGGAATATCCTCATAACTGGATCCATAAAACTCTGTATAAGGTTGAAAAACAATCTCCCCTTTCATCCCTGAAGCATTCAAAATCATATGGGCCAGGTCAAGGACGGAGGTCTCCCGCCTGTGGCCTAAGTTAAAGATATTTCCCTCTGCCTCCTGATGCCTACCTGCCTCTATTGTCCCTTTTACAATGTCATCTACATAGGTAAAACAGCGGGTTTGGCTGCCATCACCGTGTACTGTTAAAGGGGTACCGCTGAGTGCCTGAGTAATGAAACGGTTGACTACCCCTCCGTAATCTGAGCTGTCGGCATGTGGCCCGTAAACATTAAAGTAACGAATAATAACTACCGGAAGGCCCCGGGCTGCATAACCCAGGCAGAGGTGTTCATCTGCACTTTTAGAGATGGCATAACACCACCGGTCAGTATCAGCAGGGCCATAAACCCTATCTGCGTCCTCTTTAAAGGGAACCTGGGGGTTTTTCCCGTATGTTTCAGAGGTAGAAGTAAAAACAACTTTTTTACCATACTTCCACGCCAGCTCCAATAAACGGGAAGTATAACATACATTCACATCAATCACCCTGATGGGGTCTTCTACGTAATGCTTTACCCCTACAACCGCCGCCAGATGATAAATAACATCTACTTTTTCAATGAGTCCTTTTAAATATTTTTCCTGTGATATGCAGCTTTTAATAAAATCGAAACGGGTATTTCCCCTTAGGTGTTCTAAATTTTGCATTTTCCCTTTACTTAAATCATCTAAGCCCCATACTTCATTTCCCTGATGCAGTAATACGGTACAAAGATGGGAACCAATAAAGCCGGCTGCGCCTGTTACTAAGTATCTCAAATTCCCACCCCCAGGTATTTAATTTTTAGTGCTTCCATATCTTTTACGTTAAAAAGATTCCTGCCATCAACGATTAAAGGATTACGCATGGAGGCTTTAAGCTTTTGAAGATTTAACTCCCTATACTCCTGCCATGCGGTCAATATTAAAACAGCATCTTTACCTTTGGCAGCTTCATATGGGCAGGATAACCATTCAACCCCTGGCAGCTCAGATTTTGAAAGCCCCCCTTGTTCAGGGTTTTTTATCCAGGGGTCACTAACGGTTACCACTGCTTCAAGAGATAGAAGATGCTTTACAATAGGCAGGCTGTGGGATTGCCTTACATCGTCAGTCCCCTCTTTGAAGGCCATGCCCAGAACTCCTATTCTTTTACCCTTTAAGGGCCCTAGTTCTTCCTGTAGTTTGTGTATCATCCCTTTACGCTGCCCTTCATTCACAAGAAAAACCGATTCTAAGATATTGGCTTTTCGTTGTACTTTTTGGAATTGGGCTATTAAAGATTTTAAGTCTTTCTCAAGACAGGGCCCGCTAAAGCCAACTCCAGCCTCAAGAAAAAAGGGATTGATTCTTGGGTCCAACCCAATTCCCCTGCTGATAACGCGGATATCAGCGCCCACTTTTTCACTTAAGAGAGCTATTTCATTGATAAAGGAAATTTTTGCAGCGAGAAAAGCATTGCTGGCGTATTTTATCAGTTCGGAGTTTTCCCAACTGCTTTTAATTACCGGAACCCCGGGTGGTGCATAAATTTGAGCTGCCTTTTCAGCTGATTCCTCTGCTTCGCTTCCCACAACGATCCGGGCCGGTTCCCAAAAGTCAGTGACTCCTGAACCTTCCCGTAAGAATTCAGGATTAGATACCATGGTTACTTTCTCAGAAAGTTTATGTTCCTTTAAATATTGGGTTAAATTACGAGAAGTCCCCACGGGCACAGTGCTTTTCACTACTGCCAGGCAGTGATTGCTTCTGTTTCGAGCTACCTTCTCCACTGCTGAATAAACTTGAGATAAATCTGCTTCGCCACTTGACAATGAAGGGGTTCCAACACAAATAAAGACAATATCCGCTTCTTCTAAATCTTTTATCCGGGAGGTAAACTTGAGCAGCCCGTTATTTAATGATTCCATAACCAGTTCTGTCAGGCCTGGCTCCTGAAAAGGCATCCTGCCCTGTAAAAGGCCTTTCATTCTTCCTAAATCGATATCATAGGCTGTAGTTTTATATCCAAGCTTAGCCAGGCAGGCAGCTTGAATCAGTCCGATATGCCCTAACCCTCCCATAACTCCTATTTTATTTTCCTTCATTTTTATTCCCACCTTTTACTTATTCAGAATAATGATAAAAAAGTCACCTGTTTATTCCTTTTTGTAAACAGGCGTTACTATAATTCTATCTGCAAGACATTGTTCATTAAAAATGTCACTTTATCATATTCTTTTTGGTAAACAGGTGTTACAGGAGACACTTAAATAAAATAACTTTCATAAAATGAAATAATACCCGCCTGAACATTACATATTAAGGAGGTTATAAAGTGTCCAATTATGATAAGGAAGTAAGTATTGTCATACCTACCTATAACCGAATTGAATTACTGGAATTCACCTTACTATCTCTATATGAACAGAGTATACCAGCCCGCAATTTTGAAGTGATTGTGGTGGATGACGGTTCAACAGATAAGACTCGTAAGGTATTAAGTAAGTTAAAAACTCCTTATAGTTTAAAAGTATTGCATAATAAGTCTAATAAAGGCGCCGCCCATTCCCGTAATCGGGGGATTAAGGCATCCAGGGGTGAAATTATTATATTTTTAGATGAAATGTTGGTAGACAGTGATTTTATTAAAGGTCATTTGACTTATCATAAAAAAGAAAAAATGGTGGTTACCACCACCTTTAATGGGAAATTCATCTATACCCATAAGTATCCTGGCTTTAGTAGAAAACAAAAGCGGGAATGTAAAAATATAATTAAAAATACAGGTGCTGGAAAATATAAAACATTAAAAAAAGGAGTTACTCGATTATTTCACCCGGATGAAGTAATAAACCACAGCGTTTTACAGTACGGCCTGACAGCCAGGAGTATTTATAACCAATATTACACCCTACAGGATACATATGGCCTGTACCTGGAACGAATGGCTTCACCGTGGTTTTTGTTTGTAACAAATGGAATATCATTATCGAGGGAAATGCTAAATCAGGCAGGCATTTTTGATGAAAAATTTGAGGGGGCCTGGTTGGAAGATTGGGAGTTAGGATATCGCTTTTACCAGGCAGGAGCAGCTTTCTACAATGCCCCCGATATTGCCTGTTATCACCAGAGTCACCCTATAGGCACAAACAACAAAAGTAGAGTCGTAAATTACCTCTGCTTTACTGAAAAATTCCCGGAAATAGAAGTGCTGCTTGTGGCTGCTATGACTCGGCCATTTCGCTGGTCCTTTGTAAGCTGGGGGAATATTGTTACCCAGTTTAAACAATTGGAAAAATATGTTGGCGCTTTCTATGCGGAATTCATTACGGCTTTTAGAGACCTTGCTCAAGACTTACGTTGGTATACTGCTGTAAAAGTAAATAACCAGGAGTTACATCTATTAACCTCCCCTGAAGCAGGATTTTCCCGGTGGGAAACTGCTTTTGCTGGCAAAGTTAAAAATCAGTTAGAACAATTGGAACAGGAATCTCATCTATCAGGCACCTATTTTTATCTTATTGAAGGTTTCAAGGACCTGCTTCGCTTACCATTAAAATAAATCACTAAAAGCTTCATTATTCCTTTATAAACCAGAATTAAAGCAGGCACTTATAAATACAGAAAATACTTAAGAAGGAAGATAAAACAATGAATGGTCATAATATAGAAGCAAGCATAATCATCCCCACCTATAACCGGGTTGAATTATTGGAGTTTACCTTATTGTCTTTGTATAGACAGAGTATCCCGGCCAAAAACTTCGAGATTATTGTAGTGAACGATGGCTCCACTGACCAGACTGCCAAAGTATTAAGAAAAATAAATCNTCCTTATAAACTGGTGGTTNTGCATAATAAGGTTAATGGTGGCGCTGCTTATTCCCGCAACCAGGGGATAAAGTCATCCNANGGAAAAATAATTATATTCCTGGATGAAATGNTGGTAGACAGGAATTTTGTGAAAAGCCATCTAGGTTATCATGGTAAAGAAAANATGGTAATTACCACCCATTATAATGGCCAACGAATCTTTTCTCATTACTATCCTAATTTTTCTCAACGACAAAAGCGAAAGTGTCAAAAAACTTCAATGAAGATTAGCAGTATTCGTCACCCCATTTACAAAAAAGGGGTTTTGCGCCTGTTTTCCAGGAAAAAAGTAATAAGCCACAGTATTTTAAGTTATGGTTTCCAGAATAAAACACGTCCCAAGTGGTTTCATTCTCTACAGGCTGCATATGGCAAATATTTAGAAAGAATGGCTGCCCCATGGTTTTTATTTATTACCAATGGGGTATCGGTATCCAGAAATCTGTTAGATAAAGCAGGCTTGTTTGACGAAAAANTAAAGACATGGATGGAAGATTGGGAGTTAGGATATCGCCTGTATGTGGCTGGAGCAACCTTTTACAATGCTGATGAAATTGCATGTTATCACCAGACTCATCCTATTGGCAGGAGCAATAAAAATA
>SL_3KL_010_SEDDRAFT_10002837_pt1 | contig 15781 bp, 17 predicted proteins | sample SodLakKL_010_SED_2_FD_10381 | JGI IMG/M metagenome (IMG submission 10381) | reverse complement strand
TTTCCTCAAGCGAATCTCCTGAAGATTCGCGGGTTTTCTCCAGCATCGAGGAGGTGAGCATGAACAAAAGACGCGTTCACGTTTGGATCGAGGGAAGGGTGCAGGGTGTCTACTTCAGAGCCTTCACCCAGGATGCGGCTCGCGGCCTGGGATTGACGGGGTGGGTTCGCAACCTGAGAGATGGAAGGGTGGAGGCNGTTTTTGAAGGGGATGGGGAGCAGGTGGAAAAAATGGTGGCGTGGTGCCGCCATGAAGGGAGCCCTCACGGCAGGGTGCACCGAGTGGAAGTCAAGGAAGAAGAATTCTCCGGGGAGTTCGATCGCTTCGAGATCGTCGCATGAGAGGATGAACGGCCGTGGATTTTCTGAAAGAGGTCTGGAACAGGTTCTTTTTGTTTCTCAAGGAATATGACGCAGCCCACATCATGGAAGTTCTGCGGGAAGCGGACTGGAGCTCCATACTCACCAATCCCCTCGCGTGGATCGTGACCCTCTCTCTGGTTGGCGTGATGATCTGGAAGAAGCAGCTGAAAATGCTTGTTCTAATGTGCTCCCTTGCCGCTTTCCTGGTTCTCCTGCAGGTCACCCTTCCGGCTTCGGGCGATTCCATGGAGCTTTCTCGGATTCTTCAGTTCATCGGAGGCAGTGCTCTGCTGGCAGGGGTGAACCTTTATTTTCTCTTTGTGCGGCAGTGAAAAGCCTCGGTACACGGGACCGTCTTCCCCCCTGCGGCTGCCGGTGCACCCCTGGGGTCTCATGGGGCGCCCTTGTGTGGAGGGCGGCTACTTTTTCCCTACCTCAGGGCTTCCCCCGTTCACTCTCTCCTTGAGTTCCTTGCCCACCTTGAAAAAGGGAAGCTTCTTGGAATTCACCTCGATGAGTTCCCCCGTCTTGGGATTCCGGCCTTTGTAGCCGTCATACTTCTTGACCTTGAAGCTTCCAAAGCCTCGAATTTCCAGGCGGTCACTGCGTATCAGGGCATCCTCCATGCTTTGAAAGGTGACGTTCACGGCCGTTTCCGCCGCTTTGAGAGTGATCCCTTCCGCTTTGGCCAGAGCTTCAATGAGTTGACTCTTTGTCATATTTCCATGCTCCTCGCAAGATTTCCCAATTTCATTGTTTGTGGGGACCGATTCTTTCCGCACCGTGCAGATAGGGGCGCAAGACGTCAGGAATGATGACGCTGCCGTCTTCCTGCTGATAGTTCTCAAGAATGGCGAGGAGGGTTCGACCCACGGCGAGCCCCGATCCATTGAGCGTGTGGGCCAGTTCGGTTTTGCTCTGGCCCTTCCTTCGCATGCGGATGTTGGCCCGTCTCGCCTGAAAATCTTCGAAGTTGCTGCAGGAGGATATCTCCCTGTAAGTGTTCTGACCGGGAAGCCAAACTTCAATATCGTATGTTTTGGCCGCAGAAAAACCCATGTCTCCCGTGCACAGAGTCACCACCCGGTAGGGAAGTTTCAGCTCCTGAAGAATGGTTTCCGCATTTTCCAGAAGAGAGTCCAGTTCCTGGTAGGAACTTTCGGGAGCGGTGATCTTCACCAGTTCCACCTTGTTGAATTGATGCTGCCGAATGAGACCTCGAGTGTCCTTTCCGTAGGATCCCGCTTCCGATCGAAAGCAGGGGGTGAAGGCCGTGTAAAACTTGGGAAGGTTCTCTTCATCGATGACTTCCCCTGCATGGATGTTGGTGACGGGAACTTCGGCCGTGGGGATCAGGTAATAATCGAGTCCTTCCAGCTTGAAGAGGTCTTCCTTGAACTTGGGAAGCTGGCCCGTGCCCATGAGGCTTGTGCTGTTCACGATGACGGGGGGGAGAATTTCTTCGTAGCCGTGCTTTCTCGTGTGCACATCGAGCATGAAGCTGATGATGGCTCTCTCCAGAGCGGCACCCATTCCCCAGTACACGGCGAAGCGGGCTCCCGTCATCCTGGATGCGCGCTCGAAGTCCAGGATGCCCAGACCTTCCCCCACTTCCCAGTGGGGTTTGGGATTGAAACCGAAGGAAGGCATTTGGCCCCAGGACCTGAACAGAGCATTGTCCTCCTCGTCCTTTCCCACGGGAACGGTGTGATGGGGGACGTTGGGAATGAGAAGGAGAAATTCCCTGAAATCATTTTCAATGGTTGCCAGCTCTTGATCGAGGACTTTTATGCGCTGGGAAACCTCTCTCATTTCCTCGATGCGCCCGCTGGCATCCCTCTTTTCTCGCTTGAGCTGGGAAATCTCGTCCGATGCGACATTGCGCTGATGCTTCAACTCCTCCACTTGGCGGAGAATGTGGCGCCTTTTTTCGTCCAGTTGAATGAAGGGTTTGAGATCCATGTCCATGTGCCTGTTTCGCAGCACCTGGGCCACGGTCTCCATGTTTTCGCGCACGAACCTGATGTCCAGCATAAAGTCCTCATTGCCAGGGAAAAGTCTGACGAAGCGTGGTTCAAAAAGATGGAGCCAACTGCAAGGGAGCGGAAAGATTCCACCGAGCCGATCCCGCACGGGCCATGGATTCTATCCGGTGTCCCCAAAACCCGCATGGTTGGAATGGGGTGATGGAACCCGGCTCAACTTGAGTAAATGACCTTGCATGAAGAACCACTTGATTCGAGAGTGGATCAAGTTGAAAGCTTATTACCCCGAAACGGATGGGTTGTCAATTCCTTTTGTTACTTCAATAGGTTGGCTCAATCGGACTTTTGAGCACATGGGTGCGTGGAGCGCCCCCATGTCCGGACTCGGGTTCCTGTTCAAAAAAAACCCTTTTGAAAATCAGTTGATTTTGCTGCTGAGAACTTCAATGCTGTAGTCGCTGAGAGTGCTCAATTCGGGAAGGTTGTGAAACACCAGCATGAAGGGAACCCGGCTGCCCGGGGGAATGTGCACATTGCTGAGTTCCGTGCCTTCCCGGTTCATCATGCGGTTCTGAATTTCCGTGATGGGCAGACTGGTCAGATCTTCCCTGCTCATGACATTGCCCGCATAGCACCTCTGGGAGAGGGCTACGGTGTTGCGGGTGGTGTACAGTTTGCCTTCCAGGAGAACAAAACTCACGGGCCTGCTGGATTCATTGATGGCTTCTCCCTCCACCACAAAAATCTGACCTGCCGGCGAGTTCTGCAGAAAGTAGGCCTGAGTGGAATCCAGAATGGTCACCAGTGCCTGTTCCGTATCCCCTCCAGGAAGGGGAGCGCCCGCCTGGCGCGGTGTCCTGTCGGAAGTGAACCAGAAAACCAGGCTTCCCACAGCCACCAGAAGGACAAGGCCCAGCAGGGCGGTGCGCAGGGTGCCCTTTCTGCTGGGCTTGAGAGGAATGTTCGCCGCGGTGAAGGGGGGAGGGGTCGAGCGGATCTCCTCGGTCTCCGGCTCTTCAAAGCCTTCTTCCTCGTAAGAATCCACGGATCCCAGCAGGTCCATGTCCTCTTCATCCCTCGAAGGAGCTTCCTTGCGGGACACCATGAAAACATGTCCGCAGCGGGAACAGCGAACTTTGTTCTTTTCTTTCTTGAGCTTGTCAGGGTCCAATCGAAATTTGGAATTGCAGGATTCACACGTGACGATCATGGAGCAATCCTTCGCCGCCGTTGCCAATTGGCTGGCTTCGACCAATGCATGAAAGAGAAAAATGGGGCCAGGAGAACCAGAGGGCTCTGCAGCCGCCCGCACGAGGTTTTCATGTCACTCATTGAAATGAACTTCAAATATTCCGGGCAGATTACGATGCTTTTCAGAGTAGTCAAGACCATATCCCACGAGAAAACCCTTTTCAATGTGGAGCCCCACATAATCGAGGGGCACATGGACCTGGCGGCGCTCACTTTTGTCCACGAGAGCGCACACCTTGATGGATTTTGGGTTGCGTTTTCCGAGGTGCTCCAGGTACCAGCGCAGGGTGAGCCCCGTGTCCACAATGTCTTCAACCACCAGGATGTGTCGACCCTCCACGGGCAGTTCCACGTCTTTGGTGATTCGAACTTTTCCCGATGTCTCCGATTTGTCTCCATAACTGGAGAGGCGCACGAAATCCACTTCCAGCGGGATGGAAATTTTTCGCGTGAGATCGGCTATGAAGATGTAAGATCCCTTCAAAACTCCAATGACCAGGATTTCCCCCCCCGCAAAATCCCGGTTGATTCTGCCGGCCAGCTCGGTCATGCGTGCTTCCAGATCCTCGCTCGAAATGCGAGGCACCAACCGATAGCTCTCCATGGCCCCTCCCTGTCCTCTTGAAGTCACCACAACCTTGTCTGAAAGGGAACTGATGGGCACCTTACCGAAAAACCCTCAAAAAATCAATTCCCATTCGTTTTAAGCCCTTAATGTCATTTGTTTTATTCGTCGCATGACTCAAGGGGGACTGTGGGGAAGTTTGACCTTTTCGTTGATTTTGACCGCACAACAAGGTATACAGAAGCAAACTTCAAACCAGGAAGGAAAACAACATGCAGGAAAAAGTGGAAAAGGCTCTTGAGAAGATACGCCCCATGCTTCAGCGGGATGGCGGCAATGTGGAATTGGTGGGGTGGAAGGGAGTGTGGTTAAGGTGAGGCTGACCGGAGCCTGCCGTGGCTGCCCCATGAGCCAGATGACTTTGAAGGGTGGCATCGAGCGCGTCATCATGCAGGAAGTGCCCGAAGTCACCGAAGTTGTGGCGGTCAACTGATTTCCCCGCTCTCCAATGCTTCCCGCCGCCTGCGAGAGGGAAGGCTCCCTCCTTTTGGCTTTTCCTCTCAGGCCGCCCTTCCTCCCTTGTTCCACCCGATCGATCGGTCCATCCCTCACTTGTGATAAGGTTCTCCCCTCAGGATGCTCAGGGCTCTGTAGGTCTGTTCCACGAGCATGAGCCGGGCGAGATCGTGTGGAAAGGTCATGGAAGAAAGGGACAGGGTCCACTGCGCCCTGGACAGGACCTTGGAGGAAAGCCCCAGGGGACCCCCCACGATCATCCAGACTCCTGACTTGCCCTGCTTGAAAAGGTTTTCCCAAAATTCCGCAAAGCCCGTGGAACTCATTGCCCGGCCTCCAGGGTCCCACGCCACCAGAGTGTCCCGCAGATCACAGGTTTTCAGGATCTTCTCTCCCTCCTTGTCCATGACCTTTTGCGCCTCCGCCCTGGCAGTGATTTTTTCGGGCTTCACCACGTGAACTTCAGTGGGCACGTAGTGGCGGATACGGGAAAGGTACCTTTCGATGGCCTGGTCCAATTCGGGGAAGCTGGTTTTGCCCACAAACAGAAGATGGAGTTTCATGAGAAAAAACTGATTTCAGAGGGGGTCGGCGTGATGGCGGGCAGCGAGGAGAAATTCCCGGTTTCCCTTGGGACCCAGCAGGGGTGAAGGCGTGATGCCCAGGACCTGAAGGCCCAGTTCTCCGCACAATGCGTCAATGTCCTGACAGACCTGTTGGTGCACCTGGGAATCCTTCACAACCCCCCCTTTGCCCACCGCCTCCCTGCCCGCTTCAAACTGAGGCTTGATGAGGGCCACCAGCAAAGCCTGGTCATCCAGAAAGGGCATCACGGCGGGAATCACCAGCTTGAGGGAAATGAAGGAAGTGTCCATGGTGGCCACCTGCACCCGTTCATCTATGAGTTCACGGGGAAGGGTGCGAATGTTTTGACGCTCCAAGACCACCACTCGGGGATCCTGCCTCAAGGACCAGGCCAGCTGGCCGTATCCCACGTCCACCGCGTAAACCTTTCGGGCCCCGTGCTGCAAAAGACAGTCGGTGAAGCCCCCCGTGGAAGCTCCCACATCCATGGCCGTGAGCCCCTCCACTTTGAGGGCGAAGGTTTTCAGCGCATGGTCCAGCTTGATGCCTCCACGGCTGACGAAAGGGTTGTCGTCTCCCGTGACCTCGATGGCACACCCGGGGGCAACCATCTGACCCGATTTGGTGACCCTCCGCCCGTCCACCAGCACCCGGCCGCTCAGAATGAACCCCTGGGCTCGATCCCTGCTGGCCATGAGGCCTCTTTCCACCAGGACTTTATCCAATCGCTTGGAGGACTTGGCCATGGGGAATTCCCAGGGTGCACAAAGCTGCCTGTTCAATGCTCGCAGGGTCAATGCCGCAGAGTCTGCGCAGGGTGGACTGGTCACCGTGAGGGATGAACCTGTCGGGAATGCCCAGCCTTTTGAAGGACTTTGGAAAGTAACCCGCTTCTTCGAAGAGTTCCAGAACGGCGCTTCCAAAACCTCCCTGCAGGGCGTTTTCCTCGATGGTCACGACCCTTTTGGTCTTTCTTGCCCAATGCAGAATAAGGGACTGGTCCAGGGGTTTGATGAACCTTGCATTGAGCACCGTGGCGCCGATTCCCTGCTTTTCCAGAGACTGGGCTGCTTCCAGGGCCGCATGGACACTCTGCCCCACGGCCATGAGGGCCACGTCGTTTCCTTCCCTGAGGACTACTCCCTTGCCCAGGGGAATGCTGGAAAGGCTTTCGTCCATGTGCACGCCCATTCCAGCGCCGCGGGGGTACCGCAGGGCGATGGGCCCCCAGTGATTCACCGCTGATTTGAGCATGTGCTGGAATTCATTCTCGTCTTTGGGGGCCATGAGCACAAGGTTTGGAATGTGGCGCAAAAAGGAGAGGTCGAAGACCCCGTGGTGGGTGGGTCCATCTTCCCCCACCAGGCCTGCCCGGTCCATGGCGAAGATGACGGGCAGGTTCTGAAGGCACACGTCGTGGACCACCTGATCATAGGCCCGCTGGAGAAAAGTGGAGTAAATGGCCACCACGGGTTTGAATCCTTCTGTGGCCAGACCCGCGGCAAAGGTCACCGCATGCTGTTCAGCTATGCCCACGTCGAAAAATCGTTCGGGAAACTGCCTGGAAAACTCTTCCAGGCCGGTGCCCTGCATCATGGCTGCGGTGATGCCCACGATGCGGGAATCCTGAGCCGCCAGCTTGCTCAGGGTTTCCCCGAAAACCTGAGTGTAGGAAGGGGGCGACTTTTTCCCTGAAGAAACACTCTTTCCCGTGGCGACGTCAAAGGAACCTATGCCGTGGAAACTGGTGGGGTCGCACTCCGCAGGGCTGTAGCCTTTGCCCTTTTGGGTCATGACGTGAACAAGAACGGGACCTTGGATTTCACGGGCTTTGCTGAACGTTTCGATGAGACGATCCAGCCGGTGTCCCTTGATGGGGCCGATATAGTGGTAGTCAAAGGCATGGAAGAGCATGCCCGGCGTGAAAAAAGTGATCAGGGAGTCTTCGCTCTTCTTCAGGATCTGAACGATGTTGGGTCCCAGGCCGGGGATGGATTTGATGACATTTTCAATTTCACGCTTGAGATAGAGGATCTTTCTGTTGGAAAGCTTCCGGCTGATGAAGGATGAGAGGGCTCCCACATTGGTGGAAATGGACATCTCATTGTCGTTGAGCACCACGATGAGGTTCTTCCCGAGATCGCCTCCATGATTCAAGGCCTCAAAGGCCATGCCCCCCGTCATGCTGCCGTCTCCGATGACGGCGATGGCCCGGTGGGGACTTTTTTTGAGCTCACTGGCCACGGTCATTCCCAGGGCTGCGGAGATGGACGTTCCTGAATGGCCTGTTCCAAAGGCGTCATACTTGCTCTCGGATCGCTTGGGAAAACCGCTGATCCCTTCGTACTGCCTGAGGGTGTGGAACCGGGAGCGGCGTCCCGTGAGCAGTTTGTGGGTGTAGGACTGATGGCCCACATCCCAGATGATGCGATCGCCGGGAGCCTCGAAGACATGATGCAATGCCAGTGTCAACTCTACGACGCCCAGGTTTGGAGCCAGGTGGCCTCCCGTTTGAGCGACGGTGCAGATGATCAGACGGCGTATCTCTTCCGCCAGCTCCTGCAGCTGCTCCACCGTCAGCTGTTTCAGTTGGGCGGGGCCGTCAATTTGGGCAAGGAGTTTGTTTTCGACCGGTTCTTTCAAGATTTCAGTTCTCCTTAAAATCTGGAAGAATCAAGGTTTTCCGGAGTGGCGGTCCTGGGGGCCCGCGGTTCCATGGGCTTGAGGAAGTTCCTCCCCTTGTCTCTCAGGCAAGTTTCATGCGCGTCGAACGAGCAGATACCGGGCGATGGCACGCAAGGGTTCCGCATCCTGGTTGAAGGGNGCCAATGCCTGAATGGCGGCTTCCACATTTTCCCGGGCCGCCTCTTTGGAACGGGAAAGGCCCAGGAGAGCGGGATAGGTTCTTTTGTTGCTGGCTTGATCGGAACCGGGAGTTTTGCCCATCTCCTGAGCGTCTCCCTCCACGTCGAGAATGTCGTCGGTGATTTGAAAAGCGAGCCCGAAGTGCTGGCCATAGTGCTTCAAAGCGGCGATCTGCTCGGAGGTTCCGCCCCCGAGATTCGCGCCCACTTCCAGGGAGGCTGTGAGGAGAGCACCCGTCTTGCGCACATGCATGTATTCCACGGTGGCAAGATCCACTTCCCGGTTTTCGCATTCCAGGTCAATGGCCTGACCTCCCACCATGCCCCGGTGCCCCGATGCTCTGGCCATGAGCCCCAAAACTTCCACGATGCGCTCGGGAGGGAAGGATTGCAATGCCTGAGCCCTTGCGGTCACATCGAAGGCTTCCGTGAGAAGAGCATCGCCCGCCAGGATGGCTATGGCCTCCCCGAAAACTTTATGGCATGTGGGCTTGCCCCTTCGAAAATCGTCGTTGTCCATGGCAGGAAGATCGTCGTGAATGAGCGAATAGGTGTGGATCATTTCCAGGGCACACGCCACGGGCATGACCGCCTCGATTCTGCCCCCCACCACATCTGCGGCAGCCAGGCAAAGTATGGGGCGCAGCCTTTTCCCTCCCGCAAAGAGGCTGTAGCGTGCGGCCTCCACCACCCTCTTTTCAAGACCTGTGGGGGCAGGGAGCAATTCTTCCAGGGCATCGTCGACGATTTTTTTCCGGTCTGAAAGATACTTTTTGAGATCGAAATCGGCCATTTGGTTTTGTCCATCCTGTAAATGATAATCTTATAATTTTAAGGAGCCAAAAGACAAGAGCCCCAACTTATTTCCTCGCCCTCCCGAGGCTGGAAAGATGCCGGGGACTCACGGTTTTTCAGCTCTTCCCGCGGAGAACTCTCCCGGTGAATCAGTCCTTGCCTTCCTCCACAAGCTTCTCGGAGGAGTTTTTTTCAAGGGTTGCATTGGTCCAGTTGCCCTGTTCATCTTTGAGAAGTTCTTGAATTTTGTTTTCTGCCTCTTCAAGTTTCTGGTGGCAGAATTTTGCCAGTTTCACGCCCTCGGTGAATGACGACAAAGCGTCCTCCAGGGGAAGATCGCCTCTTTCCAGTTTTTCAACTATTCCCTGGAGCTTTTTCAGGGCCTCCTCAAAAGCCTCGCTTTTCTTCTTTGCCATGAACGGTCCTCCCAATGAAAATAAAAACCCTTTTCATTCTTCAATTTTCCGCACTTCACACAGGAGATTTCCCCTGGCCAGCTGAACGAGCACTTCCTCCCCCGGGTGCGCCTGGTTTGCGTCTCTGAGGACCTCCCTGCGGGGTTGCAGGTAAGCGATGGCGTAGCCCCGCTCCAGGACGGAAAGAGGACTCAAGGCATTCAGCTTGGCGCTGTTTTCCTGAAGTCTCAGGCGGTGTCCGTTCAAAACTTTCTGCTGGTGAATGGTCATATCCCTGCACGTCTGCTCCAACTGGGCCCGAAGAGCGGTGATGACCTGAAGGGGATGAACCCGCTGCAGCCTCTCCTGAAGATGGAGCAGCCGAGTGCCGGCTCTTTCCATGCGGCCTTCGAGGGCCAGCAGGATTCTTTCCATCCGCTCGTCCAGGAAAAGCCTGAGATCCGCCAATCGCCTTCTGGGGTCGATCAGGCGGCTTTCGGTGAACTGGAGAATCTGCTTTTTTGCGTCCACCTTCTGGCGCAGCAGGTTCACCAGTTTTTCCTGACAAATTGCCAGTTCACGTTCAAACCGATCCAGCTGTGTGACGACCCACTCAGCGGCAGCCGTTGGAGTGGGGGCCCTCTGATCGGCCACCAGGTCCGAGATGGTCAGGTCGATTTCATGGCCCACGGCCGACATGGTGGGAATGGCGCAGTCTGCCAGAGCCCGGGCCACGATTTCTTCGTTGAAAGGCCATAGATCCTCGATGCTTCCTCCACCTCGCCCCACAATGAGCAAATCCCACTGGTGGGCTGAAGCCAGCTGGTTTGCCTTTTCAATGGCGGCGGCAATTTCGCCCGCCGCCTCCCGGCCCTGAACGCGCACGGGAAGAAGGGTGACGGAGAGAGCATAAGGGCTTCGCTGAAAGACACGCAGGATGTCTTGAATGGCCGCACCGGTGGAGGAGGTGACGATGGCGATGTGCGTGGGGCAGGCGGGCAGGGGCTGTTTTCTGGAAGCGTCGAAAAGCCCTTCCTTTTCGAGCTTTTTTTTGAGCTGTTCAAAGGCCAGCTGCAGGGCACCGAAGCCCTGGGGCTCCATGACTTCCACGATGAGCTGGTATTCACCCCTTGGTTCGTAAACGCTGAGCCGCCCCTGGCAAAGCACTTGAAGACCCCCTTCGGGCGTGAAGCGCAGGTTCCTCTGCTGAGCGCGGAAAAAAACAGCCCGAATCTGGCTCTGGTCGTCCTTCAGGGTGAAATAGTGATGCCCCGAGGAGGGCACTCGGAAATTGGAGATTTCACCCATCACCCACACCAGGGGGTAGCTGGACTCCAGCATGGTTTTGATCTGGGCGTTCAGCTCGCTCACGGTGAACACGACGGGTTTTTCTTGTGACAGGGGACGAAGCATGGCCACTTCCACTCATGAAGTTCGGGTTTGAAAACCGCAGGGTGATGCCCCCCCACGGAGGGCATCATTCCGCGGGGATCCATGGGCTCATTCAAACAACTTGGGATCCATGGCGTCGCGCAATCCTTCTCCCACGAGGTTGTAGGAGGTGATGCTCAGGAAGATGGCAGCCCCTGGAAAAATGGTCAGCCACCAGGCAAACTCGATGTAGTCCCTGCTCTGAGACAGAATGTCTCCCCAGCTGGGTGTTGGAGGCGGCACGCCAAAACCGAGAAAGCTCAGGCTGGATTCCGTGAGAATTGCCCCCGCAATGCCAAACACGGCCGAAACCAGTACGGGAGCCATTGCATTGGGCAGCATGTGAACAAAAATGAGGCGCCCATTGGATGCCCCGAGGGCTCTGGATGCCATGACAAAATCCAGCCGCTTGAGCTTGAAAAACTCGGCGCGCACAAAACGGGCCGCTCCTGTCCAGCCCGTGAGGCCAATGACCACCATGATGTTGTAAATGCTGGGAGGCAGGAAAGCGATGATGGCAATGATGAGAAAGAATGTGGGGATGGTCAGAAAGACTTCTATGATTCTGCTGATGGTGTGGTCCACCCAGCCGCCGAAATAACCCGCCGCAGCTCCCAGAAGAATGCCGATGACCAGGGCGATGCTCACGGCCACAAAACCCACCGAGAGGGAAATGCGGGCTCCATAGATCATGCGGCTGAGCACATCACGGCCGCTGTCGTCGGTGCCAAACCAGTGAACGCTGCTGGGGGCTTCGAGGATTCGCAAAAGATTGTGTTCCGTTGGAGAGTAGGGAACAGGGGGCCACAGGGCGAAAGTTTTCTCGCCCTCGTCACGCTGGAAGAGGAAGGGAGTGTCCTGTTTCAACTCCCGCCAGGTCTGGGGCCCGACCTGCTCCGCTCCGGAAAAGACAGGCCAGTGCCACTGGCCCTGGTGAATGAACAGTATGGGGCGGTCATTGGCCAGAAGAGGGGCGAAAAGGGCCACCAGGATGAGGCCCAAGGTGATCCAGAGGCCCACCAGGGACAGGCGCTTCTTTCTGAAATGGTGCCAGACGTTTTGCCAATAGCTGTTGGGCACGTGGTTTTGTGTCATATNTTCCATGTCCGAAGTGATCTTTTCTCCTCACCTGTCATGGGAACACCCTTGCAGGTGCATCTCATGGCACCCGCTTTTTCCCGGAATTCAAAGGGCTTCATGGCCTCAATCCAGCTGAATGCGAGGATCGAGCAGGGCATACAGAATGTCTGAGAGGAGCAGTCCCACCAGTGTGAGCAGTGCGGAGATGGTCGTGATGGCCATGATGACGGGGTAGTCGCGGCTCAATACGGCCTCGAAGCCCAGCTGCCCCATGCCCGGAATGGAAAAGATGCTCTCGATGATGATGCTCCCGCCGAACATGGCAGGAAGCAAAAAAGCGAGGAGTGTGACGATGGGAAGGAGGGCGTTGCGAAAGGCGTGCTTGAAAATGACCACTCGCTCGTTCAGGCCTTTGGCCCTGGCCGTTCTCACGTAATCTTCCCGAATGACTTCCAGCATGTTGGATCGGGTCAGGCGGGACAGGTAGGCGAGCCCTCCGTAGGTGAGGCACAGGACGGGAAGTATGAGGTGCCAGATGCGGTCCAGAAGCCACGGGAAGAAGCTGAAGTGTTCTGCGCCGATGGACGAAATGCCGTAGACGGGAAAAATGTCCCAGAAATCTCCTCCTCCAAGGAGCATGATGAGCAGCACCGCCACCCAGAACGATGGAAGAGAATAAAGGAAAAAGAAGAAGAGGGTGAGGAGTCTGTCGGCCAGGGTTCCCTGGCGCGTGGCGGAAAAGACACCGCAGGGTATGGCGATGAGGTAGACGAGAAAGATGGAAATGAGGTTGAGCTGGATGGTGATGGGAAGCCTCTCGGCGATCTTGTCCCACACCTTTCGGTGATCCTTGTAGGAGTTTCCAAAATCGAAGGTGAAGACCCGTTTGACCCAGAGGGCGTATTGCACGGGCAGGGGCTTGTCCAGGCCGTAAAGTCTTTTGGTGTCCTCCACGATCTGCTCGGAAAGGGCTGCGTCCCCGATCTGGCCCTGGGCCGCCATCTGAATCCTCAGGATTGCGGGATTTCCTGGTGCCAGCTGGATGATGAGGAAGGTGATGAGCGTGATTCCCAGGAGGGTGGGAATGATCTGCAAAAGCCTTTTGATGAGATAGGTCTTCATGCCCTTGTCTAACCTTTTCCCCTCAGTGCCATCTCTCCCCGTACTTCTGGTGCTCCAGGGGGACCCACCATTCGCGCGGGACCAGCCCCATGGGGTAAACGTTCACGTTTTCAAATCGCCTGGACACGGCCACCAGAGCCTTGGTGGTGAAGAGGAATGTGTAAGGCTGCTCCTCATGGAGAATCTCGTGGAAGCGGTGGTAAAGCTCAAAGCGTTTTTCATCGTCAAATTCCTGACGTGCTTTTTCGATGATGGCGTCCGCCTCCGCATTGCTGAAGCCCACAAAATTGGAGCCGCCCTCCGCCTGGGAAGAGTGCCACAGTTGGAAGGGGTCCGAGACCCATCCAAGGCTCCATCCCATGGTGCAGGCATCGAAATTGGCCTCCTGAATCCTTTGCACGAAGACGGCCCATTCCAGCTTGCGAATGGTCATCCTGATGCCCACCTGCCTCAGGTTTTCCTGAAGGATGGTGGCGATCTGTTCTCCAAATTTGGATCCCGAAGGGATAAGAAATTCAAAGGAAAAGGGCATGCCGTCCTTTTGAAGAATCCCGCTTCCATCCCGGTCTTCCCAGCCCGCTTCCCGCAGGAGCTTCAGGGCTTCCTGCGGATCATAGGGATGAGCCGTGATGTTCTTGTTGTATTCGGGGCTGTTCACATAAAATGTGCCCGTCACCACGGTTCCCAGGCCGAAAAGTATCCTTTCCAGAATGGTCTCCCGATCGAGGAGCATGGTCATGGCCGTGCGCACTCTCGGATCGGAGAAGTGGGGCCTTCTCATGTTCCACCCGATGTAGCTGTAGCTGGGGAGATAATACTTGAGCTTCACGAAATTCTCTTCAAATCTCCTGCTCTGAGTCTGGCGGACCCATTGTATGGGGCGCAGTCCCATCACGTCCAGGCCCCCCTTTCTGAGCACCTGAAAGGCCACGGTGGAGTCCGTGATGATTTTGAACACGATGCGGTCCAGGTGGGGCCTGGTTCCCCAGTAGTCTTCATTCCTCACGAGCACGATTTCTTTTCCCGTATCCCAGCGAAGGAAGCGGTAGGGACCCGTTCCAAGGGGATTCCTTCCCACGGGATGCTGGTTGAAATTTTCCGTGTCTTCAAAGATGTGCGCAGGGAGGATGGGAATGCCCCCACAAAACTCGAGGGCGCGAAAATAGGGAATTCGATAGTGGTACCGGACGGTGTGGTCGTCGATCACTTCAAGGGACTCGATGTCCCGGTAGTAGTTTCTCAGGTGCGCTGCATCCACCGTGGGGTCATTGATTCGATCAAAGGAAAAAGCCACGTCCCTGGCTGTGAAGGGGGTCCCATCCTGCCACTGAATGCCTGTTTTCAGATAGAAAGTATACGTGAGATGATCTTGGGAAATGTCCCAGGATTCAGCGAGAACGGGCACGAGTTCCAGTGTTTTTTCATCCCGCTTTAACAGTGACTCGTAGATGTAACTGTTGATGTTGGAGGCGTAGGCGTCAGTGGAGGTGATGAGATTGAGCGTGGCCGGTTCCGAAGGCAGGTGATAGATGAGCCAGTCGCCGTCCTGAGGCTCCCTCTCCACCGCGGCATGGGCAGTTGGGGCGCCGGGGTGCATCACACAAAGGGCGGCCAGAAGAAGGGTGAGAAGCAGGGATTTCATTGGGGAAGATCTCTTCTTGGGGGTGGGACTTCAGCCACCTGAGGTTTGGGGTTGGATGGAATGCTTCTTCTGGACCAATGATGCACCAGATAAAAGCCCCCAAGGAGCAGCGCCACAAACAGCACGGAAAGCATGTTGAAGTACTTCTGAATGAAAACGGTGATGGGTTCACCGAAGAAGTAGAGCAGTGTCGCCACGACGAAAAAACGCCCTGCCCGGCCTATGAAAGATGCCAGGGCGAAGCGTTTCACATCCAGAAGGAAAACACCGGCGGTGACGGTGAAAACCTTGTAGGGAATAGGGGTGAAGCCGGCAATGGCCACCGCCCAGACGTCATACTTGTGGTAATAGGATTGGACAAAAAGGATTTTTTCCCTGGAGAACATTCTCTCGACCAATGGCCTGCCTCCCCACTTTCCCAGGGCGTATCCAAAAAGACCCCCCGAAACGGAGCCCACGCTGCAAACGGCTGCATAGAACAAGGCATGCTGGGGGTTGATGAGGGACAGGGCAATGAGAAGGACGTCCGGTGGAATGGGGAAGAAGGAAGATTCGGTGAAAGCCAGAATTCCCAGCGCCAGGACTCCATAAGGAGTGTGAGCCCAGGCGATGACCCAGTTGACCAGTTCATGTACGCTATCCAGCATGTTTTTCCCGTCGACTTGTGGTGAGCGTGAGGGCAGCGGATGGAGCCAGGACTCCCAAGATTTGACATCCTTCTTGTGCCAGGGGACATGTCCCTGAGGGCTTCAAAACATTTTCATCGTGTGATTTCACCGGGAAAATGCTTCCAAAGAGAAAAACCCAATGCACAAACCATCATTCGCGCCGGTGGGCGGTGTTGGGTAAACACATGGAAAAATCCTGGCCCCACCGCCCCGGTCAACTCTCTCAAGGCAATATATAACCCGTTGAAGCCCCCGAAAGAACACCCGGGAGCATGGTTCGGGGTGCATTCCCTGCAACCATGTGTGCGGTGATTCAAGAACCGTGCAAACGGTTCCCTGCAGAAAGAAAAATGATCGTTCGCTGGAATTCGTCCTGGAAACGTGAGTGTTTCTATCACACCCAATAAGGTGCAACAAGGCTTTTCCCTTTGAGGATCATCTGCGCCTGCGTGAAAAAGAAAAACCCCTCTCGTCTGCTACGCAAAGGGGTTGGTCTTCATTTTCACAGAAAATGTTTCAG
>SL_3KL_010_SEDDRAFT_10002836_pt1 | contig 15782 bp, 16 predicted proteins | sample SodLakKL_010_SED_2_FD_10381 | JGI IMG/M metagenome (IMG submission 10381) | reverse complement strand
ATCATGCCGATATTCGTATTAATAAATTACAGTTGTTCATTATTCTTTGATTCAGATAATGGACAAAAACCAACCATTAATGTTAAAGACGAATATTACCTGAATACCGATACATTGCGGGTAGAAGTAGTAAACACCACCGGTTCAGGTATTCAAGTCGTTCATCTTAATTTTTATTTTGATTTCTTCTTGGGTGGAAGGTGGGTAGAAGAATTCGTGGTATACAAACCGTATAGAACTTTTATTGAACCATGGGTAAATCTGGGTACATCCGATAAAATTGTTGAATTCGTTAACATTAATGAATACGATTTTCGGCAAGGTAAATACAGGCTTCGCATGGGATACAGAAAAACAAAGACAGAACATTGGCTATTCGCGTCATCGAATGGTTTTGAGTTACTATTTAGAGAACAATAAAATGATGATTATAGCGAGACGATGATAAAGTGAAGGGTACATCGATTATACTGTCTGTAACAATAGCGGTATTTACATTAAGTAGTTGCGACATAATTACTACTGACGTAAAAACTGATTATGTAATTATGCCGCTCGAAGTAGGAAATTACTGGGAGTATGGTATTTATGAATATAGCGGTTCTGAATTAAATAAGATAGATAGTGTATGGACTATATCTATCATTAGTGATACTATTATAAATAATCATAAATGGTATGTAGACCATTCAAAAAGTATCCTATTCACAAATAAAAATAATGGTTTATGGGCTAAACATCCGTTTTATCCTGCTGATTTATTTCTGAAATATCCCGGGAAAGTAAGCGATGAGTGGTTGAGACAAATTGGTCCTGCAAGACATTATGAGAATGCTTATATAATTTCAACTGATTATCCTGTTGTTATTAATGGTATAACAAAAAGGTGCTATGCATATGAAATTAAATACCTCGGAGATTTAAGAAGAAGATATTATGCCGCCCCCGGATTAGGCATTACAAAAATTCAAATATTTCAATCATCTGAATCAGATGCATCAATTCTGAAACAAGAATCACGTTTACAAAACTATAAATTAAAATGAGTACAAAATAAATTTCGCCTCGCCGGCAAGGTGGTCGTGCATTTTTTAAATACCTGGTATGAATATCACAAAAACTATATTAATATACATAAGTATACTGCTTATAACCGTACTCCCGGCAGCCGCTCAGTCTCCGGCCTCACCCTTTGGTGTCAACTTTCTGGAGCTGCGGGGACAGATGTACGAGAATGCTTATGCTTATCATCTTGAATATAAGCGTCAATGGTACGAATTGCTGAGCACCGATGTTTTTATACGCAGGTTCCCGTTTTCCAAATTTGAAGCCGGAGCCGGGGTAACGCTCCGGGTACCAAAAGTTCAGTTGTTTTTCGCGCAGGCGGCAATCGGTAAACCCATAAAGGACGCATTCCCGGGAACGGGTGTATACGCAACCTCAAGTCCCGGATTCTCTTTTAAACCCGATTACTCATATACATTGCGCGGTGGCATGTATATGCCGCTGGGCAATCCTGAGTCGTCTCCGGTTTATATTACGTTCTCCGCGGGAAAAAGTTGGTACGTCGACAGTAATTACCGCCGTGTCCGCTGGACACCGTCGTCTGATGAAATATTGCCGTGGGATTTCAAGGTCAGTATCGAAAGAGAAAGAAAAAATTATATTTTACTCGAAGCTGGAGTTGGAATTCATTTTTAAAACAATTAAAACTCCATTGGCCGCAAACGCGATATGAAGCGAAGGGAGTGGTAACGATATGTATAAAATTTGTTTCATTCTATTAATTCTGTTTATTCCATCATGCGATTTAATGGAACCGCATCCTTCGGTGCCGCCGGATGAATTACTGTCGGCGCCGGAGAAAATAATTATCGACGGGCGTGAATTTATCCTGGAAACCTACATGTGGCGCGATTTTCAACCGGTATCACCGCCTGATGGAAAGCCCCTGATCGCAATTGCCTGGATTACTGCCGTCGATTCACTTGCTATTCCGGCAACACTTGATGCAACCAGATTATGGGTTATAAAGGATCATGAGGTATGGGAAACTGCATTTTACGATGAAGATCGCAGCTACGTACCGGATTATAAACTGGAAAAAATTGCCAGAGAAGGACCTAAATGGGGACCGAATATAACCGTTGATGTTGTTGTACGTGTGGTGGATAAGAGAAACGGTAGACAATATTTGCTAAGAGCATCGGAGCAATATATCGGAATGACGGTGTGATTTACTCATCCCGCGCAAATCTGTAGGGCCGGATGATAATAGTTCTTACCTCGATTTCAGATACTCAATAAAATCACGATACCGCTTCTCGCCCGGCCAGTGAAAGAGCATCGAACCGAGTGCGATACCACCTATAATCGCCGACGGGTACGCATATCCTGTTATGACCGCTGCAAATCCCGCGAAAAGAACCACACCCAGACAGAGCAGCAGCGCGATTATCATTATCATACGGAATCCGCCTACGATTATACGTTCATTGTAGCGCAGCGGCATTCTCTGAGCTATATATTTCCAGATATAAAACGACAGAGGGATTTGAACCAGAGCGATAACCACTCCGATATAATGCAGCGACATGAGCGCGGGATCCTGCGTGCGTTGCTGTGAAATGAATAACATCAAAGCAAGAAAGAGAAACGAAAAGATCGATATTGAAATCGATATCGATCGTAATTGTGAAGTATGCCGGTGCAATGTCTGCAACGGATTGAACTCGTTCATGACGTGTACTTTTTCTTTTCTTCGTCCGTTAAAACCTCGTTCATACTGCCGGATCTGAATCCCGCAAGATCGAGTGTGATGTATGTAAAGCCGATATCTTTGAGCTCCGAAACGATAGCATCTCTGAATGCATCGTCGGCAAACCGCCTGATCTCGTCTATGCCGACTTCGATCCTCACGGTACGGTCATCGTGATGCCGCGCCCGGAAAAATCGGAACCCGTTATCCCGCAGAACATTCTCTGCCCGGTCTATCTTGCTGAGCTTTTGTTTATCGATTGATTGACCGTACGGAAACCGCGACGACAGACAGGCAAAGGATTGCTTATCCCAGGTCGGCAGATCCAGATATTTTGAAAGTTGTCTGATATCCTCTTTTGTCATGCCGGCTTCGAGCAGCGGCGAGCGTACGTTCTTCTCGCGGTTTGCCGCCATACCCGGCCGAAAATCACCGCGATCGTCGAGATTCGATCCGTCTGCAATCCATTTTATATTATTTTGTTTGGCGATCTCCTGTACTTTGCCGAAAAGCTCCGTCTTGCAAAAGTAGCATCGGTCGGGTGGATTTTCGCGGAACTTCAATATATCCGTTTCCTCCGTTTCGACCACGTCATATCGCACGCCGATCTCCTCCGCCAGCGATCGTGCCTCTTCAAACTCCCGCGTTGGATATGTCTCCGATTGTCCGATAACGGCAATGACGTTCTCACCTATCGTATCATACGCGACCTTCAGAAGCAGTGTACTGTCGACTCCTCCCGAATACCCGATGACGAGACTTTCCATCTCCCGTATGATCGATTGAAGCATTTGGTATTTTCCGGATAATTCATTTGTCAACGCAGTCATATATTTTCCTCTCAGGTTCGCCGTTTAATATGTTCCATAACCACCGGGATAACCTTATCCATCGGAAATGATACTCCGGTCCACAACGTGAATGACAATCCCGCCTGATGTAAGAGCATAGAAATCCCGTTTCGCGTTCGCGCGCCCTGCCGTGCGGCATGTTTCAGAAAAACAGTTTCAATCGGATTATAGATGAGGTCAATGGCTATGTGCTCCCGGTGAAATCGAAATGAACCGGGTAAAGGCGACTTGCCTGTATGTAAACCGGAGCCTACCGGGGTTGTTTGGATAATTCCGTTGACTGTATCTGCAATTTTTTCTATACCGGCTAACCGGATTGTCTCTGTTCTGTCGAAGCCGTACACCCTCCGCACGTGTTCTCCGAGCCGTTCAGATCGTTCTGTGTTCCTGTTGGCTATGATAACTTTGAGGGGAGAAGTTTTGGTTATCAGTGTGTCGCAGACCGCCCGCGCGGCACCTCCCGCTCCGATAATGAGGACGGTTTTTCTATCCAGGGCTTGTATCTCGGTCGTATATGCGTTAAAGAAACCCGCACTATCGGTGTTTTCCCCGAAAATTACGTTGTCCTTAAAGGTAAGAGTGTTCACGGCTCCGATTTTTCGTGCCACCGGAGAAAGTGATGTGGTATGTTGTATAACCGTTTCCTTGTACGGAATAGTAACATTTGCGCCGGCGAAGTTCAGTGTTTGTACCGCATCGATCCCTTTTGCAAACCGATCGGGGTGAATGTCGATCGTGAGATACGTGTAGGGCAGGTTGGTTATTTCAAACGCGGTGTTGTGAATGACCGGAGATATAGAATACGAGATGTTATTTCCGAAGAGTGCTATGCCGCGCTGCATATTATTTTTTTATCAGCCGCAGCAGCTTTGCTACCATCGGGTTATCGCCGAACTCATCTTTAAATTCCTGGATTTTTGATGCATCATATTCGAAGCTGCGTTTGAACGATTCCATAGCTTCGACATAGCGGCGAAGTGACAGAAGTACTTTTCCTTTCACAAAATGCGGCTCGAATAGTTCGCCCCGGAGTTCGATAGCGGTATTCAGCGCGATGAGAGCTTCTTCGGGATTCCCGAATTCGTGAAGCGTAGATCCGAGATCCAGCCAGGCTTCGGCGTTGTGCGGGTCGAGTTTCGTTACGATACGGTAGCTGGAAATTGCTTCCCATAGTTTGCCGAGATTATATTCCGCATCCGCTTTTGCATACCAGAGTTCGGGGTAGTCCCGGTTAATAGCAAGTGCCCGATTGTAATCATTGAGCGCCCGGGTATATTGTTCGAGAGAATCGTAACAACTACCGCGTCCGAAGTACGATTCATAATGTTTTTTATCGATTTTAATGGCGTTCGTAAAACACTTGATCGCCTCCCGATACTGACCGAGTTCCTCGTGTGCGTTCCCCATATTGTGCCAGGCTGCAACATCGTTGGGCTCGTATCTGAGTGCCTCTTTGTAACACTCAAGCGCTTCGTGGAGGCGGCCCAAATTAGCACAGGAGTTTCCCTTGTTGTAAAGAGCAGCGGAGAATTTTTCATGAATAGCAATCGCCATGTCGTAGCTCTCGACTGCCTTATGATATCTGCCGAGCCGGTTTAATATGATTCCTCTGTTATACCAGGCGTTATGGTTGTACGGATCGAGATCGATATTTTGGTCGTATGCAGCAAGCGATTCTTCCAGACGTTCGAGAAAATCGTAACAGAATCCCAGTTCGTACCATGCCTCTTTGTTTTCAGGATTGCCTTCCACCAGATATTTGAGGATTTGAAGCGCCTCATCGTATCGTTCCATTTTTTCGAGTGTGACTGCTTTGTTAAACAGGGCTTCTTCGTTTGCCGGATCAAGATCGAGGGCGCTGTCGAAGCATCCGATAGCGTCATCGAGGCGATTCATATTATCCAGTGTAATTCCCCGGTTAATGAGAAGGTCCGAGTCTACCGGGTTCAGACTCATAGCGCGGTTGTATGCTTCGAGTGCTTCTTCGTAGCGGAATAAATTATTCAGCGCCATACCCTTCCGCTGCCAGATGTCGGCACTGTAGGGGATGTGCTTGATAAGAATATTGATAAAATGAAGTGCTTCTTCGAATTTTTCGTTGTCGAGGTAGAAATTAACGATTTCCTCGAGAGCTTCGATATTGGTAATCGATCCGGAGCTGTTATTCAACCGTTCTTTTAATTTCCTAACCTCTTCTTCAAAGCGTCCCGATTTACCGGGGTTGTCTCCGGAGTTTTCCCACTCGTCATTAAATGCATCAAAACCAAAAATACTCATGACCCAAATCGTCTAAAAAAGGTTTAATACTGAATCTTGACATTACCATATCTAATAAAATAAAAAACCATATCTATGTCAATAGCCATAAAAATCCTAAAAATGCGTATATTTTCCCCAAAAACCCAAATTTAGTTGATTTTTACGCCTTTTCGGTTTATATTTACCATTTAATTAATTTCGGCATGATCAAAGAGAATATACAGGACATAAGGGATCGGATCGATTCGGCATGCCAACGGTCGGGGAGAAACACTTCAGAGATCACTTTAATTGCGGTTTCAAAAACGTTCTCTCGCGATGAGATCAAAGAGGCGGTCAGCGCAGGGGTTACCCATATTGCAGAGAGTTATGTGCAGGAGATGACCGGAAAATACGAGGAACTCAAAACTGAACCGATCAACTGGCATTTTGTTGGCCCTCTTCAGAGGAACAAAATCAAATATATCATTGATTTTGTACATCTGATTCACTCGGTGGAAAGTGTTAAAGTATGTCAGGAAATCGAAAAACGGGCTTCCCGTCTCGACCGTGAAGTCGACATCCTCATAGAGGTGAATACTTCGGATGAACCGCAAAAACACGGTATTAAACCGGAGGAAGCTCTTGGATTGTTTAACGATATTGCCGTATTCGATTATGTGAAGGTTCGCGGGTTAATGACTATGGCACCCTTTGTCGATAATCCTGCCGATGCCAGACCATCGTTTAAAAAGTTGTATGAGCTTCGTGAGCAACTTTTACAAGGAGGTGTGCCGGATATTCAGTTAAAACATCTCTCTATGGGTATGTCCAATGATTTTGAAGTAGCGATCGAAGAAGGAGCGACCCTGGTGCGTATCGGAAGCGGTATTTTTGGGGAGCGCTCACATTGACACGATTTATCAACTATTCGGGAGATTCACTGTGAAAATAACACCGATGGATATTAAAAATCAGGAATTCAAAAAGGTCATGCGGGGATTCGACCCGGTTGAAGTTAATACTTTCCTCGAAATGCTTTCCAATGAAGTCGAACGGCTTATCGGTGACTTTAAAGAAAGTAGTGAGCGTGTGAAAGAACTCGAAACACAGCTCAAGGATTACCGGCAGGTCGAAAAATCCCTTCAACAGGCATTGCTTCAAGCACAGGAAGCTGCAGTACAGGCACAAAAACAGGCTGAGAAGGAAGGGGAGATTATTATTAAAGAAGCCAAAACCCGGGCAAACGAGATTGTACAAGATGCCCGCCATACACTTTTACGGGTTCAGAATGAGATAGCACAATATAAAACAATACGTGAAACAACCATATCCCGTCTGAAACTTTTATTGAATTCACAATTAGAGCTGATTCAGTCTCTCGAATCCGATAAAGATGAAAGTCCGGATGAAAAGCGTGCTGTTACTGTCGGTCAAAAGTCAATCAATCTCGATGAAGTAATTGAAAAAATAGATCAGGGATAACATATTTTGACAAATATTTTAAAAAATCAGATACAGGAGACCGTTGCCGTCATCCGCAGACATACCCGGATGGAACCATCAGTAGGGATTATACTCGGCACGGGACTCGGTGGTCTTGTAAAAGAAATTCAAAAAGAGGTGGAAATACTTTACGGTGATATACCACATTTTCCGGTATCGACCGTGGAGTCGCATGAAGGGAAACTTATTTTCGGAACACTCGCGGGAAGAAATGTGGTCGCTATGCAGGGCCGTTTTCATCTCTATGAAGGGTACTCAATGCAGCAGATTACCTTTCCCGTGCGTGTGATGAAATTTCTGGGTGTGAATACTCTTCTTGTATCGAATGCCTGCGGCGGTATGAATCCGCTGTACCGCAAGGGAGACATTATGATTATGACCGATCATATTAATCTGCTCGGCGATAATCCTTTGATAGGCCAGAACGATGACGGACTCGGACCCCGGTTTCCGGATATGTCGGAGCCCTATAGCCATGAACTGATCGAACTTGCCGAAACGGTAGCGCTCGAGCACAAAATAAAAGTGCAAAAGGGTGTGTATGTCGCGGTATCCGGTCCGAATCTCGAAACAAAGGCGGAGTACCGATTTCTGCGGATTACCGGAGCCGATGTGGTCGGTATGTCGACAGTACCGGAGAATATTGTGGCGAATCATATGGGTATGCGGGTCCTCGGAATGTCGGTTATTACCGATGAATGTTTCCCCGATGCGCTCGAACCCGCTAATGTAGCCGATATTATCGCCATTGCCAATAAGGCCGAACCGAAACTTACTACAATAATGAAGCATGTAGTCGGGCGATTGGAGACGTAACAAGTGCCGGAGAAGCAAGGCGCGGAAGGAAATATCGCTGCTCCCGGATTGCGGGACGTCCAAACGGTACTTCCGGACAAACAGCTTAAGTATTATGATATTATTCTGGGACTCTTTGTCGCAGTCCTGCTGATCTCCAATGTTGCTTCGACAAAAATTGTGAAGCTTGGGGCTTTTACATTCGATGGCGGTACACTGTTATTTCCACTGAGCTATATTTTCTGTAACATACTGACGGAAGTATACGGTTACAGGAAAGCACGAAAAGTAATCTGGACGGGTTTTTTTAGCGCAGCTCTTATGGCTGTCACGTTATTGGTAGTCGGAGCGCTTGAACCTGCTGCGGGATGGGAACACCAGGAGGCATATGACAAGATTCTCGGGTTAACCCCCCGAATCGTTATTGCCAGCTTAACTGCGTATTTTATCGGCGAGTTCCTGAACTCATTCACGCTCGCGAAATTAAAAGTGTTCACAAAAGGGCGCTTTTTATGGGTGCGTACCATTGGATCAACAGCCATAGGTCAGGCCCTTGATACCGCGATTTTTATCGCGATTGCGTTTACGGGTGTTTTGCCGGTATCCTTATTGATTTCGGTTTTTGTATCGAACTATATCTTTAAGGTATTATTCGAAGTCTTTGCAACGCCGTTGACATATAAAACAGTTGATTTTCTGAAGAAAAACGAAAGGGTGGATGTATACGATATTAAGACCGATTTTAATCCGTTTCATCTGAAAGAGCAGTAGGTATGGATCAATCGTTAGGGAAAGTTTTAATCATAGCCGGGTTGATTATTGTTGCAATCGGAGTCGCTTTTCATTTTTCGGACAAAATATCGTTTCTCGGTAAACTACCCGGAGATATAAAAATCGAGCGGGAAAATTTCAGTTTTTATTTTCCGCTGGGAACCGGTATCTTATTAAGTATCATTTTAACCGCGATCATATGNATCATATCATTGATCGGAAGAAAGTAAGTATCACATGTTCAAACAACTGACAGATAAAGTAAGCCACACCGATATCGAAACNGAAGTAAGTTCGTTCTGGGAGAAGAATAATATCTTTGAAAAAAGTATTCTCTCGCGTTCCGGGAATCCCGTTTTTACGTTCTATGAGGGACCGCCGACCGCAAACGGAAAACCGGGCATACATCACGTTGTCAGTCGTACGTTGAAAGATCTCGTCTGCCGGTATAAGACCATGCGCGGGTACAGAGTAAACCGTAAAGCAGGGTGGGATACCCACGGGCTGCCGGTAGAGATCGAAGTGGAAAAGAAACTCGGTATCAAACATAAAGATGAAATTTTAAAGTATGGTATAGAGAAATTCAATAAAGAGTGCTACGATTCGGTCTTTACCTATCTGAAAGATTGGGAAGAGATGACAAGGCGGATGGGATACTGGATCAACCTGGACGATGCCTACGTGACCTGTACGCGCGAATATATTGAATCGGTATGGTGGGCACTGGACCAGTATCATAAAAAAGGTCTTATCTATCGGGGCCATAAAATCCAGCCCTATTGTCCCCGGTGTGAAACACCGCTTTCCTCGCACGAGGTTTCGCAGGGATATCAGGATGCAAAGGATCCAAGCATCTACGTCCGGATGAAATTGAGGAGTGAAGAGAAAACCTATATCCTCGTNTGGACGACGACACCGTGGACCTTAATATCGAACGTGGCACTTGCCGTGCATCCCGAAGTTGATTATGTAAAGATTGAGCTGCATGATGAATATCTGATCCTGGCAAAAGAGCGGCTTTCGGTTATCGATACCGACTACCGTATAGTCAGGACCTTCAAAGGAAAGGAACTGCTCGAAAAAGAGTACGAACCATTATTCAGTTATATTCCGGTCGAAGAGAAAGCATATTATATCGTGAAGGGCGAGTTCGTTACGACCGAAGACGGATCGGGGATCGTACATATTGCACCTGCGTTCGGTGAAGATGATAATCAGGTCGGGAAAAAATACGGCTTACCGACATTACAACCGGTGAATAAGTCGGGTGAATTCACCGAGGAAATTACCGATTTCCGTGGCGAGTTTGTGAAAGAGGCCGATCATAATATTATTATGAACCTCAAGCGGCGCGGATTGATGTTCAGGAAAGAAACAATCACCCATAGTTATCCGCATTGCTGGCGGTGCACTTCGCCGCTGTTATATTATGCGCGATCGTCATGGTATATCCGGACTACCGATTATGCCCAGCGTATGATCGAATTAAACAACGAAATTAACTGGGTACCCCCGGAGGTCGGTTCTAAACGTTTCGGTAACTGGTTGGCGGAAAATAAAGATTGGGCATTATCAAGGGACAGATTTTGGGGTACGCCGCTGCCGATCTGGGTCTGTCCCGACTGCAATAAGGAAAAAAGTATAGGCAGTCTGGCAGAGCTTGCCGGGGGTGTCCGGCGGATTGACGGAAAAGAGGAAGAGATCGATTTAAAATCTTTCGATCCTCACAAACCGTATGTGGATCAGGTGTATTTTCCGTGTGAGTGCGGAAGTGAGATGAAGCGTGTACCGGAACTCATCGATGTTTGGTTCGATTCGGGATCCATGCCGTTTGCCCAGTGGCATTATCCTTTTGAAAACAAAGAAATCTTCGAGGAAAATTTTCCCGCGGATTATATATGCGAAGGTATCGATCAAACTCGAGGTTGGTTCTATACGCTGCATTCAATATCATCGGCTCTATTCGATAAACCGGCATTTCATAACGTTCTTGTCAATGAGTTGATTCTTGACAGAACCGGTCAGAAAATGTCGAAATCCAAAGGCAACACCGTTGATCCGTTTGTAATCCTTGATCATTATGGCGCAGATACGCTTCGCTGGTATCTTGTGACAACGAGCCCCCCCTGGCGTCCGACATTGTTCGATGAAGAAGGATTGCGTGAGGTACAGAGGAGATTTTTTAGTACCTTGATGAATACCTATGCTTTCTTCGCACTGTACGCGAACATCGATGGCTATACCGGCGATGAGGAGAGAGTTCCGGTCGAAAACAGACAGGAAATAGACCGCTGGATTCTTTCTGAGCTGAATACATTGTACGGGGAATATATCCGCTATATGGATGACTACAGCGTTACCCATGCGGCCCGGGCAGTGTCGGAATTTGCTATCGATAAGTTATCGAACTGGTATGTACGGCGGAACCGACGCCGGTTCTGGAAGAGCGAAAAAGGTACCGACAAGACTGCCGCGTACCAGACTCTCTATGAATGTCTCGTCGGCATTATAAAATTAATTGCTCCCTTTGCACCATTTACTGCCGAGATACTCTATCGGAATCTCGTAACGGCCGGTAACATCAAAGCAGAAGAGTCCGTACACCTTTCAATGATCCCGGGAGAAAACACCTCGATCATTGACCGGACTTTGGAGCATAAAATGGATCTCGCACAGCGGGTGGTTTATCTCGCTCGCTCTATACGTTCAAAAACAAATCTTAAAGTGCGTCAGCCTTTAAAGCGCATCGTTGTATCGGCACGTACAAAGGTCGATGAAGATGCAATTGTTAATATGGAGCGCGTTATTCTTGAAGAAATTAACGTGAAAGCAATCGAGTTTGCAACCGATGAATCAGGGTTAGTTAATAAAGGGGCAAAAGCGAATTTCAAATCGATCGGGCCGAAATTCGGAAAGATAGTTCAGAAGGTTGCCGGGCGGATAAAGGATATGACTGCGAATGAGATCCTTACATTTGAAAATACCGGCTCGATCTTGTTTGAGATAGACGGTCATACTGTTACGCTTACAGGTGAAGATATCGATATTACGACACAGGACATTAAAGGATGGGTCGTAGAATCGGACGATGTCGTTACGGTTGCGCTGGATACGGAGCTGTCCGATGAACTGCGTGCCGAAGGAATTGCACGGGAGTTTGTCAATCGGGTTCAGAACATGCGCAAGGAAGCGGGGTTTAAAGTTACCGACCGTATTCGTATCTTCTATAAGACCGATGATACATTATTACAGCGATCGCTGAAAGATTTTCGGGATTACATTAAAACTGAAACTCTGGCCGCAGAATTGACGAGCGTTCATGCGGATGGAGAGAAACTGCAACCGCAATCCATCAATGGGATCGATTGCAGGATAATGGTAGAAACTGTAAAAGAATAACGAAAGAAAAAGCGGTGCGAACCTGTTCGCTTACTTAATTAACATAATCATAAAAGCCGTAAAGGAGACGAGATGGCAAAGAGAGCAACAAATAAGCAGAAGACACAAACAAAGAAAACTCCGGTAAAATCGGCAGATAGATCAAAAAAGAAAACCGCGGCGCCGAAAAAAGCTTCCATAAAGGGGTTCTCCAGGAAGGATCTTGATCATTTCAAGAGTATAATTCTTGAACAGAAAAAAGAAATAATGGAAGAAATCGCGACACTGCGTGAAAGTATAATGGATACTTCAACCGGTGAATACACCGGTGAAAATTCATCATATTCGATCCATATGGCGGATCAGGGTGGTGAGCAAATGGACCGGGAAATTACTTTCATGTTCGCGTCCCGCGAGGGAAAATATCTCCGTTATCTTGAAGATGCGCTGCAACGTATTGAAAATAATGAGTACGGCGTGTGCCGTGATTGCGGGAAGCTCATCGATAAAGAGCGACTGGAAGCAGTACCGGTAGCCCAGCAGTGCTTCGACTGCAAAACTAAGCAGAGTAAATCTAAATAATCGAGAGAAAACGAGCCGTTGAAAGTTATTTACGTTACACTGGGAATAGTCTTCTTTGATCAGATCACAAAAGTTCTTGTAAAGGGGTTCTCAATTCCTTTCCTCGGTATTGTATGGGAGGGAATGGACTATGGTCAGACAATTCCGTTGATCGGAGACATACTACGTTTAACGTATATCGAAAATCCGGGTATGGCTTTCGGCATAGATTTCGGGGGAAAGATGTTCTTTGCCATCTTCTCCATAATCGCCAGCATCGGAATTTTCTGGTATCTCTATACAATACGACACGAACGTCTGCGGGTGCGCCTGCCGCTTGCGCTTATACTCGGAGGTGCATTCGGCAACCTTATCGACAGGGTCTTCTACGGGGTACTGTACGGCGAAGCTCCGCTTTTTCAAGGTGCCGTTGTGGATTTCATCGATGTGGTATTCTTTAATATCAATGTCTTCGGCTATCAGATGGCGCGATGGCCGGTTTTTAATATTGCAGATTCATCGGTAACTATCGGTGTGATTCTTTTACTCATATTTCATCGTGAAGCATTTCAAACACATCCGCAAGACGGAAAACCGCCCGACCAACAGCAGGCTGAACCCGGGGATCAGGAAAAGGAGCCAATAGCAGACGAAACAAAACCGATGGATGAACGTGATGCTCAACACGAACGAAATGATTCAAATGAATCAAAAAGCCTCTAACAGGTAGTGTCCTGAATGTGAAGAAATCAAGTATGCATATCACCGTACCCCCGGGTAAGCAGAAAGAAAGAATCGATGTTTTTCTCTCACATCAGATCGAAAACGCAACCCGCAATAAGGTTCAGCAAGCCATCAAACAGGGATATGTCACTGTTGACGGCGCCCCGGTAAAAGCTAACCACATTGTCACACCGGGTGAGGAAATATCAATTACGCTCCCCAGGCCCGATCCACCCGCTGCACAACCTGAAAATATTCCACTCTCTATTATATATGAAGATGAATCAGTTCTGATCGTGAATAAGCCTGCCGGGATGGTCACACATCCCGCTCATGGTAATTACAGCGGGACACTGGTTAATGCGCTGCTCTATTATACGCAGTCCAATCTGGCGGAAACCGACGATCCGCTGCGCCCCGGCATAGTCCACCGTCTCGATAAAGATACATCAGGCCTGATGGTCATTGCAAAAAGCGAATTTGCACTTCGATTCATTGCGAAGCAGTTTTCAGACCGCTCTATAGACCGCGAATACTGGGCGATTGTCTGGGGATCGTTCAGCACGAAAAGCGGCACCATCGAAGCAAGTCTCGGGCGCAGTACATCGGATCGAAAGAAAATTGCAGTGACTGACGACGGGAAGTTGGCCATCACCAATTATGAAGTTATCGAAGAATTCGATAATTTGAGTCTGCTCAGACTTAAACTGCTGACCGGCAGAACACATCAGATTCGTGTTCATCTGGCATCCGAGAAGAAGCCCGTGTTCGGCGATCCAACATACGGTGGCAGAAGAATCGTGTATGGAGGTGTTACGCCGCGGCGTAAAGCGTTCATAAATAATTTACTGGAACGGCTCCCCCGTCAGGCACTCCACGCGAAAACAATCGGTTTTATACATCCGGACACAAGAGAAAAAGTTTTTTTTGAATCCGAACTGCCCGAAGATATGACCTACGTTCTGGGGCAGCTGCAGAACCGGAAGTCGTCGGACCTGTACCAATAAAAATAATTATCGATATATAGAAAACCAGTAAACTTATTGCAAAAAATATCGTCAAATATGTAATGTTTTATTATCCCATTCTTTCAACCGGAGGAGGTATGATTCAAAAGCTAATAAGTATCCTTGTATGTGTAATAACATTTTCACTCATACTCGACGCTCAGACATCTCCCGTTATCGGTTTACGCGATAATACACCCAATGTACACGCGCTCAGCAACGCGAGAATTATCGTGAGTCCGGGTAATGTCATAGAAAATGGAACAGTCATTATCCGGGACGGCGTCATTGAAGCAGCCGGTGCCAACATAGTACCCCCCGGTGATGCACAGGTCTGGGATTTGTCAGGCCATACGATATACGCAGGCTTCATCGATCTGTATAGTGATATCGGGATACCGGAGCCAGAGGCGGATCGCGAACGAAGAGGTGTCGAGGTACTGTTGCGCCAGGTACCGGCTCAGTTCAGGTCTTTTTTAGCGGCACAAATTGCTTCCGAAGAAACAGCCGAAGGTGCTTTGTATTGGAATCAACAGATCAGACCCTTCATCGATGCCGCTATGGTGTTTACATCCGATAACCGGAAGGCATCGGCACTTCGTTCTCAGGGTTTCACAAACGCGCTTGTGGCGCCGGGAGAAGGTATTTTTCGCGGACGGAGCGCACTCATATCTCTCGGTGAAGGAACCGGAAATGAGTTGATACTTCGTGATAATGTCACTCAAAATATGTCTTTCAACCGGTCGAACAGACTTGGCGGCCGGTATCCAACTTCACTGATGGGCTCTATTGCACTTATCCGTCAAACTCTTTCCGATGCAGACTGGTATATAAAAGCACACGAGGCATACGCCCGCCGTCCTTCAGGCAAACAGCGACCGGAGTTAAATATCGCACTTGCAGCATTGTCCGATGTCGTTCAGGGCAAACAACCGGTCATTCTCGATACATCGGATGAACTTGCATTGTTACGTGCATCTAAATTAGCCGGAGAATATTCACTGGCAATGTGGGTACGCGGGAGCGGCCATGAATATAAGCGGGTCGACGCAATGAAAGCTACCGGACTGCCGGTAATTCTTCCCCTGAATTTCCCGTCCCCGCCGGATGTATCGACTCCCGAAAAAGCACGGGGCGTTTCTCTTGAAGAACTTCGCCATTGGAACGATGCTCCCGCCAACCCGGCACGTATGT
>SL_3KL_010_SEDDRAFT_10002835_pt1 | contig 15784 bp, 14 predicted proteins | sample SodLakKL_010_SED_2_FD_10381 | JGI IMG/M metagenome (IMG submission 10381) | reverse complement strand
GCGTATGATATGGCAGGAAATCATAAAGAGTGGGTGTGGAATGCAATCGGTGATATGCGATACATACTTGGCGGGGCGTGGAACGAATCGGAAAAAATGTACCAGGATAATGATGCAAGGCCGCCATCTGAACGAGGGGAAACACACGGGGTTCGGTGTTCCCTCCATGAAGATACGGTGCCGGATGAGTTGTACGAGCCGGTTGAGAGAATATATTACGATTTTTCAGAATATGAACCGGTTGATGATGATCTGTTTGAAATTCTGAAACGTTTTTATGATTACCAGGCCGGCCCGCTCGAGGCCAGGCAAAAAGAGACGGCTGAATTTGCACACTGGCGGCGTGAAACAGTGTCCATAAACACAGGGAAAAACAACGAACGGATGATGATTCGTCTGTTTATTCCGCATGATGTATCTCCACCTTACCAGGCCGTCATCCATTTTCCGGGAGTGTATGCAGCGGCTTTGGGCACAAGCGAAAATCCGAGTGATTTATCTTTATTTGATTTTATTATTCGAAGCGGCAGGGTACTGGTTTATCCGATATACTTCCGTACGTACGAACGCTACGATCCTGAGATTGCAACGGTTACCTTTCGTGAAGCTTACATAAACTGGAGCAGGGAAATCGGCCGTACAATCGACTATCTGGAAACACGGCGGGATTTCGATTATGAGAATCTTGCCTATTTTGGATTCAGTATGGGAGCTTCACCGGGGCCGATTTTTGGTGCGGTTAATCAACGTCTGAAATCTATGATATTGCTGGGCGGTGGTATTGGCGGAGGGATGCGTAACTGGCCTCCGGAAATCTTTCCACTTAACTTTGCATCAAGAGTTCAGATTCCGGTCTTGATGGTCAGCGGAGAAGATGATGTAGGTCTCGGTCCGGTAGAAAAAGGAATGCAGCCACTGGTTGACCACCTCGGCACACCTGATGAGCACAAACGGCTCGTCTTGCTTGAAGGGGGGCATGTGCCGAGTGACTGGAGCGGATTTATCCGGGAAACCCTCGACTGGCTGGATCGCTATCAGGGGCCTGTAATTTCTGAGCAGCCTCAGTAACAGAATTCAAATTAAACCCTGAAATGGTTCAAGCGTCCGCTTGAACTAGCCCGGGCAACACGATTAATTTTTTATCAGTAACAAATCAGATGGAATCAGCAAAAATAACACGTTTACTGCAGGCACAGGCTGAGGGCGATCAGGATGCGTACGACTCGCTGATTCCGCTTGTTTATGAAAAGCTCAGAAGAATTGCGCATAAACGGATGCTGGGTGAGCGCGATGATCATACCCTGAATACTACGGATGTTGTACACGAAGCCTACCTTAAATTGATAGAGTTTGACAGAATAAACTGGCAAAACCGCTCCCATTTTTATGCTTTAGCCTCAAAAGTGATGCGAAATATTCTTGTTGATTATGCAATGAAGAAAAAAACGGAAAAGCGGGGTGGCAAATACAACCGGGTTACCTTGCAGGAAGCCGATGCAGCCGTAGAAGTGGATCTGGATCAGCTGCTTTCCATCCATGATGCGCTGGGGCGTTTATCAGAATTTGATGAACGAAGGGCAAAAGTTGTGGAATACCGGTATTTCGGCGGATTGAATATGGAAGAGATAGGAAAGGTGCTTGGAATTTCAACCCGAACCGTTCATCGTGATATGAATATTGCCAGTGCGTGGCTAAACAGGGAGTTGACAAGCTGAACTTCAAAAATTTTCAGTTATTTGGAAAAATTGGTTTTTGATCTATATTATTGCAATTCATTGGTTTGCTGAAGCGTATATGTTGGGAAATGGGGAATATTTTCTTGTATAAAAAGATCAGAGATTTAAAAAGAAATAGGTTCTTCGTATTGCAAAAATAAGCTTGATAATTTGTACTTGCACGGTTTTGCTTATCTGTACATAGGCCACGCATAACAATTAAGTTGGGATTTTTATTAAACCAAGCTGATGGGAAACATCAGCAAAATCTGCTTTTGATTGTAAGAATAGAATTGCTTTCCGGGTTCTTTTAAAATTACACTGCCATGTCAATAAATAAATTTAGCATAGTCATACTATCTGTGATGTTGATTGCTTTTTTGGTCAGCATAAACATAATTGATTTCAAATCGAATGAGGACAGATACCTTTATCGCGCTTCTTCTGAACTTGCTGATTGTACTGCAAATCTTTCTCAAGCAGATGACAGCGTTGATAAATCTTCGCGTGAATTACCAGAATTTGAAGATTACCGGTTGACTTCTGAAGAACCGGTTAATTACACACTGCGGGTCATCAAACCCGAAGAAACCCTCGAAGAATACCTGACAGGGCTCTATTCGGAACTGATGGAGGAATACATACTGCACCACAACACCAAGCTATATGCAAAACACACAACTGAAGATTACCTACTGGTTGTGGAAATTGGGCTGATCGAAGACAGGGAGGAGGTGCTAACTACTGTAGATAATATTGATTTTAGATCCGCAATCATCGAAAATGAAGAATTTCTGCATCATGGTGATACTGCTGTGCTGATCGGCAAAAAGGAGATGAAGGGCAGCATTATGGGCTACACGATAGATGCAACGATGCGCTATATGGCCGTATTCGTACAGGATGAAGATAGGTGGAAGATGTTGTCGGGTTCCTTTTCGCCGGTGGTGCATCCTAGTGTACTTTATGGTGAGCCGGAGGGAGGGTTAAATTAATAGTACTGATGTTGTGCAAATAGATGAAAGGCTTCAATTTTGGGATGATGAGATTCCCCTCTCGAGAGGGGACAGATTGTAAAGCGTCCAGCGGAGCAATCAGGGGTGTGTCCCTGATTCAGGGTTCTTGCTCAAAATAACACACCCCTCGCCGCCTCAAACCACGACAAGCCGTGTTCGCGGCTATCATTTCCCCTCTCAAGAGGGGGAAGTCTTTTGCTCATTCCAAAAAATTTTCGACAAAAACAAAAAGGTGATTAACCATGAATATTCAACTCACAGGGTATTTTTCAGCTTTATTACTTTTGGCACTTCCACAATTGGTGTCCGCGCAAAATGTCGACAAACCTGAAACCGAAACCATCTATCTCCAAACCATCCGCGATGATTTCATCGACCACCGGGAAAACATCTCCCTGGTTAATGATATCGGGATGAACATCGTACAGCGGATCGATTCCCTCTTCACCGAACAGCGGGCGGACACGTCCGATACGGATCTGATCAGGGGTATCATGGTTACACGCGGATACGATCGCACCATCCTGGCGTACAGGGATATCCTGAATGGGGATTACGTCTCCGATCCTGAATTAAAGTTGATGATCGCCCGGCACGCGGCGCTTTTCGAAGGATATGCCGATGTAAAACAGGAGTGGGACAACCAGTGGGATGTCACCGCTCGTCCGTACATCTACAATCACGGGCTGTTCAGCCATCCGCCCATCAGCAAATCCGACCGGCCGTCAAAAAGCTACACCCTGCACCGCGATCCGGAGTTCAGAACGATTCTTTGGGACCGGCGGATGTTTGCGTATGATGTGGCCTATATCACACCGGCATTGCTGGAATCGGCCGATGCGGTTATAAAACGAATCGATGAAATAATTACGGATTAGTCAGAAAATCAAAATTCCACAATCCAATTGATATTGTCATAAATCAAACGTAATTATAAAGTAAGAATTAGAAGAAGAATAAAAATATTTCATCATGAATAGCGGTAACACAGACCTTAAATACCTGCAATTACTTTCCAAACAGTACCCAACCATCAGTGCAGCGTCCACTGAAATCATTAATCTGAGTGCAATTATGCAGCTTCCGAAGGGGACAGAGCATTTTGTATCGGACATCCACGGTGAGTATGAGTCGTTTATTCACGTGCTGCGAAACGGTTCAGGATCTATTAAGAGACGAATCGATGAGGAGTTTGAATACACGCTCAGCGAACAGGAGAAGCGAAATCTTGCCACCATTATTTATTATCCGGAACAGAAATTTTCGCTGATGATGAAAGAAGTGGAGAATCCGCCTGAATGGTGCCGCAGAACGCTTTTTCAGCTCATAAGGCTCTGCCGCATCTACTCATCAAAGTATACCCGAAGCCGGGTAAGAAAAACCCTGCCCAAAGATTTTAATTACATCATCGAAGAGCTTCTTCATGAGCAGGAAGGTATTAAAAACCGGCATGATTATTTTAACTCCATCATCCAGTCTATCATCGATACCGGAAGGGCTGAAGCATTTATGATTGCACTCGCACGCCTTATTCAGCGGCTTACCATCGCCAGGCTTCACGTAATCGGGGATGTGTACGATCGGGGACCCGGCGCACACATTATTATGGACAAGCTGCTGGAGCATCACGCCGTGGATTTTCAGTGGGGGAATCACGATATCGTCTGGATGGGTGCAGCGGCCGGCAGTGAGGCATGTATGGCCAATGTGATCCGTGTATCGCTCCGTTATTCAAACATGGAAACGCTCGAAAACGGCTATGCCATCTCGATGCTGCCGCTGATGTCGCTCGCCCTTGATGTGTACGGGGATGATCCCTGTACGCAATTCCTCCCCAGGAATACAGGCGATGAATTTACCGAGAACGAGCAGCTTCTGATGGCAAGAATGCACAAGGCGATCACCATCATACAGTTCAAGCTCGAAGGACAGATCATCAAGAGGCGTTCACAGTACCGGATGGAAGATCGCCTGTTGCTGGATAAAATTGACTTCGAAAACGGTTTGATCAACGTAGGGGAGAAACAGTATGCATTGACAGACACTAACTTCCCCACCATAAATCCGGACGATCCATACAGGCTTTCGGATCATGAAAAAGCGGTAATGGATAAGATCGGGCTTTCTTTCACCAACAGCGAGCGGCTTCAAAAACATGTGCGGTTTCTCTTTTCCAAGGGCAGCATGTACCTCACCTATAACAACAACCTTTTATACCACGGCTGCATCCCAATGACGCCGGATGGCAAGCTCCGCCGTTTCAAACTTGACGAAAAAAATCACAGTCCGAAAGAGTTCATGGACCGGCTCGAGCGGCTTGCCCGCCAGGGCTATTTTGCCAAAGATGATCCTGAAAAAAAGCAGTACGGGCAGGACACGATGTGGTATCTTTGGAGCGGGTCGCAGTCACCGTTGTTCGGAAAGGAGAAGATGGCCACATTCGAGCGCTATTTTATCGATGCCCCGGAAACACACACCGAGGAGATGAATCCCTATTATGAATTCAGAACCCGGGAAGACGTGGCTGAAAAGATACTGCGAGAATTCGGCCTTGATCCGGAGGCGGGCCATATCATCAACGGGCATGTTCCGGTAAAAGTGAAAAAAGGTGAAAGTCCGGTGAAGGCAGGCGGTAAGTTGATCGTGATTGACGGCGGATTTGCTAAAGCTTACCAGGAGAAAACCGGGATTGCCGGTTACACACTGATTTTTAATTCGTACGGACTGCTGCTGGCTGCACACCAGCCGTTTGAGTCAACCCGGAAAGCGATCGAATCGGAAATGGATATCCACTCTACCACGAAAATCCTGGAACATAACACAAAGCAAATCCGTGTGCGCGATACCGACGACGGCAAAGAGATCAAAAAACAGATTGATGATCTCTCAAAGCTGCTGGAGGCTTACCGTTCGGGGCTGATTAAGGAGTCTTAAATTAATCTGAGTTTGAGATAAAAATTTGGAAAAAGAAGCTGAGGCTGTCCAAAAAGGGCGTCATCCCGTACTTGATACGGGATCTCCTCTCTTTGATAAACCAGGAGATACCGGATCGGTGTCCGGTATGACGGTATCGCAGTTATTATATCTAATTAGCCGCCCTTTTTGGACAGCCGCACTGGCAAGTCAACGTAAGGCCTTTGCACATTTCACCAGTTCTTTAAAGATCCTGCGCTGCCTGCGTATCTGGACCAGATACTCAGGATGCCACTGCACCCCAATCACAAACGGATATTCCCGGTGCTCAATAGCTTGTATCACACTATTATTCAGCTCTTTGGCAACCGGCAAAATTCCCTCACCAGGGCGGTCGATTCCCTGGTTATGCAGGGCATTCACATTGCAGATATCGGTTTGAAGTATAGCTTCCAGTTTTGATCCTTTTTTGATTGTAACCCGCTTTTTTGGAAAAATGGACGATACCTGCGGTTTCTCTTTATAAAAACCGCGCAGATCCTGGTGCAAATTTCCCTCAAAATGAACGTTCATCAACTGCATACCGCGGCAGATCCCTAAAACCGGCTTTTTCTGATTCAGTGCTTCTTCAAGCAAATTCAGCTCCAGTTTATCTCTTTCGGTATCAATAGGGGCCGATTTGGTGTGCTGAAAGTAGCGGGCAAGCCAGTAAACCGGGAAGAAGATGATGGACAATATCCATTCAAAAATGGTTCTGGCATCTTTGGCAAGAGTTGCCCGTTCGATGCGTTCCTGGCCGTATTTCAGGGGTTCTACGTCGGCACCTCCTCCAAGAATCAATCCGTTAAGTTCATCAATATTGCGTGGCGATTGTACAGTTATCCTGACCGGCTTTCCTCCTGCTAATCGCACACATAAAGCTGTAAACAACCATGCGCCGGTACCGCCTTCATCCGGCCCGGTTATTCCAATCACAGGCTTTTTTTTACGATACATCTTTCACCCAGCGGTTCATCAATTCAATCCATTTATTTTCAAACCCAATAAAAGTGTCTTTTCGCAATCTCAGCCATGCCCTGGAATATTGATTCAACGCGATTTCATCTGCTGCAAGCTTCTCAACCAAAACCCAGCGGTTCCATTCCGCAGCCAGGCTCCAGTTTTTATCTTCGAGCGAACAGTTTGGAAGCCGGTAGTGATACGTTGGCCGAGATGATGTGATGGTATCCTTAATCAGGCTTGTCGTCAGTTCTTCATTAAGATGCATGAAAACCGGCAGCATATCGAGCGGACGGTTGCGGGAATTGTCATACTCGAAGTAATCAAGTATAAACCGATCCAGATCCGGCCGGTAATCCGGATTGAGAATGTGCTGAATGTATACTTCCTCATATTCATTGATAAAAGGTGTTAACCGGCGGCTGATATTGATCTGCGAATTTTTTCGAATCCACGGGTCGAGCATTACGTAGGCTCGAAGATGGTTCAGCAGGCTTTCGACACTCTCATTGGGAATTTCAGGATTTAAATGAAGGCCGAATGCATAGAGCACCGAACTGCCCGTGCCTTCTGCCTTATGTTCACGGAGCGCATTGACCAGTTTGTTGATAACCTTCATTCCTGACAGCCTTACCGGGGGAGTGATAATCTCGAAAGGAACAATGGCGGATGCCATATCACGGAGCGAAACCTCCATGGAGTTTTTTCTCCTGAATTTATCGAGATCAATGCCCACAGATTTCAGCAGTTTTTCATATTTCTTGTCCCGTAAAAGTTGTGCATCCAGTTCCAGTTTGAATGTTCCGCAGGCTGTATTCTCGATCTCAAACAGGTAAGCGGTTTTTTTCACTATCGAACCGCCATACAAATCCTTGATGATGTCGGCCACTTCTTCCATATCCACGCCGGTAAATTCAAACTCAAACCCTACCCTGCGCTCCTCTCCTGCAGCGTTTTTTGTGTTCGGCGGCGGGTTGAATGGCACTGTTTTCATTTCAATAAATTTTCGGATTATATCGGATTGAACTGTTAAGAATCATATTCTCAAACCGAATGATAAACCGCAAGAAATTCATCAGGTGTAAAAACCGCTAAATCACTTTTCTTGTAATCTTTGGTATTCCTGGTGACTATTATATTTACTCCATCATTTGAAAGAGCAGAAAAATTTTGAATGGCATCCTCAAAATCATTGAATTCGGAATCAAGCGCCTCCATGAGAGTTTTTTTGTCAGTGATAAGGACGTCAAGAATTTGAAGAAGTTTTCGTAATTGGCGAACCACCTTTTTATGACCGGCTGTTTTCCTTAATAAATAATAGCAATTACTGAATATAACAGAGGTGGTATATCCCTGAATTTTCGCTTCCTCACATAACACCAGAATTGATTCAGCACTTTCAGAAAAAGGTTTTCTGTCGTAAAAAAAATCGAGGAGAATATCGGTATCAATTAAAACTTTGTTCAAATCAGGAATATTTTTTTTCTAACTCTTCCGTCAACATTTTTTTGTAATCAAAACCGGCAGGCGCTTTAAATGAACCACGTAAAGACCTGGTAAGAGGAGTGGATTGATGTGATTTAGCCGTTTTTTCTTCTGAAGCAGCTTTCAAAAAGTTTTCAACCATTTCGGACAGGCTTTTACCCTCCTTTTTGGAATACTTCTTTGCCTGTTTGATCACATCATCATCTATTGTGAGAGTTAATTTTTTATTCATGATTGTTTAATAACCGTGATAATTACAAATACACGTGTAATATAACCAGATTTTATACGTGTTACAATTTTTGTAAGATGAGTTCACAAATGCCAATCTTTTCGATTGTATCTCAATTCAGAAATGGTATTTCTCTACCGGTGACAGATCTGTTAAAAAGCTTGTTTTTAGGCTTTAATCGACTTTTTTAACCTTCACGGACACACCTCTGCCTGCGCCGAGTCTACGGCAGGCAGGCCTAAATCCCCTCTCAAGAGTCTGTGTGAAAACTCCGGTTCAAACAGTGATGACTTTAAATTTTTTAAGTATCGAGTGGTTTTCAAGAACTCCCCTCCTTGTCACACCGCTTTTTGGTGTGATAGGGAGGGGTCGGGGGTGGGTCCGAAAAGGCAGGCACCCGTACCAGGGTCCAAAACTTAAATTTTTTAAGTCATATTTTTTGGAAAACAATTTTCACACAGTCTCTTGAGAGGGGACTTTTAGACTGTCTCCTTTGATATGGTGTTGCCCTATTTTGGGCAAAATCAGGTACTCAGGATGGCGAAAGATTTACTCAAACCGGATTATCAGTGGGAAATCATCACGGTTATCCGGGATTTCAGGCAAAAAGTTCAGCTCAAATAATTCACCGGTTCGCCAGGTTTCGACGAACTCATCGTAGGTTTTGGAGCCGGGGTTTCCGCTCTGTCCGCCGGGGTAAACTCCATAACCACGCACGCCATCGGGATCGAGTTCCACGATCATTTTCCAGGAAGGCCCGTGGCTGCCAAATATCGCATTGATGGATTCAGGGCCGCCGCCGGTAAATACATCGCTCACACCCAAACCGGGAATTTGAGTAATGTGGTTAAGGTTGGTGTTGTTTACATAGCCCCACTGCCAGTTATCTCCGGGTGTGCCATATCGCTCTTTTAACACTTCAACGGCACTTTTGAACGAGATCAGAACGAGATCATCCAGAGTTTCCGTGGTATCGGTTTGAATATTGTTGAACCATTGGGAATCGGGTTCTTGCATAATCAGGTCCAGTGTAATATCTCTCGAAGGCCGGCGCATGGGGTATTCTGTATCGTATTTATTGTCCCAAATGGCGTTGTAGAGTTCTACCCACCATCTGCGAAACATGGACGGTTCAATTTTTTTCCCGTCATTATGATAATTCCAGCCGCTGAGCTTCTCAAACAATTCGTGCTCTGTTTCATTCAGCGCTGAGGTGTCAATACGCTCCAATAGCACCGGCAGCAACTTGTATGCGTGAAAGCTGAAATTATCCATCAGCATTTCCCGGAAATCTTCAACCGTAATATTCTCCATTTCCCGAAGCAGATCATTTATCCTTCTCCCGCGTTCATAGGGTGCAAAAAAATCACCCAGGTAGTACGGATAATCCACATCGGCGGGATACTGGTTTGCCGCACTTAAAAATCCCCGTTCCGGGTTCAGCGAGTAGGGATTGTGTTCGTAGGGAATAAATTCCTGCCAGTCATACCGTGAGTCGGAACCGTCGCCAACACTTCGTCCCTGGTATTCCAATTTTACCGGAAACTTTCCTCCCGTTTGCATGGCAATATTGCCGTCTGTACCGGCATAATTCATATTCTGGGCAGGCGCCTGGTAGTGGCGGAATGCCTCTCGGAAATCGTCATAATTTTGAGCCCGGTTCAGTTCATAAAAAGTTCTGAGATCGTTGGACGAGTCGTGTGCAATCCACCGCAGTGCATGGTCGCGCTGTATGATTTGTGAAACCGGGGTTTCCTGTTGTGTTTCATAAACCGGCCCGTGGTGGGTAAAAAGAATAGTATCCTGCACGGCTGTTTCCCCTTTTACGTTGATGGTTTCAACCCGTTCAGTAACCGGAAGCCATTCTCCGTCGTGCAGATATTCTTCCCGTTTTTCATCCCTGAACTGAATTTCGAACCAGTCCATCACATCCCACCCGGTATTGGTGGAGCCCCAGGCGATATGCTCATTAAAACCTACAATTACTGTGGGAGTCCCTTGCAGGCTTACACCATACACGTTATGATCCGGGGTATGAAGCTGAACTTCATACCAGATGGCGGGCATCGACATGGTAAGGTGCATGTCGTTCGATAAAATCGGGTATCCGGCTGCCGTTTTTGAACCATCCACAACCCAGTTATTGCTGCCGTTCAGCGGATCGGGCTGCCAGAGCTCGATTTTTTCGGTAAAGCCTGGCAAAAAGAGAGTATCGGGTTGCTCTGCACGGATAGGGTCAAAATCCCAGGATGATCCCGGTGGAATGATTGGATCCATCAGCGATGAGCGGGCACTTAAAAAACGGTTCACAAACTCTTCACCAAAATGAGCGAGGGTGTTGCTTGTCTGAACGGCCTGGTTATGGCCTGCAAGCATTTGGGTCATATATTTCAGCAGAAGGGCGGTATTGAGCGGCTCCCACCGGCCGGGTTCAACATTCAGAATTTTGTATTCCAGCGGCCGGGTTTCGTAGGCCAGGGTTTCCCTGTACGCATTCACCCCGTCGGCATATGCCTGAAGTGCACTTTTGATAACTTCATCCTGTTCAATAGCTTCAAGCGCCCTTTCGGCTCCGTACACCATTCCCAGGCGCCGCTGGTTCCGGTCATATTCAATCATATCCGGGCCGAGCCATTCCGAAAGCATCCCTCCTGCTGCCCGAATCTGGAGTTCCATCTGAAAGAGCCGGTCGCGGGCCGTTACATATCCCTGGGCAAAATAGAGGTCGTAATCGTTCTGAGCGAAAATGTGAGGGACTCCCCGCTCATCAAAAAAAACATCTACCGGCTCTGAAAGATGTTCTGAAGGAATGTGAATGGTTCCATCCGGGATTCTGATTTCAGCATTCGCCCAAAAACCCTGTGCGGGATGAAAAAACGGACCTATCGGCGGCAACGGCCCTATAGGCCGTGAGAAAAAGTAAACGACAAGTAAAGTGATAAGAAGTACAAACAGCAGCGATAATTTTCTATTCATTTATGCAGTCCAAACATTCAAAACTGCCATAATAAAAAACTTTGGCTAAAGATGATCTGTAAGATTGTCAAAAATGAACTTTTCTGTTTGAGTTTCATAAATAATTAGAGCTCTCTTTTACAAGGGTGTGAGAATTATAACAATCAAAATAATAATAACTTACAAGATTCTTTATCACCAAGTGCCTATAGAAATTCCATTTGGAAAAACATTGAATTCTCCGTGCTGTTCCGTGCCTCCGTGGCAATTTTTCAAAGTCTCTATCATGGAGGAGATTTATGGGATATGTTCTTTAGAATAAAAAAGTATGGCTTCTATACCCCTCTGCATCTCTCCCATAGGCGGTGAAAGGCTTCTTTTCCATCACAATTGGAAAATTAGTAATGGATCTCAGGTGTTTGCATAGCACAGCTTTTAGAAAAGAGCTTCAAATATTACACTAATTTGAAATGCAATACTCAGGCCCAGGCATTTCTCCAACGTTTGTCGAAGCGGTGAAGGCCTGCATCCCGTGCAAATTGTTCGGCTTCGCGAAATTCATGGCCCGATACGCCCCTTGCAATATCCTTGTAACGATCCGGTTTTCTGAGCACCTGGGCATCGGGGCGGTATTGATCCATAATATTGACAAACGTATCCGGCGATATTTCTTCCGCAACAAACCGGAATATCTCTTTTGACCCGGCCACCCTGTTGGGCATCACCAGGTGCCGTACCATAAGGCCTCTAAGGGCAAGCCCTTCTTCATCAAATTTGAGATCCCCCACCTGTCGATGCATCTCCTTTACAGCCGCCCGTGCTACTTCCGGATAGGTGTTCTCGGTCATGTAAAACTTCGACAATTCAGGGTCCCAGAATTTAAAATCGGGCATATAAATATCCACAATGCCTTCCATCAGTTTGAGGGAGTGGAGCGAATCGTATGCACTGGTGTTGTACACAATAGGCAGCCTCAATCCTTTTTCGATGGCAGGCAGCAAAGCTTCCAAAACCTGCGGAACCACATGTTCGGGCGTTACAAAATTGATGTTATGGCAGCCTCTTTCCTGCAGGCTCATCATCATTTCCGAAATCTCCTCAGCCGTCACCTCTTTTCCGGCCCCTGCCCACGAAATTTCATGATTTTGGCAAAACACACATTTCAGGTTGCAGAACGAAAAAAAGATAGTCCCAGAACCGTTCCATCCTCTCAGGCAGTCTTCTTCGCCAAAGTGGGCAAAATAGCTGCTCACCCATGCTTTCCTGCCCGTTCTGCATTTGCCGTGTTCATCTTCCATGCGGTTTACATGGCAGTCTCTCGGGCAGACCGTGCAATCTGCAAGTACTTCAAGTCCCTCATCTATCCGTTCTCTGAATACTGACCGGTCTTTTTCATATAGTTTGAGATACGCCGGGGTAAACCGGTTTCGTGGCAGATGCCATTGCGGTTCGGGTTTACGGGCAGGTTGATTTGAAAACATGGCAGTGTGAAGGTTATACAATTTGAATTATTTGGATCTTAAAAAGAACTTATTACAATAACTTGCCAGAATCTCCTGATATTGCCTGAAGAAAGACTTCCGAAGTCTTTTGATCCCCGCCCATCATATTTGCCCATTTTTTCGGGATGCATCCCTTAATAAAACTTTGGAAGACATCGGAAGTCTGATACTGCCGGGAGTTTATTTTGTATTCTCACCAGAGTGTACAGCTATGTGATGCACTGCATTGGTTTCTCTAAAAGTATTTTGTCCTTTCATATATAAAAGAACCGCCAAAGTCTTTATATGCTTGAAAAATATGTAAAGAATTTCAGATATTTTTTACATATACTCTTTAATACGTAAAGAAAAAGCTTAAAACTTATGAAAAACAAACCTGAAGAGTGGCAATGGCAACCGCTTCCTCCAAAAGTAAATGTAGAAACACCGGAAGTGTTAAAAAAAGCACTGGAGGCTCAGCAATTTTTATCTGAATTGAAAGGTATTTCTCAAACTATTCCCAATCAGGAAATTCTGCTCAACACACTCCCTATTCAGGAAGCAAGAGACTCTTCTGAAATTGAGAATATTGTAACCACAAGCGATGCTCTGTTCAAGGCGGATGTAGAAAAAGAAAAAAGAATAGATCAAACCACTAAAGAAGTACAGCGATATGCCGTTGCGCTAAAAGAAGGCTTTGAATGCATCCGGAATGATGGGCTCCTAAGAATCAATGATATCATTGCCATTCAAAAAACTCTTGAAGATAATGACGCCGGTATTCGATCTTTACCGGGGACAACTTTATCGAATCCAGCAACTGGAGAGGTGGTTTTTGTGCCTCCTCAACACAAGAGTGTTATTCTAAAAGCGCTCGATAACCTGGTGCAATATATCAATAACGATGAGCTGTCTGATGTTCATCCGCTGATTAAAATGGCTATTATCCATTTTCAATTTGAAAGTATTCATCCGTTTTATGACGGGAATGGAAGAACCGGACGTATCATAAATATTCTGTATTTAGTTCAAAAGAGATTGTTAGATATTCCGGTATTATATCTGAGCCGGTATATCGTAAAAAATAAACCGAAATACTACGAATTATTGCAACGGGTAAGAACACAAAACGACTGGGAAAGCTGGATTCGATATCTGCTTGAAGGGGTGAAGCAAACATCTATCGGTACCATTGAAGATATCACACAAATTCGGGAAGAGATGCTAAAGGCAAAACACCAAATCCGAAAGAAATTCCCTTTTTACAGTCAGGATTTGATCAATCATATTTTCAGACACCCTTATACAAAAATTAATCATTTAAAAGATGACCTGAATCTCAGCCGCCCGACAGCTACGAAGTATTTAAACGAATTATCAGACGCCAATTTCCTGAAAAAAGTAAAACAGGGAAGAGACAACTATTACATTAACAGTAATTTGTTGGATATATTAGCCGAGAACAAGTAAAAAACTATTTACCCATAAGCGATAGACTTCGGAAGTTTTATTGGAATGAAAAAACTGCAATTGTGTCAACAGCTATAATCCAGTCACATATCACCGGCAACAAATTCCAGATAATTTCCAGAAACAATCTGCTCTTTATCCGTTACGTCATGGTTGTATACATAAACCCAGGCGTCTATGACTCCTCCTTTATGTAAAGTGGCTTTCATCTTCTTTCGAACAAATTCCCACGGTTCCGGAAAGTGGGGAGAACATCCCTCGTATTCATCAAATGCTCCTAAAAGCTCTCTGCTGTCCAGAATTTTATAAACTTCTCCGAGTACCTGGTCATCCCGATTTTCTGAAAGCACCAGCCCGGGATAGCTTCCAATATCATAAAGTTTTGCCTGAACAAAGCCGGTATCCAGATATTCGGCATAACGGTCGAGCAGATTTTGAATGAATTCCGACGGAGCGATCTCTTTGCGAAGCGTTCCGTAAATAAACAGATAATCTTTTTGCATATCAGGCAGGTTCATTCATTGATTGTATACTAAGCGTCTCTGATTCAGCTCTCTAATCAATTTTAATATTTCTTCTGATTCTAAAATTACCATATAACTGATTCGGAAACAAAAAAGCCACAGCAACAACCCGCTGTGGCTCCGTAATCAATGATCGCTTAGAGGTTATTTGATTTTTATTTTTTTACCTGCTTTTTCTTTCAATTTCGGAATCGTAATGAACAATTCACCATTCTTATATTCAGCCGCAATATTTTCACCATCTGCAGAATCGGGCAGCGGCAATGACCGGCTGAATGCTCCATAACCGGTTTCAACCCGATGCATTGTGCGCCCATCTTATTCTTTATCCCAACGGCGCTCACCGGAAATGGTTAACATATTGTTTTCAAATTCGATATTGATGTCTTTCTTCTCCATTCCGGGCAATTCAAAAGTAATTTCAAATGCTTTGTCAGTTTCGGCAACATCCATTTTCGGTACAAAGCCGGCACGGTTTGCACCCACCATTTCATTAAACAGCCGGTCTACAACGGAAGAAAACCGCATCGGCTGAAAATCTGCATTATCAAACAGTGTTGGAAGACTTCTTGTCATCATAGCAATTCACCTCCATTCATTAATGTTTTGTTTACGTTTTAATTCTGTTTTCTACTACAAGTAATTGCAATCTGCATGCCAATTTAAAACAGCAGGTTATTCATGGAAAAAATGACAAATCGAAGTGCAGTGGATAAGTCATTTTTTCAACAGGGTTTGAAGAGTTGACAGATATTGTGGCAGGGAATTTGATAAAAAATGTCATCACGTAAAGAATTTTTTAATTGCCACTGAAGCACAGAGGAACACGGAAATTGAAACCTCCGTGACTCTCCGTGCTTCCGTGGCAATATTTTATTCTGCTTATACGTCTACCTTTGGCGCATTCGAAGAACCAATAGAACTCCTTTCCAAAAATCAGGGGTCATAAGCAAGATTGGGGGCGAGCCATTTTTCCACTTCTTTTACACTCATT
>SL_3KL_010_SEDDRAFT_10002834_pt1 | contig 15784 bp, 16 predicted proteins | sample SodLakKL_010_SED_2_FD_10381 | JGI IMG/M metagenome (IMG submission 10381) | reverse complement strand
CTAAATGTCTACTCGACAATTAATCGGAATACTACTCATAGTTCTCATGAGTTTACCCGTATACGCACAACGTAACTTCGAACGCGTCGGTCAACAGTGGAATACCGACAAAGAAAACCGGATAGTAGATCTTGATGAAATAATTGCACTGCTTCCACGCGACAGAATTCCTCCGATTGACGACCCGGTTTACTGGGACATTGAACGTGCAAAAGATACCTATTTCGAACACGAACCCGTTATGGTTGTAGATATAGAGGGTGATGCACGGGCCTATCCCCTCAGCGTATTAATGTGGCATGAAATAGTAAACGATGAGATTGGTGGTAAACCTGTATCAGTGACTTATTGTCCGCTGTGTAATGCAGCTATTGTCTTTGACCGTCGGCTTGAGCATGACGGTGAAGAATTGTTGCTCGATTTCGGAACATCCGGTATGCTGCGAAAGAGCGATCTCGTTATGTGGGACCGGCAAACCGAAACCTGGTGGCAGCAGCTGAACGGTTTGGGAATAGTCGGTCAGCTTGCAGGCGCAGAATTAACTATGGTTCCGTCTTTACTTATATCCTTCGAGGAGTTCACCGAAAGTTATCCCGACGGCAAAGTATTGTCTACTGAAACTGGCACAGTTCGTGATTACGGCGCAAACCCGTATGAGCGCTATGATGATCTTGATATTGAACAGCCCCGTTTATTTGACGGGGAAGTCGATGATCGTTTGCCTGCTATGGAACGGGTTATTAACATTACCGTCAATCAGGAACACATTATCTATCCGCTTTCAGTGATTCAAGAAGAAGGAGTTATAAACGACGATCCGTTTGAGAAGCCGATTGTGATATTCCATCAGGCAGGAACTGTATCGGTGCTCGATACACCTGATATCCGGGAAGGACGGGATGTCGGAGCGGTCAGCGTATTCGATCCCATTGTGAATGATACGCGGCTTACTTTTCAAAAGACCGACAACGGATTCGTTGATAAACAGACCGGCACACGCTGGAATATCTCCGGAAAAGCGGTAGAAGGGGAATTGGAGGGAGAACAACTCTCCTGGGTTTTCCATGGAAACCATTTTGCATTTGCATGGTTGGCATTTCACCCGGAAAGCGAGATATTCGGACAGATTGATTAATATACATAGCTACTAAAACACCGGGGCACTACTATTTTGTGTCCCGGTGTTTTTTTTGCTGTTCAATTTTATTGCCGTTGTATCTCCCAATCCTGATCAAGAAGAGACCGTGCAGCGGTTAATAACACGTTCGAGTCAAGCCGGATACGATAATCCGGATGTACAAACGAAAACTTGATTTCAGCATCCTTATCGATTATAAACACAGCCGGTACCGGGAGCAGATTATGATCGCTGCCCGAGTATTCCTCTATATCCATGGCATGCTCCCGCAACCATTCAACCCGTTCTGCCTCTTCCTGAAATACGATCCCCAGTGCCTGCCCGAGTAAAAGATCACTGTCGGAAAGCAGTGTGTATTGCATATCGTGTGTTTCTATACTCTCTGCGAGTTTCCCGGGCGTGTCGGGACTTACCGCATATATATTGTAACCCATCTCAATCAATTCATTCTCTATGGTACGGAGTTCTTGTAAATGCATATTACAATACGGACACCAGCCGCCTCTGTAAAATATAACTATAGCGGGTTCGTTGCGGACTGATTCGGTGATCGAATATGACTCGCCATTGACGGTTGTAACATTCATGTCCGGAAATTCTGTCCCCGGTGTTGCGGGGCAAACCTCCTCAGGTGAGCGTGCAATATTCTTAACGTTGCCGGCATTGATGTTCGTTGCGTGGAGGAACGTGAGCGCAATTACAAAACTGATGATGAGCGATATCCTGTACATAAGAAAATCATCCTTTCAATTAAAGTTGCAGTATAATTTTAACAATAATTATAGTATATAATTCCCTGTATACCGGTTGTCAGGTTCCTGACAGTATTACAGCACATTTATGATTATACTGATTACCATAAATCAAATACTGATTAATTAACCATGTATGAAGGAGAAGGTATGATGAAATACGTGATGTCGTTCATAATGATTCTACTCATTTCGTTTCCGGCGATGACCGCCGATACTCCGGAAGAGACAGAACTAATCGCACTTCGCATGTATGCCGACTGGTGCGGAAAATGCAGGACACTCGATCCCAAAGTTGACGAAGTGAAGGAAGAATTTAGAGGCAAAGGTGTGCTCTTTGCCGTATTCGATCAAACCGATGAGTTTGCGCAGGAGCAATCGATTCTCCATGCGAGGTTACTCGGACTTGAGCACATTCAGAAAGAATTCGGCGGGATGACCGGTTTGTTACTTCTGATCGATCCGGAGACCAAAGAAATCATGGAACGGATTACTCATACGGTCAGTGCCGATGAAATTCGCAATAAAATACAAACAAAGCTAAACTAAAGAAAGGAGACGTTGTATGTCAAAAGCAGCAGTGGTTGTCCTTGCGGACACCGAAACACACGGAGAAATGGGCAGGATGCTCAATGCACTGGAATTGGCGAAGGAATATAAGGAATCGAATGAGGAAGTAACACTTATTTTCGACGGTGCCGGTGCCAGGTGGGTGCCGGAACTTGAAAAGGAAGATCATAAACTGCATAATCACTATATTGCAGTGAAGGATAGAATTGCAGGAGTGTGCAGTTTCTGTGCAAGTGCATTTGGGGTGAAAAATGCCGTAGAGAAAAGCGGACATAAATTACTTGACGAATTCGATGATCATCCGAGCCTCAAGTACTACATCGATAGAGGGTATCATGTCGTAACATTCTGATACATAGCGTGTACCTCCATCACAAGTGCAGGGACATTCTACGGAACGTCCTTGCATTTTTTTATGTGTTGATTGATTTATTTTTTGTATCTTAAGTGTTACTGATGAAATAAATCTGTCGGTCGCTGTCGGTTCTTGAAACGATGGAGGTTACTGTATTATCGTGCGATTTCACAATGTTGTATGGTATACTGGGGTATTGATCGTTGCATGTATGCTTCAATCAGCCGTAATAAATGCCGGGCTGGTGGCAGGTACCCTGTTAACTCCTTTTATTCGTGAAACAGAAATGGAATGTATCTTTACCGACAGGATAACTCTTCCGTTTGATAAAGAAGAACCTGATCGATTTCGTATCGGTGAGGTTATTATACGAGGCAATACGAGAACCCAGGAGCGCGTCATACGCAGAGTCCTCTATACGATTCCCGGTGATTACTTCTCCCGTGAGAAGCTTATCCGCAGTGTTCGGGAACTGCAAATGTTGAATTATTTCAAACCCGGGACAATACAGCCGGAACTTCAATTCGAAGATGACGAAACCGTAACTATCATTTTCAATCTCGAAGAACAATCAAGCGATACCTACAACGTGTCGGTAGGATATACACCCGGTTTTGGGTTCACAGGCGGCCTCGGGGTCAGCTTTAATAATTTCGACCTGCGGCGTCCGTTCCGCGGAGGGGCGGGTCAGCAGTTGCAACTCAATTGGCAATTCGGTGAACCCGGCACATTCAGAACATTCCGCATTTCATTCACCGAACCATGGTTGTATGATACGCCTACGCTATTCGGTATCGACTTATTCGATACGCGGGAGAGAATATTTATCGATCATCACCGGACCGGTGCCGCAATACGGTTAGGCAGACAGTTTCAATGGCCCGATGATAATACCCGCGGAAGGTGGATTATCCGCGGGCAACGAAACGATGTAACAGAAAATCAGGATATATTTCTTCCCGGCGTATCAACACATTTCGGCGTTACGCAAATAGTGAACCGCAATAGTACGGATCACCCGGTATTTCCAATACGGGGTTCCGATGTCACCATTACCAACAAAATTGCAGGAGGTCCCCTGTTACCCGGTAATGTTGAATTTCACCACCACATAATTGAGGTTAATTCGTATACGGCAATCTTTAATGCCGAAAGATTCACCATTGCCGCAAAAACAAAAACAGCATCATTATTTCCTTTAAACGATGCATCAAGGATACCTCCGATCGAACTCTACTTTATGGGAGGCACCGGTCTCGGTCAATTCAACACGGTATCTCTTCGTGGTTATGCAGATCGCAGCGTGGGTCCGGTCGATGAGCAGGGAAATCCGGTTGGCGGTCAGGCAATAACTGTTTCTACAATAGAATTCCGGTATGCTCCTCTTTTGGATTCCTATACAATTTATTTTCTTGCCTTTGCCGAGGCGGGAAATGTTTGGAAAGAATTATGGGATGCACGAGTGAGCGAACTTCGCAGATCTGCAGGCATCGGGATTCGTATATCTGTTCCGTGGCTCGGTATGATGGGATTCGACTATGCATACGGGTTTGATACTGTGTTCGTACCACCCGACCGGCGCCACGAAATACCGGGCTGGCAGTTTCACTTCCAGGTAGGACGGGATTTTTGGTAACGAGATATTTATACTTTTGTAGTATATAAAAATCGATTTTCTGAATAATTACAACTACTCGAAATTATATTAACGGAGAGCACAGCATGATCGGAAAAAATCTTTATCACTTCTTGTGCGGTTTGATAACCGCCTCTATCCTCTTCGCAGTATATTCTATTATTTACGGTGGCCAAAAAGACATTACAACAGAAAATATCTCGCACGCAGAACAGGTAATAGGATTACGATTCTCTGAAGCCGAACGGGACTCAATGATCGAAGGTCTTACACAATACCGTGCAAGTTACGATTCCATTAGATCATTCGGTTTGGATAATAGTGTACCGCTTTCACTTACGTTTGATCCGGTACCTGTGGGCTTTACCTTTGAATCGAAACAAAGAGAATTGAATTTAGAAGATGTTTCCGATGTGCAATTGCCCGACGATCTCAATAACCTTGCGTTTTATTCAATCCGTGAGCTTGCCGAATTGATAAGAACCCGTAAAATAACGTCAGTCGAACTTACCGAATTCTTTCTTGATAGATTGAAAACATACGATCCTGTGCTCGAATGTGTTATAACATTCACCGAAGAACGTGCGATGCAGAAAGCCCGAAAAGTCGATGAAGAAATTGCTGCCGGTAATTATCGCGGGCTGCTTCATGGAATTCCCTATGGAATTAAAGATCTATTCGCCACAAAAGATTACAAAACTACCTGGGGTGCGGTACCGTTTAAAGATCAGATAATATATTATGATGCAACAGTTGTCAAGAAACTCGATGAAGCGGGGGCGGTCCTTGTTGCGAAAATGACCCTCGGCGCTCTTGCATGGGGAGATGTATGGTTCGGCGGCAAGACCCGTAATCCCTGGGATGTCACGCAGGGATCGAGCGGATCGTCCGCGGGATCGGCTGCAGCGGTAGCTGCGGGGCTGCTCCCGTTTGCACTGGGTACCGAAACACTGGGATCGATTGTTTCTCCAGGTACGGTAAACGGGGTTACCGGGCTACGTCCGACCTACGGACGGGTGAGCAGGCATGGTGCAATGGCATTGAGCTGGTCGATGGATAAAGTGGGACCGTTATGCAGGGATGCAGAAGATTGCGCTATCGTATTCGATGCAATACTCGGTCCCGATGGAAAAGATCAAACAGTTTATGATTTCCCGTTTTATTATGAATCGAATGCGGATATTTCGAATCTCCGTATCGGTTATGTGAAAAATGATTTTGAAGCCGACTACCCGTTCCGGGAGCAAGATTCACTATCCCTTAATGTATTACGGGAACTCGGTGCCGAACTCGTCCCGATTGAACTTCCGGATCTACCGGTGTCTGCATTGAGTTTCATCCTGAGTGCCGAAGCAGCGGCTGCGTTCGATGAGTTGACGCGCAGCGGAAAAGATGACCTTATGGTACGTCAGATAAAAAATGCGTGGCCGAATGTTTTCCGGCAATCGAGATTCATTCCGGCAGTTGAGTATATCAATGCCAACAGGATCAGGTATGAACTTATACAGGAAATGTATGAGTTGATGCAAACGATAGACCTCTATGTAGCTCCATCGTGGCAGGGACCGAACCTTTTGCTGACGAACCTGACCGGGCATCCCGCCGTGGTTGTTCCGAACGGCTTCACAGAAGAAGGAACACCGACCAGTATTAGTTTCACCGGAAAATTATTCGGCGAAGGTACGGTGCTGGCAGCGGCACACGCATTCCAAAATGCCAGGGGGTATCACAAAAGACACCCGGAATTGGATTGATTACGGGGAATTATTTTCGGATGTTTTGATGTTTTACTATAACATGTAAATGTTACCCTCAAATTATCCAGATAAATCATGGCACAAGAAACGAAGTTCTGGTATCTCAAACACTTCAACATCCTCGAGGCTGTCGACAAAGCGACGATGATGAAGCTGAACGATATGACCACCATGTCGACCGTGAAGGCAAACCAGCCCATCTACTTCCCCGACGAACAATCAGCTTCAATATTTTTCCTCAAAGAGGGAAGGGTCAAAATATCCCGCATTTCTCCCGAAGGGCAAGAGATCATTCTCGACATTATCGGACCCGGAGAGTTATTTGGAGAGCTGGGGCTTATCGATCCGAACAGTGACCGGGATGAGATCGCTCAGACAATGGAGGAAACCCTGATCTGTACAATGCGGGTGAAAGATTTTGAATCATTAATGATGGGCGATCCGAACCTTAACCTTAAAGTCACCAAATGGATGGGATTACGGTTGCGAAAATTTGAAGAACGTATTCCCGACCTGATGTTTAAAGATGTCAATAAACGGATTGTCGGTTTTCTCGCCAAATATGCCGAAGAGTTCGGGAAAATAAAAGATGGCGTTGTTACAATAAGACCCGCACTTTCGCATCAGGATATCGGTTACCTTACCGGATGCGCCCGTCAGACCGTGACGACGGTGTTAAATAAACTTCGTTCCGATGAGATTATCGATTTCGACCGGAAGCATTTATTAATTAAGGATTATAATAAACTAAAAACTCTCTATAATTAATATGGCCGAACAAACGAAATTCTGGTATCTGAGGCATTTCAACATTTTCGATGGACTTGATGAAGAAACACTCAAGAATGTCGATAAGATCGCAGCAATGTGTACGTTTAAAACGAATGAACAAATATACTTTCCTGCCGAACCGACGCGATCTATTTTCTTTCTGAAAAAGGGGCATGTGAAAATTTCACGAATATCCGAGGACGGAAAAGAAATTATTCTCGATGTTATCGGACCCGGGGAAGTCTTCGGTGAGCTTACCCAAGACGATAACGGTGAATCGAGAAATGAAATTGCAACTGCGATCGGCGAGGTTCTGATCTGTACTATATTACGTTCGGACTTCGAAAAAATGCTGAGGAAATATCCGGAACTTAATTTCAGGGTCACGAAAGAGGTCGGTGAGCGATTACGAAAAGTTGAAGAGAGGGTTACCGAGCTGGTATTCAAAGATGTAAAGAAACGAATTGCGTCGTTTTTAGTACGCTATGCCGAGGAGTTCGGTACAATTAAATCCGGCATAATTACGGTGAAACCGCCGTTATCCCACCAGGAAATCGGATTTCTAACCGGTGCTGCACGCCAAACTGTCACTTCTATATTAAATTATCTGCGGGAGAAAAATATCATTGATTTCGACCGGAAGCAAATAACCATTTATGATATGACGAAATTGAAAAAATTGGGTGAGTAACCCCATTCTGTCATATATCTGACAGCTTAGCGTGTTTTCATAGAGTATATTGAACGCTATGAAAACAACATTACTTGAAGTATTTATCGAACCCGGCTGCAAGGCCTGTGTCTCGGTTATGCACTCGATCCGGAAGGTTCAATCGGACCTCAATATTGAGGTTAAAGTATATCGGCGGGATACTGAACCCGATGTATTCAAAAAAAGGAATGTGGTTATAACGCCGGCAATCTTTATCAATAATGTGCTTATGTTTTACGGTGAGGTAACTCCCGTCGAGATTGAGAAAAAATTATATCAGGTAAATCGTATCTGAAAGGGTGGCATGAGGTATTCGGTTATCATACCGGTAATAAATGAAGAGGAGAATATTGCGGCCTGTATTAAATCGGTGAGCCGGAAAATACCAGACGTCGAGATTGTCGTCGCCGACGGCGGAAGCACCGATGCAACGAGGTATATTGCATCTCGTATGGGAGCAACCGTTGTTGAATCGGATAAAGGTCGTGGTATCCAGTGCAATGCAGGTGCGAAAGCATCACGCGGTGATATTCTCATATTTCTTCATGCAGATACGGAATTACCCGGCGATGCATACTTCCAGCTTGAAAGATATTTTTTATACGAAAGCAACAATGCGGCGATGTTCCGGATGAAGTTTGATCATCCGAGCCGGTGGTTTTCGGTGTATTCGTGGTTTACACACTTCGATTCGGTCTTTACGAGCTTTGGCGATCAATGTATCGTAGTCCGCCGGTCATTGTTTAACCGGCTCGGTGGTTTCCCTGACTGGGTGTTGTTTGAAGATCTGGAGTTTCTCAGACGAGTGCGGCGGTTAAGAACAAAGATAACCAAACTTCCGTCATATGTAACCACGTCCCCCCGCCGGTTTGTTGAGAACGGAATCGTCCGGCAACAACTGTATAATATTTATTTCACCGCTCAGTTTATGTTTAATGTTCCGGTGAACAATATTGCAAAACAGTATGACGGATTACGGAGGAGAAAGATGAGAAATGCATTGATTATATTCGCCCGATATCCGGAACCGGGTAAGGTAAAGACACGTCTTGCATCTTCTATCGGCAAAGAGAAAGCTGCCATGTTATATAAACAATGGGCGGAGAAAATATTTTTTGAATCGGAACAGGCGAAGTTGATATCCCATCGATATCTGTTTTATACGGAGCGAAGGGACAGCCGTAAAATAAAAAAATGGGTAAGGAACGGATTCCTCTTTCATGCACAGCGTGGGAACCAGTTGGGTGACCGGATGAAAGCGGCGTTTCAAAAAGTATTTAATGATAAAATACAAAAAGCGCTTATCGTCGGAACGGATTCACCCGATCTGACCGGGGAATTAATCGACTCCGCTGTAAAGAAACTGGACGAATGTGATATTGTCATCGGCCCGGCAAACGACGGCGGTTATTATCTGCTTGGAATGCAAAGATATTATCCGGAACTTTTCGACGAAATACCATGGAGTACCGGTGAGGTTTTGAAAGAGACGGTTAGAAAAATTAAAAAACTAAATTTACAATATCATTGCTTGCCTGTCTTATATGATATCGACACGTTTGAGGATTTAAATCATTGGGAAATAAACAAATCCGGGCTGGAGGTCGCAAGACTGTGAAGAATTATAGTAAGGTAATTTTAATGAGTTGTATAGTGTTGATTTTCGTTCTCAGCGGTGGATTAGCGGCGTTGAATAATGACCGTCCCATCTTTTATATCGGATCGTTTTCGACATATAGTGTGGAAGATGAGTTGCCCGATCTCTGGGAACCCTTAAGCTTTCGAGGGAAAAGTGATACCGCATACCGGCTTGAAGAAAAAGATGGGAATATAGTCATCAAAGCCGTCAGCGAGCAATCCGCATCGGGATTGATACGGCGAGTTGAAATAGATCCGGAAGAATATCCGGTGATGCGCTGGTCGTGGCGGGTGGAAAATATTCTCGAAAAAGGCGATGTGACGGAAAAATCGGGAGACGACTACCCGGCGCGCGTGTATGTAATATTTGATTACGATATCGGTAATCTGAGCTGGTGGGACCGTACCAGGCTGCGTGCTATACGGACATTTTACGGTGATGTGCCCACCAGGGCAATAAATTATATCTGGGAAAGCAGTGCTGAAGTCGGTACCATCGTAGAGAACCCTTATTCCGATCTGGTAATGATGGTGGTTGTTGAAAGCGGGGAGGAGAATGTCGGTACCTGGATTGAGTATGAACGCAATGTCTATGTGGATTATAAAGAAATATACGGTAAAGAACCGCCGAACATTAACGGCATTGCAATTATGACCGATACCGACGATACCGGTGAATCGGCGGTTGCGTACTACGGTGATATAAAATTCATCAGAGAAGATCAGGTAACGATGAAATAAAGTTTGGAGCAGTGTTTTCCAAAATGTAGGGGCGGTTCGCGAACCGCCCCTACACAACGAATCGATACTAAATACATATTAATAAGGAGATTAAAGTCATGCATTACTATGAATCAAAAGATTTAAAACGCTTTGGTGAAATCGGAGAATTCCGTAAGGAACTTGCAGACAAATTTTTTGAATACTACAATGCCGCTACCGGGGAAGCCGGGGCATTAACCAAACGGGAAAAAGCATTGATAGCACTTGCCGTATCGCACGCTAAGCAATGTCCGTATTGCATCGATGCATACACGACGGCCTGTCTGGAAAACGGCGCGAATCCCGACCAGATGACCGAAGCAATCCACGTTGCAGCGGCAATGGAAGCGGGCATCACGCTTGTGCATGGCGTGCAAATGCATAACGCACTCGGGAAGAACGGGATTTAAAACTTCGTGCCCGTCATGTACCGGTAATATTTGAGGAAGTGTGCCCGCTTAGCAATTTTTTAGTAAATAACCGTGACGGGAACGTTTTTGTATAATGAATAACTGCTATGAAAAATAACATTTTTAATACGGGGTGGTGAATCCCCGGATTCATGAACGCTGATGTTACGCATATTAATGCTTTGGTTTGTTAATATGATGAAAATCCTAAGCACTAATTTCCTAAATTCTAAACAATATCAAAATTCTAATGGTCGAATGTTCAAAACAGCACGAATTCCGTATGATTTGAAAATTTTTGGTTTGGTAATTTTCCCGTTTTTCGGGATTCCGCATCGATTGTATCTATAATAAATTTGTGCGGGAGAATTTGTTTAGGATTTTGGTTGCGGCTATGCTGTGTTGAAATTTAGAGCTTTAATGGACTATTTTAAATTTTGCGTAACATCAGTGTATAACTATAAAAGGATGTAAAATGAGGGAATTGAAAGTATTAAATAATGAGATTCAGCCGGATGGTAATGCTCATTTTGATTTTCATAGATATTTAAAAAAATATGAAATCGAGTTGAAGCCGGTTTCAATTGAAACCCTGCAGGTCAACATAACAAAACTCTGCAATCAGGCATGTCAGCACTGTCACGTTGATGCATCGCCGAAACGTACGGAGGAGATGGATAAGCGTACTGTCGACCGATGCCTTGAAATACTTTCAGAAAACGAAGCGATAAAGAATCTCGATATAACCGGCGGAGCGCCGGAACTGAATCCGCATTTCGATTATTTTGTGATCGAGGCAAAAAAATTAAATAAACACGTTATGGTCAGGCATAACCTAACGGTTACCTTCGACGGACATCCAAATACGGGAGAATCCAAGCGCTATCTGCCCGAATTTTTTGCCGAAAATAACCTGGAGGTGATTTCGTCACTTCCGTATTATCAGGAATTCTTCACCGATAAACAGCGGGGAAGAGGTGTATTCAATAAAAGCATCGAGAGTATCCGGCTGCTGAATAAACAGCGATATGGACAGGAGGGGAGCGGACTCGAGCTGAATCTAGTCTATAATCCCGTGGGAATTTACCTGCCGCCGCCGCAGGAAAATCTCGAGAAAGATTATAAAAAAGAGTTGAAAGATAAATTCGGTCTTGTGTTCAATAAGTTATTTACCATAACCAATATGCCGATACACCGGTTCAAGGAGTTTCTCCTTCGAACCGGCACCTATGATGAGTATATGGAAAAATTAATGAACGCCTTCAATCCCGCCGCTGCCGAAGGAGTGATGTGCCGTTCGATGCTGAGCGTTTCGTATGATGGAAAAATTTATGACTGCGATTTCAATCAAATGATTGATATGCAGATTAAAAACGGAAAACCGTTAACCGTATTCGATTTCGATTACGACGCATTAATTAACCGTAATATCTTGTTCGATTCGCACTGTTTCGGTTGTACGGCAGGAGGCGGAAGCAGCTGCGGCGGCTCGACAACGTGATTGAATATTTATTATTGATTATTGTCTATTGTTTATTTTTTATTGGTTAATGGTTCGAAGTGTCAACGGGTATTTTATTATTCGCAATACGCAACACATAACAAAAAACATAAAACACGAAACCCAAAACCAACAGCTTTGAGGAGCGTATGGATTTCGCAACAATACATGAGTGGTTTATCGGTCTTGGAGCCGAGTATGGTGTTAACCCGTATATTTTCGGGGGAATATATTTGGGTGCAGTTCCCTTTTTCTTTGCATCGGTCGGATGGCTGGTTCACAACTTGAAAAAGAAGCGATCGATCATGCCGCCGGTGTTCGCAGCATGTGGTTGTGCTATTTCAGCATATATATACCTGATGATCGCAGGAGAAAATCTTCCGTTCTGGGTGTATGTTATAATAGCAGCGCTGATTCTCGCCGGAATATATTCGACGCTGAAGAAAGTTCGTTCGAAAATGAGTGAGGTCGCCCATGAAACATCAGTATGATATGGTGGTAATCGGCGGCGGATCAGCCGGATTGACGGGGTCGGGTATTTCCGCCTCACTTGGTGCAAAGACCGCAATGATCGAAGCGGCGAAACTCGGCGGCGATTGCACCTGGTACGGTTGTGTGCCGAGCAAGGCGTTGATCAAAGCAGCGAAGATCGCACGAACCATAAGTACTGCGGGAAAATACGGACTAAAAAATACGGCGCCAAAATTCAATTTTGCCGATGTAATCGAGCGCGTACATACAACACGTGAAGAAATATATGAAGAAGCCGATGCACCGCATCATTTCGAAAAATTGGGTATCGATGTGATACCAGCGCGTGCTTCATTTGTCGACAGCCACTCGGTCAGACTCGAAGGAGGCGAACAAAACGGTGAGGTAATCACATCCCGCTATTTTCTTATAGCAACCGGCAGCTCGCCTGTGGTTCCTCCGATAGAAGGTCTACAGGACGTTCCTTATTTGACGAACGAAACGATATTCGATCGTAAAGAATTACCCGAACATTTGATCGTTGTCGGTGCCGGGCCGATCGGTATGGAGATGGCACAGTCCTTCAGACGGTTCGGTTCGCAGGTGACGGTTGTGGATTATATGGATTCGATACTGATTCGTGATAATAAAGAGTTGACGACAATACTGCAGGAATCGTTATTGTGTGAAGGTATCAATTTTTTGTTGAATAACGGTGTGAAGCGTGTGGAAAAGAAAAACGGATCTATCTCGGTAACGGTCGAAGGAAAAGAAGGCCATACTAAATCTACCATAAACGGCGATGCACTATTGATATCGGTCGGGAGAAAGCCGAATATTAACGGACTCAATCTCGAAGCGGCAGGAGTAGAGACAAGGCGCTCCGGTATCATAGTTAACGACCGGGGAAGAACCTCGGTGAAAAATATTTATGCGTGTGGTGATGTCACAGGCGGCTTTCAGTTTACCCATATGGCTGAGCACACCGCGAAGATTGCAGTGAGTAACGCACTGTTAAAACTTCCCATGAAGATCGATACGAAATATGTACCCTGGTGTACGTATACCGATCCCGAGCTTGCACACGCAGGCGCTACGGAGAATGAATTACGGCAAAAAGGCATATCGTTTGAAGTATATAAATTCCCCTATACAAAGATCGACCGGGCACTCACCGACCTCGAAGCGACCGGATGGATAAAAGTGTATGCAAAGAAATGGAACGGGAGAATTCTCGGTGTCGATATACTCGGCGCTCATGCAGGCGATATGCTCGGTGAATGGGTGCTTGCGTTAAAAAATAAGATTACCCTCCGTCAAATGGCGGATACGATTCATCCTTATCCTACTTATTCCCTCGGCAATCGCCGTGCAGCCGATCAGTGGTATGTGCGTAAACAGTCGGTAAGTATGGTAAAATGGATACAGCGGATATTCGGTTACCGCGGGCCACTTCCGGATTTGAGCGATCCGGAGAGGATTGTGTGATTGGAGTACATTTTATTTTTCAAATTATCGATTCATTTTTCTGATCTTACCCATCTCATACGATAGCGTTTCTTTTAACCCTATCTCTAATGAACGCGGATTGAAATCCAATTCACGTTTTGCCTTGCTATTATCACCTAAATACGTGACGCCGGCCTGCACACGCAGAGATTCTGAAGTATACATATCCGGCAGCGGAATTATTTTCTCAATAATTGAAGTCAATACGGAAGTCATCTTTAGCATAACGGGAGGGACCGATAACGGTGCACGTATGTCGGTGATATTTTGTGCTATTGAAAAAGTTTCGGTCACCTCGTGTTTCGGGCCTGCAATTATATAAGTTTCACCTGATTTTCCTTTTTCAAGTGCGAGAATGTGTGCTTCTGCAGTGTCGTCAACATGTGCCCAGCAGAACGCCGACTTTTTGGGTATAACCGGCAGTTTCCGCTTCAGGTACATACGAAACGCTTCATCACTCATGCTGGTGCCGTCCGGGCCGTAGATCAATCCGGGCATCACGATCACCAACGGCAGTCCGTCTTCGATAAATTGCAGGGCGATATCGTGTGCTTCGGCTTTTGTGCGGTCGTATTCGCTGATATGTTTGCCGGTGAATCGGTAGTTCTCATCATACATTTTTCCCTGAGAGTCGGAATTGACTGCAAGGGTTGAGGTATACACTCCTTTCGGGACTTCGAGTTCCTTCATTAATTCTAAAACGTTGCGGGTCCCGTCAACATTAATTTTTTGTCCGGGAGTTTTATCCCGTACGCCTATTTTGTACCAGCCGGCTACGTGAAACACGCCGTCGCATCCTTCCATAGCCGGACGCATGCTTTCTTTATCGGTAACGTCGCCCTCTGTGACTGTAACTCCGATTTCCCGCAAGGATGTTGCTTTTTCAGGATTTCGCACAAGGGCGATCACTTCATGGCTGCGATCCCGCAGCATAGCGGCCAATCTGCCACCAACGAATCCCGTGGCGCCTGTTAGAAAATATTTCATTTTTTCAATTTCCCGAGGTCGTTTAAAACCATTTCCAGTTCCTCCGGCTTACCGGTTCCGATGAGCAGTCTTTTATTATCGATAAAATCAAAAGGTAATACAAGTTACTAAACCTTTCGAATAACTTCCGGTGTATTATTCTTTGGTGAATTCACCATACGTGAAACTTCATATGCATCCATTTCTTTTTCGGGATAGGATTTCAGTAAGGGTAAGACTTGCTGTTCGTCCTGCACTTCACGATCTAACCATAGATCAATGTGTTCTTTGGGGAGTATGACCGGCATTCGGTTGTGTATCTTCTCCATAAATTTATTCGGTTCGGTTGTTATGATGGTGCAGGTCGAGACTTTCTTACCTTCGGGTGAAGTCCACGTATCCCATAAACCGGCAAATACAAACGGCTTTTGATCTTTTAAGAATATATACATCGGAATTTTTTGTTTGCCTTCTTTTTTCCACTCAAAAAATCCGTCGGCTACGATCAAACACCTTTTTCGTCGCACGGGATGTTTGAAGCTCGGCTTTTCCGCAAGTGTCTCAGCCCGTGCATTGATCATCCGGTTGCCGATCCTGGGATCTTTTGCCCAGCCGGGGATCAACCCCCATTTGAGCAATCCGAGTTTCCGGGAATCGTCCTTCAGGATCACGGCGATTTCCTGTCCCGGTGCTATGTTATAGCTGGGTTCGATTGCTCCGTTCACTTCGTCGATCTCAAATTCATCGACGATCGCCTGGAGCGTTGCTTTACGTGAGAAGCGTCCGCACATGGTTGAATACCGAATTTTTGTTGTAAACTTGCCTGTCACTTCCGG
>SL_3KL_010_SEDDRAFT_10002833_pt1 | contig 15785 bp, 18 predicted proteins | sample SodLakKL_010_SED_2_FD_10381 | JGI IMG/M metagenome (IMG submission 10381) | reverse complement strand
GGCTCTGCGATTGGAGGTCGAGGGGGTCCGCCCCCATGACGGCTTGAGCATCGGATATACCGGTGATACGGGCCCCGATCTTGACCTGGGGGCGTTCTTCCGGGGAGTAGGACTCCTGGTGGCAGAGTGCGCCGTGGCAGATCCCACCGAGCTGGAGATCCACCTTTCGCCCAGGAGCGCCGCGGCCCTGGCCCAGGTAGCCGAACCCGGTCTCCTGGTGTTGACGCACCTCTATCCCGAGCTGGATCCTGACCGCCTCCCGGACCTTCTGGCTCGGGAAGGGTATACAGGTCGCGTCCTCACGGGACGGGACGGCCTCACCCTGACGGTGGGACCCGGGAGGGTCGAAGTTCCTCCCGGCGATGCGTCCACTCCGAACCAGAACTGAACAGCCGCCGGGCTTCCCGGACGGACGACGAGAGATGATGCCATGTTGGTGGTGATGAAGCAGAGCGCCTCCGAGGAAGAGATCGGGCGGGTGGTGGAGACGATCCAGGACATGGGCTACGATGCCCGACCCATGCCGGGCAAGCAGCGTACGGCGGTGGGGCTCATCGGGAATGACGGACGGGTGGATTCCGCCCGGCTGCAGGGCCTCTCCGGGGTGCTGGAGGTCATCGAGGTCTCCCAGCCCTACAAGCAGGTGTCCCGGGAATGGAGGGAGGAGGATACCCTGGTCACCCTCCCCAACGGGACCGTGATCGGGGGTTCGGACGTGGTGGTGATGGCCGGGCCCTGCGCGCCCGGGTCCTCCGGGGAATGGGCGCTACGATCCTCCGGGGAGGGGCGTTCAAGCCCCGTACCTCTCCCTACTCCTTCCAGGGACTGGGGGAGGAGGGGCTGATCCTCCTGGCCCGTGCCCGTGAGGCCACGGGGATGGCGGTGGTTACCGAGGCCGTGGACCCGGACGGGCTGGACCTGGTGGCGGAGTATGCCGACATCATCCAGATCGGCGCCCGGAACATGCAGAACTATCCCCTCCTCCGTCGCGCAGGGCAGTCGGGGAAGCCGGTCCTCCTGAAGCGGGGGATGTCCGCCACCATCAAGGAGCTTCTCCTGGCGGCGGAGTACCTCCTGGCCGAGGGGAATGGCCAGGTCATCCTGTGTGAACGCGGGGTCCGGAGCTTCGACAGCCACACCCGGAATCTTCTGGATCTCACAGCCATCCCGGTGGTGAAGGCCCTCTCCCATCTCCCCATCATCGCCGATCCCAGCCACGGCACGGGGATCCGGGCGAAGGTGACCCCCATGGCCCGGGCTGCGGTGGCGGCGGGGGCCGACGGGCTCATGATCGAGGTCCATCCTGACCCGGAGCGGGCTCTTTCCGACGGAGCCCAGTCGCTCTTCCCGGAGCAGTTCGGGGGGCTCATGGAGCAGATCCGGGTCATCGCCCAGGCCTTGGGTAGGGAGTTCGTCCCCACCCTGCCGGAGCCGGCACAGGTCCCCTGAGCTCCAGGAGGCCCATCCCACCCTCCCTGCGCCCCGGGCGGATTCCTATCCTACGGGCATGGCGCTACCACACGAGCGAGGGAGACAGGGTGAGGGGATGGCGGCCGACCACCTGGCTGCCGCAGGGTGGTCCGTCCTGGCCAGAAACTGGCGGGACGGACCCCGTGAGTTGGACCTGGTGGTCTACCGCGAGGGCGTCCTGGCCTTCGTGGAGGTGAAGACGCGCAGCGGAAACCGGTGTGGACTCCCCCTCGAGGGCATCACATGGCGGAAGCGGCGAGAGGTGGAGCGCGCTGCGGCGGCCTGGATCAGGGACCGGGGCAACGACCTGCCCTACCTGAATGCGATCCGGTTCGATGCCGTCTCGGTGCGCCTTCCCCCCCACCCCCGGGAAGGGGAGGCGGAAGTGCACCACTTGGAAGACGCCTGGTGGGGGGGAGAATGACCCCGTTTCCAACGGCGGGCCCCCGGTGTTTCCTCAACGGCCTTCGGGTCACCGGTGCCACATTCAGGTTGACGGTGAGCCCCCGGCCCGGTAGCTTCCAACTGTGCCCCAGGTGCGCAGGACAGGATCCCACGAACTCCGTCAGGACCTCGCCGGTAGCAGCGGTAAGTGTGGTGAATGTTGCTGCGGTCCACCTGGGGCGCATTTTTTTCCCCCGGCCGCGTCCCGTCCGTTCCGAAGGGGGCCTGTCCGGGTTCCGGCCGGAGCACTCGACTCCTTCCCGCCGCCGAATTGTCCCACACCGCTCTAGCCCGCAAGTACCGCCCCCGGCGGTTCTCCGAGGTGGCGACCCAGGAGCACGTCTCCGAGACGTTGCGTCGGGCCGTGTCCACCGACCGGGTGGGCCACGCCTACCTCTTCTGCGGTCCCCGCGGAGTGGGCAAGACCACGCTGGCCCGGGTCCTGGCCATGGCCCTCAACTGTCCGGACCGGCAGGACTCCGGGGAGCCCTGTGGGCAGTGTGACGACTGCACCCGGATCTGGAGTGGCACCACCTCCCTGGATGTGGTGGAGATCGACGCCGCCACCAACCGGGGAGTGGACGATGCCCGTCAGCTTCGGGAACGGGCCATGTACGCCCCCTCCGAAGAGGCCCGCTACAAGATCTACATCGTGGATGAGGCCCACATGCTCACCCGGGAGGCGTGGAACGCCCTCCTGAAGATCCTGGAAGAGCCTCCTCCCCGGGTGATCTTCATCTTCGCCACCACCGAGCCCCAGAAGATCGAGCAGACGGCCGCGCCCATCCTTTCCCGCTGCCAACGGTTCGATTTCCGGCGGGTGGGGGTGGGGGATATCGTGGAACGCCTCCGGGAGGTGCTGGGATGGGAGGACTCGGAGGCCTCCGAGGAGGCGCTCCGGATCATCGCACGAAAGGCCGACGGTGGGATGAGGGATGCCCTCTCCATCACGGACCAGGTGCTGGCTCTCTCCGACGGGCGGGTGGACGCCGAAGCGGTACGCCGGGTCCTTGGTGTGGTGGAAGAAGAGCGCTACCTGGAACTCTTCGACCTTCTGGCACGAGGGGAGCGGGCCGGGATTTTTGGCCTGGTGGAGGCACTCCTGGACCAGGGATACGACCTGGTGGAGTTCTATCATGGCCTCCTGGAGGCCCTCCGGACCCTCCTACGCCTCCGGGTGGGGGGTGAGGGGGCAGATCTCCCCGAGGAACGGCGGGCCGACTGGGCGACCCGGGCCGACCGCTTCGAGCCTGCCGACCTCATCCGCATGTTGGGCATGGCGGCGGAGCTGGAGACGTCGGGAAGCCTCCGCCGGACGAACCAGCCTCGGGTCCTCTTGGAACTCCTCCTTCTCCGCTTCTCCTATCTGGATCGGACGTTGGCCGTGGAGGAACTCCTCCATGCCCTGGGGGGAGAGGGTCCTCTCCCTGCGGAGTTGGGGAGAGGGGGAGGAGAAGGCGGGGGGACGGGGCTGTCGGCGCCGCGACCTGATCCCCAGGCCGGTCCCCACCCCGGTTTCCATCCTGAACCCCGGGTCGCACCCGAGTCCGGTTTCCGGCCCAGTCCCCAGCCCGGCCCTGGATCACCCCCGGAACCGTCCTCCTCCGGCTCGCCTCAGCCGCCTTCCTCCGGTTCTCCGTCTACTGGAGCCCCCGGACCTGCCGCACCAACGGCCGGCCCGCCTGCACCGGAGGTGCCGCCCCCGTCGTCCCGCCGGTTTGGGGATCCCCAGGTGGCCTGGCGAGCGCTCCTGAAGTCCGGAGCCGGGATTCCCCAGGGGCTATCCCCCTTTCTCATGGCGTCTGGGACGAGAGTGGAGTCCGGGACATTGGTGGTGGCGGTCCCCCCGGGCCCTGGCCTGGAGCGGCTCCAGGACCGGAGCACCGCTGCCCAGTTGGAGAAGGCCCTGGCCCGGAACCTGGAGGCGGCGGTTGACCTTCGCTTCGAGGAGGCAGAGGAGAGGAAGGAGGATCCGGAGGTTCGGATCACCACAGGGGAGGTTCAGCAGGGACGCCTCCGGGACCTCCTGGAGCAGGAACCCGGTCTCCGGGCGGCGGTAGAAGAACTCGACCTGGAAATCATGGATTGAATTCAGGAAGGCAATCGTCCCGCAAGGGACTGTCCGGTGGAGGTTCCCAGGCTCTGGAGCCCCATCCCTATGGCTCGACGACGAGGATGATGTGCAGATGAACATGCAGCAGATTCTACAGATGGGGCAGCAGATGCAGTCCCGCATGACCGAGATCCAGGAAAACCTGGACCGCCAGGAGGTCACCGCCTCCTCGGGTGGCGGGATGGTCACGGTAACGGTGGACGGCAAGGGCCAGGTGAAGCGGATCTCCATCGATCCCTCGGTGGTGGATCCCGGGGATGTGGAGATGTTGGAGGACCTGGTCATGGCCGCCGTTGGCGAGTCCCAGAAGAAGGCCCGGGAGAGTTACGAGGCGGAGATGAAGAAGGTGGCCGGAGGGCTTCCCTTTCCCATGAAGCTTCCAGGGATCTTTTGATCCACTGGGCCTCGGCGGCAGTAGCGTCACCTTCCTCGACGTTCGCGTCGCTTCCATGGGGTCAGCATGTCCGTCATCGATGAGGTGACGCGGGAACTCTCCCGTCTCCCTGGCATCGGCCCCCGGACGGCCACGCGCCTGGCTTTTCACCTCATCCGGGTGCCCCGGGAGGAGGCGTTTCGGCTGGCCGGAGCGATTCGCGCCATGGCGGAGCGGGTTCGACCCTGTGGTCGGTGCGGCAACTTCACGGAACTGGATGTGTGCGAGATCTGCGCCGATGCCTCCCGGGATCGGGGGACCCTCTGCGTGGTGGAGACTCCCTTCGAGGTCCTATCCATCGACCGAACGGGCCAATACCGGGGTCTTTTCCATGTTCTGGGGGGTCGTCTCTCGCCCCTGGATGGGGTGGGGCCGGAGGACCTGAACGTGGCGACCCTCCTCCAGCGGGTCCGGGGAGAGGGGGAGGATGGAGTCCATGAAGTGATCCTCGCCACCAACCCCTCCGTTGAGGGGGAGGCCACCGCAGTCTACCTTGAAACGGAACTCCGTCCGCTGGGGGTCCGGGTAACCCGGCTGGCTCGGGGTATTCCGGTTGGGAGCGATCTGGAATACGTGGATGGGTCCACACTGGCAGAGGCCCTGGCGGGCCGTCGGGAACGCTGAAGGAGGGAAGGGGGGCGTCATGGAATGGGAAACGAAGCGCTGGATGAAGGTCACGCTGGCCACGGCCCTGGCCGTGGCGGCGGCGAGCGCCGTCGCCACCCTCCTGGTCAAGGACCAGATTCAGCGGCAGCGAAGGAATCTCTTTCACCCGCAGGCCCTGCGCCGAGTGGCGGCGCTGGAGCATGTTTCCCGGCAGCAGGCCTCGGTGGATCACCTGAATCTGCTGCGGGACTACATCGCCTGGGAGCCCCGTAAGCTCCTGCGGAACCGGGCTCGGGCCATCCTGGAGCGGATGGAACGTGCGGTGGCAGCGGCCAATGGGGCCGGGATGGCCCTGGCCACATGACCCTTCCCTCCGGCGAAGGTGGTGACACGTGGGCCAGGGGGCAGGCCCACGCCCGGGTCCGCAACGCGGTCCGTGCCATCATGGACCGGGAGGAAAGCGGACTGGGGCTCCTCTTGGCCGGACCCGGCGTCGTGACCGCAGCAGCCGGAAGTCCCGGGATGGTGGATCCCGTAACCTTCGCCACCCTGGCCTCCGCCCATGCCCAGGCGGCCCAGGCCCTTGCCCCCCTGGCCGCGGGGGCAGAGTTTTCCCATCTCGTTCAGGAAGGCCTCCGGAGTCGGATCGTCCTGACTGCTTTGGACGGAGATCATCTCCTGGCCCTCCTGACCTCCCACGACATTGAGCGGGGCCCCCAGGCCTCCCAGCAAGGACCGGATGTGACTGAACTGGATGACGCCCTTGCCCACCTCCGCTCCCAGGGCGGGGGCACACGGGGGGAACGTGTGGGGTTGAGCTGGGCGCAAGCGGCGGAGAGCCACATCGACCGGGTCTTCCGGGAGGGGAGGTAGCGGCCATGTCCATGATCAATTACGCCTCCCGGGAGATCAACTGCAAGGTGGTCTACTACGGGCCCGGGCTGGGAGGGAAGACCTCGAATCTGGAGTATGTCTTCTCACGGATTGATCCTGATACCCGGGGCAAGATGATATCCCTGGCGACCGAGACGGATCGGACCCTATTCTTCGACTTTCTCCCGGTGGACCTGGGGAACATCCGGGGGTTCAAGACCCGGTTTCATCTCTACACCGTTCCGGGACAGGTGTACTACAACGCCTCCAGGAAGCTTATCCTGAAGGGCGTGGATGGCATCATCTTCGTCGCCGACTCCCAGGTGGACCGTGCCGAGGCCAACATCGAGGCCATGCACAACCTCTACGAGAACCTGGAATCCTACGGGTACGACCTGTCCACCGTCCCCTTTGCGATCCAGTACAACAAGCGGGACCTGGATCGGATCCTGTCCGTGGAGGAATTGCGGGCGGAGTTGAACCCCGGAGGCGTGCCGGATTTTGAGGGGGTCGCCATTGACGGGACCGGTGTCTTCGAGACCCTGAAGGCGGTGAGCAAGCTGGTGGTGAAGACGCTCGGTTGAGCGCGGAATCATGGCGCCGTCCCGGCTCAACCTCCCGAATATCATCACCCTGGCGCGCATCGCCGCGTGCCCGGTGATCCTCCTCCTGGCCCTGTCGCCGCAGCCGGGACGCCTGATGGCCGCCTTCGTCCTCTTTCTGGCGGCGGCGTTGAGCGATCTGTGGGACGGGTACCTGGCTCGAAAGCACGGGCTGATCACCGACATGGGAAAGCTCCTGGACCCCCTGGCGGACAAGCTCCTCCTGGTGGCCACTTTCATTCCCTTCTATATCGTCTCCCACCGGCCCGACCCCCTCACCGACGTGCCCTGGTGGGGAGCGCTCCCCCTCTGGGTCCTCGTGGTCGTCTTCGGTCGTGAAGTGGCGGTGACTCTCTTCCGGAGCTGGGCGGCCCGAAAGGGTTTGGTACTGGCCGCCGGCCAGTCGGGGAAGATCAAGGCGTTCGTGCAGAACATCTTCTCCGGGAGCCTTCTCCTCTGGTATGCTCTGGTCCGGATGGTGCCCCCCGAGTGGTGGGTGGACTCCCGGATCTGGCTCGGATGGGCCGTCTTTCACGGGGCGGTGGTCGCCCTATCCCTGGCATTGGCCCTCTTCCTCACCATCTACTCCATGGGCGTCTACGCCTGGCAGTACCGGAACACGGTGATGGCTTCGGACCCTCCTGGCCCATGATGTCTCCGGTGCCGATGGGTTCGCCCTCCGTGGTTCTCATCACCATCGGCGACGAGCTTCTGAGCGGGGAGCGGGTGGATACCAATGGGCCATGGATGGCGCGTTTCTTCCAGGCCCGGGGCTTCGCTGTCCGGGAGATCCTGACGGTGGGAGACAATGAAGAGGCCATAGTGGAGGCACTGGCCCGGGCACTCGTGCGGTGCCGGCTGGTGGTAACCACCGGGGGACTGGGTCCCACGTCCGACGATCGGACTCGGGAAGCGGTGTCCCGACTTCTGGTCCTACCTCTCCGTGAGGACGAGGCCGTGAGGGAAGGGCTGGAGCGCCGGTACCGGGAACGGGGTCTGCTCGCCCTCTCCCCCCGCGCCCGGCGCATGGCCCAGCTCCCTGATGGCGCGGAGGTCCTGGTGAACGGAAGAGGCGCCGCTCCCGGGCTCGCCCTCAAGGCCGGGAACGGTCGGCTCGTCCTCCTCCCTGGGGTTCCGGGAGAGATGCAGGGGCTGATGGAGTCCGAGGTGGATTCCCGACTGGACCAATGGTTTCCACAGCGTTCCAGATCGCTTCGTACCGTCCTCATCCAGACCACAGGGATCGCGGAGTCGGTCCTGGCGGAGCGCCTCGAGTTCGCCCTGGCGGAAGGGGGGGCTCCGGCGGGGGTGACCGTGGCCTACCGCCCCTCCCTCCGGGGTGTGGAGCTCCGTCTTTCCGCCGTGGGTCCCGACGCAGAGGAGACGCTGGCGCAAGCGCTTCGGGCGGTGGCCCCGGTGCTGGAGCCCCATCGATACGATGTCGTCTCCGGGGACCTGGCGGAACTGGTCCTGGATCGCCTGGCGGCCAGGCAGTGGAAGGTCGCGGTGGCGGAGAGCTGCACCGGCGGGCTCGTGGCGGGACGTCTCACGGCCGTTCCGGGAAGTTCAAGGGTCTTCCTCGGGGGAATCGTGGCATATCATGATGAGGTCAAGTCATCCCTACTTGGGGTGCCCGAGGAATGGATTCGGACCCATGGCGCCGTCTCCGACCAGGTGGTACGGGCCATGGCCCGGGGCGCCGCCGAACGATTGAGCGCCCAAGTCGCCGTGGCGGTGAGCGGCGTAGCCGGACCGGGAGGCGGAACCCCGACCAAGCCTGTGGGACTGGTATGGTTCGGGCTCCATTCCCCCGAGGGGGAGTGGAGCTGGAGCGAACGCTTTTCCGGGGGACGGGACGAGGTCCGGGAGCGATCCGCCCAGTATGCCCTCCAGCGGTTGGCCGACGCGGCGAACCCCGATCCCCGGGAAGGGTAGATCCGTACTTCCACCCGAACGATCGAACCGACAGGATGAAATGATGCGAGACCAGAAGGAGCGGGAGCAAGAGACCCAGGAGGCGGAGCCCGGTCACGGCGCTTCGTCATCCAGCGAATCCGACGGAGTGGAGGCCATGGTGGATATCGGACCGGCAGGAAGTGAAGATGAGGCTGGAGGGCTCACCGTCCTGGAGCGTGAGCTGGCCGACCTCAGCGACCGGCACCTCCGCCTGGCAGCCGAGTTCGAGAACTACCGGAAGCGAACCCGCGAGGAACTCCTCTCCTCCGGAACCCGGGCCCAGGCCTCACTGGTGGCGACCCTTCTTGACGCCCTGGATGATTTCAAGCGGATCATCGAGTTGGACGAGGCCCAGGCGTCTCTGGAATCGGTTCTGGAAGGGATCCAGCTGGTGGAGCGAAAACTGCAACGCTCCCTCTCCGAGGCGGGGGTGGAATGGGTAGAGCCCTGGGGTGAGGCCTTCGATCCCGAGCGCATGGAGGCGGTGATGCGCGTCCCAACGGAGGAGGAGGAAGAGGACGACACGGTCGACCAGGTCTTCCAGCGGGGTGTCGAGTTCAAGGGGCATCTGGTGCGCCCCGCCCGGGTAACGGTTCGGAAGTTGGACGCGTGATTCCCGGAGCAGCCACACGATGGACTTCGGCCAGGAGGCGGAGGACGGGATGACTACCGGGACCAAGGACTACTACCAGATCCTCGGGGTCTCGGAGAAGGCGGAGGCCGACGAGATCCGGAAGGCCTATCGGAAACTGGCGAAGAAGTATCACCCTGATGCCAATCAGGGAGACCCTTCCGCGGAATCTCGCTTCAAGGAAGTGGGCGAGGCCCACGCCGTCCTCTCCGATGCAGAGAAGCGAAAGCAGTACGACCAGATGCGGAAGATGGGATCGTTCGGGTTCGGCGCCGGCCGAGGTCCCCGACCGGACGCGCCTGGTCCGGGGGGCGCCGGCTTTCCGGGGGGAGAGACGTTCTCCTTTGATGACCTGGGTGGGCTGGGAGGGTTGGGGGATATCTTCTCCGGGATCTTCGACCGGGGCCGAAAGGGGGCGCGGCGAGCCGGTCCCCAACGCGGGGAGGACGTGGAGGTCTCGGCGGAGATCTCCTTCCAGACCGCTGTCCGGGGTGGAAACATCACCATCCAGGTGCCCATCACCGAGGGCTGCGCCACCTGCGGAGGTTCGGGGGCGGCGCCGGGCAGGGGACTCCGGAACTGTGGGGAATGCGGTGGCGCCGGAACGGTCTCGTTTGGTCAGGGCGGGTTCGCGGTGAAGCGCCCCTGCCCGGCGTGCATGGGAAGAGGCCGGATCCCCGAGGTTCCCTGTCCCTCCTGTGCTGGATCGGGTGAGGTCCGTCAGACCCGGAAGCTCCAGGTGTCGGTGCCGGCCGGCGTGGAGACCGGAAGCCGGATCCGACTTTCGGGGCAGGGGGAGTCCGGCTCCCAGGGTGGCCCGCCAGGCGACCTGATCCTGGTCTTCCAGGTGAAGTCCCACCGGTTCTTCCGCCGGGAGGGGCTGGACATCCACGTCACCGTACCCGTGAACCTGGCCCAGGCGACATTGGGCTCGAAGGTCAAGGTGAGAACGGTGAGCGGGAAGCACGTGGTGCTGAAGATTCCACCGGGAACCCAGAGCGGTACCCGCTTCCGCATCCGGGGGCAGGGGATGACCCGTGGGGAGCGGACAGGGAACCAGTACGTCGAGGTCCGTGTGGAGGTCCCCGAAACCCTCACCCCGGAAGGGGAGGAGGCCATGAAGTCGTTTGCAGAGAGCGCCGGCCTCCGGTACTGAGCCACGGCGTCCTCCTGGTGTGGTGCATCAGAGATTCGGCGAATGCCGGCGAATCTCTGACGCAATAGACTACCCGGCGCTTGCCATCCGAATAGCGTCGCCGATCCGCCCTCCGCCCAGCATCCGATCCCCCTGGAAGATCACGGCGGATTGGCCTGGGGTCACCGCCGGTTGGGGCTCCTGGAACCGCACCCGGAGCTGGGAGGTCTCCTTCGATGTCTCCTCCGGGGCCAGCACGCCCTCCGGAGCCAGCACGGCGGGTACCGCCGCCGCCCGATGACGGATTTGGACCTGGACCGTGGACCCCATTTCCGGCGGATCCCCGGTGAGCCAGTGGATCCCCTCCACCGTCATCTCCTCGGAGGTCAGCGCCTCCCGGGGTCCCACCACCACCTCCCGGGAATCCGGGCGGATCTCCAGGACGAAGAAGGGTTCGGGGAATCCACCCCCCAGTCCGCGCCGCTGCCCCACCGTGAAGCTGGCGTATCCCTGGTGCTCCCCCAGCACCGCTCCCTCCAGGGATACGATGGGCCCCGGCTCGAGGGCGGGGTGCCGGGGGCGGAGCCGCTGGGAAAGGAACTCCCGGTAGTCTCCCGAGGGGACGAAGCAGATCTCCTGGGACTCGGGCTTCTCCGCCGTCACGAGTCCCAGCTCCCGGGCGAGCTCCCGCACCTCCGCCTTGGTGAGGTCGCCCAGGGGGAACCGGAGGAGGGGGAGCATCTCCGGGGGAAGGCCCCAGAGGAAGTACGCCTGGTCCTTGTCCCGGTCCGCGCCCCTCAGGAGCCGGGATTCCCTGGAGGAAGGGTGTTCGATCCGGACGTAGTGTCCGGTGGCGATGGCATCGCAGCCCAAGGCCCGCCCCCGCTGAAGGAGGTCCCGGAACTTGGTGTTGGAGTTGCACCGGACGCAGGGGTTGGGGGTCCGTCCCCGGGCGTATTCCCCCACGAAGTCGTCGATGACATCCCGGGTGAACTCCTCCTCCACGTCGAAGACGTAGTGGGGGATCCCCAGGCGGTCCGCCACCTGCTTGGCGTCCAGGATTCCGTCCAGTCCACAACAGGTCCGGGAGGGGCCGGCACTCTCGTCGTAGCAGAAGGTCTTCATGGTGACCCCCACCACCTGGTGCCCGGACTGGTGGAGGAGCGCGGCCGCCACCGACGAATCCACCCCTCCCGACATGGCCACCAGGATCCTTTGCGGCGTGGCGGTGGCGGTGGCCGGAGCCGTGGACGACGAAGCCTTGGCCGGAGCCTGCCCGGCCTTTGCTCTGCTGCTCGATTGTCTCATGTTCTGCCTCCGAACTTCCTCCACGGCAATCCTTGGACTCCCCGTACGCGAGAGAGGACCTGAAGGATCCGTGCGCCCGCCGTTTCCACCTCCCCGGCGGTCGTACTCCACCCCAGGGAGATCCGCAGCGGAGCGACCTTCTGGGCCGCTTCACCGTAGAGGGCCCGAAGGACTGGACTCACGCTGGTGGCGCCGCTGCGGCAGGCCGATCCAGCGGAGACAGCCACCCCTTCCAGGTCCATCGCCCCCGGGAGGAGGTCCCGCGGGACCGCGGGGACGCCCAGATTGAGAATGTGGGGGGCCCGGGGACCCTCTCCCCCGTGCACCCGGAGGTCGGGCATCTTCTCCATGATCCGCTCCTGGAGCCCATCCCGAAGCGCCGCCAGTCGGCGGGCCTCCCCTTCCATGGACTCAAGGGCCAGCGCCAGCGCCTCGGCGGTGCCCGTGGCGGCCTCCACATCCACCGTTCCGGGGCGAACCCCGCCTTCCTGTCCGCCCCCAACCAGGAGAGGAGCGAGGGGCACGCCCGCCTCCCGGACCAGGATCCCCGCCCCTCCGGGGCCGCCCAGCTTGTGGGCGGAGAAGGAGAGGAGATGGGGTGGGGGAGCGGTTCCTCCTGCGCCCCAGGGGAAGGGCACCCGGCCCACGCCCTGGACCGCATCCACATGGACGATGACGCCCCGTTCCCGGCAGCGGCGGATCACCTCCGCGACCTCCAGGACAAGGCCCGTTTCGCCATTGACGAACTGAACCGAGACCACCGGGAGGGGTTGCTCGGGAGTCCCGTCCAGCAGGCGGTCCAGATGTGCCCCGTCCACCCGCCCCGAGGGGAGGACGGCCAGGATCTCCACCCGGGCGCCGAACCGGCGGGCGGCCGCTTCCGCCGACTCCCGGACCGCCGAGTGCTCCAGGGCCGAATGGGCCACCACAGGCGGCTTGGATGGGGGCGCATCCTCTCCCGCCCTCTCGCCCGCCCTCTCCTCCAACACCGCCAGGACCCGTCCCTGGATGGCCAGGTTGTCCGACTCGGTTCCCCCCCGGACGAAGAAGACCTCTCCCGGCGTTCGCCCCAGGAGCCTGGCCACCCGCTCCCTGGCGTCCTCCAGGAGCGTCCGGGCTTCCCGGCCCCGTCCATGGGGAGAGGCGGGGTTTCCCCGAGGGCGGGCGCGCACCTCTGCCATGGCCCTCTCCACCCGGGGGTGGAGGGGGGTGGTGGAGGCGTGGTCCAGGTAGATGAACTCCATGGCCTGGTGATTCCCAGCGCGTGAGGGTGCGGGCGGAAGAGGTGCGGAAGAGGTGCGAAAGAGGTGCGAAAGAGGTACAGGGGTCGGATGCGGGCCCGATGGGAGTGGGACTCGCGCCTTCTCCCGATGGGGTCCCCGCTTGCTCCCTCCTCTCCAACCCCTAACTTAGCGGGGAGGGTCGGACTTCTGAACCGATTCCACCTCCCTCTCCCGGTCTCCATGCCTTCCGATTCGGCCACTCCCGCCTCCTCGCCGCCCTTTCCCCCTCGAGCTCCCCGTCGCTTCCGCGCCACGGTCCACGGGACCGTCTTCGGCGAGCGGGAGTCCGCCCTGGACCGGATCCGGGAAGGAGATGTCCTCACCCTCATCCCCGATCCCCCCATGCAGGAGAGCCCCGAGGTCTGGGTCCACCTCCCCTCGGGGGAGCCGGTGGGGAGGCTTCCCTCCGAGATCGGAAGCTGGCTCGCCCCCTGGATCCTGGAGGGAGGCGCGGCCCAGGCCCGGGCCCTGCGGATCTCCGGTCCCGAAACCCCGAGCTGGCGCCGCCTCCTCCTGGAGGTGAGTTGCGGGGGTGAATTGCGGAGGTAGGTCCGGTCTTGACCGGTGGGGACGGGGCTCCTGGGGATGAGGCCCTTGGGGACGGGGGAAGGCCCTGACGGGTCAGAAGGTGGTCACGTCGCCCGCTTCCCCGAGGGAATCCAGGGGTCGGGTTTCCCTGACCCAGAACGGCTCACCGAAGGGGCGCCGGATCCGGGACCCCCAGACCGCCAGGTGGGCGCGGATCTGTTCCTCCAGGGGCCGGTCTCCCCCGGGATAGACCTCGCCGGCGCCCCGAGCTCCGCTGAACTGGGACTCGAAGCAGGCCAGCGCCGCCAGCTTCCGATCCAGGGTGTCCGTCACATCCACCACGAACGAGGGGGGAGGGGCGTCCTCGCGGAAGGCGATGGCGTGGACGAGGCGGACCGGACGGAAGGGTTCTCCTGGAGCCTCCAGGTTCCGGAGCCCGGCCAGGTAGGCCGCGGCGGTGACGAGGCGGGCGGCGGCCCTGTGGTCCGGATGTCGCCCCTCCAGCCAGTGGGTCACCACCACCCGGGGACGGAGCTCCCGAAGGGCGGCCGCCACGGCCCGCCGCGCCTCGTGGCTGTCGTCCACACGCCCATCGGGGAGTTCCACGTTTCTCCGCACGTGGACCCCCAGGACCCGGGACGCGGCTTCCGCCTCCCGGGCCCGGATCTCCGGCGACCCCTGGCTTCCCAGTTCGCCCCGGGTCAGGTCCAGGATCCCCACCCTCTCGCCCCGATCCACGCTCCGGGCCAGCGCTCCGCCGCAGAGGAGCTCGGCGTCGTCGGGGTGGGCGAAGACCGCCAGCACGTCCAGGGGGGCACCCAGGGGAGCGGGCGCCGGATCACCCGGACCGCTCAGGCTGGTCGGACTGCGCGGACTGTCCGGCCCGCCCAGGGCGGCACCCGGGTCGTCGGATGGGGAGGTCGGGGATCCGGAGCCTTCCGGGGGTGATGAGGCCATGGTGAGATGTGGGGTCGAGGTGGGTGGATTGCGCCTCCATGATATCAGAGGCCGTTGAAGAAGCAGAGGAGCCGCCGTTGGGGGCGCGGGACCCCCAGTTCGCGGCGGTGCCCCCAGATTCGTGGGAGGGTGCCCCCGGATTCGCGGCCGGTCCCCCCGGATTCGCCGGCGGTACCCCCCAAACCGCCCCTCTCGAGCGCCCGGAACCTCCGGGTTCGCGGTTGTGGGCGTCATATGCACCAAACTCTGCACTGGGGGATTGGAGCCACCATCGAATGCTCAGTTCTGGGCGTTATATGCACAAAACGCCACCCTCGGGTTGGAGTCGCCATCGAGTGCTGAGTTTTGGGCGCGATTGGCACCCGAGTCGGACTTCCGAATATGGGTGCGAAGGATCATCCATGTGGGGGGAGCCGTCCGATCGAGGGGCGGGCACCTGCCACCATCCTCGACGCAAAAATTCGGCAGAGGCGCATCCGAGGCGATCCCCGATGTTCCTCCCAATTGTTCCCCCCCAATGGCCAACGCCGAGGCCGGGCGGCGGGAGGACGGGTGGGGTCGGCCTCTGGCCGATATGGATCGCGGCCCTGGATCTTCGTTGGGCCGCTTCACCGATTCTATCGCATCGCTCTTAGCGATCCGCCTCGACCCGAGTATCCACTCGCTCTACGCATGGGCCCCGCAAGATCCCTTCCCGGCGACCCCTCCACTTCTTCAATGGCCTCCTGAGGAACGACCCGGCCGTGCCTCCTCCCCCTGACCGTGCCTCCTCCCCCCGGCCGTGCCTCCTCCCCTGGCCGTGCCTCCTCCCCTGGCCCGCCTGACGCGTGGCCTACTCGTACCGAAGAGCGTCCACCGGCTCCATTCGGGCGGCTCGGACCGCCGGGATGAGGCCGAAGAGCATCCCGGTGACCGCGGCCATGGTGAGGCCCGCCAGGGCGGCCCAGAGGGGCACCGCGGCGGGGATGGGCGTCGCTGCCGCCACCCCCCAGGACAGTCCCGCCCCCAACAGGAGTCCGGCGCCTCCTCCCAGGAGGGTGAGGAACCCCGCCTCCACCAGGAACTGCCAGAGGATTTCCCCCCCGGTGGCCCCCACCGCCTTCCGGATGCCGATCTCCCGGGTCCGTTCAGTCACGGAGATCATCATGATTCCCACCACGCCCACGCCCCCCACCAGAAGCCCCACCGACGAGAGGGCCAGCATGACGATGAAGAAGACGCCGGTGAACTGGTCGAAGAGCTCCAGGAGCTGGGTGGAGCGGAGGATGGAGAAGTCGTTGGCCACGCCCGGCGCCAGCCCCCGGAGGCTCCGCATGAGACCGGTCACCTGGTCCTCCACCACGGCCTGGGGAACATCGTCCCGGGGCACCACCGCGATCTGTCCCCACTCGCTGTCGATCTTCATCCGCCGGAGGGCGGTGGTGTAGGGGAGGATGGCGATGTGGG
>SL_3KL_010_SEDDRAFT_10002832_pt1 | contig 15790 bp, 16 predicted proteins | sample SodLakKL_010_SED_2_FD_10381 | JGI IMG/M metagenome (IMG submission 10381) | reverse complement strand
AAGATAAGTATTCCCCCAAGAGCCCTGGAAGACGACCAGGTCGATAGGCGGTCGGTGTACGCATGGTAACATGTTCAGCCAAACCGTACTAATCGCTCTTAAGGCTTTTGTACTTTGTCCTGCACAAGGCGTGGCACAGCGCCTGTGTCCGGGCCGGCCGGCCCGCATTGTTTTTTCCTGATTCTACCCCATTGTCAAATCCCCTGTTGACTTTGATGAGGTGATTATAGCCGGGAGGCCACACCCGTTCCCATCCCGAACACGGCCGTTAAGCTCCCAGGCGCCGATGGTACTGCCCAAAGCGGGAGAGTAGGTCGTCGCCTCATCATCTTTTTTTTTATCCCCCCTTCCGACGGCCCCTGGCAGACTCCGATCCGCCGGCGGGCCGTCGCTGGTTTTACCAACAGACAACGTCACGACGACAGGCATGAAATTTCTTGTTTGATTTCTTTCTCTCTTTTTGCCTGTAGATACAAGAATCCCCGAGTGAACCATAATACTGCCGGTAACTACCCAATATCCGAGTCGGAAATGTTCCCTGCCATTCTAATACCCTCGAGTATTTTTTCAAACATCTATTGTCACTTAAACTCTGAGTTGCGTGATACAGGAACGCTATGTTAATGGTGAAGATTCTATGACTTTAGAAAAAATAATATATTCTTATCTTTTATATTTATAATACCACAACGGTTATGAATAAGGCAACTTTCTAACCTGAACCTAATATTTCTGTTTTGCAATCAGATCAAAAAAAAGCATCAAGCCGGCATCAATCTTTTGATGAATTTATAGCGCATTATCGCATCGTTCTAAAACAACTGTTTCGTGAATACGATAATCATCGGAATGTGAGTCTGAGGCGAGGAATTCCGCCAATAATGATGCGCGATGTGATGCAGTGTAATCCACTGGGTGTATTCATAGAAAAACAACACGGTGGATTTGGAGGAGAAGTCGACGAATGTCTCAGCATGCTGGAAGTTTCCTCTTACGAATCATTACCGCTTTCTCTCATGATGGGAATAAACGGTGCTCTGTTTATTCAGCCTGTCACCAGATATGCAGAAAAGCATGTTACTGCTGAAATCATGGAACGATTTAACAGAGATCAGGCAATGGGGGGACTCATGATTACGGAACCTGGTTACGGGTCGGATGCCCTGCATATGCAAACCAGTTACAGGAATGAAAACAAGGGATATCACATATCAGGCATTAAACACTGGGCTGGATTGACTGGCTGGGCAGATTATTGGTTGTTAACTGCCCGAAAACGGAAAGATGACGGTGGACTCGCCCGCGATATTGATTTTTTTATTCATGATACAAGAAATGAAGGAGTAGAAGTCGAAGAATATTTTGATAACCTCGGTTTGTATATGCTGCCATATGGCCGAAACAGGATCGATGCCCATGTTCCGGAAAGCTATCGATTGCAACCGGCCTCCACGGGCATCAAGATGATGCTGGATATGTTGCATCGAAGTCGCCTTCAATTTCCAGGTATGGCCATGGGTTTTTTGCGACGTATTATGGATGATTCTCTTAGACACGTAAAAACTCGTAATGTCGGTGGAAAAAGCCTGTTTCAGTATGACCAGGTCAAAGAGCGAATAGTCAGAATTCAATCCTGGTTTACCTCCTGTTCAGCAATGTGCCGATATACAAGTGAACACGCGGCAATAACCAGGGATCTTTCGCTGGAAGATGTTTCAGCCAATTCCATTAAATCTGTTGTTACTGATATGATGCAGGATGCCGCACAGTCATTCCTTCAACTGGTAGGTGCCAACGGTTACCGTCTGGATCATATGGCCGGAAAAGGAGTGATTGACAGCCGGCCTTTTCAGATCTTCGAGGGATCAAATGACATATTGTATCAGCAGATCACTGAATCCGTTCAGAAAAAGATGCGAAAGTCTGGCCTCACCAATCTGTATGATTACCTGAGTTCCAGTGAACTAACCAGCCAGGCATCGGAGTACATCAAAAAATATACGAACTTTTCTATGGACCAGAATCTGAGCCAAAGAAAACAGGTCATCCTTGGGAAGATGTTAGGGTACACAGTTTCCATGAATATGGTTATACAGCTGGGAGAGCGTGGATTTCACAGTCAATTGATTCACAATACCCTGGAGGTGCTAACCAGCGACATACGAAATCTCATGGAAAAGGTCCATCATACCAAAGATATTCCCCCCACTGAATCTGTTGATCAGGATGGTAACTGGTTTGGATTTGTCAATGCATGATTCAGCTGTGGCTGTTAATACACTTTGTGCCGAGATTCCTGCATGGCATCAGCAGATTCCTTGGTGCTGTCAGACAAGCTCGTATACTTCCTCGGATTCAGCCAACAATGNTTCGTGAGTAATCCATGCTCCATGCTTTAGCATCTTGTGAACCGGGCACTTTCCGGCAATGACATCCAGCTTTTTGACATTTTCAATGTTCAGTTTTCCGGTGACTTCAACTTCCACATGGATGAAGCGCACCATTCCTTTGTCCACCATATCGGGATATTCAAGAAATCGCTCATCATTTTTCTCAACGGGTTTCTTTTCTGCGTTGACCGTGACACGAACCTGCTCCAGTGGTATTCCTTTATTGTCGGCGTACATTCTCAATGTCATACAGATGCAGCCGGCTAATGCTGCGTATACGCTCTGTACGGGCGTCGGTCCCTGGTTGTTACCGCCCAGTGATACGGGTTCATCAAGAATCTGAATGTGGTCGTCAATTTCAGCAGATGTCAAAAATTTCGGATTCAATTTTAGGGTTGCTTTAATCATTTTTTGGAAGGTTTGTAATAATTTTATTTTTTATGAAAAGATAATTGAAATGTATCTTATAATGATATCTAAATTATAATATATGTATTTTTATGGATAAAGAAAAGCTTGTTGTATTAACAGGTGCGGGAATGAGTGCTGAAAGCGGGATCAATACGTTTCGGGATTCTGGTGGATTATGGGAGGGACACGATGTTATGGAGGTAGCTTCTGTAGAAGGCTGGCATCGAGATCCTGAAAAAGTGCTCGAATTTTATAATTCACGACGCAGGCAATTGAAAGATGCGAAGCCAAATGCAGGTCACGAAGCACTGGTTGAGCTTGAAAAGCAATACAACGTTGTTATTATTACACAGAATGTTGATGACCTCCACGAGCGAGCCGGATCTGGCAGAGTCATTCATTTGCATGGTGAATTGACCAAAGCAAGGCCGGTGGATTCTGAAGAGCCTATCTGGGACATTGGATTCAAGGATATAAGATTGGGGGATATGGATGAAAAAGGACGTCAATTACGGCCACATATTGTTTGGTTTGGAGAAATGGTGCCCATGATGGAATTGGCCGCCCTGGAAGTGGCTACATGCAGCAAGTTGTTGATTATTGGCACATCACTTGTGGTTTATCCGGCTGCCGGGTTGGTTGATCTGGTACCCGAGCATGCGCCCATATATGTGATAGATCCTGCAGAACCAGAGTATCGATTTCAATCTAATGTGCGATTCATTCATGCAAGCGCTTCTGTGGGTACACCAAAGCTGGTAAAAGAGTTGCTCGTTGCCACATCTTGAGCTATATTTTTATGTCACTGCTTGTTTCAGTATATGCCGATTGATGAATGCCGGGAATTGCAGTTTTACAGACAATAACAGGGTGATGGTTCTCTGCCAATTTCACTTTTCAAATGGACGCTTTAACAAGGGGGAGAATGAAACAGGAAGAAAAAGAAGCACTGCTTGAGTACTTGGTGCAGTTCTCTAATATCGAAAAACGATTTCCACTCTTTCAGGGAGTTCAGGACCCGGAAGCTGTAGCTGATTTTATCGGTATTGATGTCGAAAATTTTAAAAAAATCAGGGATAGTTTTGACGGTCAGGTCCGTCAGGCAGCCGAGGAGATTTTGAAGGATGCTGCCATGCTGGATAAAGTCGGAAACTTGCCTTTCAAACCCGATGATACCATAGCGGTAATCGGTGACAGCCTAACCGATGATCGTCAAAGCTGGTTTCATATTTTCAGCAGAGTTCTGAATATGGTAATACCCAAAGCCAAGTTTCAGTTTATCGATGCCAGTATCAGTGATTCGCTATCCGCGGACGCATTGCGAAGACTGGAACGAGATGTCATGGCCAAGGATCCCGATTGGGTTTTTATTGCACTGGGAAGCCAGGATGCTATGAGGTTGCATCTTACCACTGGACGCACGCTGGTCTCGCTTGCCGAATTTTGGGAAAATATCAATGCTATTGAGTCTGCCATACTGCAAAACTGTAAAAATCCACCTGTCTGGATAACACCACCGCCTGTAATTCCCGAACTCATGCAGCAAATGCCGCTGCATGACGGTATCGTTGATGAACAGGATCTTAGAGATTTCAGGGAGGTGATAGCCGGGAAAACAGGATACATAGTTGATCCCTCCGGAACTCGTATGGGAAATCCACCCAAAGAGTGGAACTACTTGAACGACGGCTTTCGTCCTTCTCTTGCCGGAAACATGGAAACCGTCAGGAGTATCCTGCTCACTATGGGGAAAAAAATGGATGATGTGCAATAAACGGGAAGTCCTTTTTGCACATCAGGCTGATTCATACAGGACATTCCATCGCATCGGTTTACCCGGCAACGAGAACAGTTAGAATGAGATATTGAACCTTGTAAACTCAAGTCCGAAATGGGTCTTTGCTGCCAGATTTTCTTGCCCGACTGCATGAACAGACTGAAAAAATACAGGGTTTAAAAAACCTATGGTGTATTTATCATCAGTGGAGCGAATTTCCACCAGTCCTGACGGTGAACTGTTTTGGTGAGTATAATTATCATAAAAAGCATCATAATTGCCGGAGGTGCTAAGTGCAAATGCATCAATAAGTCCAAAAACAAAACCAGCCCATGCACCGGCACCACTTCCATACTGCAACCCTTTGATGATATCTGAATCTTTATTCATCAAACTTACGGCAATACCAACAATTGCGCCTGTTGCTGCGCCATAAAAAGTATCGAGGAGTATTATGGTTCCGGTGGTATTGGCTGAGCTTATGAAACCACTTACATAGTAGCCATGCCCACCGGTTGTTCGTGAAAGGTCATAGAACCCGGTCCCCAGTCCCAGAATAGTGCCCAGTCCCAGACCAAACCGGAGGGGGTATTCATCGTATACGTTCTGGAGTGCAATGGTTGCTCCACCGAGTGCTGCCCCTGTCACTGCTCCATTAAATGTGTTAATTGTGACGATTCGCAGCGCCTGAGCATGTGAGTGCTGAATACTGGAGAGACTGGTAACTGCAAGAAGGATTACGGCTGCCGAATACATTTTGTGTCTGCACATGATAATGATATAATTGTTCCGAAAGATGATGGTAATGCAATGGACATCGGAAAATAACGTATTCCATCAATAAACTGCAATCAGGGATCACCCAAGGCTACCGGAAGCACTTTGCCATTCATATATTTGTGAGCTTTCAAAGCAAAATCACCAATGAATTCAGCTATTTCAGCTGACTTGAGTGGGGCTTTAACTCCGGGAAAAGCCATCTGAAACATCTCAGTTTGTACAGCGCCCAGACAGAGACAGTTTACAGAAATACCCATATCTTTCAGTTCAGCTGCCATGCATTCACTCCAGACACTTAGTGCACCTTTACTGGTGCTGTATGCTGAAAGGCCGGGAAACTTGGAGCTGCCCTGAAATCCCCCCATGCTTCCGATGGTCACGATGTGCGCCTGTTTTGCAAAGAAGGGAAGCAAGGCACGCAAAAGCCTTACAGCTGAAAGCACATTCATTTCCCACATCGTATTCCAGTCCTGATCGGTCAACTCGCGGAATGGCTTGTTGATAAGTCCACCGGCATTGTGTATCAGTGCCTGTATTTCCATATTGTGATCCCGCACATAATCGATAATTTTCTGGAGTGATCCGGCATCAAGGAGATCACAGGCCACACAGTCAATGCGTTTGGAATATGATTTCAGGGAGTCAAGCAGTTCCCCGGATCTGGCCGTTGCCAGCACCTGGTGTTTTTCCCCGGCGAGATACCTGGAAGTTGCAAATCCAATTCCGCGGCTTGCACCAGTGATAAGAATAATTTTTTTTGACATATCGCTACATGTTTATGCTTTCAGTAATATATCGTTTACATCTCTCCGGTGCCGGAACTATCATAGGAGCGATGGTTCGAAAGGACACCGTCATATCCAATCCTGATAGCGAAAAAAGAAGGACGATCAAGCACAGTGTCCGGGTCAACTTCGAGTTTGGTCATCAGCGCTGATTTCCGGGTTGAAAACGATGCCCTGTGTGCATCCTGAATGGGATCTGCAGGAGGCAGATCGATATTGCGGGGATCTACCGGACGGCCATGTTGCCAGAACCGGAAACAGAGATGTGGGCCGGTAGCGAGTCCTGTCTGACCCACATAGCCGATAATCTGTCCCTGTTCCACTTGGGCACCGGGCTGCATGCCTGATGCAAAACGTGACATATGGAGATATCCGGTTTCATATACGCTGTTGTGCCGGATTCTGATGTAATTTCCATTGTTCCGGTCGTATCTTGCCGCGGTGATGGTGCCGTCTCCCACGGCACGTACCGGAGTTCCCATCGGCGCTGCGTAGTCGGTCCCATGATGAGGCATGTTCCTTTTGAGTACAGGATGGTATCTTCGATTTGTGAACCGTGAGCTGATGCGTGAGTAATCCAGCGGCGCCGCCATAAACTGGCGTCTCAGAGAATTACCGTGCTCATCAAAATATTCATTCCTGCCATTTTGCATGTAATGAAAAGCGTAGTATTCCTGGTTGCGATGAGTGAATACAGCTGCCTTGATCCGGCCTATTTCAACTATATTCCCATCAATTAGACGTTCCTCAAAATACACCTTGAAATGATCACCGGGCTGTATGCGATAAAAATCAACCTGCCAGGCAAAAACGTCAGCGAGGCGATTTGTCAGTTGCGGATCGACATTCATATCGCGCAGGGCTTGATAGAGTGAGCTGTTAATGATGCCGCCGGCCAGGCGGGTTAGAATTTCAACAGGTTTGCTGTCTCGCTCAACGGATATGGAATCAAGAAGATTGAAACGGATAAAATCAGATGCGTTTTCCTCATAAACCACATAGGCGATGCTTTCGCTTTGCATGCTGTCCGGTGAAAAATAAATATGAAGAGGCTGCCCTGCGCGCACTCTTCTCACATCAAATACACCGTAGGAAGCCCTGCTTAGTTCGTGTATGTCATGTGGAGACAGACCGTGCTTTCGAAGTATGGTTGAGAGGGATTCATTACGCCGTACGGTGTGGGTTGTTACTTCAAGACGCTCATCAATACCAAATATATTCAGTGTGGGTTCTATGGCCGGGAGTTGTAAGGAATCAGTTTCAGATACGGCCATAGCAGAATCCGGATTTTGGCCTGAATGTGAATTTCCGGACCATGCATCACATGATGCAAGTGTTGTCATGGCAAGCAGAGTCAACAGAAGAATCGTTCGGTACATGATGAGTTTCATTTATAGAATACGTGTATCAGTAGTTAGTGATTATTTTACCCTTTTTCAAAAAAGATTAATTGGATCTCAGCTGCTCCTTTGCAGCCTCTGCCGCAGTTGGGCAATCCACGGCTTCAGACCCGGGAAGTCGGGTTGCATCTGCTCGAGTCTTCTGGCTGTTTGATACGCAGTCTCCAGATCACCACTTAGCGCCTGCGCACCCGACAGATTGAACATGGCCTGCACATCATTGGAGTTGAATTCGAGTGCTTTCTCCAGAAGTACTATTCCACGCTCGTAGTTTCCGTCGTTTACCTCAATGGAGCCAAGCATTCTTGCAGCGTAATTAGAGGGATTAATACGCCAAGCGTTCTCAAAATGCGGCCTGGCACGCTCAAAGTCAATAAGATATTGGAGCAAAACCCTGCCGGCATATACGTAAGGTGAATGGTTGTAGGGTTGATCCCTGATCAGGCTTTTGTACTCGGCAAGGGCCAGTTCCGGGTATCCGAGTTCAAGGAAATGGTCTGCGATGTCAAGTTTGCCCTGATCCCAGCGCTTGTCGGTGTGCACGATTTCAAAAGCCACACGGTCAATTTTATCTTCCGGCTGATATCCGGATGGATAGCCATCAGGTGTTGGTTCGGTTGTAAACGGCCATCCGGCAGTGAGCAGCCGGACCCTGTGCCAGGCAATGCGATCATCCAGCTCCGTCATCATCATGTTATCATAATACGTTTCCCAGGAATTAAGCATAGAGTAATCCGCACTATCATCCAGAATACCACTGGAAACAACGGAATCATAAAATGTTTTGCCAATGAGATAGTAGCCGGTTTTGTTGGGATGAAGGTGCTCCAGCATCAGGTCGAGCCCGGTGATCCGGTTCTCACTGTGCTCTCTGATGGTTTCATATACCGGAACGTAGAAGGCACCGTGTTTTTCCGCTTTCTGGCGGATGATATCGTTGAAAATCGCGGGTGCACGAAATTTCAATCCGTCCAGATCCTTGGCATAAACGAACCGCTCATAGGCACGCTCGTAATTACCCTGCCGGTAATAACGTCCGGCTTCTTGATAAACCTGGTTTGCCGGAGGAAGTTCCGGGGTTTCAATTGAGACAAAGGGTTCTTGTTCCTTGATATTACTGGTAATGCTTGATATAAAAACAGGTAAACCCTCTTTCCGGAGCCTGGCCAGAATGGCATCCAGGTTGCTTTCAAACTGATTTATTCCGTACTCGAATGTCCGGCTGTCCAAAGTTATCGTTTGATCCCCTACCATGCGTTGCATCAAAGTACCGTCACTGGCGGGATGCGGTTCACCCAAAATACCCGAGGCGATCCAGCGGGAGAAAGACGCAATACCATCACGCAGAAGCATGAACGTTTTGAGGCGTTGAAGCTTCAGGTAGGTACGTACAAATCCCGGGAAAGCTCCGAATTGTTCACTGGATCCGGCGCCAAGGGCTCCATAGAACTCATTATGACCAGTATAGATAAAAATGGCATCGGGTTTCTGTTCCAGAATCTCTGGTATTTGATCATACAGTGTGTACGTGTTTACTGCGGATGCTCCAAGATTCACTGACTCCACAAGACGACCGGGCAGGATATCCTGAAGCGCGTCGGCGGTCACACGCGAGAATGTTCCATTGAAACCGTATGGATAACCTGCTGTGGAAGAGCCACCCATGACAAAGATGCGGAAGGAAGTGTCGGGCTTTTGGGTCAGAAAGGCATCGTTGGAGTATCCGGGCAGATTCGTGACGTTAAAAAAATAGCGGGCATTGAAGTTTCTGTTGGCGAAACCGTATTCACCTTCAAAATATTCTTCGGGAAACAGAAAAAGGCGGGTGTCTCCACGGTAGTTGGATAACCGAAGTGAGCTTTCCAGAAACAGAAAAAAGAGAACGGGTATTAGCATGGCCAGAAGGAAGAAAAATACCTTTTTCCCACTGTGAGCCTCAGGTTCAATGGTTTCAACATAAGCCGCTATAGTATCCCGATCCGCTTTCAGTTCCCGTGATAGCTGGGCCGTGCTTTTTTTCCGGTAATGGTCCCGGATAAATTTTTTTTGTTTGTTGGTGAGACTCATAATGACCGTAACGAGATGTAACTTGCAAACCAGGAAAACGGCTATCGCGCTTTCCAGATGACATCACTTATATTTTTGGATTGATTTTGATGCCTTGCCATCACAAATAAAAGGTCGGACAACCTGTTGAGAAAGATAAGAGCTTCATCGGAAATAATTTCAGATTGACGGCAAGAGAAACAAATGCGTTCGGCCCTTCTGCAGACAGTCCGCGCCTGATGCAGTTGAGCGGCACCGGATGATCCGCCCGGCAGTATGAATGACTTCAGCGCAGGAAGATCCTGCTCCAGGAGATCGATGTCTTTCTCTAGTCTGGATACATAATTTTGGTTGATGCGATCGATGTGAGTATTCTTCTCAGGCGGGGTGGCAAGGTCGGCTCCAAGCACAAACAGTTCGTTTTGAATGCGATCAAGCATATCTTCAATCACCGGATTGGGCTCGGATGAACGCACTATACCGATGATTGCGTTGAGCTCATCGACAGTACCATAGGCGTCAATTCGGGAATGGTTTTTTGATACACGTTGCCCCCCAAAGAGTGATGTTTCGCCGCTGTCACCGGTCTTTGTATATATTTTCATCTTTTTTTCCATGTGGATTTCGGGTATAGGCAGGTTATTCGGGAAAATCGACCGGTCGGAAACATTCGGGGAGTTGACGGAATGAAATGCCAAGATGGGACAGGTGCTCCAGAATGCCATACATACTGGAAGCAAGATCAGCTTTGCAGAAGAGGGTCATGGTGACAAATTCAAGGTATTGTTCATCATCTGTTTCCAACCGGTACCTGTTGATCAATTCGCAAATCCGGTTTTCCTGCTCGTAAGGATATGTTATTCGAAAAGGTATGAAACGGTCAATGGCCGTTTTTCTTGCAGCAGCTACGGAAAGAGTGGCCGCTTCTCTGTACGCTTGAACAAGTCCGGGTTTGCCAAGTTTCGTTCCGCCAAAGTATCTCACTACAATAATCAGTACATTTACAAGTTCTTCGGATTTGATGACACCAAGAATTGGAAGTCCGGCTGTGCCGGCTGGTTCGCCATCATCCTGTGCATATTCCTGCAGATTAAACGGATTGAATCTCCATGCATAACAGTGATGCGTGGCATCCGGATACGTAACCGCAAGTTCTGAGCGCCGGTGCTCAATGGTTTTCTGATCCATTACCGGATATGCGTGGGCGTAGAAGCGTGAGCCTTTGTCGGTATAGCGGGCATAAGCCGTTTTGGCCAGGGTTTTATGAATGGCTTCCGGCATTATTCTGTTTTTTGTGCTGTTGATTGGTTACAATGATGCATCAAGTATATGATATCATATTGAAAAAACCGGATAATATTGTTAAAAAAAATGATGGCAGCCAGGTATCAGATACGAAAAATAACAGTTAAATCGGAAATTAATGAGCTTCAGGTAATGTGGGCAGACGGACACCACAGCCGATATCCACTGGAAGGCCTCAGACGTGCCTGTCCCTGTGTTTTTTGTCAGGGAGGCCATGACAATATGGGTTCGCCTGTAAACCCCGAAATCTTCCTTGAAGTATCAGATCGCAGCCTGTCGATAACTCGCATCCAACAGGTCGGTAATTACGCTATTCAGCTTTTCTGGAACGATGGACATAATACCGGGATATATCGTTTTGAAAGATTGCGGGACATGTGTCCTGTTGAAAACGGAATTATTTAATGGAATGTTAGCTAATGTCAGAAAAAAAATTTGCCATACTGGATGCTGCTGAAGAACTGATCGCCGTAAATGGCTATCGCAGTACAACAACTCGAATGATAGCCGAGGAGGCAGGAGTAAATGTTGCCATGCTGTCTTATTACTTCGGTTCAAAGGAACAGCTTCTCAAAGAACTTATCGATCGTCATTCGGCGAACGTGAAGCAGTTGCTTGAGCAGATAACCGGCCAGCAGGATCACGCCGTCACTACATTTCGGAAATTCCTTTTTGCGTTTGTCGACTATTCATTTGAAAATCCGAAACCGGTTATAATTGCAATCAGAGAGATCGGTTTGCTGAATCAGCGGCCGGACATCCTGAAAGATTTACAAAAGACCATGCTGGAGGTCCACGGCATGTTTATGGGTGTTTTGGTTGAAGCAAAAAAAAGTGGACATTTGCGAAACATTGATATCGAATTAAGCGTATTAACATTCAGCTCAACGGTCGAGAGTTATTTGGTGAACTTGTTCATGTTTGAGGATGGTTTTCCATTCCTTGGCATTGAAAAGGCATCTAAAGAGGCAATGAAAAAAAGACTCAAGAATCATCTGTCCAGCCTCTTTGACCAAATGACAAAAGATTTGAATGGGTGAAACGTTATTTGAAACGAACCTGTTAATCAATTGTTTAACCCGGCTGTGGAATGTGCTCGAAACCTGCTTCGGCATTTGCGATGAACGAGACGTAATGCAAATCTGAAAAATTTGACGAAACAGACAAAAAAATAGACTCAGAACATTATTAAATTGATACTCAAGACATATTAATGTCCATGTTACACACTTTTCAGCTTCACGGATTTCAAACCGGTTACCCGTTTGTCGAGAGCAAGTTCGCCCGGTGTAAGCCCACATCGTGGTTTTTATATCTTTTAAAAAGTTTCTGCCTGATACTCATCCTGTTCTCAACCATGATTTTGGGCCAGGCAGAAACAGTTGAAGGGCAATCGCGATTCGCTCCGGAACGTGATACCCTTACCCTTACACTCGATGAAGCTGTACACATCGCACTGGAAAACAATTTTGGCTTGCGCGAAGCACAGCTTGACAGGGAAACGGCCCGCCGGCAGGTCCTGGAAGCGTGGGGCAGTGTCTATCCACACGTTAATGCAATGGGAAATTATACCAGAAACCTGGTTACTGCCAATCCATTTGCAGGAAGCGGGGCGGAAGAACTTTTTGCCGATTTTGGAGCTATAGGCTGGCTCAGATATAACGAGGAAGCACGACTGGAAGGCAGAGAAGAGTTAACTTTCGATGAGTATCTGGAACGGCAGATGCAAGGGTATGAAGATGCCGGCATAACTCCACCGTTTCTGGATGATGATCCATTCAGCGTGGACAACCAGTTTGTACTATCACTTAACATCACCCAAACCCTCTTTAACGGCGCGGCATTTGCTGCCATTCAGGGCGCAGAGCAGTTCAAGCAACTGAGTGAGGATGCGATTCACCGGGAGCGTCAGGTGGTCATCGACGAAGTACGCCGGGCCTATTTTTCGGCATTGCTTGCCTTGCAACAGGTGGAGGTGCTTCGCAGCAGTGTGAACCGTCTCAGGAGAACGGTGGATGATGTTTCGCAGACCGTGGAACAGGGTCTTGCTTCGCGTTACGAGAAGTTGAGTGCCGAAGTGGAACTGGTCAATCTTGAAACACAACTCATCGAGGCTGAAAATCAGGCGGAGCTCGCAAAAAAAAGCATCAGCCTGGTTTTGAACATTGATCCGTCCCGGCCCGTTTCTCTGGACGGCGATTTGACGATGGCGGCCATGCAGCCGGTTGCTGAGATGACGCTGGATGAGGCCGTCTCTATTGCCAGGGAGTTTCGGCCGGACCTCAAACAGGCCGAGGGTTTTATTGAAATAAATCGTATTAATGAACGAATCAACAGGTCTTCATATCGGCCTGTTGTAAGTGCATTTGCCAATCTGGATTATATTGGAAGGGTTCCGGATAACAGAACAGTCATTGGGCCGGACCCCGCCGATCCGGACAATCCGTTTCGGTTCAGCAGTACTAGCCGGGGTTTTTTCCATGACACCTACTGGAATCCGAATATATCTGTGGGTATTAATGTAAGCTGGAGCATATTCAATGGTTTTCAAACCAGGGCCCGTGTGGAACAGAGCCGGATTGAAACAAGGAGAAGCGAACTTCGCTATGATTATCTCTCCAATGCCATCAGGGTTGAGGTGGATCAGGCGATGCGCAATCTGCGCACGGCTGAACGCCGGATCGAGAGCCAGAGGCGAAATATTGAACAGGCACAGGTCAATTACGAATTTGCCCGAACCCGACTTGTCGAAGGGGTCGGAAATAATCTGGAAGAGCGCCAGGCTTCCATGTTGCTAGACCAAAGCAGACTCTCTTTTCTGGCCGCTGTGCACGATTATCTCCTGGCCGTAAGCAAATTCGAGCTGGTGCTGGGTGCCTCCATTGACCGTCTGTAACAACGAATACTTTTTACGAAAGAATACAAATTGATAAAAAATAAATCCATGAATGTTAGGAAAGCGATCGTGCTGAATATCATAGCGGCTGTCTTGTTCACAGCGTGCGGTCAGAATGAGAACGATGGAAATAATGGTGCTCAGGTTCGTGAGGTGGTGGTGGAAGTCCTGGGGACGGAGTATCAATCCTTTGCCGAGGTTGTGCGGGTCACCGGATCGGTTGAAGCAATGGAAGATGCCATCATATCAGCCGAGGTTGCAGGTCGTGTGCAATCAGTTGCCGACCGCGGAACACATGTCCGGAGCGGACAGGAACTGGTCAGTCTCGACGATCGCATTGTACGATCTTCTCTTGAAATGGCCCGCGCCAATTACGAGCTTGCCGAAGACGCACTTCAGCGACAGGAGCCATTACTAAGAGATTCGATCATTAGTGCGCTGCAATACAACCAGGTGCGCACACAGCGTGATCAGGCTCGGTCCCAGCTCGATCAGGCTGAAAAACAGCTAAGCGACTCAAGGATATCAGCGCCGTTCCGCGGCAGGATTGAAGATCGGATGGTTACCGCCGGCGAACTGGTAAACCCCGGGATGCCCGTGCTCAGGCTGGTCAATCTCGATCGGGTTCGCATCAACGCCGGAGTACCGGAAAGGTACATCAATGACATTCGTGAGGGAACCGCGGTTGCGATTAGGCTGGCTTCCTATAGCGGAGAGGAGTTGCAAGGGGAGGTTCGATATGCCGGCAGCCTGATTGTTCCGGAAACCCGCACTTTTCCTATCGAAATAGTGATGGATAATTCAGACAGACTGTTTAAGCCCGAAATGGTGGTCAATTTACAAATTACCAGGAGAGTTCTTGATGATGTGTTGATCGTTCCGCGAACTGCGCTGGTACGAGATGAAGATGGACTGCGGCTTTTCGTGGTCGTTCAGGATGGTGATCACACCGTGGCAGAGGCGCGAAGGGTAGTCACAGGTGCAGCATCCGGAGCAATGATCGTGATTGAAGAAGGACTGAATCCCGGTGAAAACGTGATTGTCACCGGCCAGACCAATGTGAGTGATGGCGATTTGGTGCGGATTCAAAACCGCCGAAGTTTCGAACAGTACCAATAACCCCGGATTTTGTCCAGCCTTTGGTTGACAGGCCAAAATTAAAATCGACAATGTAAGAGCATATAATTGCCTGCAGCTCCATGAAAATAATTGATCAAGCCATAAAGAACAGAACCCTGATCCTTGTTGTGACAGGGATTCTCATCGTCTCCGGACTCTATTCCTACATAACGATACCCAAGGAATCGGCACCGTCCATCGACATTCCTTTATTTATTATCAGCACCATTTATCCCGGGATCGGTCCGGCCGACATGGAGTCACTGGTCACCCAGCCACTTGAGCGTGAACTTCAAGGTATCGAAGGGGTAAGCCAGATTTCATCAACTACGTTTGAGGGATTCAGCAGTATCATTGTTGAATTTGATTTGGCTGTGGAAAATATTGTGGCCAGCCAGCGGGTAAGAGAACAGGTTGATCTGGCCCGGTCTGAAATTCCATCCGATGCAGAAGATCCGATTATCACCGAATTCAGCATTGATGATTTCCCAATAATGACAGTCAATCTGGCTGCCGACTACTCCATTGCTCAACTGACCCAGATTGCTGAGCGGCTGGAGGATGAGCTCGAGGCCATTCCCGGAGTCCGTGAAGTGGACATCATTGGCGGATTGGAACGGGAGGTACAGGTCAATGTCGATCTCAGTGCTCTGAAGGGATACAACATCTCATTCCAACAGATTATCGGCGCTATTCAGGGGCAGAATCTTACGATACCCGGGGGTAATGTGGATGTTGACCGGTTGTCATATTTGTTGCGCATCACCGGGGAGTTTCAACACCCGGATGAGATCAGTGACCTTGTCGTTTTTGCACCGGCTGGGGGTGGTGGTAATGGAGGGCCAAAACCACTTGGAATGGTGTATATGCGTGATCTGGCC
>SL_3KL_010_SEDDRAFT_10002831_pt1 | contig 15791 bp, 17 predicted proteins | sample SodLakKL_010_SED_2_FD_10381 | JGI IMG/M metagenome (IMG submission 10381) | reverse complement strand
CGTAGTGGAGCGGCATTTCCCAGCCCGCGAAGTCGACCAGGCGCGCGCCCGCGGCGCGGTGGTGTGCATGCAGTGGCGTACGATTCGCCATCGGGTCTCCCTGTCAGGTCAGGTTGCGGCACCGCGAGTGGGGGCCACTATTGTTGCGTGTTCAGTCTGCATCCCCCGCAGACACCTGTCCACGTCCAACAGGAAGGGGGAGCACCTCTGGACGAAAGCCTAGAGCGCAAGGTGGCGACCGATCGCGTCGCTACCTTCGAGTTCGCTCGCAGAGCCCGAGGCGACGACTTCTCCGTTGGCCAGTATGATACATTGATGCGCCAGCGCAAAGACCATGGGCACATTCTGTTCCACGATGACAATGGACGTCGACTTGTTGCGATTGATCTCGCCCAGCCTCTCGGCAATCTCTTCAACCAGCTTCGGCATGACGCCGTCGGACGGTTCATCGAGCAGGATCAGTGACGGATCGGTCATCAAGCCCGTGCCGATGGCGAGCATCTGCTGCTCGCCGCCACTCAGCGTTCCGGCCAGCTGATCGCGACGTTCACCAAGAATCGGAAAGTACTCGATGACCTCGTCGGTACGATCAGGCTTGTTGCCGCCGCCCGCCACACGCCCCATGGTCAGGTGCTCGCGCACGGAAAGGCGCGGGAAGATGCCACGCCCCTGGATCACGGTCGTCATGCCCCGGCGTGCACGACTATGGGAAGGGAGGCGACTGACATCCTCTCCATTGAACTCGATACGGCCCGAAACCGGGAGTATCTCGCCCGACAATGCTCGAATCAGCGTTGTCTTGCCCATGCCATTGCGACCGAGTACACCGAGCACCTCCCCCTTGTCAATGGCAGCATGGACATTGCGCAACACTACAATGTCTCCGTAACCCGCCGTCAAGTCTTCAGCCTTCAGTGCAACGGAGTCGTTCATAGCTGATTACCCAGGTATACATCCCTGACGCGCTCATCGTTCGCGACGTCGTCGAACACCCCTTCCGTAAGCACCGACCCCATATGCAGCACTGTCACCCGGGTGTCGAGCAGGCGGACAAAATCCATGTCATGTTCAATGACGATGGTTGCGAGTCCGAGATCCCCTACCAGCTCATGAACAAGCGTTGCGGTCGCGGCTTTTTCCTCTTTGGTCATGCCGGCAGCCGGTTCATCAAGCAACAAAAGCTGCGCGTTCATTGCGACGAGCATTCCGACCTCCAGCCATTGCCGCTGACCATGCGAAAGGTGATCCGCGGCGACCTGCCGATGCTCCCAGAGTCGCACTCGCTCGAGTACACGCTGTACACGCTCATGGACTGCCTTTCTCCTGCGCTCCACGCGCATCGCTGGCAGTTCCATGTTTTGCCAGACAGTCAGCTCCGGAAACACCGACGGTGTCTGAAACTTGCGGGCGATTCCGTGGCGCGCCCGATAGACTACCGAGCGACGAGTCACATCCATGTCACGGTACCGGATCTCTCCTTCTGTCGGCGAAAGGTGCCCGGAAATCATGCTCAGGAACGTGGTCTTTCCCGCGCCATTGGGTCCAATGATGCAGTGTGATGACGCGGGATGGAGTCTGAAGTCAATACCGCTGTTCGCAACAAGCCCTCGAAAGCGCTTGCCGAGATTCCGAGTCTCCAGCAATGGTGCCGTCATGCCGCTTTTCTCCTCTGCAACCAGCGACCCACTGACTCCACCAGTCCGGCGAGGCCCTTCTTGAAGTAGATAATGACCAGGATGAACAACACGCCCACAATGAGCTGCCAGTAGTCGGGAATGATTGCGCTGACATAACTCGAGAGTGACGCCACCAGCATCGCACCGGCGAACGCACCAAGCAGTGAATGACGACCGCCAATGGCCACCCATACCAGAACCTGGGTAGAGAAGAGGACGCCCGCCAGCGAAGGGGTGACAAACCCTGATGTAGTGGCATAGAGAGATCCCGCCAATCCAGCGATCACGCCAGAAAGGGCGAACGCGGCCGACTTGTACACATCGATGCGATATCCGAACGCCGTCAACCGATCTTCATTCTCGCGGATCCCTGCCAGGATCTTGCCAAACCGACCACATAGAATATGGCGTACAACGAAGTAACAGCCCGCCGAGAACACGAGTATGAACATATAGAAGACAGTATCTCCGGGGATACTGCCCTGCGCACCCGGTGACACCGACATCCGCGCAACGAACATGCCGTTCCAGCCGCCTGTCAGCCACGACTGCGAAACCGCGATCTGTTGCGTGATGATTGCAAGCGCCAACGTAATCAACACGAAGTGCGTCGAACGCACGCCGGCGCTGAACAGGAAATAGCCGATGATCCCGGCCAGTGCCCCGCTGAAGGCCGCTCCGGCCACGATACCCACATACCCGGGATTGATGGGCAGAGTGAGACCCATGCACAGGCCCATCACATAACCACCAATGGCAAACAGTGCAGCCTGGCCGAAGCTTACAATGCCGGTAAACCCCCACAGCAAGGCCAATGACATGGCCAGGACACCGTAGAGCATGTACTGGGGCAGGATGTAGATCATGTAGTCGTCAGCAAACAGCGGGACGACCGCCAGTAACGCAAAGAAGAGGGCAGCGACTCCGGTCTCGGTCACGGTGTCGATACCGAATCGCCGCCGGGAGCGGGCACGTGTAGATTCGACTGTACTGTTCATTTCGGCCTCATGATTCCCGAAGGGCGGAAACGAAGAATCAGGATCGCAATCACGAACACAACGGTCTGCGCTACGGCCTGGCTGGAGAACAGAGCAAACAGCGTCTCCGCGCCGCCCGTGATGAAAGCGCCGACCAGCGTCCCACTCAAGAGCTGGCCCATTCCACCTACGAGGACCACAAAGAATGACCGCACCAGGAACGTATTCCCCATGTAGGGATCAATGCTTAGCAGCGGACTGATCAGCGCACCTGCGAGCCCCGCCATGAACGACCCCGCAAAGAAAACGATCTTGTACGTCAGCGCGATATTCAGCCCGAGAAGGGCGGCTACATTTCGGTCCTGAATCAAGGCCCGCACACGAATTCCCACATTGGTGCGGTAAAACACGAACGCAGTGGAACCGATCACGACCAGAGAAAGCCCCGCGACGATGGATCGATACGCCGGAATCCTGTAATCGCCAATCACGAATGCCTGCGGAACCGGATTCGTGACGCTCTTGAAATCGGTACCGTAGAGAATCTTGATCAACTCCGTGACAATCAGGAAGAATGCCCAGGTCAGCAACAACGTCTCGAACGGGCGATCGTAGAACCTGCGAATTACCAGATGTTCAAAGACGAGGCCTGCCAAGCCGACGCCGGTCGCCGCGATCAGAACTGCCGGGACGAATGGCACACCCCACGCAGTGCAATACCAGGTGAAGTAAGCGCCAAGCGTCAGCATGGCGCCGTGCCCCAGGTTGATCACTCCAATCAATCCATAGATGATGGCGAGACCAAAGGCTACCAGCGCCAGGATCAGCGTGATCAAGGTGGCATCGATCGCAACCTGTATAGCCAAGTCCATCATTCTTCCTCGATTCGACGCGTTGCGTTTATCATGCGGCGGCACATCCCTGTGCCGAATCAATGCTCAAGGGCTGGCTTACTGGTTACCGGCCCTTTGCCCCGCTTGAACAGCCAGCCTCCTGGCGCCATCCATTGCCCATCAAATCAGAGCGGCAGCGAGCTGCACTCCGCCGTGGATGGCACGACATCCTGGAATGACTGAATCACCGTGAACATTTCCTCCGGTGTATCCCATGACTCGTTCACCTGCACCAGATACGACGGCAGGATCAACTGGTTGTCTTCCTCGCGCATTGTGACGCTGCCCTGCGGCGCTCCATCGAAAGTGAGTCCCTTGAGACCCTCGCGCAGCGCCTCCGTACTGACCTCGCCCGACCTCTCGAGCGCCTTCGCGGCCATGTGGCCGGCGTTGTACATGGCGACGCCTACCGTGTTCATCAGGGCGTCTTCACCATGCTCGGCCCTGAAACGCCTCAGGAAGGACTGGTTGTTGGGCTGGTCAATGGCCATGAAGTAGTCGAAGCTGACAAAGTCACCAGCCGACGATTCCGGCCCCAGGGATGACGTGACCACTTCCTCATCGTCGACGGTCCAGAGGATGAAGTCATCCATCATGCCCGCCTGGGCAAGTTGATTCCGGAAGTTGACGGTGTCACTACCAGTCAGCGTGTGGAATATGATGTCCGCGCCAGAACGACGAATGTCTCGAAGTACGGACTCGTATTGTGGAGTATCGAACGGGATATAAACCTCGTCGAGAACTTCGCCACCGCGCGACTCGAGCATCGGTCTGGTCACTTCGTTGGTGACCCGTGGCCAGGCATAATCGTTGCCGATCATGAAGAACTTCTTGCCGTAGTTCTCCGTCATGTAATCCATGTGCGGCTCGACCTGCTGGGACGGAATCGGCCCGAACGCGAAGATGTTCGGGTTGCAGACGCCAGGATGGTACTCCTGCTTCTGGCCCTCATAGAACGTGGGGTAAAGGAGTACCGTATCGGTAGCTGCAACTACCGGGCCGGCTGCATTGCGCTCCGCGCTCGAGAACGTACCGGCGAGAAAGTCGACACGTTCCCGGCGAATCAGCCGATTGGCCTCCTCGGCCACCACACTTGGCTCGGTTCGGGAGTCCGCTACCACCAGCTCCAGCGGCCGGCCAAGGACCCCGCCGTTTGCATTCACTTCCTTCACCGCCATTTCCAGACCCGCGATGTGAGCCCGGCCGTATACGGTCCACGCTCCACTCAATGGCGATATGACTCCAATGCGAATGGGATCGGAGGCAAAGCTCTTGCGAATGATGCCGGGAAATCCACCGGCTGCGGTCAGCGCTGCGGCGGCCCCAAGGCCGCCAATACCCTTCAGGGCATTGCGCCGTGACCGGGAAAAGCGATGATCCTTCTTGTCGTTTGTACCCATGACTGTGTCCTCCACCCTCTGCTGAGGTGCCCTGCTGGCGTTATGACGAGTGGCTGCCGGCAGAGGCTGTGTAGCACTCCGGCCTGCGGTCACCCAATGGATCCCGGTTGTACTCGTTCCAGTCGGCGGAACGACCCGGGCTGCGCAGATCGAGATCTGCGTAGATGATTTCCTCCTGGTCGGTACTCGCGGGTCCGGCGACGGGCCAGCCGGAGTATGCGACGATCTGGCTCTGCCCGATGAACGGCTGCTTGCGCTCTATGCCGATGCGGCTCGCGCAGGCGATCGGCAGACGGTTTGAGTGAGCCGCACTCATCGTCAGAATCGTGGCCATGGCTTCACGATCCTCCTTCTGCCCGGGGATCGGCACCCAGTTGGTCGGAACGCAGATGATGTCCGCGCCGTTGAGCGCGCACTCGCGTGCACTTTCCGGGAACCAGCCGTCGTAGCAGATCAAGATGCCGATGCGCCCCAGGGTTGTCTCGAACACGGGAAAGCCGAGATCGCCGGGCTGGAAGAACCGGTTCTCCTGATTCCACAGGTGNACCTTGCGATAGGTACCNAGATAGCCGTCGGGTCCGGCGAGGATCGCGGAATTGAACAGGCAGTCCTCGGTACGCTCGTTGATGCCGGCGACGATGTGAACCTGGTGGCGCTTCGCTGCTTCGATCCAGGCCTGACACGTCACCCCGGAAGGTATCGGCTCAGCGAGAGCCCAGGCTTCTTCCATTGATTCAAATACATAGCCGGAGTTCGCGAGTTCTGGCAGCACGACCAGACCTGCCCCTTCGGCGACTGCCTGGTCGACAAGACCAAGGCTGTGGTTTCGATTGCCGTCAGGATCATCGACCCTGGGCTCGAACTGGATACAGGCTATTCTGGTTTTCATGGCTCTCCTGACTCTTTCGGCATCAAGCCGATCGCGTTTCGAGGTGGCTGCCCGGGATGCGTGCATTCATGCCGCTGACAACTCCCGCAAGGCTCGGCACATGACGCGGGTCCCGGCGACGAGGTCATCCAGTTCCGCGGTCTCGGCCTCGTTATGACTGATGCCACCACCGCACGGCACGAACAGCATGCCCGTCGGTGCAACCGTGCTGAGCCACTTGGCGTCGTGAGTGGCCCCGGACATCAGATGTACAGGCTGAATGCACTCAGCCCGTGCGGCGTTATCGAGCAATCCGACCATGGATTCGGCAAAACGGATCGAAGGCGAAGCCGGGGGCGCCTCGACCGACACCGCACATGGCTCGGCGAAGCGTTCACATGTATCCAGGATGATGGCACCCAGTTCGTCGAGTCGGTCGACATCTGGATGCCGCAGATCAATCGTGAAGCGGACACGACCGGGGATGGTATTCGGCGCTCCGGGAAACACTTCGAATCGGCCGACGGTGAAGCGCACGTCCTGATGGTCCGTGCCCCCGAGCATGTGCTCCCGCAGTACGTCGAGAATGCGCAACGCCGTCACAAGTGCATCTCGGCGATGGCGCTCCGGAGTGGTGCCGGCGTGTCCTGACTGTCCACACACGTCAATGCTGAACCACCGTAATCCCTGCACACCGGTAACAACACCGACCGGACAGCCGTGCGCCTCGAGCACTGGACCCTGTTCGATATGGATTTCAAGGAAGGAATGAACGGGGAATCCCAATGAACGAGAAGGCATCGGACCGAGTATCTCGGCCACGATATCGAGCGCCTCTGCGACACTGACCCCCGTTTCGTCTCTGATGGCCAGAACCTCGTCCACCGACAGGGCTCCCGCGAATGCGCTCGATCCCATCGTTGTTGGCGCGAATCGGCATCCCTCCTCGTTCGTCCACACCACCAAGTCCATGGGCCGCTCAGGTTCCCAGCCCGCGCCCCGCAGCGCAGTCATCGCCTCAAGCACCGCGAGCACCCCGTAGACACCATCGAATCGCCCACCGCAGGGCTGTGTATCGAGGTGCGACCCCGCCAGGACCGGCCTGGCGTTCGGCCGCCGGCCCTCGTAACGGAGAAAGAGATTGCCCACGGGATCGATTGCGGGAGCGAGGTCGATTACCTGGGCCCAGGCAATCACCATTTTTCGGGCATGCGCTTCTTCGGGAGTCAGAGCCTGGCGATCAACGCCGCCGTTGGCGAGTCCGCCTACAGTGGCGAGTTCCATATGGCGGGCCCAGAGACGATCCGGGTCCACGTTCCCTTCGGCGCTCACCGCCCGCTGCTTCATGACACTCCCAGCCCGCGGCGCGATGCCGCAAGACGTTCGTGACCTGGATAAGGACACTAGGAGGGAATCAGCCGCTTGTCAAGTCCAAGAACTTTGTTCAAGCACTTGAACACTTTGTAATCAATCACCTGAGAATCTTCTTCAACAATGGATGCTGAACCTGCTAGGATTCAGCACCACTACTTGAAGCACACGACGATGCCTGAAGCCACTGCTCCATCCCCCGAACCTTACGAGGCCGCGAAGATCGGCTATCGGCTGCGCCACGCTCGCCGCAAGCAGGGCCTGCTGATGAAGGAAGTGGCAGAGCGAGTCGGCTGCTCGGACAGCCTGATCTCGAAGATCGAGCGTGGGCATGCCACGCCGTCACTGCGCGTACTGCATACGATTGCCGCGGTCCTGAACATCAACATCGCGTCGCTGTTTGACACCAGTACCGATGAACAAGTGGTTCGACGCAACGGTGAGCGTCCCCTGATTCACCTGGAGAGCCGTACCGGCGGTGGCAGCATCGACCTTGAGCATCTTGCCCCCCACCACGAGCAGTCGCAGCTGGAAGCACACATCCATATCGTCCAGCCGGGTGCGGAGAGCGATGGCGAAATCACCCACGCGGGTGAGGAAATAGGCTATGTACTCGAGGGAACGATCGAACTCATGGTGGACGAGAAACCGTATATCCTGAACCCCGGCGATTCATTCTATTTTCGCTCTGAACTCGCGCACCGCTATCGCAACCCCAGCGACACCGTCGCCAAGCTGCTGTGGGTCAACACACCACCTTCATTCTGAAATGCTCCACGCACCCCGGCCGTGCGATACAAGCAGGGCGGGCGTTGATCGGCCCCATCCGCTCGACCGAAACTCCCGGGCATGTGACGTGGCAGACGCGCGCCTTGGTGCGCGCCAAATTCACGGCCGCAGGTGCGGCCGGGCGAGAGGTGGCAGATCACCCGCGATACCGGCGCCGCGCCGGATGAATGCCTGCTTGAACGGACCCGCGCGATCGGCCAGGTGCATGCCGAGGCCGCGCAGGTGGATCCGCGGTGCGCCCCCGAACGCAAAGCCGAAGTGGAAGCCGTCCATCGCCGTCATGACCGCCAGATTGTGGCTGCGCCGGCTGCGCGCATAGCGGCGCAGGCGTGGCCAGGCGCCGGCATCGCCCTGCCCGCCCACGGCCGCCGCGAGTGCGGCAGCATCGAGCAGGCCGAGGTTCAGCCCCTGGCCGGCCAGGGGGTGGATGGTGTGCGCCGCATCGCCGACCAGGGCCACACGCTCGGCCACGTAGGCATGGGCATGCTGGCGAACGATCGCAGGCGCGAAGCGCGGCGTTGCCGCGATCACGCGCCCGAGCACATGATCGGTGGCCACGCTCAGACGTGCGCAGAACGTTTCGTCATCGAGTGCGAGCAGCTCGTCGGCTTCCTCGCCCGGACGAAACCAGGCCAGTGCACAGCGCCCGTCCGCCAACGGCAGCAGCGCCACCGGCCCGCCGGGCAGGAAACGCTGGCGAGCGATCGCGCCGTGGGGGCGTTCGGTCGCGAAGTTGCACACGAGCGCGCGCTGGCCGTATTCGCGGCGAGCAACATCGACACCGGCGAGTTCGCGCACGCGCGAGTGACCGCCATCCGCCCCGACGATCAGCCTGGCGGCAAGTGCGGTTCCACCTTCCAGAGCGACGGTGACGCCGTCGTGATCGGGCTCGAGACTCTCGAGCCGGGCGTCCCAGTGCACCTCGATGCGCGGCTCGGCGGTGAGCGCATCGTGGAGCCGAGCTTCGAGCAGGGCATTCTCGACAAAGTGGCCGAGCAGTGGCTCGCCAACCTCGGCGGCATCGAAGCGTGTGTGGCCGCTGCCACTACCATCCCAGAGTTCCATGGCGATGTAGGGACTGACCCGCTGGCGGGCGATCTCCGGCCACACGTCCAGGCGCTCGAGAATGGCGCTGCCGGCCAGGTTGACGGACACCACGAAACGGGCGTACTCGGCCCCCGGTGCCGGCGTCGGCCCCGGTCGCGCATCCACCACCGCAACGCGCCGACCCGCGCGGGCCAGCGCCAGGGCCGCGGTCGCGCCGACGGCGCCGGCGCCGACCACCACGACATCGGCCTGCCCGACCGGGCTCACCGCCACGTCTCCGGGCGCCAGGTGCCAATGCGCGGCAGGCCACTGGCCAGTCCCATGGTCTGGGCGGCGAGCAGCCCTCGCGCCGCCGGACAGGCATCGATGCCAAGCAAGGCGCCCGCCCGCGGTGCGGCCAGCAGACGCGGGCCATGTCCGAAACCGCGCGCCAGCAGGTCGGTGAAATCGCGTGTAAGCCAGCGATCCAGCCGGCGGTCGCGCTCCCAACCGGCAAGCACCGCGCCGGCACCCGGGTCCGGCGCTGCCAGCAGGTGTTCCGCCAGCGTGCAGGCGTCGCGCAGGGCGAGATTGAACCCCTGAGCCGCAACCGGGTGCAGCGTGCGGGCGGCGTTGCCGATGACCACGCCACGCCCGGCGCGCAGGCGCTCGGCCTCGACACGGCGCAGGGGATAGCGCTCGGGATCGCTCTCGACGCGCACCGGACGCAGGTCACTACCGAGGCGGGCATTGACGCGTTCACCGAGATCTGCGCGCGCCAGCGCGGCGAGCGTGTCCGCCTGCTGGGTGGACGTGGCCCAGACCAGGGTCGCGTGCGCACCGGCACGCGGTAACACTGCCAGCGTGCCGTCAGCCGTGAAACGCTCATGCGCAACCGATGAGGGCATGCGCGTGGCCAGATCCATGACCAGGGCGACCTGATCGTAATCGTGCACCCGCAGCGCGATGCCCAGGGCCTGGCGCAGCGGCGAATCCGTCCCCTCGGCGGCAACCGCGAGGGCAGCCGTCAAGCTCCGATCGCCGTCCGCCCCTGCTCCCCCGCCCGGGCGCAGATCGACGCGGACATGATCAACCTCGTCCGCCGCGCCGTACACCGTTGCCGGAGCCATCCAGTCGACACCGGGCGCATCACGCGCACTCTCGGCAAGCCGGCGCGCAAGCGCGCCATAGGTGACGACTCGCCCCAGCGCCACCACGCCCTCTTCGCCGGCATCGATGCGCGTGCGCCCCGGCCAGCCCTGCTGCGAGACCTCGACGCGGGAGACCGGCACCGCATTCGCGGCCAGCGACTCCCACACGCCGAGTGCGTCGAGCAGGCGCACCGAGCCGGCGGCCAGGACGATGGCGCGAGTACCCGTCGGCGGCAGCCCCTCGCGGGCCTCGATGACGGCGATCCGACGGCGGCCATCGGCCAGCGCCAGCGCCAGCGCGCTGCCGACCGGGCCGCCACCGGCAATGATGAGATCGTAGTCGGCCATGACTCCCCATGGATGCTCTGCACCAGGGCCGTCCGGGCCCTGTGCCGCCCCGGCTCAGGACAACACGCGGCCCACGGGCCGCCCGGTCTGCCCGCGCGCGGTTGCCGGTCCGGCAGCAGGCGCCTCAGCCGCGCATGAAGGCCTCAATATCATCCGGAGTGCGCGGCAGGCCGGACGTCAGGTTGTCGTGACCGTCGCGGGTCACACAGAGATTGTCCTCGATGCGCACGCCGATGTCGTGAAACGCGGGCGGAACATCTTCGGCCGCGGGAATGTACAGCCCGGGCTCGATGGTCAGGCACATGCCGGGTTCCAGCTCGCGCCAGTGTTCATCGACCCGATAGTCGCCAACGTCATGCACATCCACGCCCAGCCAGTGCCCGGTGCGATGCATGAAGAAGCGGCGATAGCTGCCGTCCTCGATGCGCGCGTCGACTTCGCCACTGAGCAGACCAAAGTCGATGAGGCCGCGCGTGAGGATCTCGACCACGGCCGTGTGCGGATCGTTCCAGTGATACCCGGGACCGACGCGCTCGATCGCGGCGGCCTGGGCCGTCAGCACCAGTTCATAGACGTCGCGCTGGGCTGCGCTGAAACGTCCGTTGACGGGGAAGGTATGGGTGATGTCGGCCGCGTATCCGTCGAGTTCGGCGCCGGCGTCGATCAGCACCAGGCTGCCGTCGGCCATTTCATCGGTGTTGTCGGTGTAGTGCAGGATGCAGCCGTTCGCACCGCTGCCGACGATGAGACCGTAGGCGGGTTCGGCGCCGTTGCGCCGGAACTCGTGCCAGAACTCGGCCTCGAGTTCGTACTCGCGCATCCCCGGGCGACAGACGCGCATCGCGCGCTCGTGTGCGGCCACCGAAATGCGCGCCGCACGGCGCATGGTGCGCACCTCATCGCGACTCTTGAACAGGCGCATGTCGTGGAGGAAGTGATCGAGCGCAATGAACTCGTGGGGCGCATGGCCGCCACTGCGGACTCGATCACGGACCTGGTTGACCCACTCCATCATCCGGCGGTCGAAATCCGCGTACCGGCCCATCGTGTAATAGACGCGCTCGCGCCCCTCGATCAGGCCGGGCAGGATTTCGTCAATGTCGCCGATCGGGAAGGCATCGTCGGCACCATAGGTCTCGACGGCGCCGTCGACGCCACTGCGCCGCCCGTTCCAGGTCTCGCGCTCGGGATCACGCTCGCGACAGAACAGGACGTATTCCCCGTGCTCGCGCCCCGGCGCGAGCACGGCGACCGCTTCGGGTTCCGGATAGCCCGTGAGATAGAGCAGATCCGAGTCCTGCCGGTAGGGGTAGCAGACATCGCGGTTGCGCACGGCTTCCGGCGCCGCCGGCAGGATGGCGATGGCATCGTCGCCCATCATGCGCATCAGGGCACGACGACGACGGGCATGTTCCTGGTGATCCATGACGTGACACCCAAGCCGCGGAAGCTGCGGCTGCGCTCGTTCAGCGTTGCGCGCTGCCCTGTGAGGTCCAGCTCTTGATGAGCCGCCCGTTGACCTCGAGCTGCTCACTGCGGAACAGGCCGAGGCGTCCGGCCCATGGCACAAGCCGATCGAAGAAAGTGCGCCCGGCCTCGCTCGCCAGGACATGCTCGCGATCCCGGCGGAACGCTTCGGCGTCGAAGCGGCCCGCGCCGGCTTCGAGCGCCAGGAACCAGCGATACAGGCTGTTGTGGCGGATCTGGTCACACAGAGCGCGATCACTGCTCACCGAGTACAGCGCCATCAGCAGGCTGGCCTTCAGCAGTTGGCCAAGATCCGCGCCCGCGTGCCCGCCGGTACCGGCGGGTGGCTCGAGATCCTGCAGGATCTCGTCGGCGATCTCGCGAAACGAATGCAGCGGGTGATCGGCATCGATCCCGGCATCGTCGCTCGCCGATGTCGAAGCGGCCGCGGGCCGAGCCTCGGGCGCCGGGGCATCATGTGCCGAGCCGGGCCGAGGCGCATGGGCCGAGCGCACGGGCGGGCGTGGCATCGGTCCCGGTTGCGCATGTGGATCGGGTGCCACATCCGCCTCCGCCAGCAGATCATCGATGTCCACGTTCATTTCCCCGGCGATCTCGCGAATGCGCGCGAGACGCGCCGCATCATCGGGAGCATCATGGTCGAAACGCTGGGGGTCGAACCCCTGGAGCACCAGGCGCGTCTCCACGGTCAGGGCCACCACGGAGTTGCCACCGGAGCGTACCTCCTTGATACGATCAATGATCCTGCGGATCGTGCCTGGCATCGCTGGTCCCTTTCACTTGCGTCTGGGTTGCGTCCGGGTCGAGCCGCGAACGCACGAATCGCGCGCGGCGAGACGGTCGCCACCTGCGACTGCATTGCGCGGCGATCATAACGGAAATTTTCGCCACCGGCAGCCGTCCCGGCCAGCCCCCGGCCTCACTGCGTCTCTACTGGGTACCGGACACCGAAGTGCGTTGCCGGTCAGGCGCCGTGGTGCGCAAAGTGAGCGTACCAATTCGCAGGTACTCGACAAGCTCCGCGTAGGCGCCCTCGCCATCGTCGTCGGCCTCCCCCGAGGCCAGCTCGGCGCGCCCGATCTCGGCCACGTCGGCGAGAAATTCGGCCGCCTCACCATCGACCCCGGACAGCTCGACCCCGCCGGCGCCCAGACCATAGACGAAACCGCCACACCAGTCCGCGAGCGCCTCGGTGCGCTCATCCAGCGGTACATCATCCGGGGGCAGCAGGAGCCCGAACTGGAAGCCCGCATCCTCGAGCTGGCCCAGTGTCTCGCGGAACAGCGCATCCAGCGGCGGGGGCGGCGGCTGATCCGGGTCACGCCCCAGGGCGTCGCGCAGCCAGGCAGTCGCCGGTTCCACGGCGGGCGCGCACAGCAGACCGCAAAGCATGCCGTGGCATTCCGCAGCGCCGGCAGGCGCATCGAGTTCCACCAACCGCGTGTCGACTTCGTCCCAATCCGGCAACTCACTCATGCCCGCAGACTCCTGGCCCGCGCCGGCACGTGCACGCAGGCGTGGCCGGCAAAACGCCTATTGTAACAGCCGGTACCCGGGCTCCGGAGGCCCCGCGCCGCGCCGGGTCTCGCCATTGACCACCGTGGGGGTGGACCCTACTATGCAGTTGATGGCTGATGACGTTGCACGCAATGCCGAAGCCCGGCTGGANGCGCTGACCCGCCAGGTCGACGAGCTCGTCGGACTGGTGGAGCGGCTGCGAACCGAGAACGAATCGCTGCGCAACCAGCAGGCGAATCTCTCGGGCGAACGGGCTCGCCTGATCGAGAAGAACGAGCAGGCGCGGGCGCGCGTCGAGGCAATGATTTCGCGACTGAAGGCGATGGAGAATTCCTGATGTCGACGCAACCGGTCACGGTCCGCATCCTGGAGCGCGAATACCAGGTTGCCTGCCGCGAGGACGAGCGCGATGAACTGCTCGCCGCGGCGGACTACGTCGACCAGCGGATGAAGGAGGTGCGCACGCGTGGTAACGTGATCGGTACTGATCGCGTCGCCGTGATGGCAGCACTCAACATCGCCCATGATCTGCTCGCCCTGCGCGAGCAGGAACGCTCCATGTCCCGGGTCCACGAGGGCCTCGGCGAACTCCAGGAGCGGGTTTCAGCAACGCTGTCCGAGGATGCCTGAGGGCGCCCGCGGGCTGGCGTAACAGGTTACAGGGCACGTTCTGCGTTGTTCGACAGTTCACCGGGTATATACCCTTGAACCTAAATGACGCCCAGGGGATCTGTTTGGCAGGAGCTGTTGAGCATGTCCGTTCCGACGGAAAGCCTGATGCTCCTTCAACCCTCCCCACTTGAACCGCTGGTTCAAGGTTGATGGTGAACACCGGCATACGCGGTTCGTGCCCTCTTGAACATGGCTCCTGTGGAGCCCGAATCGGTAGCGACAGTGAGGTCTGCCATGCACCAGGAAATCGAAGAGCAGCGCCAGCTTCTGCGCGATTACGTCATCAAGCAGCGTGATGCGCTGAGCCGCGAGCAATTGCGCGCCGCCTCGCGGGACATGTGCCTGCTGCTGGAGTCCACACCCGAATACCATCACTCACTGCACATCGCCGCATATTGGCCGGTGAAGGGTGAGATGGATGTCATGCCCGTGATCGAGCAGTCGCTGCGCTACAACAAGCACGTATACCTGCCCGTGATCGGCGATGACCGCACGCTGTGGTTTGCGCCCTACAGCAAGGACATGCCGACGAAGAAGAACCGCTACGGCATCCCGGAGCCGCAGGTGGCCGCCGATGAACTCGTGTCACCGCGCGACCTCGATCTGGTGATCGTGCCGCTGACGGTGTTCGATTCCTTCGGCCATCGACTCGGCATGGGCGGCGGCTACTACGACCGCACGTTCGCCTTCCTCAACGATGAACCGGAACTGGTCGCGCCCTGCCTCATCGGCGCCGCACACGAGTTCCAGCACACCAGCGAACTGCCCACGCACCCCTGGGACGTGCCGCTGCGGCTGACGGTCACCGAGCAGCAGGTCTGGCGGCCAGTCGCCGCCCGCGCCGAAAGCGCCTGAGGCCGTCGAGATCGTGGCTTTCTGGCTGTTCAAGTCGGAGCCGGATGTGTTCGGCATCGACGACCTCGCCGCGCAACCCGACCAGACCGATCACTGGGACGGCGTACGCAACTACCAGGCACGCAACTTCATGCGTGACGGCATGAGCGTCGGCGATCAGGGATTCTTCTACCATTCGAACACGAAGGAACCGGGCATCGTCGGCGTGATCGAGATCGTGCGCTCCGCCTACCCGGACCACACCGCCTTCGACCCCGAGGACCCACACTTCGACCCGAAGAGCGACCCGGACAATCCGCGCTGGTACATGGTCGACGTGCGCTTCGTGCGCAAGCTCGACCGCACCATCACCCTGTCGGAGCTCAAGGAGCGATCCGAGCTTGCGGGCTTTCCGCTTGTGCGCAAGGGCAACCGACTCTCCGTCATGCCGGTGGAGCCGGAGCACTGGCACTTCATTCTCTCGCTGGAGTAGCGGCGTTCGGGCGCGCATTCAGGGCCCGATGCCATGGGGAAAGTCCCCCTCGCGCCTGGGCTCGTGGAGTGGCGCTCCCGTTGACGGCTTGCGTGCCGTCACCTGGGCACGGGGATGGGGAAAGAAGTCTCCATGAGGCGTGAGATCGATATCCGCCGTCGAGGGCATGCGCACCGAACCCGGCTTGAGCCAGCGCGGTGACCGCGTCGCCCGTACGTCACCGGTTTCCGGCTTGCGCGTAACCCCACCGGCACTCCAGTGCGGAAACACCGCATCGGCCGCGTGGG
>SL_3KL_010_SEDDRAFT_10002830_pt1 | contig 15797 bp, 18 predicted proteins | sample SodLakKL_010_SED_2_FD_10381 | JGI IMG/M metagenome (IMG submission 10381) | reverse complement strand
AAGGAGCTGGAGGAGATCGTGTCGGCCATGGCCGATGAGGCTAAAAAGGCGGGGGTACAAGTGGTAGCCGGCGACACCAAGGTGGTGAACAAAGGACAATGCGACAAGGTGTTCATCAACACCTCCGGTATCGGAATCGTTGAAGAGAAGCATGAACACATCAGCAGTGGAAGCAAGCTGGAAGCAGGAGACAAGGTGATCATCAGCGGATCGATCGCACGGCATGGCATGGCCATTATGGCGGTGAGAAATTTTGGTACCTTTAAGACCGACATACAGTCAGACTGTGCCTGCCTGAACCACCTGGTCCAAGAGGTGCTTTCTTCAGGGGCCCGGGTAAAGTTTATGCGTGATGCCACCAGGGGCGGACTGGCAACGGTAATATGTGAGATAACCCAGCATACCGGCCTGGGTGCTGAAATACGGGAAGAGGCGGTGCCCATCGACGAAAACGTACGTGGCATGTGCGAGCTGCTTGGATTTGACCCTTTCTATGTCGCCAACGAAGGCACTGTTGTGATGGTGGCGCATCCCGATGATGCGGATGCCATTGTTGCTGCCATGAAAAAGAACCATCTTGGCAAAGGGGCTGCGGTTGTGGGTGAGCTGGTGGCAGACCATCCGGGGAAAGCCATACTGCAAACGGCCATTGGGGGGAACAGGATCATGGACATGCTTGCCGGGGAGCAATTGCCGAGAATCTGTTAATGGTAAACATTTGGTGCAATGCACGAACTGTCAATCGTGGTAAATATTCTTGATGTCGTGGAAGAAAACGCAGCCAGGCACAATGCCACCGTTGTGCATGAGATCGAGATGGAGGTGGGGGAGCTTTCTGGGGTTGAATTTGACGCCCTTTCCTTTGCCATGGAGCACGCGCCCAAAAGCGAAATGCTTAAAGATGTAACCTTTACCATTCGCAGGATTCAGCCCGTTGCCCGGTGCAATGAATGCGATCACCCATTTGCAACGAATGAATATTCGACCGCCTGTCCACATTGCGGCTCTTTCAAAACAGAGATCATCAGGGGCAATGAGCTAAGGATAAAGTCTTTCAATATGGATTAAGACAATTACATAATTATTCATCAAGTAAAAAACAATACAATCATGTGTAATACTTGCGGCTGCGACCAGCCAGACAATAAAACGAAATATACCATACCCGGACATGATCATGAACATGGACAAGGAGAAGGGCAAGCCCGCGATCCTCAGCAGGCTGGTGGTCGTGCCCATGCCCACACCCATCATCACGAACAAGACCATTCCCATTCAAAGGTTGTGCAGCTTGAACAGGATGTGCTTGCAAAAAATAATCTGAAAGCTGAAAGGAACCGTGGATATTTTGATGCAAAGAATATACTGGCGATCAATATGGTAAGCTCACCCGGCTCAGGCAAAACCACCCTGCTGGAAAAGATTATCACCGACCTTAAACCAGAGATGTCATTTTTTGTGATCGAAGGAGACCAGCAATCCCTTAATGATGCCAGGCGTATTGATGCCACCGGTACACCGGTTTTGCAAATAAACACGGGGAGCGGTTGTCACCTTGATGCTGAAATGGTCGACAAGGCCGTTAAACAACTCCGGGTGGCTGACGGCGCAGTGCTTGTCATCGAGAATGTCGGAAACCTGGTATGCCCCGCCATGTTTGACCTGGGTGAAGCCTGCCGCATCGTGATCATCAGTGTTACCGAAGGGGAAGACAAACCACTGAAATATCCCGGAATGTTCCATTCTTCCGATGTTTGTGTCATCAACAAAACCGACCTGTTGCCTCATGTCGATTTCGATGTTGAGAAGGCCAGGGAGTATGCAATGCAGGTAAATCACCACCTCCGGTTCTTTGAGGTCTCGGCGAAAACAGGAGAGGGGATGGATGCTTTTTATATCTGGCTGAAAGGACTCGTGAAAAGCCGGTAAACCGTGGATGGAACGATGGAACGAAGCTTTTGGCCGTTGGCTGTTAGCTATTGGCTTTTAAACCTTTAAACCCTTAAACCCTTAAACCCTTAAACCCTTAAACCTCTTTGACCTTTCGCCCTTTTGACAAATGATAAACATAAATAAACTAGCAACGACCGGGTGAAAGACCTTGAGAATTTTTTTCATGTGTCTGTGTGTGATTTTACATAAAAAAAATAACATGTACATTTGTGACACATTTATAAAAAATAGTAACACATGAATGTGCGTCGATTTGGTGTTTCACTCGAAGAGGAGATTCTGAAACAGCTTGACAGCCTGGTTAAGGATAGCAAGTTCCCGAACCGGTCGCAGGCCATCCGTTATCTTATCAAGAGTTCGCTGGTGGAGGAAAAAATTGACAAGAACAAGATTGTAGCCGGTGCCATTGTCATCGTGTATGATCATCACAAGCGTGAGTTGAACAATAATCTGATGAATGTGCAGCACGATTACCATGAGCTCATTTTGTCCATGCAGCACGTACATCTTGAGCATGACTTATGTCTTGAAACCATCGCTGTGAAAGGAAATGCTGATAAACTGCGCAAACTGGCCGATGCCATTATAGGCACAAAAGGGATCAAGCACGGCAGGTTCGTGATGACCGATATTGAATAAATTTTTTTGCGCAGTTAATAACACGATTATTAAAATTGTTGACACATCTGTTGAAAACATTTTTGCATGGATGTGTATGGTTCACTCATAAACAGGCTTTTGTTAATGCACATTGCTGATGGCATCATTGACCTGCGCATTTCGATAGCGGCCAATGTGGTTTCGGTTGCACTGATCTACGTTGCAGGAAGGAAAGTCGCCCCGGATGAGATTCCCAAGATGGGTGTCACCGGAGCGGCCTTGTTTGTGGCATCGCTGGTACACATTCCGTTTGCGGGTACGTCCATTCATCCGGGACTTTTGGGAATTGCAGGCATAATACTGGGCAAGCGTGCCTTCCCGGTAATATTTACCCTGCTGCTGTTCCAATCGCTGGTTTTTCAGCACGGCGGATTATTATCTGTTGGTGTAAACTCCCTGAACATGGGTGCGGGGGCCTTTGTGGCCTGGCTCATCTGGAGGCAGCGGTTCATTCCGGAGTACCTGAGGGCAGCCCTGGCCGGCTTTATTGGTATTATGGTCCCGGCGTTGCTGATGGCGGTGGAGTTTCATTTATCAGACTATGGACGTGGAATATTTTATTTGTTGTCTGTCTATGTTGTTGCTGCCGCCCTTGAAGGTTTTTTGACATTGTTTGTGGTGAAATTTTTTCGTAAGACCAAGCCGGGCATACTGTCCCGAACCTGGAAAAGTCATGATGATTGAAACTTAACAAGTCAATGATATAAACATTAACATCAAAAAAGGTAACTATGACAAGGACAGTCTCATTGTTTTTATTTATGGTTTTCGCACTCAACACGACGGTTACGGCGCATGCGATCCGTTTTGAAGTTGATGGTCATTATCCTGCGGCAAGGGTGCATGTCTTTTTTTCTAAGGCTGCACCGCTGGTTAATGCCAGGGTAGAAGTTTTTGCCCCGGGCAGCGACAAGGTTTATCAAACGGGCCGCACTGACCAGGCCGGTTATTTTGCTTTTGTCCCTTCCGAAAGTGGCGACTGGACTGTAAGGGTTGATGACGAGAGGGGACATCGCGGCAGCACCCTGGTCAGCATTGCTGATGATCATCTTTCTGGTGATGCAGCGGATGAAGCAGCGGACGAAGAAGCAGCCACCATTCCGGCTGTTGACGATGTGTCTGAAACGGTCACTTATGACCGCATCCCCACTGTTTATAAAATTATTTTCGGACTGGCACTTATTTTTGGGCTGACCGGCATATTTTACGGTGTTCAGTCCAGAAAGACGTTAAAAAACAAACAACAGGGAAATTGAAACATTCGTTTATTGACAGGTACAGTGATCTTGATTCGCCGGTTCACCGGATTGATTCCCGGGTGAAGCTATTGCTGGTATTTCTGGCCATCATCACCGTGGTCTCGGAGCCACAGGCCAGGCTTTTCCCGTTTGCTTTTTATGGCGGGCTGATCCTGGTATTGATACTGATGAGCCGATTGCCCCTCGTTTTTGTTTTGAAGCGCTTCATGTTGCTTAGCCCTTTCATCCTGCTGGCGGCGCTTTTTTATCCTGTTTCGCTGTTAATATCCAAAGAAGCACAGCTTGCATCTATCCGGGATGAACCCTTCAGGGTGGCCCTGTCGATCTTTTGCAAAGCGGGTTTGTCAATTTTACTCCTGATATGGCTTATTTCGACGGAGAAGTTTCATAACCTGCTGATAGGGATGCGCAAGCTCAGGATGCCGCGGTTGATCGGCATCATATCAGCGCTTATGTACAGGTACATTTTTATTTTTGGTGATGAAGCTTTGAAAACAACACGTGCACGCGAAAGCAGAACTCCCGGAAAACTGAAGATGAATAAGGTCAAGGTCTATTCCAATCAGATGGCCATGATCTTTTTGCGGAGCTGGGAGCGTTCAGTGATGATCTATCAGTCGATGCTGTCAAGAGGTTTCAGCGGAGAGTTGCCGGCCATGCAAAGGATGGCCATCAACAGGAACGACATGTTGTTTTTTGTTTCTTTTGTGCTGGGTCTTTTGGCCATTCGTTTTTTTGTTGATCCTTTGGTGACCGGGTTTTAATACGTGCATGAATACAACGATGCCATGGCTGCAGCTATAGAAATAAGGGATCTGGGTTTCTCCTACACACCGGGGAACCCGGTGCTTGAAAACATCAATCTGGATATTGAAGCTGGTGAGAAATTTGGAATCATTGGCCCCATGGGTTCAGGAAAGTCCACTCTGCTGTTGCAGTTGAACGGCATATTGAGAGGCAGTGGCACGGTGCGGATTGGCGGGACCATACTTAACGACAAAACCCTTGGCCTGATCCGCAGGAGGCTTGGGCTTGTTTTTCAGAATCCTGATGACCAGCTTTTTAATCCTACTGTTGAAGAAGATGTTGCCTTTGGCCCGCTCAATTTCGGGTATAGCCCCGAAGAGGTGACCGCCAGGGTTGGTGAAGCTCTTGAAGCGATGAAGCTGGCGGGTTTTGAAAAATCACTGTCGCATCACTTGTCGATGGGTGAACGCAAGCGTGTTGCCCTGGCCACTGTTTTGGCGGCAAAGCCTGAAGTGATTGCCTTTGATGAACCTTTTTCCAGTCTGGACCCTTCAATGCTGATGCAGTTGCTTGACATCATCAATGGCCTGGAAGCGACCCTGGTGATCGTATCCCAGTCGTTGCTGCCCCTTGTTTCGTGTTGCCGGCGGCTAGCCCTACTGAACAATGGGGGAATTGTAGCGGTTGGCCCGGTAAAAGATATATTAAGAGATGATGAGTTGTTGCGGGCCAACGGCCTCGATCTTGGTTATTATAAAAAAATATACGGGGAATTATTCTGACCCGGGAGGGGGGCAGAGATATCATTCCCGGCAACGGAGTCTTTCACTGTCGACCCCGGGGTTTTTGCGTTTCGTGAATGTTTTCAAGAAAGCGTTTTAAGAATTCGGCTGCTGCCAGCATGTTCTGTTTTGCCACGGGGGTTAGTTCTTCAATGAAGTCAAAGCTCTCTGCCTTGATGTGCAATACATAAGTTTTGGGTGTTTTATTGTATATTTTGTTACACAGATCCACAATATATGCAACGGACACTGCGTGCATCGTAAACTCTATTGATGCATCATCGGGTTTTACCGTGTCCATCCTGAAGTTTTCAATATCTTCGACCACGGAAGCATCCACGAAGATCACCATATCGTAGTCAGCGATAACGGATGCATCTTCGATATTGAGCTGGTAGTTGCAATCGGTGGTGATGTGCGGCATGTTCTCTTTTGCTGACCACTGATCGATCAGCTCGGTGAACCGGGCGCCGATGCCGTCGTCTTGCCGGCCCGGATTGCCATACCCGTAGATTAGGATCCTCATGGTATAACATATTAAAAAGTCCGCCGGTTGGTGGCGGACTTTTTGCATTTTGGGGTTGAGGGCATTATGATCTGTAATGATCGAGTTCTTCACCATTTGCACCGATGAGTCTGATGTCGAGAGGCATCTTTCCCAGTGCGTGTGTGGCGCAGCTCAGGCATGGGTCATATGCCCTGATGGCCACTTCAACAGCGTTCTTCATTGGTTCGGTGATGGTGGCTTGTCCTGTCATCATGTTTTTCGCCACGAAGTTCACCGAGCGGTTCATCGGCTCATTGTTGTTTGTGGTGGATACGATGAGGTTGGCCATGGTGATCTGGTCGTCCTCATTGATTTGGTAATGGTGGAACAATGTGCCGCGCGGGGCTTCGATCAGCCCAACGCCTTCGTTCGTTTTGTTGCCTGTCACGACGAGGTCATCTTTTTGCAGGTCGGTGTCGAGCAACAGTTCTTTGATCACCTCGGCGGAGTGCAGCAATTCGATCAGGCGTGCCCAGTGGGTATGCAAACAATAGTTGTTTGGCTTGCCGTTGGTATGTGCCTTGAATGCTTCGAACTCTCTCTGGGCTATGGGTGTCGGGATAAAGTCGGCGGTATTGAGGCGTGCCAGCGGTCCTACACGGTACCATCCATCATCTTTGCCGAGGTGTTTGAGGTAGGGGAACTTCATGTAGCTCCAGTTGCGCACCTCCTCTTCAATAAGTTTGTGGTATTCCTGGTAGTCTACATCGTCGAGGACTTTCTTCCCGTCTGCATCTACAGCCCTGAGCACGCCATGATAAAGGTCGAGTGCACCGTCTTCCCTGACGAGGCTCAAGTGGTTGGAGGGGAAGTATGCGAAGCTGTCTACAAACTCCTGGTTTTTCAGGTAGAAATCCTTGAAGAACTGCAGGCCACCCTCTGCCCATTCGATCATCTTGTCTGCGTTGAGGGGGTCATCTCCTTTAAGCAGGATGTCGCGTTCTTCGGTGGTGAGGTTTTTGTTGATGCCTCCGGGTATTGCTCCCGTGCCGTGGATTTTTTTCCCGGCGGTATGGTGGATCACTTCCTGGCCGTACTTTCGCATCATCACCCCCTGGGTTGCCAGTTCAGGGAAGTTGAGAGCCACTCCGACGACGTTACGTATTTCGGGGTCGGCGTCATATCCCAGCAGGAAGTCGGGCGACGAGAGGTGGAAAAAGTGCAGTGCGTGCGACTGGAACATTTGTCCGTAGTGCATAAGCCTTCGCATCTTCTCGCCGGTTGCCGTCAGGCCATGTCCTGTGCCGGCGCCAACGATGACATCGAGGGCTTTGGCGGCGGCAAGGTGGTGGCTTACGGGGCATATGCCGCAGAGGCGTTGAACGAGGACGGGGGCTTCCCAATAGGGGCGGCCTTGTACAAAGCGTTCAAATCCGCGGAATTCAACAATATGCAGGCGCGTTTGCGCCACGTTCAGGTTATCGTCCAGTTGGATGGTCACTTTTCCGTGACCTTCAACCCTTGTTACAGGCTCTATTGTTATCTTTTGTGCCATTACTTTTCTTTGGGTTAGTCAAACTTAACTAGCTCGTAAGGAATATTTAATTCATTGCCGGTGACCAGCGCAACAACTGCTTCCCATATCAGGTCTGCCCTCGGTGCGCAACCCGGCAGGTAGTAGTCGATTTTCACAATTTCATGCAAAGGATAGACTTTATCCAGGATGATGGGGAGTTCTTCATCGTTGGGCATGATCCTTTCGGTGTTTTCACCGACGGTAATGCCGTCACAATACGCTTCTTCGAGGCATTCCCTCACCGGGATGCCGTTTCTCATGGCAGGAAGGCCACCCATGATCGCGCATTCTCCGAGAGAGATCAGGATTTTACAATTTTTTCGAAACTCTCTCAGAACCTCTACATTTTCAGTGTTGCAGCATCCGCCTTCGATGATGCCGATATCGCATTGTTTGGTGAAGGTTTTAATATCGTTGATGGGTGATTTATGAAAGTCAACCAGTTCGATCAGTTTGAGTATCCTTTCATCAATGTCAAGAAGTGACATGTGGCACCCGAAACATCCTGCCAATGAGGCTGTGGCTACTATAGGTTTGCTCATTTTTTTCCTCCGTTTGTTTTTTGTAAATTTTCAATATCGGCACCGATGGGAACATTGTCATATTTCCTTTGCCCGATTGGTGTTGCGAAACCGACTTCTTTTTTCAGGATGGCACCTACCGGGCAAATGTCCATTGCCTTTTGTGCGAGCTCATCCGATATGTTGGCAGCGATGGTTTTATCCATGCTGATCTCCAGGTCTTTTCCCCTGCCTTTGAAGGCAAAGTAGCTTTTGCCTTTCTCATCTTTGATCATCCGCACACAGCGTTTACAAAAGATGCATCGGTTTTTTTCAAGAAAGATCTTGGGTGATGAGGCGTCCAGCTCTCTGCGTTCGAAGGCATAGGGGAACCGGGGCACCATCATCTGGTAGAGATAGCCGAGTCCTTGCAGGTCACAATCGCCGCTTTTCTCGCATGAAGGGCAGAAGTGGTTGCCTTCGACAAAGAGCATCTCAACGATGGCTTTTCTGATGTCCTGGAGCTCGGGGGTATTGTTTTCCACGTTGCATCCATCCTCAACAGGGGTGGTGCAGGCTGCCACAAAACGGCCATTGATCTTCACGGTGCAAATCCTGCATGAACCGGCAGGGATCACATCTTTCCAATGGCACAGTACCGGGATATACACTCCGTTTTCGGCGGCAACGTCTACCAGGTACCGGCCTTTTTCGCCTTCACATTGTTTACCGTCAATTGTGAATTTTATTTTTTCACTCATTGGTATTGTGATTTAATTGTTGTAACTGTTTTTTTTTATTCATGAACGATGGGTGGACGGTTGACCGCCTCGCATGATTCCGCGATGGCTTTTTCCATGTCAAAATCGCTCTGGAAGTCTTCATCCTTCACTCTTGCCTCGTAGAGTTCCCTGAAGTTGGCCAGGGTTGTTGAAATCGGGTTGGATGATGTTTGTCCCAGGCCGCAGCGGCTGGTTTTTGCCATGATCTCGCCCCAGTCTTTCATATTGTCGAGGTCTGGTTTGATGGCACGTCCTTCGACCACTTTCTGGACTTGTCGTCTCAGGATCATGTTAAACGACCGGCAGGTGATACATGAGCCGCACGACTCGTCTTCAAAGAACGCCATAAAGTTCAGCACGATGTCTTTGATCAGGTCGCGCTGTTTGCCCACCACGATCATAGAGCCTCCTGACGGAAGGTCTTCGAGGGCAATTTGCCTGTTGAACTGTGTGGGAGGCACGCAAACGCCTGAGGGTCCGGAAACCTGGACAGCCTGAACATTTTCGGCACCGACCATCCGGAGCATCTCGTGGATGGTCATTCCCCATTCAACTTCGTATACACCAGGCATTTTACAGTCGCCGGAAATGCTTAAAAGCTTCGTGCCGCTTGAATCTTCGGTACCCATTTTTTTGTACCAGGCGGCCCCGTTCTCGATGATCTTCACTGCCGAGCAGAAAGTCTCCACGTTGTTGACGATGGTCGGGTTGTTCTTGTATCCTTTCTGGACAGGGAATGGCGGCCGGTTACGGGGTTCCCCGCGTTTCCCTTCCGATGATTCTATCAGGGCCGACTCTTCGCCGCACACATAGGCACCTGCTCCGAGCTGTATCCTGATGTCAAAATCAAAGCCCTTGCCCAGGATATTTTTTCCGAGCAGGTTTTGATTCCTCATCTCTTCCAGCACGTTTTCCAAAAACGCTTTCAGGTAGAGGTATTCGTACCTGAGGTAGAGGATTCCCTCTTTGGCGCCGATGGCCCATCCGGCAATGGCCATCCCCTCATACATCATTTGTGCACGTTCGGTAAGCAGGACCCTGTCTTTGAATGTGCCGGGCTCGCCTTCATCGGCATTGCAAAACACATACCGGTCGCCAGCTTCATGGGCGCAGAACTGCCATTTCAGTCCTGCAGGGAACCCTGCCCCCCCACGTCCGCGCAAATTGGCACTTTTTACCTCATCGATCACGGCCTTGGATCCCATGGTCAATGATCTGGCCAGTGCTTTGCCCGTTTCGTATTCGCCAAGGCAAACGGGCCCGGCCTTACGGATGTTGTTTTTTACCATCGACAGTACCAGCGGGTGGGCGTTGTTGCCATCTCCGTATTCTGTGACCATCGATTCAACGGGCTTGCCTTCGCGCATGGCGGCGACAATCTCTCGTACCTTTTGTCTGTTCAACCCGGTGAACACCACTGAGTTGATCAAGGCTGCAGGCTCCTGGTCATTCATCCCAATACAGGCCGTGTGATCCAGGCTGATGAGTCCGTCGGCTGTTTTCTGACCAAACGAAATGCCGCACAGTTTTTCAAACTCATCAACCACATCGGCCATGCCCATCATCTCTGACACGGCACTGTTGTTGAGGTAGACCGCGTATTTTCCGACAGGTTCGGTGGTGAAAAAATGATAAAAGGATTTGGTTTGCCTTACGTCAACTTCCGATAGCCCCAGCTCGGAAGCAACAATGTTCACGGCTTCATCGGAAACACATCTGAACTCTTTTTGTAAAGACAACAGAATGTCGACCAAACGGTATGGGCTTCTGCCATAAGCTTCAATGATGCCCAAAATTTTTTCGTTCATATATTCAAAATTTTATTAAATATGTAGCCCTTGTCCAACCGCATTGACGACCCCATCAGACTGCGCAATGGCAAATGGTTTATGGGTTGGTTTATACACGGATTATTGGTGTCTATTTTTTAACAATAGAATAATAATATTGCCACAAATATAGATTTTTTTTCACAACCAAACGAACGGGGCTAAATGTTTTTTTAATTAATCCCAAGACCAAGTTGGCAAAAATATCATACGATTTGCTATATTTGCGCAAGAATACAAATGTTGTCAGATGATCATCATGGGATATGCCTGTAACAATTTGTCATCGTTGACAAAAAAGATCCAATAAAGCAATCAGGATAAAGCTGTTATCTTGTTAACAGGATATGAGGAAGTGATGTTACAGGGATGTTGAGGCAGGATAAATTGGTTTGCCGGGGAGGTGTTTACAACGGTGGACTTACTAATCAATAAAAAACTCAATTATGAAAAGCAACAGGAAAATTTTAATCGTTGATGATGACATGGACGTCATCCTTACCATCAAAACCATTTTGAAGTCAAAAGGCTACGATGTGATCAGTGCGGTGAATAAAGAGGAAGCGATCGAGAAACTGCGCAAAGAGCCGCCAGACCTTGCCATCCTTGATGTGATGATGACCACACCCTACGAGGGTTTTGAGCTGGCGGAGCAGATGCTTTCCAGTGATGAGTTTAAGGACATTCCATTCCTTATTCAGTCGTCTATCGATATATTGACAACGACCGATACAAAGTCGAGCGTACAGGCGATGGCTCGTGAGTATCGCAAAGATCCTGATTTCAAAGATTTGCGCGTCCTTTTGGTTAAACGCATCAGTGATGGTTCTGCGGGCATTGACTACATGGACGAGAAAGGCAAGTCGCACTGGTTTCCTGTTCGTGGATTCATTAAAAAGCCTGTGGATGCCCAGAAGATTATCGCAGAAGTCGAAAAACACCTGGCATAGTGGTCAGCCGTAATATGAAAAAACTGGCATGGGGATCACTTTCTGTGCCGTTTTTTTATCGTGGCAAATGATGGTTCAATGATCGGAAAATTTGTCATACCGCTCAAGTTAAAACTTTTCCTCCCGGTAATGGTCATTGTGATTACCGTTGTGGCGCTCATTACCTTATGGTTTGTGAACCGGTCAATCCGTTCCTTTAACGATCAAATTTCAAGCAGCCTGGCATTGGAGGTGCAGACCATTGCAAAGATGTTTGAGCGGGAAAACATCCTTAAGCTTGAAAAGGTCCAGACCAATCTCAGGGTGGCCAATATCCAGTTTTTTGCGAAGCCGCTGGTGGTTTATGATGACAGCATTACGATAGAAGTTGAGAATCAGCGGACCAATCAGCGGCATGAAGCTGTTTTACCGGTCTGGGTTCATGGCGGGGAGAGGCTTTATGGGCATCATGCATTTGTTGACTTTATGGAGGAGGTGATTGGAGGGACCATCACGGTGTTTCAAAAGATTGACAGTGGCTTTGTCCGTGTCTCCACCAACATCCGGAAATCTGATGGCAGCCGGGCAGTAGGCACGTATATCCCCAACGTTTCGCCGGTAGCTGAGACGGTCACTCAGGGTGAGGTTTATTATGGGCGTGCTTTTGTGGTCGACGATTGGTATACAACGGCTTATGAGCCGGTGATCATTGACAATGAGGTGGTTGGTATGTTATATGTGGGTGACAAGGAGAAGGACATGGATGAATTGCAGCGGATACTTCATCGGCTCAGGATTGGGAACAGCGGCTATCCTTTTGTTTTCGACAACGAGGGAACACTGCTGATCCACCCTGAGCGNGAGGGTGAGCCACTGAGAGAGCGTTGGCTAATCGACAGTATTGTAAGCAACAAAAGTGGACTGCTTGAATTCAGTGAGAACGGACATACAAGGACAGTGGCATACCGCTATTTTGAGCCCTTTGAGTTATATGTGGCCGCAACGGTGGTGAATGATCTGGAGAACCGTGCACTGGTTCGCAATGCCGTGTCCGGTGCCATCATGATCGGGTCGATTGCCATCCTCCTTTTGTTGTTCTTTATTTATCGTTTCACCTCCGACAGGCTCTACAAATATCTGGATGCCCTGGCCGTTTCGAAGGCAAAGCTTGCCGATGCCGAGCAAGCATTGAAACAATCGGAGAAGCTCGCACACATGGGCCAGATCTCAGCCGGCATTGCCCATGAGCTGAACAATCCGCTGGGGGTTATCACCATGTACAGCGGCATTGTCCAGGATGAGTTGCCTGAAGACAGTCCCCTCCACAGCGACATCGATTTAATTGTTGAGCAAGCCAACCGCTGTAAACACATTGTGAGTGGCTTATTGAATTTTGCCCGCAGGAACAAAGTGGTTGCCACAAAGGTTAACATTGTTGATTTTCTTGAGCATAGTCTCAACAATGTGATTATTCCAAAAAACATTAAATCAGCTGTCCATTCCAACCTTGAAGACCCGGAGGTGATGCTCGACAAGGAGCAGATGATGCAGGCTTTTGTCAATCTGGAGAAAAATGCCGTGGAAGCCATGCCTGATGGTGGTGAATTGAACATTTACATCAGGGGGGATGAAGACACGGTTACAGTTACCATCGCCGATACCGGAACGGGTATTTCAAAGAAAGACATGGATAACCTGTTCACCCCATTTTTCACCACCAAGTTGGCGGGCAAAGGCACCGGCCTGGGGTTATCGCTGGTGTATGGTGTGGTGAAGATGCACAAAGGCGGGATCAGGGCAAAGTCAAACGCAGATCCTGCACAGGGGCCAACAGGGACGCAGTTTATCATCACACTGCCCCGGACATCTTCGTGAATATAGAATACCCCCTGCACGGGCCCCTGGGGGTATGTTCCGTTTGCAGTCATTGTTGAGCAACATATAAAAAGCATATAGATATGGATAAATTAAAATTACTTGTTGTGGATGATGAGCCTGGCATTATAACAGGTGTTGAGCGAACGCTCAGGAACTTCTCCGTGAGTTATCCTTTTATGGACGAAGATATTGCTTATGACATCTTTGAGGCAGAAACAGGGGAAAAGGCCATTGAGATCATCGAAAAATATTCGATTGATATTGTTTTGCTGGACAATAAATTGCCGGGAATGGATGGGATAGAGGTGTTGGAGTACATCAAGAACAAAAATTATGATGTGGCCGTGATGATGATCACCTCCTATGCATCGCTCGATCTTGCTGTGAAGGCGACCAACTATGGGGCGTATAATTTTGTCCCAAAACCTTTTACACCCAGCGAATTAAAGGCGGCAGTGGAAAACATCACCAAAAATTTATACCTCCGCAGGATGACCCGGAAGATGACGCAAGAGGGAAAAGAGATTCGCTTTCAGTTTCTTTCGATACTGTCGCATGAGTTAAAATCCCCGATCAACGCGATTGAAGGCTATCTGAGGATCATGAAGGATAAGCAGGCAGGCGACCGGATTGAGGACTATATGGAGATGATTGACCGTTCGGTGGAAAGGATCAAAGGGATGCGAAACCTTATCCTTGACCTGCTTGACCTGACACGTATGGAGTCGGGTTCCAAGCGGCGAGATATCCGTTCGCTCGACATCGCAGAAGTGGCAAGGGGCGTGGCCGATGCANTAGAACCGCTGGCCATTCAGCACAACATCAAGATACACCTCGATTGTGACGAGAACATTTTTGTCAATGCCGACAAGCATGAAATGGAGATCATCATCAATAATTTGTTATCGAATGCAGTGAAATACAATAAAGACAACGGGGAAGTGTTCTTAGCCATCAAAGAAAAGGACGACTCCGTGCTGATCACGGTTGAAGATACCGGGATCGGGATGACAAAAGAAGAATCCGAACTGCTGTTTCGCGATTTTGTGAGGATCAAGAACCCAAAAACCAAACACATTACAGGAAGCGGACTGGGATTGTCCATTGCCAAAAAAATGGTTGAAATGTATAAAGGCACCATTAAAGTAGAAAGTGAGCCTGATGTGGGGTCAACGTTTACCGTAGAAATTCCTTTGAAATAAAAGATCCCCGCTGTTTCACCAGTCAAACCTGCATCTTCGGGTCAATGATAATTTTATTTTAAAGATGTTAAAAAATTCACAACATTATTTGTTTGGTGGGTTGCAATTGTTTATCTTTGCGGCGTCAATTGGTTATGCAATATTAGCCATTAAAACTGTTGGGCTGTTTGTTGGCGACCGTATGCCCGTTTGAACGATGAAGGTAAAAGAGATTGTCCGTATTCTTGATGCCAGGATCCTTTGTGGGGAAGACATGCAGGAATATACCGTCGAGAAGGCATTTGCATCTGACCTGATGAGCGACGTGCTCATGCTTGCCGATGACAATGTACTGCTGATAACAGGCCTTGTAAATATGCAAACCATTCGCACAGCAGAGATGTCGGATATCCTTTGCGTTGTATTGGCCAGAAACAAGAAAGCCAGTCGCGAGATGATCGACCTGGCCAGAGATGGTGGTATTATCCTGATAGAATGCCGGTATTCTGTGTACCAGACATGCGGATTGTTGTACCGGGAAGGGTTGAAACCCATATTTTGAGTGGCATGACCGAACGGATGCATTTCGAGCACAATATTGTTGGCGGTGATTTCACCAGGGCTGGCTATGCATCAAGCCAGGTAAAGAAGGCACTTAAAACACTTGATGTGGATATGGCCATCATCAAACGAACAGTGGTGGCCACTTATGAAGCCGAAGTGAATGTCGTGGCTCATGCCTGCAACGGAATGATGATTGTTGATATTGATGGGTCAACCATTCAGGTCGTTATTCAAGATGAAGGACCAGGCATTGAAGATGTTGAACAAGCCATGGTAGAAGGGTTCTCCACTGCAAGCAGTGAAGTACGGGAAATGGGTTTTGGCGCCGGCATGGGGCTTTCCAACATGAAAAAAAATGCCGATTCGCTCCACATTGAAAGTGAACCGGGAAAAGGGACAAAAGTGGAAATTTTGATGGCGTTGGACGGGAGAGAGGAAGTAAGAAGTAAAAAGTAGGATGCTGGTGATGAATGGAGTGAGAAAGGGTTGTTGGTTATTATTGGGAAGAATTGATCGGGTCTTTGGTGGGGAAAAAAGTAAAATGGGCAAGGAGGGTTGGTGGATAAAGATTTTTTTTACGATAAAATTTGTTTGTTATGACAGTGGGGGATATTGTGCAAGCATTGGAGCTAACAGTGTATTGCGGTAAAAAAGGGCTCGAACGACGGGT
>SL_3KL_010_SEDDRAFT_10002829_pt1 | contig 15797 bp, 17 predicted proteins | sample SodLakKL_010_SED_2_FD_10381 | JGI IMG/M metagenome (IMG submission 10381) | reverse complement strand
AGGACAACGCGGCATGCCCGTAGAGCGGCTCGAGGAATACTTCGGCCACGTAAACTTCCTGTCTAAATTCGAAGCTATCCTGCAACCGTGGATGCAACGCTCCCAGCAGACCCAGCTCTTCCCCCGCGACGAGCAGCCGCGCGCCCCGGGTTGGATGGAGAAAGGGCACTTGCGCTGGTTCCCAGCTGCATACCGTTATACCGATCCGGCGCAGAAACATCTCCAGTATGCCTTTAAGATAATAAAAATCAACCGGCCGGGCATTCTTTTGCCAGTGATCCGGCCCGGTGTTGCCGGTCACGGCCACAGAGAGCATTTCGATTTCCCGGGGGAGGTCACCCTTTGCGGGAGCCGGGAAGAATACGGCCCCTTGTTCAAAAAGAAACTGATTATGTGCCTGACGGTTGAAATTATACTGCAGCGTTTTCAACATGTTGGGCAGCAATGTCGTTCGCATGACTTCCTGGTCTTCGGTCAGCGGATTCTTCAAGCTGACAGCATTTCTGCGGTAGTCGCCCGCCTCCAAATGGATTGCATCGAACATGCGGGGATTCATGAAAGAGAAGGTGATAATTTCTTGTAAGCCGCAGGAAACCAGGGTCTCTGTCATCCTGGAAAGAACCCGTTTTTGCCAGGAAGGCCTTCCGACTGTAATGACCCCCTGGGGAAGTGTCGTTGGGATCGTGTCATACCCTTTCAGCCGGGCGATCTCTTCCACCAGGTCCACTTCCAGGGTAATATCCTGTCGAAAAGAAGGCACCTGGAAATTTATTTTTCCCCGGGTTTGACCTTCTATTCCCGGCTCCGCTTGACCATTTAACACCCTGAGGCCGAGTTTTTCCAGGATACGTTTTATTTCACCTTCACTCACCGCGTAACCCAGTTGTTTTTCTACTTCACCAGCGTGAAATCCGATCTCCACGGGAACCCAGGGATCCGGGTAGAGATCAATCATGCCCCGGGAAACATTCCCGCCCGCTGTGAGCTGCATGAGCTGAACGGCCCGGTCTTGAGCGTAAATGATCCCTTCCCGGTCGATTCCTTTTTCGAACCGCTGGGAAGCATCCGAAGGCAAGTTGAACTTACGGGCCGTTTTCCGCACATTAACCGGATCAAAGCTGGCCGCTTCCAGCAGGATGTGTTTCGTATCAGCCGTGATCTCTGTGTTTTCTCCCCCCATGACCCCGGCCAATCCGATGCTTTCTGAAGAATCAGCAATGACAAGCACCTCCGGATCCAACTGCCTTTCTATTCCGTCGAGGGTAGTCAGCCTTTCACCTTCTTGCGCCCGCCTCACCTTCACGACCCCGCCTTTAATTTTTTCCATGTCAAAAGCGTGCATGGGTTGACCCGTCTCCCACATCACATAATTGGTGGCATCAACAATATTGTTAATGGGTCGAATTCCAGCGGCAAGGAGTTTTAATTGAACATTCAGTGGCGAAGGGCCCACCTGGACATTTTTTATTTCCCGGGCTGTATAACGGTGGCAGAGTGACGGCTCTTCAATTTCTATCGAGGCCGCGATGGCTGTGCCACCCTCCATCAAGTTTAACGCGGGACGCATTATATTGCCGCCTTTTATCGCGGCCACCTCCCGGGCCACGCCGAATAATCCCAGGCAGTCGGCGCGATTTGGCGTCAATTCCAGCTCCAGGACCGGCTGATCGAGGAACAAAATATCGCTTAACCGATCCCCGGCCTGGCATTTATCCTGGATGATTAAAACGCCGGGTTTGTCCTGGGCCAGATCCAGCTCAAGCTCTGCAGCAGAAAGGATCATGCCCTGGGATATAACGCCCTTGATCGTTATTTCTTCCATGATTTGTCCGCCAGGCAGCCGGGAACCCGGTAGGGCCACGGCCACGTGATCCCCCTCGCGGATATTCCAGGCTCCACAGACGACCTGTTTCCTTTGAAATCCGCAGTCCACCTGCACCAGCTGCAGGTTTTCCGCCGTAGGATGCGGCGACAGCTCTTTTACCTGTCCAACAAGAATGGTTTCGTCAACAGGCGCGAAACAGGCTATGGCTCCGACCTCAACGCCGGACATGGTTAGACAGTCCGCCAGCTCTTCCGGGGTCTGCGAGATAGAAATGTATTCCTTTAACCACTGGTAGGGCACTTTCATCGATTAACCCATCCTTTCTTCAGCGTAGTCGCCCGTTTAATACTGCTCCAGCATACGCAGATCATTATGATAAAACAACCGGATATCATCAATGCCATACTTGAGCATGGCGATGCGTTCAACCCCCATGCCAAAGGCATACCCGGTCACCTCTTTCGGGTCGTATCCCGACATTTCCAGGACCCTGGGGTGCNCCATCCCCGATCCCAGAATCTCCAACCAGCCGGTTTCGCTGCAAACCCGGCAGCCCCGGCCATCACAGATGATGCATGAAATATCCACTTCTGCGCTGGGCTCCGTAAAAGGGAAGAAGCTGGGACGCAGCCTGATTTCACGGTCCCCGCCAAACATTTCCCGGACAAAGAGCAGCAGGGTGCCCTTCAGGTCGGCCATGGAGATATGCTTGTCCACGGCAAGGCCTTCTACCTGGTGGAACATCGGTGAATGCGTCACGTCATCGTCCCTGCGGTACACTTTCCCCGGGGCAATAATTCGCACGGGCAGTTCTCCCTGCATGGCTTCCATGGTGCGGATCTGTACCGGTGAAGTATGCGTCCGCAGCAGAATATCGCTGCTGATATAATAAGAGTCCTGCATATCCCTGGCCGGGTGTTCCCGGGGGATATTTAAGGCCTCAAAATTGTAATAGTCGTATTCAATATCCGGACCTTCAGCAATTTTAAACCCCATGCTCGAAAAAATTTCCTCTATTTCCAGGAGTACAACCTGCAGAGGGTGGCGGCGGCCCATGGCGAAAGGAAAACCCGGGAGGGTAACGTCGATCCGCTCAGCATCCCAGCGCGCTGCAATCGCACTGCTTTTGATGGCTTCCTGCTTTTCTGCCAGCAGCTGCTCCGCCCTCTTTTTTAGCTTGTTTAGCTTTTGACCCACCTGCGGCCTTTCTTCGGCAGGAACTCCTCCCAGGGAGCGCATTAAGGTGGTCAAACGCCCCTTTTTACCCAGGAATTTAATCCGTATTTGTTCAAGGCTTTCCTGGGTATGAGCCCCTGCGATCTCTGCTTCCAGGTCTTCTTGAACCCTTGCAATCTCATCCAGCATGATTTCGCCTCCTCCGTGAAAATGAACAAAAAAGTAAAAACTTTCGAACCGAAACGGGACGAAAGTTTTTCCGCGGTACCACCCGAGTTAGCCCGGGAACCGGGCTCTCCTCATGAATTCGATAACGGGATAGCCGAAACGACCTACTCGCTAAGCATCGCTTACTTTCAGTCGATAGCTCCAGGGTGAAATTCAGCCAACTCCCGGGGAAAGCTCGCAGCCTGTGGCTTTCCTCTCTGTTCTCATACCAGACAGGTTATCGGCTTACTTTGCCCTTTCACAGCCTCTAACGTATTATTGAGATAACAGATGTTTATAAATCAGGTAAGCGGTAACGGAACCGGTACTCTCAAAAAGTCTCCAGAAAAATTCGGCGGTCAGCATGGTATGACCCCTTTCATCAATTTTTCTTGGATCCAGGTAGATTATAGCACAAGCCTGCTTAAAAGACAATGTACGAACGGGTGAGTGTTTTGTGATCAATTGCTTCTCAGAAACTCCCCTGCCGTACTTTTTCAAAGATAAATACAGCAGCGGCAACGGCAGCGTTTAGCGAGGCAATTTTCCCTTGTAAGGGAATTTTCGCGAAAATATCGACAGATTCCAGCAAAGGACGGCTGATCCCTTTATTCTCATTTCCGATGATCAAGGCCGTGGGGATTTGAAAGTTCACCTGGGAAAACAAGCAGGCGCCTTCCGGATCTGCAGCAACCACCTGCAAGCGGTGCGCCCGGCGGATCTCCTTCCAGGCGCTGTAATCTTGATCGTGAACCAGGGGCAGGTAGAAAACGCCTCCCATGCTGGCTCGCAGGGCTTTCGGGTTAAAGGGATCGACCGTCCCTGGCAATAGAACCAAGCCGTCTACGTTGGCTGCGGCGGCCGTGCGAATAATGGTCCCGAGGTTTCCGGGATCCTGGATGGCATCCAAAACAAGACAAAAAGATTCCTGTTCAAGTCGGATATTTTGCTGGAGTTCCGGGGCGACGGCAATGGCCCCTAGACCCTGTGGGTTCTCCGTTTGGGACAAGGCTTGAAAAACCTGGCCTTCGACAGGAATCCGGTTGGCTTTTTCGAGCTGTTCAAGTAAAAGCCTGTTCCTGGCAAGCTTAAGAAAGTCGTCGGTATAAAGGACCGTTTTTATCTTTATGCCTGCCCGATATGCTTCGTTAACCAGGTGATATCCTTCCAGCACGATAAGCCCGTGTTTAAGCCGGTACTTGCGACGACCCAACAGCCGGTAGAGCTTGATCGCCTGGTTTTTAAAGGCCGCGGCGCCCGTCATGCATACAGCCCACTTTCTTTTCCAAGGATGGATACAAGGCCTCTGCAGCGCGAACGTAAAAAAAGACCTTGTGCAGGTCTCTCTTTACTTGCCCATGCTACTGCTGCCTTGCTACTTCGACCAGCCTGCTGAAAGCGCCCGGATCGTTGATGGCCAGATCAGCCAGCATTTTGCGATTGATTTCCACGCCGGCTTTTTTTAAGCCGCCCATAAATTGGCTGTAAGATACGCCGTTATCCCGGGCTGCTGCATTAATTCGGGCGATCCAGAGCTTGCGAAAATCTCTTTTCCTCACCTTCCGATCCCGGTAGGCATAGGATAAAGATTTCATCACCTGCTGATTGGCCACCTTAAAGGATTTACTCTTGATACCAAAGTAGCCCTTGGCAAGTTTAAGAATTTTCTTTCTCCGTCTTCTTGTACTAACACTGTTTTTAACTCTTGGCATCGTTAAATCACCTCTTCACGAATAATCATTTATAGGGGAGCAGCTGGGCTACTCTTTTCATGTCATGTTTATGCACCAGCGTAGAACCGCGTAATTTACGCTTTCTCTTGGGGGATTTTTTTTCCAGTAGATGGCTGTGATAGGCGTGGAAGCGCTTAATTTTCCCCGTCTTCGTCTTTTTAAAGCGTTTTGCCGCGCCGCGATGGGTCTTCATTTTGGGCATGGTCGTTCCTCCTTATTCCTGGTCTGCTTCGTCCTGCAGGACTACTTCGGGGCCAAAATCATGATCATATTTCTGCCTTCAAGCTTGGGAGGCCTTTCCACGACACTCACCTCGCTGAGTTCTTCCGCCATTTGAAGACAGAGCTTTTTGCCAAGTTCAGGGTGAGTAATTTGCCGTCCTCGAAAGATCACAGAGACTTTTACTTTATCCCCGGCACTGAGAAAACGCAAGCCGTTACGCACCTTTACCTGGAGATCATGTTCTTCGATATTGGGACGCATCTTAATTTCTTTCACGGTAATGGAGCGCTGTTTCTTTCGAGCTTCCTTTTCCCGCTTGCTTTGTTCGTACTTGTACTTGCCAAAGTCCATGATGCGGCAAACCGGGGGTTTGGCTTGAGGGGCAACATTTACCAGGTCCAGGTTCTTTTCCCTGGCCAGCTTCAACGCATCTTCCAGCTGCATGATTCCCAGCTGCTCACCCTCTGTGCCAACAACCCTGACATCCTTGGCCCTGATTTTGTTGTTAACCAACAATTCCTTGCTAATCTTAAATCCACCTCCTGAATTTGTAAATAAAAAAAGCAGGATCACGGCCCCTGCTAAGTCTACTAACCTTTTTCTACCCTGGGAACAGCGCTCATCGCGTTTCAAGGTGAGAAGCTGGGGCTTCTACTTGTTGTCTCTCTAGAAATATACCACATTGCCTCCCGCCCGTCAATCAAAAGCGCCGGGCCTTTGGGGTTAATTTGCTTTTACCTGTATTTTTTCTTTCAGGTCGTGCAAGAAGGACTCCAGCGCACTGAGGCCCAGGTCGCCTTCCTGGCGGTGACGCACGGCCACGGTATTCGTTTCCTCTTCTTTGTCCCCTGTAACCAGCATATAAGGCACTTTTTTCACCTGGGCCTCCCTGATTTTGAAACCGACTTTTTCATTTCGGTCGTCCAGTTCAACCCTGATCCCTTCTTCCCAAAGCCGCTGGAAAACGGCGCGGGCGTACTCCTGGTGTCTTTCGGTAATGGGAACGATTACTACCTGCACGGGAGCCAGCCAGATCGGAAAAGCCCCGGCATAGTGTTCAATCAGCAGGGCAAAAAATCGCTCCATCGCCCCGTAAACCACGCGGTGGATCATGGCCGGGCGATGCTTCTGGCCATCGGGGCCGATATACGTCAGGTCAAACTTTTCGGGCATCTGGAAGTCCAACTGGATCGTCCCGCACTGCCAGGTGCGACCCAGGCAATCTTCCAGGTGAAAATCTATTTTCGGCCCATAAAAAGCCCCGTCGCCCTCGTTCACGGTAAAGGTAATTTCCTTCTTTATTAAGACGGTTTCCAGGGCACGGGTCGCTTTCTCCCACATTGCCTCGCTGCCCATGGATTTTTCCGGACGGGTGCTGAGCTCAACATGGTACTTGAACCCGAATACCTGGTAAAAGTGATCCACCAGGTCGATCACCTTTTCCACTTCGTCTTCAATCTGCTCGGGAAGCATGAAGATATGGGCATCATCCTGGGTAAAACTGCGGACGCGCATCAAGCCGTGGAGCGTCCCTGATTTTTCATGTCGATGCACCAACCCCATTTCGGCCACGCGCAGCGGAAAATCCCGATAACTGTGCATACCCATTTTGTAGACCAACATCGAGCCCGGGCAGTTCATGGGTTTGATTGCAAAGTCCTGCTCGTCAATGCGAGTGAAATACATGTTCTCCTGGTAATGATCCCAGTGCCCCGATTGCTCCCAGAGGCTCCGGTTTAGCACGATGGGTGTTTCCACCTCGTGGTACCCCGCCTTGCGATGCTCATCCCGCCAAAAATTTTCCAGTTCACGTCGAATCACCATCCCCTTGGGGTGATAAAAGGGAAATCCCGGCCCCTCATCATGGAAGCTAAACAAATCCAACTCGCGGCCGATTTTCCGGTGGTCGCGCTTGCGCGCTTCTTCCATGCGCTGCAGGTATTCTTCAAGCATCTTTTTCTTCGGGAAAGCGGTGCCGTAGATACGCTGCAGCATGGGCTTGTTTTCATCTCCACGCCAGTACGCCCCGGCCAGGCTGAGCAATTTAAACGCTTTCAACTGCCCTGTCGAAGCAAGGTGAGGGCCTGTGCATAAGTCCATAAATTCACCCTGTCGGTAGAAACTGATCTGCTCGTTTTCATCCAGTTCCGAAATCAGTTCATACTTAAAGTCTTCATTGTGCTGCCGGCAGTATTCCAGCGCTTCGTCCCGGGTCATTTCGATTCGCTGGATGGGCAAATTTTCCTCCACGATCTCTTTCATTTGCTTTTCGATTTTTTCCAGTTCCTCCAGCGTAAGGGGCTGCTCAAACTGGAAATCATAATAAAATCCGTCTTTAATGGAAGGACCGATCCCCAGGCGGGCATCATAGAGCCTTTTCACCGCTTGAGCCATCACATGGCTGGCCGTGTGGCGATAAACATCCGGCCCTTCGCTGTCATCAAAGGTAATCACGTCAAGGGATACATCTTCGTCAACCGGATGTGTCAAATCTACTTTTTTCCCATTAATTCTGGCTGCCAGGGCTTCCTTTTGAAGTTTCTTGCTAACCTCTCCCAAAAGCTCATGAATAGTTGTCCCCCGGCGGACCTGCTTTGTTCCAAAGCCGAAGATATGAGCATTAACCAGTTTTTGGTCTGATTGATCCGTGCCTGTCATTTCCGTCATGGTTGCGACCTCCCTTCTTTCTGTATCATAATTCTTCCCTCCTACCCTGTCAAGGGATAGGCCCGGGCGGCCCCCATAAAAAAAACCCTGCATAACACAGGGTAAGTCTGACAATGGTGGGTCCTGTGTGGATCGAACACACGGCCTCTTCCGCGTCAAGGAAGCGCTCTCCCACTGAGCTAAGGACCCTTCATTAGTAGGATTATTGTAACAAAGAAAGAGGGAAAAAGCAATAGGTAAAAAGCTTTCCCTTTGACAAAGGCCAGAAGAACCGTGAGTTAATGCCCGGTAGGGCAGTTTACAATATTCCTTCCGATTTTATCCTCCCCCGCCCGGTCATCCGTTTCCAGAAGCCGCGGATCGGCTTTTTGTTAGTAAGAAATTCATGGCCCAGCTTGCGGCGACTGCTAAACTCATAGCCCCGGGCCCGGGTCCGGTCGCTGGAAAGAAGGAGCAGCATCACTGCGCCCAAAACCAGGAAAAAGCCGGCTCCGGCCAGGAGCATCAACTGTCCAGTTATGGCCTGGTGGCCTTGTAGAAGAATCAATTGCTCAGACATGGCAGCTACCCCCTTTTTCACCTGGTGTTAAGACTATTTTACCACAGCGGCCCTTATCCGCATGGCACCAGGGCGCTATTTTGCCTGGTTAATTTGGAGTATTCTGCCATGGTTTATTCTGCAGCTAATCGCCCTGGCCGATGACTTGATGTCCCTTTTTTTCTAATTCTTCAACTACCCGATCCCTGTGGTCAGTCTTCAAGTGCATCACGAGATTGGCTTTACCCCCGGCGGCGTGGTTCACGACAATGCTAATGATAAAAATGCCCAGGGACCCGATCAGAGAAGCGACTTTTCCCAAAAAAGCTCGGGGACTCCAAGGGATTACGTGGAAATTTGCATTCTCTCAAGAACATCCAAATGCAATACCGAACAAAACTAAACCCCGAGGATATCGGGGTTTATAAGCTGGTGCCGGAGACCAGAATCGAACTGGTACGGGCATCTGTATGCCCGAGGGATTTTAAGTCCCTTGCGTCTGCCTGTTCCGCCACTCCGGCAGCAAAAAGCATTAAAATATAAAAATGGAGGCGACACCCGGATTCGAACCGGGGATGGAGGATTTGCAGTCCTCTGCCTTGCCACTTGGCTATGTCGCCTCGGAAAATGGAGCGGAAGACGGGATTTGAACCCGCGACCCTCGCCTTGGCAAGGCGATGCTCTACCGCTGAGCTACTCCCGCATGATTCTTTTTAGTTGGTGGCGAGACCCAGAATCGAACTGGGGACACGCGGATTTTCAGTCCGCTGCTCTACCGACTGAGCTATCTCGCCAAAATAATAAAGTGGCGGAGCCGACGGGATTTGAACCCGCGATCTCCGGCTTGACAGGCCGGCATGTTTACCAGGCTACACCACGGCTCCACCGTGCGCATGATCAGTATACACAAAAACCATGGAAAAGTCAACCACGGGCAACACAAACAAAATTCCTTTGTCCCGTCATTTTTCTGCCAGGGCCGTTAGGCTTCCTCTTTCTCTTGGGTGGCATAATAAATCAAACTCTGCAGCTCAATGCTCAAGTCCACGTTATGAACGTGGATATTTTCCGGCACTTCCAGCTTGGCTGTGGTTAAATTGAAGATCACATTAATCCCGTTCTTAATAATCGGCTCAACAGCGTTTTGGGCATGAGCTGCTGGCACCGTCAGTATAGCGACTTTCACGCGGTATTCAGCCGCCACTTCGGGCAGCCTGGAAAGCGGCATGATTTCTACACCCAGGATTTCCCCCCCGATGATTTCCGGGTCGATATCAAAAATTGCCACGACATTGACATAGGGATTTTTCCTGATATTGTGCCGGGCCAGGGCGATCCCCAGGTGGCCGGACCCCACCACGATGATATTCGTTTGCTCGTTCAGCCCGATAATTTCCAGGATCTTTTCACGCAAAACACTCGTATTGTACCCGGTCCCCCGGGTTCCAAAGGCACCGAAATACGCCAGGTCCTTCCTGATTTGCTCCGCGGTAAACCCCGTAACTTCGCTGAGTTCCCGGGATGAGATAATTTCAATGTCATTTCTGATCATGTTATCCAAAATGCGCACGTACACCGGCAGGCGTCTGATTACAGACTTTGGAGCATCTCTATCTGGCATCTCTTACCCTCCCGAATTCACTTTACAAAACCTGTTTCTTGCAAAAGTTCAATTATACCGGGGATTTCATCTCGAGAATAAACGGGTGCAACTCCCGCAGCCCAGCTTCTCGCTTCACGGCTTTCTTGCCGGTTGCAAATCACGGCCAGCAGTTCGTTCTGCTTGATCGAGATGTTTTCCATCGCAGGGGACCAAATCACAACTTTTGGAAAAGACCAGCCTTTATAGCCTTCAAGGATCACGCAGTCGACATCTCCCAGGAAAGGGATGATTGCTGCGGGGTGGGTATCCTCTTCCGTGCGCCGGAAAATGGTCAGGCGACTGGGCGAAGATAGCACCACGGCAGGGCTTCCAGCGTTCCAAAAGTTCGACGTATCGCTGCCCTCCCTGTCAACCTCCCCGTGATCGTCAGGATCGTGTTTGATCACAGCAACACGATAATCCAAAGCCTGGAGTTCTTTGATTAGATCTGCCACGAAGGTAGTTTTTCCTGTTTTACTGAAACCGATCACGGAAATCATGGGTATCATCCGCGCAATCCCCCATCGGTGAGTATTGTTCGATGAGTCATATTGATCATATCATAGATACAGCCAAAAATGTAGAAACTCTATTCTTCTACCCGGCTCCAGATTAACTGCAAGATTAACTGCAGGTTGCGTCGTGCCTCTTTTGAGGGTACCTGGCCCGCAAAACACCTGGCTTGATTCAGATATTGTTCGGCCCGGTATAAGGCGTACTCTAGACCACGGTTGATCTTTATCTGGTCCAACAAGTTTGCAATACTGTCTTCATCATTCCGATTGTTGCTCATCCACTTGATCATCAGTTCTTTGTTGGAAGGGGCTTGCAGGACATAGATAAGCGGGAGGGTCACGACTCCGTTCTTCAAATCATTAAAATGGTCCTTACCTGTTCTGCTGTTCAAGTCTTTGAAGTCAATCATATCATCAATAATCTGAAAAGCCATGCCCAGGTTCAAGCCGAAATGATACAGGGGCATTTGAAGATCTTCCGGGCACTCAGACGTTAAACAGCCGGCAAGACAGCAGGAAGCCATGAATTCTGCTGTTTTTTGATTGATCCGATCAAGGTATTCCTCTTCTGTCAAATAGAGATTAAAGGCGTCCGTCTGCTGCTTCAACTCACCCAGGGACATTCTTTCGACAACGCGGGAAAATAGTTGAATGATCTCGAGATTGCCTACAGATGTTAACATGGAAAACGCTTTAGAAAATAAGTAGTCTCCAAGTAAAACAGCAATTTTATTTCCTTCACTACTGTTGACCGTTGGCAAACTCCGACGTAACGCGGCGCGATCCACAACATCATCGTGCAATAATGTCGCCATGTGGATAAGCTCCAGGCTCGCAGCCAGGGGGATCAGTTCTGAAACATCATCCCCATGGGTTTTTGCACTGGCCAAAAAAAGTGCAGGCCGCAATTTTTTGCCTTGACCATCGAGCAAGAATGGTTGAGACGGCTGATAATGGGAGAGCAGTTCTTCTTCCACGGTTTTCTTTATTTCTGCATTTACGTGTGCGATTTCTGGGATAATCACAGATAATTCTTGTTGTAGCGGCAAAAAGCATCACCCTGTTCGCTTTTTTTCATGTTCACAGAAGCACGGCGTTTCTTGATGCTCACCAAATAAATCAGAAATGCCTTTCGATAACCACCAGCGAGGGCGGGAGGTTGGCCTGGTTGATCATCTGATAATGCAGTGCCGTGTAACGCTGCTGGTCGAGCCGGGAGCAAAAGTCCAGCACGGCTTCTTTTTCTTCGTAACCTCCGGCATGGCCGGCATAGACAACCAGGGTCACAATGCCACCCGGCTGAAGTTTTTCAAGGAGGACCGCCAAGGCTTTCACGGTCGTTTCCGGCAGCGTGGTCAGATGATGATCGCCGCCCGGTAGATAGCCCAGGTTAAACATGGCAGCGGAAATCGATCCCTGGATGTATGCTTCTGCATGTTCATGGCTGTTTAGCACGAAACGAACCCGCTCTTCCAGGCCTGCTGCGGCTAACTGTTTCCTGGTCTGATCCAGCGCTGCTTGCTGGATGTCGAAGGCAATTACCTGCCCTCTCTCCCCCACGAGCCGGGCCAAGAACACCGTATCATGACCATTACCGGCCGTGGCATCAACGGCCAATCCCCCCTCCAGGGAGCAGCGAAGGATATGGGTTCGAGCCGCCATCAGCGGTTTTTCAACTGCTGCCAACAGGCACCCCTCCCGGGAAATTCCAAGCTAAGAAACGATCAATCAGCACACCCTGCAAACCTGCCTGTTACTCAGTCAATTGATACCCTTTGAGGAGTTTGGCAAAATCCAGGATAAGCCGAAACTCTTTCTCGTTACACTGGCATAACACCCGCAGGGCAGACTGAACCTGCGGTTCCATGAGCAAAGCCCTGATCTCCGGTGTCAGCAGGGAGAGCAGTTGCTGCAGTTCCTCTTCATCGGCAATAAAATAACAGGGTGATATTTCCAGGGCCTGGGCTATTTTTTCAATGGTTTGTAAGGAAGGCTGGACCTTGCCCTGTTCCAGCTGCCCAATGAGACCCGGTGAGAGTCCGGCTTTCCTGGCCAGCTGCACCCGGTTTAAACCGTGCTCTTCCCGAACTCGAAAGAACTTCGCGGCCAGGTCATTTTCGGTCGACGCTGCACCAGGCCTGGAGGGCTCATCCGGGCTGTTGATCAGTTTGCGGGTTGAGACATTCAAGCTTCGGGCTATTTTTTCGATCGTTTTCAAGGAAGGCCGCTTGCTCCCCCGTTCAATTTCACTCAAATACGAAGCTGAAATGCCCGCTTTTTGGGCCAAATAGGACAAGGAATAGTTTCTTTCACGGCGCAGCAGCCGTACATGATTCCCGTTAAACATCCCTTCACCTTCCGGAAGAGGTTAATAGTAATCCTTGCTCACATGAAGAACCTGCACTCTTCCATCCTGCTCCACGAAATCCACGATTTTCCCGATGATTCTTTCCAGGTGATGTGTTTCGTTGCTCACGGCAGCCAGGCCGATCTCCGCCCTGCGTTGGGCCTCCAGGTGTCCGATCTCCGCAATCGATATGTTGAAGCGGTGCTGCAGCCTTTCGATGATGCTGCGCACAACCTGTCTTTTTTCTTTCAGTGAACATCCTTCCAGGAGTAAAAATTCAATCCTGCATATCCCCACAAACATTTCTTTTCAGGCCGAGGCGCTGTTTGCGCAAAACACAATCTAAGCAGCGCTGCCGCCTTCCTCCTTCACATCAAGATGCAGATCAAACCATTGAGCAGGCGAAATTATTTGACTTGATTTGCTTGAAGCTGCCCGAGGATGGATAGCTCCAGGCCATCGGTGGCCGCCAAAACGCGCACGCCGGTTTTTTCTTCGATCCGGGCGGCTAAAAGATGGGGGTTATGCTGCAGCATCGTCATCCCAAAATGGGTTAGCACAGCGGCCCTGGGTCGGATAGCCTCGATCAATGCCAGGGCCTGGGAAAAGTTCAAATGATAAATTTTATACGCACTGGGGCTGGTATCCTGGTATATCACGACATTGAGGACCAGCAAATCCGTGCCCTTGTAGCAGTCAATGAGCTCATCAAAATAGGCCGTGTCCGCAATGATAGAAATCGTCCCGTAGGGCAAGCTGAATCTCAGGCCGTAAGTCTCTACGGAGTGATGATGAGCCACCGGGGTGCTTAACGAAAAGGTGTTGAAAGAAAAGGTTTTCCCCACCTCGAGGTAGTCCAGTTCATCAACATAGGCCCGCACATACTGCTGAATCACGGGATCAGCGACCTCAACGGCATCCCTGGGCGCCAGGACAAACCCCTTGCGGTCCCTCCCCCCATTGGTCATGGCCTCGATCATAACGTTGATATCGTTGGAGTGGTCCAGGTGCCTGTGCGTCAAAATAATGCCATCCAGGGCGGGGGGATGCAGCCTGGGCTGTGCGGCAAGACAGCGCAGGAGCGACCCGGGTCCTGGATCAATGAGCAGCTGCTTTTCGCCCAGGCGCAACCAGGTGCCCCCCGAGGCTCTCAACTGCCTGGCCACGACAAAGCGTGCCCCGGCCGTGCCCAGGAAGGTCATGGTATCTTGAGTGTGATGATTGAAAGCACAATTCATATCTCGTCGTATGTCCTCAAGGCGGCAGCCTGCAGACAGGCCCCGTAGATAGGATCAATGGCTCCCTCTAATCATACCATAAAAATGAAAAAAGGGAAGCTACAGCGGTGGTGGAAGAGCATCCAGGCATAAACAAGGCTTTTTCCCGCCATGAGAGGCTGTACCTGAAACCGAAAATGGGGCTGCCTGGAATCAATCCGGCAGCCCCGCCTTCGCATTACGTTGCTTTAGTGCTTACGCTTTCGTTCCTTCTTCTTTCTCCCTGCTGATTTCTTCCAGCCTGTTTTTAACCACCCTGTAGCCGATGCCGCCAATCGCTGCGGCCACCGCGAGGCTGCCGTAGGAACCCAGGGCGCGCCAGCCGATAGAGCTCAGGGTAAATCCTTCCGCTACCAGGTCATAAACATCGTAATCCTCGTCAATGAGGATCAGCACCCCGGTATCTTCCTTGCCGTAGAGGTGCGCCTTGTCATGGCCGGCCGCTTGCAGGTCACTGACCCGGCTTTCCCCGGCGGCGATCAAGTCCTCCCGTTCTCCAAAGAGAATGGCTCCCACCGGGCAGGCTTCCGCGCAGTAGGTGGACTTGCCCTCGACTACGCGAAACGCGCAGAAACTGCACTTTTCTGAGTTGTTGTCGTCTTCCGGATCCAGCACGGGCACATCAAAGGGGCAGGCGGTCACGCAGGCCCCGCAGCCGATGCAGGTCTCCTTGTCGATCTCCACCATGCCTCCGTTTTCCCCTTCCACGTGCCAGATGGCGTCCACGGGGCATATTTCCTCACAGGCCGCCACAAAACAGTGCATACAGGCATGTTTCTTGTAGCGCAGCTTAACATTGGGGAAGGAACCGCTCTCATATTTTTTCATTTCCGTGCGCAGCACTCCGAACGACGCTTCGTATTTTCCCTTGCATTCCACGGTGCAAGCGCCACAGCCGATGCACTTGGTCTGGTCGATCAACATTGCATATTTCACTTGGTTTAACCCCCTTTACTAAGCCTTATAGACGTTTACACAAAAGTCCTGCATCTGCGAGCCCGCACCGGGGCACTTGCTGTTGACCATTTCCTCCACGGTCAGGGTGGGAATGAGATCCCCCTCGTTGGCCCCCTGGTTAAAGGCCACGGTCAGCTCCCTGGACCAGTGTCCGAAGCCGTGCTCCACGCACACGCAGTCCGGACGAATGCCCTGGATCACCTCGGCCTGCAGGGTAACCTGGTTGGCCTGGGACTCTACCACGACTTCATCCCCGTCTTCAATGCCCAGGTTTGCGGCCGCTTCTGCGTTGATGATCAGCTTGTTGGTTCCCTGGGCCTGCATCATCAGCTCGTTGTTCTGGGTCTGCGACATCTTGTGCATGGGCGGACGGCTGATGATCATGTAGAAGGGGTATTCATCGGTAGGCTCCGCTTTTTTGGGTTCCCAGTAGGGCAGCGGGTCGTAGTTGTTATTTTCCAGCACCGGTGAGTACAGTTCGATTTTGCCGCTCTCGGTGCCCCACTCTTCCCTGCCCTGGAAGGGTTTCTCATCGCTCCACATGCCGTTTTCGCTGTTCTGCAGTTCCTCCCAGGAAGAACCCAGGGCCTTGAGCCGCTCATCGTTGAACGTCCCACCGCTGACCCCTTCGAAATACTCGCCATAGCCCATGGCGTTGGCAAGACCCGTGATGACACCGCCGTAGCCGCGG
>SL_3KL_010_SEDDRAFT_10002828_pt1 | contig 15797 bp, 18 predicted proteins | sample SodLakKL_010_SED_2_FD_10381 | JGI IMG/M metagenome (IMG submission 10381) | reverse complement strand
ACCCAAAGGATTTAGTGACTATGACTGATTATATGCAAGAGAAGAATTTAAAATACGGCATCGTTGTAACTAAAAGTGAAATAGCTAAAAAAGAAGTAAATGGACAGACTCTATATTATATCCCTTATTACCTAATTTTAATGATGATCTAATTTTTAATATATTTGTTAAATAGGGAAATTTGACTTTTAAAAAAGTTTTAAGTATACTTAAAACTATAAAGAAAAAAATGAAAAGTTTTAAGTATACTTAAAATGATTAAAAAATATAAAAAAAGACAATATTATTTAGATTTAATTGAGCCATTTATTGACACTGATTTAATTAAAGTTTTAGTTGGGCAAAGACGTGTAGGGAAAAGTTATATTCTGTATCAAATAATTGATAAAATATTAGCTAATAATAAACTAGCTAATATTATCTATATCAATAAAGAAGATAATGAGTTTGATAATATTAAAGATCATCAAAATTTAATTGATTATACTGAAAGCAAAATAAAAAAAACTCAAAAAAATTATTTATTTATAGATGAAATTCAAGATATTGAAAATTATGAAAAAGCTCTCCGCCACCTAAATTCTAAAAAAACTTGTGATATATATTGCAGTGGTAGTAATGCAGACTTGTTATCATCAGAAATTGCCACTAAATTATCAGGTCGCTATATTGAGTTTCCTATATATGCTCTATCTTATAAGGAATTTATAAAATTTAATAAATTTAAGGCCAATGAAGAATCGCTTTTAAAATATATTCGTTATGGTGGTCTGCCTTATTTATTAAACCTAAAACTAGAAGATGAAATTGTTTATAATTATTTAAGAGCAGTTTATAATACAATAATTTTAAAAGACGTAGTTTCTCGTTATAATATCAGAAATATTAATTTCTTAAATCGTTTAACTTATTATTTAGCGGACAACCTTGGATCTTTAGTTTCTTCAAAAAAAATAAATGATTTTTTAAAATCACAAAAAACTGCGGCTACGCCAAATAAGGTTTTAGATTATATATCACACTTATGCTCAAGTTTCTTTATTCATGAAGTCAAGAGGTTTGATGTAAAAGGAAAAAAAGTTTTTGAAGTAAGTGAAAAATATTATTTTAATGATTTGGGTTTACGGAATGTGATTAAAAATTATCAATCAGATGATATTTCTCAAGTATTAGAAAATTTAGTTTATTTACATCTTGTGCATTTTGGTTATAATGTTAATGTTGGACAATTAGAGAATAAAGAAATTGATTTTGTAGCTGAAAAATCAGGAAAAAATATATATATTCAGGTTGCTTATGTAATTAATAACAAGGAGACAAAGGACAGGGAGTTTAATAATTTATTAGCAATTGAAGATAATTATGAAAAAATTGTTGTTTCCATGGATAAATTAATTAGTGGAGATTATAAGGGTATAAAACATATGCACATTATTGATTTTTTATTGAAAGAATTTTAATATAATTAAATATGAATGAAAATTTTAAAAAAATAGGATTTGAATTTTTTAGTAAAAATTTTGATGAAGAAAGTTTAAATTATTGCAGAACCAGAGATATTTTTCAGGCTAGACTTGATAGTATGATTAATGTTTTATTAAAAGATAAAAATCAAAAGGTAGATCATATCTACATTCTTTCGGCAATTATTGGCGAAATTGGCAATAATTCTTTTGACCATAATATTGGTTCATGGATAAATGAGCCTGGTGTATTTTTTTCATATAATTTTAATAAGAGTAATCTTGAAATCTTATTAGCTGATTCAGGCCAAGGTATTTATAATACTTTAAAAAAAGTTAAACCAGAAATTAAAGATGATAGAGAGGCAATGAAGGTTGCATTTTATGAAAAAGTTTCAGGGCGAGCTCCTGAATCAAGAGGAAATGGACTTAAATTTGTTAAAGAAAATATTAAAAATACTGGGTCATACCTTGAATTTTTTTCCGGTCAAGCTGTAATTAAAATAAATGAAAATGAAATAATTGAAGAAACTAATAACTTTTATCAAGGATGCGTGGCTTTAATTAAAAAAAAATATGAAAATTGAACTAAAAAAATTTGGCGACATGCTTATGTCTAGACCAGCCGGGAAAGAAGCTTACTTAGCTATGTCAGCCTATCTATTAAGAGATTTAGATAAAAATGAAGTAATTGAAATTGATTTTTCTGGAGTTAAGGTTCTAGCGCCTTCTTGGGCAGATGAAGTTTTAAGCAAGTTAGCTAAAGAGTATAAAAATATAAAACTATTAAATACTGACAATGCAAGCGTTCAGGCATGTTTAAAGACTTTAAGAGATTACTCTGATTTTAAGTATTAATATGTAAAAATATGTCTTTTGAAAAAAATATTGGTAAACAACTTAATTTTAAAAAAGAGCTAGATGAAGCTGGTAGCCATGAAGATGCTAAAAAGAAGGAAAAGACGCCTTTTAAAGAAATAGAACGTGGAGAAAAAGATGATCCTTGGGATGATTTAGGTCCCAATTATGAAGAGCAAAAAAGAAAAGAAAAAATTAGAAAAGAAGAAGAGAAACAAAGAAAAAAAGACAGTAGAGAAAATGATAAAATAAAACGTCGTAACTATGATAATCGATATTAAATAAAACTAATATGAGTGAAAACAAAAAAGCAAATTTTATAGAAAACGAAGAAGAGGTTTTAGAGTTTTGGAAAGATAATAATATCTTTTCTCAATCACTAAAAAAAGATGCCCCTGAGGGTGACTTTGTCTTTTATGAAGGTCCACCAACTGCCAATGGTATGCCGGGAATTCATCATGTTTTAGCTCGATCTTTTAAGGATTGTATTCCTCGCTATAAAACTATGCAAGGTTTTAGAGTTAAGCGCAAAGCTGGTTGGGATACTCATGGATTACCCGTTGAGCTAAAGGTGGAAAAAGATTTAGGTCTTTCAGGAAAATTGGATATTGAAAAATATGGCATTGAAAAATTCAATCATAAATGCAGAGAAAGTGTTTGGCAATATACTGATGAGTGGAAAAGATTAACCAATAGAATCGCCTATTGGCTAGATTTGGATGATCCCTATATTACCTATGAAAATGACTATATTGAAACTCTTTGGTGGATTATAAAGCAAGCTTATGACAAAGAATTGCTTTACAGGGGTCATAAAGTTATTCCTCATTGTCCACGATGTGGCACTTCGCTGTCTAGTCATGAAGTCGCTCAAGGCTATAAATTAGTTAAGGATAGATCAATTTTTGTTAAATTTAAATTAATTTCAGAAAATGAATTTGTAAAAAAAGGTGATTATATTTTAGCCTGGACTACAACCGCCTGGACATTACCTGGAAATGTTTCATTAGCAGTGGGAAAAGATATTGATTATGTAAAAATAAAGAAGGGAGAAGATAATTTAATTTTAGCTAAGGAATTACTAGAAAAAGTTATTGAAGCTGATTATGAAATTATCTCTGAATTTAAAGGTAAAGATTTAGCTAATTTAAATTATCAACCCTTATTTGACCTGGCTAATTTATTTAAAGAAAAAAAATCTCACTATATAAGCTTAGCTGATTTTGTCAGCACTGAAGATGGAACAGGAGTAGTGCATACTGCAGTTATGTATGGTGAAGATGATTATAATTTAGGTCTAGATCTTGATTTACCTAAGGTTCACACTGTAGATGAAGCTGGTAAATTTATAGATGAACTAGAAAAATATGAGCTAGCTGGTAGATTTGTAAAATCAGAAAAAACCGAAAATATTATCTTAAAACATTTAGAGGAAAGTCATAATCTATATAAAGAAGAATTATATGAGCATGATTATCCATTTTGTTGGCGCTGTGATACTCCACTTCTATATTACGCCAAAAATTCTTGGTTTATCAAAATGAATTCCTTAAAAGATAAATTGATTACTAATAATGCACAAGTTAATTGGACTCCTGAACATATCAAAGAAGGTCGCTTTGGTGAGTGGCTTAGAAATGTAAAAGACTGGGCAATTTCCAGAGAAAGATATTGGGGAACGCCACTGCCGATTTGGACATGCTCTGAGTGTGGGAAAAATAAATGTGTGGGCTCAAAAGCTGAACTGGAAACTGATATTGATGACCTACATCGTCCCTTCATTGATGAAGTTAAATTTAGCTGTGAATGTGGTGGGGAAATGACTCGTGACTTATCGGTTCTTGATTGTTGGTTTGATAGTGGTGCTATGCCACTAGCTCAATATCATTATCCCTTTGAAAACCAAGAATTAATTGATGATAGAAAACAGTTTCCAGCTGACTATATTTGTGAAGCCATTGATCAAACTCGAGGCTGGTTTTATACCCTACAAGCAGTTTCTGCCTTTTTAGACAGAGAAGCACCCTATAAAAATGTCATTTGCCTAGGTCACATTAATGACAAGCAAGGCAAAAAAATGTCTAAATCAAAGGGTAATGTAATTGATCCTTGGGAAGTAATTGAAAAATTTGGTGTAGATGCAGTAAGGCAACATATGTACACTATTAATCAACCAGGTGAAGGTAAAAAATATGATCTAGATGATGTCAGAGATGTTTTTAGGCAAAACATTATGCTAATTAACAATATCTATCGTTTTTATTCTACTTTCACTGATTTAAAAGAAGAATCAGAAAAAACTAGACCAGAGGTAGAAAATATTTTAGATAAATGGATTTTAACTCGCCTTGATGATGGAATTTTAAAGATAAGCAGTAATTTAGATAATTATCGAATTTATGAAGCTGCTAAAGAAGTTCCTCTTTTAATTGATGATTTATCTACTTGGTATCTAAGAAGATCACGAGATCGCTTTAAAGGTGAAGATGAAAAAGACAGAAATCAAGCAATTTCTACTACTGCCTACACTCTTTTAACAATTTCTAAACTAATGGCACCATTTATGCCTTTCATTTCTGAGCAAATTTATCAAAAAATAACTAACTACAATTTCTCAAATAATGAAAAATCAGTTCACTTAAGTGCTTGGCCAAAAGCAGAGAAGCTAGAGCAAAGTATTTTAGATAAAATGGCTGATATTAGGAAATTAGCTGAGTTGGGACTATCAGCTCGCGATGAGGCGCAAATTAAAATTAGACAAAAACTAGCCACTGCTTTTGTTTCCGGACCAATTGAAAGCTTAGATGAAGCTTATCTTCCTCTCTTAGCTGATGAGCTAAATGTTTTAGAAGTCAAATTAAAAGACAAACAAAATGAGTGGTCAGTTAGTTTAGATACTAAATTAACCCCGGAGCTAAAATTAGCTGGTCTTGAGCGTGATATAATTCGTTTAGTTAATGCTTTGCGAAAAGATAAAGCTCTTAGTCTTGAAGAAAAAACCACTATTTATTTCTCCGCTGATGAGAGTTTAACTGATAGTATTGAAAAAATTAAAGAAAATGTCTTAAAAGCGACTTTAAGTGATGGTTTAGAGAGAAAAGATGATATAGAAGAAAATGTTAAAAGCTTAAAATATGAAGGAAAAGAGATTAAATTAAGTATTAAATAGGACTAGCCTAGTAATTATTATTTAATGATACAGAAAAGTTAACAGAAATGTTAACTTTTTTGCATCTATTATAATTATCTTAATTTTAATGTTTTAGAAATGAATTCTGTTTATTGATTTATTCCTATTTCTTTGATATTATTTGATTGATAATAATAAACTAATAAACTAATAAATTTAAATCTATGGATACAATTTACTGGATAATCATTATTGCTTTAGTTGTTATTGGTCTTTGGCTAATGACAATGTATAATGGCTTAATAAGAACTCGTAATCGAGTACGTGAAGCCTGGAGTGATATNGANGTNCAACTNAAACGTCGATATGACTTAATACCTAATTTAATTGAAACAGTTAAGGGTTATGCTAAACATGAGCAAGAAACCTTTGATAAAGTAGTTAAAGCTCGCAGTCAAGCTATGAACGTATCAAGTGATGACTTAAATAAAAAGACTGAAGCTGAAAATCAATTATCTTCTACTCTTAAATCAATTTTTGCATTGTCAGAAAATTATCCTGATCTAAAGGCTAATCAAAACTTTTTGGAACTACAAAGAGAACTAACTGACACTGAAGACAAAATTATGGCTGCTCGTCGTTTTTATAACAACAATGTTCGTAGCCTTAACACTAAAATTGAAGTCTTTCCTACCAACATTTTTGCTAAAAAACTTGGCTTTACTAAGAAAAGTTTCTTTGAATTAAAAGAAGAAGCGGCTCGTGAGCCAGTAAAGGTTCAATTTTAATAAATTAATAAAAAACATATGGATATTATATTTTGGATTATTGGAATTATAATTTTTGTAATTCTAATTAGTTTAAAACAAATCAATCAATACGAAAGAGGAGTTTTATTTATTCTTGGTCGTTATCAGAAAATATTAAACCCTGGATGGCGAATTGTTATTCCAGTTATACAGTTTTATAAAAAAGTAGATATGCGTGTTAAAGCCGTAGATGTCCCAGATCAAAAAGCAATTACCAAAGATAATGTGCCGGTAACTGTTAATGCGGTAATATATTACAAAGTTACANCNGCAGAAAAAGCNGTAATTGANGTNGAAAGATATGACTATGCTGTTTCTAATTTTTCTCAAACTACAATGAGAAATATTGTTGGTGAGTCAAGTTTAGATGAACTTTTAGCTGAAAGAGATAGGTTAGCTAATCGGATAAAGGAAATTGTTGATAAAGAAACTGATGCTTGGGGAATTGTGGTTAATAATGTAGAACTAAAAGATGTTTTTTTACCTGAGTCAATGGAGAGAATGATTGCTCGTCAAGCTGAAGCGGAAAGAGAAAAACGAGCTGTGATTATAAATGCTGAAGGTGAAGTAGCGGCAGCTGAAAATGTCTCACAAGCAGCTAAAATTTTAAATCAATCAGAAGGAGCTCTACATCTTAGAACTTTGCAGTCAATTAGTGATATGTCGTCTGATAAGTCAAATACTGTAGTATTTGTTACTCCAATTGAAATTATAAAAGCCATGGAAGGTTTTAGTAAAATAAATCAAAAAAAGGAAGAGTAATTATGAGTAAAACATTATATCAACACAGTGGTCAGAATAAACGAAAGACCTGGTTTTTAATGACTGGTTTTTTAGTCCTAGTAATTCTTCTTGGTTGGCTATTTTCCTATACTCTTGAGTCACCAATAATTTTATATATTGCGGTAATTTTCAGTACTATATTTAGTTTAATTAGTTATTGGCATAGTGATAAAATTGTATTAAAAATTAGTGGCGCCAAGGAAGTGAAAAAAAAGGATGCGCCAGAGCTTTATCGTTTGGTAGAAAATTTATGCATCACTTCAGGACTACCAGTTCCCAAGGTTTATGTAATAAATGATCCATCTCCTAATGCCTTTGCTACTGGTAGAAATCCCGAAAATGCAGTTATTGCAGTAACTACAGGACTACTTGAAAAGCTAGATAAATCAGAACTTGAAGGCGTAGTCGCTCATGAATTATCTCATATTGGTAATTACGATATATTAATTTCTACAGTTGCTACTATCATGGTTGGAATTGTGGTTTTATTGGCTGATTTATTTATTCGCTTTTCTATTTTTGGTACCAGAAATAGAGGTAGTAGCCAAGGTGGCAACGCGAAATTAATCATTACAATTGTAGCCATTGTTTTTGCAATTCTAGCTCCTATATTTGCTTATTTAATGCAATTTGCAATTTCTAGAAAACAAGAATATAAGGCTGATGCTGATGCTGCTTTACTTACTCGTTATCCGGAAGGTCTAGCCAGAGCATTGGAGAAAATTAATCAGCATAGCCAACCTGTTAAAAAAGCTAATAAAGCTACGGCCCATATGTATATTAGCTCACCTCTAAAGGAAAAGAAAAAAAGAAATTCATGGTGGAGTAGAGCTATGTCTACCCATCCACCAACAGAGAGTAGGATTTCTCGTTTGCGCCTAAGTGATCGTTAAATATTTTTTATGTTAAGCTATATTGAAGGAAAATTAATTAAAAAAACCCAAAATTCAGCGATTGTAAAAAACAATGGTTTAGGCTACAGAGTGTTTATAAAAGAAAAAGACCTTTTAAATTTAAGATTAAATGAAGACATTAGTCTTTGTCTGTATCACCATATAAAAGAAGATAGCAGTGATTTATATGGTTTTTTAACTTGGTCAGAGCAGGAAATGTTTAGTATTTTATTATCAGTTTCTGGTGTTGGTCCTAAGTCAGCATTAGCAATATTATCAATGGCAACTATTTCCGATATTACTCAAGCAGTTTTAGTTGGTCAATCAGAAATGTTAACTAAAGTGGCTGGGATTGGTAAAAAAACTGCTGCTCGTTTAGTTTTGGAACTTAAAAATAAATTAGATCATTTCTCAAATGATGAAAATATAAAGTTAGAGAATCAAACATTTACTAGTGATGAACTTGATGTTTTAATGTCACTTGGTTATTCTTTAATTGAGTCTAGAGAAGCGCTAAGTTTAGTGGATAAGGAAATTGTTGATAGTGGTGAAAAGATTAAGACTGCTTTAAAAATAATAGGCAAACAAAATTAATACAAATTTATGAAACAATCAAAACTCTTTAGTTATGCGATTAAAACCTTACCAAAAGATGAGGATAGCTATAATGCACAAATATTAATTAGAGCTGGTTTTGTTGATAAATTAGCGGCTGGTATTTATAACTTATTACCTCTTGGAAAAATTGTGATGGATAAAATATCGCAAATCATAAGAGAAGAAATGAATAAAGTTGATGGCCAAGAAATTTTAATGTCAGCCCTGTCACCTAAGGATGTTTGGCAAAAAACCAATCGTTGGGAAAATTTTGACGCTTTATTTAAATTAAAGGGCTCAGATAAAAGAGATTATGCACTTGGAGCTACTCATGAAGAAATAGTAGTGCCAATTTTAAAAAAATATATTAATTCCTATAAAGATTTACCTTTATCGGTTTATCAAATTCAAACTAAATTTAGAAATGAAAAAAGAGCTAAGGCGGGATTAATTAGAGGTCGGGAATTTTTAATGAAAGATATGTATTCCTTTCATGAAAACAGTCAAGATTTAGATAATTATTATGATATTGTTAAAGATGCCTATTTTAAAATATTTGACCGTCTTAATTTAAAAGCAGATACTTACCTAACTTATGCCTCTGGTGGTGATTTTTCAGAGTTTTCACATGAATTTCAAACAATTTGTCCAAGCGGGGAAGATTTAATTTATATTTGCAGTCAATGTCAAATTGCTATTAATCAAGAGATAATTGATAAGCAAAAGTCTTGTCCATTGTGTCAAGGTAGTGATTTTAAAAAAGAAAAAGCCGTTGAAGTAGGAAATATTTTTAAATTAGGCACTCGTTTTACTGAGCCATTTAAATTAAGTTATAGTGATAAAAATGGTGATATAAAACCTGTTATTATGGGTTGTTTTGGAATGGGAATTAGTAGATTACTAGCAACAATTGTAGAAAACAGTCATGATGATAAAGGTATTATTTGGCCAGAGTCAATTGCTCCTTTTAGGGTACATTTAATATCTATTGGTCAAAATGATAAAGCAGAAAAATTATATGAGCGTTTAAAAAAATTAGATATTGAAGTTTTATATGATGATCGCGATATTTCAGTTGGCAATAAATTTACAGAGGCCGATTTAATAGGCTCTACTTATCGTTTAGTAATTAGTGATAAAACGCAGGAGAAAAATTTATTAGAAATTAAAAATAGACGATCTGAGGTTGTGAAATTAATTAATGAAGAAGAAGTTATAAAATTGTTAAAATAATATGTTTAAAAAATTATTTGGAAAATTTAATCATGATTTAGGTATTGATTTAGGAACTAAAAATACTTTAGTCAATGTGGTTGATAAGGGAATTGTAATCAATGAACCTTCAGTGGTGGCAATAAATAAACGTACTAACGAAATTTTAGAAGTTGGTACTGAGGCTAAAAAAATGGTAGGAAAAACTCCCGGTCATATTGAAGCTGTAAAACCTTTAGTTGATGGAGTTATTTCCGATTTTGAGATTACTGAGAAAATGCTTAAGTATTTTATCTCTAAAGTACAAAAAGAGAATTTCTCCTTATTTAATCGACCAAGAATAGTAATTGGTGTGCCACTGGATTTAACAGAGGTAGAAAAAAAAGCAGTTGAAGATGCCGCTTTATCAGCTGGAGCTAGAAAAGTTTATTTAGTAGAAGAAGCTATGGCAGCAGCGGTTGGAGCTCGATTGCCAGTAACTGAAGCTACTGCTACTATGATGGTTGATATTGGTGGTGGGAGCACAGAAATAGCGGTGATATCTCTAGGGGGAGTAGTGTCCTGGAAGTCACTGAGAATTGCTGGAAATGAATTTGATTCCAATATTGTTGACTATATTCGTGATGAATTTAATATTTTAATTGGGGAACAACTAGCTGAAAGTATTAAGGTTCGGATNGGATCAGCTATTTCTCTGGAGGAACCCAANGAAATGGAAATACGTGGTCGTGATTTAATTACCGGTCTTCCTAAAGCGATTATGGTAAGTGATAAGCAAATTCGTGAAGCTATAAATAAAACTATTATTAAAATGGTAGAGCAAATTAAAATTATTTTAGAAACTACTCCGCCTGAGCTTGTTTCTGACATTTATGAGAGAGGAATTTATTTGTCCGGTGGTGGTGCCTTGCTTTATGGTTTAGATAAAGCTATTTCAATGGAGGCAAAAATTCCTGTTAAAATAGTTGATGATCCATTAACCTGTGTTGCTAGAGGAGCTGGTATTTTAATTAGTGAACCAGAATTGCTTAAAAAAATAACTATGACTTCAATTGGTAGCGACAATTAATCCTTTGTCGTTTTTTTATGTTTAAAAAAATTTTTAGTCAAAAAAGAATTATAATCTCAATTATCATTTTATTGTTTTTTTCTTTATATTTTTTTGGTTTTTTGCGGCCATTAGAAAGAGGTCTGCAAAATTTTTTTAATTGGAGCTCTTATCAATTAGCTAGCCTTCGTCCTAGTGAAAATTTTTATGAGTGTCAAGAATCTGAAGAAATAATTAATTCTCTTCAGGCTCAACTGACTCAAAAAACTATTGATCAAGCAGAATTAGAAATTCTTAAAGAAGAAAATCAGCAATTAAGAAAGTATTTTGATTTTTATAATGAAAAAGATTATAGTCTTCTTTTAGTTAATGTTGTTTCCAGAGAAATTAATTTTGGCACTATAAATCAAAATAATAATTTAATTATTGATAAAGGATCAAATGATGGTTTGGTCGCTGGNTTGGTNGTTGTTAATGAAAATGGNGCAGTTATTGGAAAAATTACAGCTGTAAAAGAAGCTAGTTCACAACTTTGCTTAATTACCGCTTCAAATTGTCAATTACCAGCAACAATTTTAAATCAGGATCGTAGTGTTGGTCTAACAGATGGAGAATTAGGATTAACAGTTTCACTAGATATGATTCCACAAACAGAGGAAATAAATATAGGGGATATTATTAGTACTTCTGGTTTAAGTGAATTAATCCCCAGGGGTTTAGTTATTGGCAGAGTTAATAAAATTGAAAAAAGGAGTAATGAAATTTGGCAGAAAGCTATAATTGAGCCAGATATTTCCTTTAATAATTTAAATATACTATCGGTAATAATTCCTTAGTATGAATATTCGTTTTTATCTAAATATTTTATTGCTAATTTTAATAGCTTTTTTTGTAGCTCTTTTTCAATATTCAGTTATTAGCTTATGGCTATACCCTTATTATTTAATAGACTTAATTATACCGGCTCTGATCTTTTTTTTATTAGTAACTAAAAGTACCTTTGCTTGGATTTTTGCTACAACTAGTGCTTTAATTTTAGATATTCTTTATTTTGATATTTTTGCTTTAAATTTAGTGTCAATTTTAGCAATTGTATGGCTCATGGAGCTGTGGCTGAGAAATTGGTTTACTCGCCATTCAATATATTCATTTTTAGTTTTAGCAGCTTTATCGGTGATAATAAAAAATATCTTTTATTATGGAATTTTAGCTATATTCTCTAAGACTGAAATAATGTTTTTTAATATTTTGTTTTATAAAGATATGCTTTGGCAAATTTTCTGGGTAATAATTTTTACAACAATTTTCTTTTATATATCATTAAAAATTAACAAAAATTTAAAACCAGTCTTTTTAGGCAGAAAACCTTTGTCTTGATTTTAAATTATGTTAATATATAAATTATGAAATACGATATTTTAACCATTGGCGGAGCTACTCGCGATATTACCTTTTTTACTAAAGAGGGACTTTTAATAAAAAATCCCGATGACTTGTTGCGCCAAGAATTATTAGCTTTTGAGCAAGGAGCTAAAATTGAAGTTGATAAATTTCATCATCTCTTTGGTGGTGGAGCGGCTAACGCAGCAGTGAATTTTTCCAAAAGCGGCTTTAAGGTGGCTTGTTTTTTAAAAGTAGGAAGAGATGAAACTGGTTTAGCAATTAGGGATAATTTAAAAGAAAAGGGAGTAATGCTAGCTTTTATTCAAAAAGATGAAAAATTACCGACTGGTTTTTCTTTTATTTTAGTAAACAAAAAAGGCGAAAGAATTATTTTCTCCAATCGTAGTGCTAATGAAAAATTAAAGTTAAATAAAGCTACTCTTAGCGCTGCTAGTCGCGCTAATTGGCTTTATTTTGCCTCACTTCCTAAAAATTGGCAATCACTAGCTAAGCCATTATTTTCACTCACAAAACCCAAAATTGCCTGGAATCCAGGTTCATCGCAATATAGTAGTGGTCTAAAATCTCTTTCTTGGTTTTTAAAAAGAACATATCTTTTTATGCTAAATCACGATGAAGCCATTGAATTAGTTTTAAAGGATAATAAATATAAAGGAAAAAATAAGGCATTTTACAATAAAGCTAAAAACTTATTGCCCATAATTAAAAATTATGGACCAGAAGTTGTAGTAATTACCAAAGGAAGAGATGGTGCAGATGCTTTTGACGGTAAAAATTATTATCATCAAGATATTTTTAAGGAAACAAAGAAAGTTGACACCACTGGTATTGGTGATGCCTTTAATTCATCTTTAACAGCCGCTTATCAACTAAGCAATGGTGATTTAAAAAAATCTTTAAAAGTAGCTGCTCGCAATGCCTCTTTTAAAATTTCTAGCTTAGGGGCTCAAAATGGATTGCGCGATATTAGAAAATTATTAAAATAAATATAAATTTATGATAAATGGAGTAATTATAAAAAAATTAAAAAAATATGAAGATGATCGCGGTCATTTAATGGAAATATTTAGAGATGATGAAGGTGAGATAAAGCCAAAAATGTCCTATATTAGTGTGACTAAACCACAAGTTGTGCGAGGACCTCATGAACATGTTAGTCAAAGTGACTTTTTTATATTCCCAGGACCCGGTGATTTTCGTTTATATCTCTGGGATAGAAGAGAAAACTCTAAAAGTAATGGTGAATATATGGAAATTGAAGTTGGAAAGACTAATCCCTGCTCAGTGGTGGTGCCACCAGGTGTAGTTCATGGCTATAAATGTATATCAGAAGAAAGTGCCTTATCAATTAATTTACCAGACAAATTATATAAAGGAGAAAACAAGCAAGAAGAAGTTGATGAAATTCGTTGGGAAGAAGATGAAAATAGTCCTTATAAAATTAAGTAAATTTTTATGTGCATATTTTGTAAAATTGTTAATAAAGAAATTCCAGCTAAAATTATTCTAGAAGATGAAAAAACTTTAGCTTTTTTAGATATTAAACCAGTTAATCCTGGCCATATTTTAGTTATTGCTAAAAAACATTATCCAAGCATTGAAGAAATTAGCGAAGAAGATTTATCTGCTGTTGTTTTAACGCTTAAAAAAATGGGAAAAAGAATTAAGGAAAAGTTGGGCTATAGTGGATACAATGTAAATTTAAATAATGATAAAGTAGCTGGTCAAGAAATACCTCATCTTCATTTTCACCTAATTCCCAGAACTAGCGATGATGGTCTAAAATTATGGCCGCAAAATGAGTATAAAGATAATGAAGCTGAAGAGATTTTATCTAAATTAACTAGTTAATAATATGAAATTATTAGTTACTGGTGGAGCCGGATTTATTGGCTCAAATTTTATAAGAGATTACTTAAAAAATAATCCAGAAAGCGAGATTATTAATTTAGATCTTCTAACTTATGCTGGCAATTTAGATAATTTAGAAGATGTTAAGGATAATCCTAATTATCAATTTGTTAAAGGTAGTATAAATGATAAAGATTTGGTTTTTTCTTTAGTAAAATCTGTTGACGCAATTGTCCATTTTGCAGCTGAGAGTCATGTTGATAGATCAATTGAAGATAGTTCACTTTTTGTTGAAACTAATGTCTTGGGAACTCATGTACTTTTGGAAGCGGCTCGCTTAAATGGTAATAAAAGATTTCACCATATATCTACCGATGAAGTGTTTGGTAGCTTAAAATTTAATGATCCTAAATTTAATGAAAAAAGTAATTATGATCCTCGGTCTCCTTATAGTGCCTCTAAAGCTGGGGCTGATCATTTAGTGCGATCATATTGGCATACTTATAAATTACCAATTACTATTTCTAATTGTTCCAATAATTATGGCCCTTATCAATATCCAGAAAAATTAATTCCATTATTTATCACCAATTTAATTGATAATAAAAAAGTGCCAGTTTATGGAGAAGGAAAAAATATTCGTGACTGGATTCATGTAAAAGATCATAATCGAGGAGTTGAGAAGATTTTAGAGAGTGGAAAAATTGGCTCTACATATTGNCTGGGTGGTGGCAATGAATTAAGCAATTTAGAAATTACTCAAGAGATTTTAAAAATAATGGGCAAGGGCGAGGAAATGATAGAATTTGTAGAGGACAGATTAGGCCATGACTTTCGTTACGCAATTGACTATTTATTAATAAAAAAAGAACTAGACTGGCAAGCAGAAATTTCCTTTAAAGAAGGTCTAAAAGATACGATTGATTGGTATGTTAATAATCCTAATTGGTGGAGAAAATTAAAAAAATAATTTATATAAACTATGGAAAACAAAAAAATTTTTATCATTGAAGATGAAGCTAATCTTCTCTATAATCTAGAATCTCATTTTAACATTGATCAATTTATAGTAGAAAGTAGTCAAGGTGATGAGGAATTAGAAGAATTAATTGATCGCATAAAAGGTTTTATGCCTGATTATATTATTTTAGACCTAATTCTTCCTAAAATTGAAGGTTTTGATATTATAAAAAGATTGAAAGATGAAGAGGAACTTATGTATATTCCTATTTTTGTTTTTACTGACTTAAGTGATGAGGACAGCAAAGCGCGTAGCTTGCAAATGGGAGCAGAGTATTATTTTATCAAGGAAGAAATTGATTCCTATCAATTTTCTGAAAAAGTAAAAAAAATCATTAGTAATCAAGAAAAAGTAGAAGAAGGTGAAAATTTGATGTAAACTTAGTTGACAAAAATATTACAAAGAGACTATGATTGATTAAAGGATTTTTTTTATTGTTATTTAAATAATTTTTATGTTTATTAAAAGAATTGGAATTGACTTAGGAACAACTTATACTTTAGTTCATTTACCTAAAAGGGGTATTGTTGTTAATGAACCTTCAGTAGTAGCTGTTTCTGTTGATGATAATAAAATATTGGCAGTAGGAAATGAAGCTAAAGATATGATTGGTAGAACTCCAGATACAATTATTGCTGCTAGGCCTCTTAGAGATGGGGTAATAGCTGACTATCGTATAACTGAAACCATGATTAAGTATTTTATCAATAAAACCTTAGGAGGTATTA
>SL_3KL_010_SEDDRAFT_10002827_pt1 | contig 15799 bp, 13 predicted proteins | sample SodLakKL_010_SED_2_FD_10381 | JGI IMG/M metagenome (IMG submission 10381) | reverse complement strand
AGGTGCGAACACGTCGCCCTCCAGACCGTCAAGCAGGCGATTGGCCACGGCGCGTTCGATGAATCCCCTGGCAGGATGGCCCTGGATGTCATCAAGGCCCTCGAAACCGTCGACCTGCATGAAACTGATCTGGGCATTGATCTCGCCCGGAACGGCGGTGCCATTGGTCAGGCCCAGGGGATCGAGAGCGACTCCGGACACCGCGCCGATACCACTTACCTCAATGGTCCACTCGCCGGGCACGGCCGGAGCGCTCACGGCAATGCTGGGGCCAAGCAGCGGAAGCGAAATGCCTGAACCATAGCGATTGCCGTTGGGGTCGGTCAGCACCAGGGCGACGGTGTTGTCGGACACGTTGGCCCGTGCGATCACAGTGGAAAGACCCTCGGCAACGTCGAATGTCTCGCTTTCGGGTTCGCCGATGGGACTGAAGAACAGGTCGACATTCGGGCCGCCGATGCGGCTCTCGTTGACTACTGCATTGAACTCGCGATCCACAGTCTGGGTCAGGCCGTAGTCATCGCGTTGGCCGGCAGACATTGTGACGGCAGCATGCACATTGACGTATCCGGCGCCTACTTCCCAGGCCTCGTGACCGGGCATGTTCGTGGCCGTGGCCTCGAGAATGTCGATGACTTCCGACCAGTGGAGGGTCGGATCGGCCTCGAGCATCAGGGCGACGACACCGGAGATGTGCGGTGCGGCCATCGAGGTGCCGCTTTTGGAGGTATAGAACGCATCGATATTGTCATCGACCAGAGCCAGGGGATCGGACTTGGCCTGGGCGGAGATGACGTCGACACCCGGGGCTACGATGTTGGGACGATCGACCCACTCGAAGGTCTCGCCGTTGATCGTCACCTCACCCCCGCCGCCGCGAAGGCCGCGCGAGGAGAAGCCGGCCAGGTTGCCGTTGCTGTCGCCGGCCCCCACCGTGATGACCCAGGGGGCCTTCTTGAAGTTGCCGGTGATCGTGTCTTCACCCGGACCGGAGTTGCCGGCCGAGAAAACGACCACGATGTTACGATCAGCCAGGCGCTTGGTTGCGATGTTGGTCGGGTGGTCGGGATCAAACGGTGTTCCGGTATCCGACGGACTGCCGAAGGAATTGGAAACGACCCGGATGTTGTACCGGAACTGGTTGACCAGCGCGTAATCGAATCCGCCCAGCGTATCGAGAATGAACAGGCCGGCGCCGGAGCCGTAGCCGATGATGTCGGCACCGGGTGCCACACCTTCGAACATGCCGCCGGAGGCCGCACCGGTTCCACCCACGGTACCGGCAACATGCGTGCCGTGACCGCCGGCGATGTCGGTATCGGGGATATCTTCCAGATAGGTAATCGGAAGCAGCGGCGAGGTGCTGTTCAGGTTGGTCTGGGCGGCGACATTCTGGACCACTTTCTCGGGGAATGTCAGATCCGGATGATTGCCGTCGATGCCCGAGTCATTGACCAGTACGGCAATTCCCTTGCCCGAATAGGGCAGGCCGAAGTCGGTACGCAGGTTGGGGTCGGCCCGCATGCGGTCGACACCGCTGATGGCTGTGCTGCGATCATTGTCGTACTCGAGCTTTTCGTTCAGCCAGAGCGAACGAACGCCGTCGACGCCGGCCAGTTTGTCGATGTTGGCTGCCAGAACGAGCACGCCGGCCATTGGCAGCTCTTCGAAGTACAGACCGCCGAGTGCGAGCGATTCCAGGTTGATGACCTGGTCGGTCGTCAGTGGACCGTCCTGGTCGAAGCTGACAATGACTTCGACGGTGTCCAGTGGTCCGAGCGTATCCAGTTTCTGGCTCAGTGTTTCGCCGATCACTGCGGCCATCAGTGTGGCCGGCAGCCCTGTTCCAGCGAGCAGTAGCAGCGCGATGGCCAGGCGGCGGGGGGCGGGGAAGAGGAATCTCATGTCCGTTTGCTCCATGGGGTTAATGTTCATTCCCCATTGGAGCAGTCGGAGCCCGAGGAGGGTAGAGGTGAAACTGCTCATTCCGCACTGGGGAAAACCCCCAGGGATTTGCCGACGAGACAAGGAGAGGTCAAGATAGCAGGTCGAATGTCCCCGACAGAGCAGGGAGAAGCCATAATGAGTACCGTGCGATGGTTACTGGCCTGGCTGGCCGCGGTAGTGGTTGCCACGATACTGGGCAGCATCATCCAGACCCAGTTCAACCTGGCGCGAATTGTCGCGCTGGATATCCCCATACCACTCTCGCGGAGGCTGGAAACCACGTTGTTCGACCTGATGAGCTTTGCCCCGTTGTGGGCGGTCATCGTCGCACTTGGATTACTGATCGCGCTGGTGGTGGCCTTGCCGGTGGCCAGGCGGCTGCCGCGGATGCGCACGGGGGTGTTCGTGCTGGCCGGTTTTCTGGCCGTCGGCACGGCGCTGGTGGTGATGAACGCGATGTTGCCGGTCACGCCGGTGGGTGCGGCGCGTACCTTGACCGGCATCGTGTCGATCAGCCTGGCCGGTGCGCTTGCCGGCTGGGTTTATGCGCGATTGCTTTTCGGCATAAGGATTTGGGCCGGCTGAAACGTTCCGGTTCAGCGGCAGAACGGCCAGAACTGCCAGAAACGGCGGCAACGCAGATCGGACTCGCAGGATGGTAGCTGCCGGCTGTAGGTCTGGGCGCGCTGATCGACACGGCCGGCGATCTGTCTCAGTTGACCGTTGTTGCGCCAGCCGCCGCGCTGGAACCCGGTATGTCCGTCGTGATAGGCGAGGTAAAGATGGAAAGCGTCGTTCTTCGCCAGCCCCAGGCGTCGATGACTGACGTCGTTGTACCAGCCGATGAAGTCCAGGGCGTCGGCCATGTTGCTGCGCCGCGCTCGCCGCCTGCCCGTGGCCTGCTGGTAATCCTGCCAGGCCGGATCCTGGGCCTGGGCGTAGCCACGCGCGCTGGACGGACGTCGTCCGGGAAAGATGCCCAGGAAACGGTTACGTTCCGGCCGTGCGCGCGCGCGAAACGAGGACTCCTGCTGCACGAAAGCCATCTGGACGGCAATGGGGACTCCCCAGCGTTTTTCCGAGTCGCTGGCGTAGTCATACCAGCGCGGGTGATGATCGAAGATGTCGCAGACGTTGTCCTGCCGGGGAGGGGGGCTGGAGGCGCAGCCGACGAGGAACAGCGCCGCGAACACCATGGTGCCCATGCGCAGGGAGGATGCCGATAAACGCTTCATGAGCGTCAAGTCTAAACCAAGTGTGCCGTGTTGTTTGACGGGTTGTACGCACAACATGGGTGGCTGCATTCGGGCTGTCCGGGCCTGCAGGCCGACCCTGACCGACGCGATACGCTATTCTGGCGCCAGTCACGCGAACACAAGGCAGCGAATTGATGCTCTGGCAAGCACTCAGCGCGGCACGCGATCTCGGCCGCATGCAGGACATCGCCTCGGTACTCATCCGATACGGCTTCGGAGACGTGGTCCAGCGCATCGGCATGGCGGGTGCACTGGAGCGTGCCGGCAAGGTGCTCCACTGGAAAGAGGCAGAGGAACTGGCTCGGCTCAAGCCGCCGGCCAGGGCGCGACGGGTCATGGAGGAGCTGGGCCCGACCTTCGTCAAACTCGGCCAGGTCCTGGCCACGCGTGTCGATCTGTTCGGTCCGGAGTGGCTGGAGGAGTTCGGCAAACTTCAGGATCATGCACCGGCGGTGGACTGGTCGGAGATCGAGCCGCAATTGATCGAAGACCTCGGCGGCAACCCCGATGAAATCTTTGCCAATGTCGACCCGGAACCGCTGGCCGCCGCCTCCCTTGCCCAGGTCCATCGCGCGACCTTGCAAGACGGCACGCAAGTCATTCTCAAGATACGTCGACCGGGCATTCGCCCCGTGATCGAGGCCGATTTACGACTGCTCAGACGCCTGGCCGAGGTCATTGAATCGGAAGCGCCCGATCTGCAGCACTATCGGCCGCGCCTGCTGGTGAGGCAGTTTTCGCAGTCGCTTCGGCGCGAGCTGGATTTCGTCGCCGAGTGCCGCAATGCCGAGCGAATCGCGCTGGCACTCGAGGAAGATTCCGGGATCGTCATTCCCGGCATTCACTGGGACTGGAGCGGGGAACGTCTCAATGTGCAGGATTTCCTGGAAGGGATCCCGGGGAGGGATCTCGACGCGGTCAGGAAGGCCGGGCTGGATGGCCACAAGATCGCCGTGCGTGGGACGCGTGCCATTTTGAAAATGATCCTGGAAGAGGGGTTTTTCCACGCCGACCCGCATCCCGGCAACGTGCTGTATCTGCCGGATCATCGCATCGCTTTGCTGGATTTCGGCATGGTCGGCCGACTGTCGGAAGAGCGGCGCCACCAGGTGGCTGAATTGCTGATGGGCCTGGTCTCGCGCGATGCCGACCTGGTGGCCCGCATCCTGCTCGACTGGAGCGAGGACGCGCGGGTCGACGAGGATCGGCTGCGTGACGACGTGGTCGAGTTCATCGACCATTACCATGGTGTCCCGCTAAGCCAGCTCGATGTCTCGGCCATGATCGGCGAGATTACCGGCGTATTGCGACATCACCACCTCGTGCTGCCGGCAGACCTTGTCCTCATGCTCAAGGCCTTCATCACGCTGGAGGGGATGGGACGTTCGCTGGATCCGGACTTCGATATGGCCGGCGAGGCTGCTCCGGTGATCGAGGGCGTGTTGCGCAAGCATTACTCGCCGGTCAACATGGCCCGGCGGATGCAGAAGGGCGTGGCCGAAACACTGAAGATGCTCGGCACGTTGCCGTCCGATCTCAGCCGCCTGATGAAGATGGCGCGCAAGGGCCGCATCGAGGTCCATGTCGACATCACCGATCTCAGAGAAGTCGGTAATCGTCTCGACCGCGCTGCCAGTCGACTCACCCTGGGCGTCGTGACTGCCGCGCTGATCATCGGCTCGGCCATTGTTCTGAATGTGCAAAGCGACCGGGAGGCTTTCGGCCTGCCGCTATTCGGCCTGCTCGGATTCATCGGCGCCGCGCTGGGCGGCGTCTGGCTGCTGTTCTCGATCTGGCGCAGTGGGCGTGACGACTGATCGGCGAGTCGATCGTTGTCCTGATTACCTGAGCAGGTTGCCGGTGTTGAAGATGGCACGGATGCCGATTCCGGCAATATTTTCAGTGCCGCCAGTATCACGTGTCAGGCGCCGCAAGCCGGCATGGGCAGTCACGTTTCGGGCCAGGTGGTAGCGCGCGGCAACGGCACTGTAGCGACCGTCGTCGTCATTGATGCTGTCGTCGCTGAAGCGGCCGTGGCTGGCAGTGAATGACCAGTCCTGCCAGCGATACGCAGTGGTCAGGAACATGAAATCGCCGTCTTCCAGGCCTTCGCCGCGAATCTCGTAATGCCCGGCAATGGTCCATGGGCCCTCGCTGTAGCGTGCGCCGAACTTGGTGCCGGTACGCTTGTCGGGACCGTCGTCGAACTCGCTGGCGTCGATGTGGGACACGATAAGCTCAACCGGCCCGACCGGCATCGCCAGAGACGCAGACCACAACGGGCGCTCGGACGTGGTCTCGGAGTCTTCATCCAGTGCGGCCATCGCGCGCAGGCTGACCGGCCCGAACTGGTGCGAGTATTCCAGACCATTGTTGATGTAGCTGGCGTGACCGAAGGCACCGCCGCTGCGACCAATGTTGCCGCGGGCCTGGAATGCGGTGCCGTTGAGCGGATCCCAGCCAAGTGCGGCTTGTTTGTATGGGGTTTCAAGTCGGCCGGCAACCAGTTGTCCGTAGTCGCTCGCCAGTCCGACATAGAGTTCGCGCTGCTGTGCCGAGCCTTCGGCCAGCCCTTCGGTGTTGATGTTGAGACCAAAGCGGCCCACGGCACGCAGTCCATCGCTCAGGCGGTGTTCGCCGTCGATGAACAGGGCGCCGAAGTTCATGCGGTTCTTGTTGCCACCGGCCCAGCCGTCGGTGAGGTACCAGCCGTCGGCATCGCGCGCTTCGGCAGCGCTGCCATCGACATGAACCAGTTCAGCTTGCAGACGCAGCAGGATGCTGAAGTTGTTTTCCGGGTTGTCGGTAGCCTGGGAGAGCGCAGGCAATGTCGGTAGCACCAGCGTCGCCGCCAGTAAAGCGTTGTTGATCTTCATGCAATATCCGTGATCGAAGAGTTATCAGCGAGGTGAGTGATTGGGACTCAAGCTGTTGGGCGCCGCAGCAGGGCCAGGGGTGGCCAGACCAGGAGCATGGCCACCACTCCCAAACCGGCCGAGGCTCCGACCAGTGACAGCCAGTCGAGTATGCCGGCCAGGTTGCCATGGCTTGCGCCGGTCAGCCATGGGGCGAACAACAAGCCGGCGATGAAACCGATCACGCCAATGGGCATGGTCGATTTCAGGGCGCCGAGTGTACTCGACAGACCGCTCTTGCGCATGGCGACGGCCAGCAACACCAGTTCGATGATGATGACGGCCACGAAAACCGGCAGAAATGGCCGGATGAACTCGAGCAGTACGGCGAAGATGCCGAAAATGGAAAATGCCATGGAAACTCTCCTCTCAGACGCGACCGCGCAGCATGGCGTTATACGCTGCTTTCAGGAACTTGTCCTTCATGATCCAAGGTACCCAGTGTTCGCGATACGGGCTGATGAATGGGAAGGACGGCACCATGTCGAGGTTGTAATCGAACTCGACCAGGATGGCCTGACCGCGTGACGTGATCAGCGGGCAGGATGTGTAGCCGTCATAACGGGCCATCGGCTCCGCCCCGGCGATGACGCTGACCAGGTTCTCGACAGCGACCGGCACCTGTGCCTTGACGCTGGCCGCGGTCTTGCCGATGGGGGTGCCGACGCAGTCACCGGCACCGAAAACGTTCGGGTAGCGCGGGTGCTGCATGCTGTGACGGTCGACCTCCATCCAGTTGCCATCATCGGCGAATCCACCCTCCTGCCAGGCCAGCGGGCTGTTTCCGAGCGCATCGGGTGCACGCATCGGCGGCACGACGTGAATGAAGTCGTAATCGAGCCGAACCGGTCCGTCCGGTGTATCAAACGTGGCTCGGTGCTGTTCGGGCTCGATGCCGATCAGTCGATGATGCCAGTTGATGTCGATGTCGCGGCGCGGAAATTCCTCCTTGAGAAACTGATCCATATCCGGCTGCGAAAACAGGCCTGCACTGGGCGAGTTGTAGATCATCTGCAGTCGATCGCGAGTGCCGCGGCGCTGGGCCAGGTCTTCGGTCAGCATGGTGACTTTCAGCGGCGCGCCGGCACACTTGATGCCGCCGGGGCCGCGGGTGAACAGGCCGACACCTCCTTGTGTCGTGTAACGATCGACCATTTCCCAGGTGCGGCTGGCGTTCTCGGGATTGTCGTAAACGCAGCCGATGCCCTCGCGTCCGATGAGTTCGGGGTTCATTCCCTCGATGGCATCGAAATCCAGGTGCAAGCCGGTCGTCACGACGAGATAGTCGTAGTCCACCCGCTGTCCGGTATCGGTGACGACCTGGTTGACGTCGGGGTCGAACTCACTGACCGAGGCATGGATCCAGTCGACATTGCGTGGCACATATCGCTGGTTGCTGTCGATGACCGTACCGGCTTTCCAGAGTCCGGTGGCGATCAGTGTCAGGCCCGGCTGGTAGAGGTGACGTTCGCGCCGGTCGATCAGGGTAATGCTTGCGCCGTCGAGAGCAGACGAGAGTCTGTTGGCCGTGGCGAGTCCGGCGGCACCGGCGCCCACGATGACGATTCGGGCATTGGTGGCGAGCGCTCGGGCGGGTGTGCTGGCGATGATCCCCGCACCGGCCAGGCTCATCGAGCCAAGCCCCAGTCCGGCTGCCTTGAGCAATCGGCGGCGGCCCGGATCGACGATCGAATCAACCCGTTCCGCTTGGCTGTCATTCCTGCGTTTCATGGGCAATTTCCTTTGAGTGGTCCAGCGATGGACACGTTGTCCTCGTGAAATAGTATTAGGAAATACGAATGTAAGCAAGTGTTAGCGTCTATGCCCCCGATTGGTCAAACCGATGACCAGTCGGGGAGTCGGCTGTATCGCTTGCCGGCTCAGAACTGGTGACGAATCCCGACGCCGATGAAGTTCGAGCCACCGTTGACGCCGTTGTAGGCGCCGAACACGCCTGAGCGGTGGTGAAGCCGCAGTACCAGCCCCCATTCGGGTCGCGACGGCGGGGCGAAGTCCAGTTCCACGAGCAGGTAATTGAGCAGGCGGGTCGATCGCTCATCCCGGTCGGAGCGAGGTTCCAGGGGAGGTACCGAGGTGGCGAAGGATTGGCCCCAGCCCAGTACCGCGCTGGTGTCGACGAACTCGTGCCAGGGAAAGCGACTCCAGCGTGCGTTCAACAGAACGTTGAATTCCTGGTGATCCTGGCGTCCGAAATGCTGGACGACCTGTCCCTCGAGTTCCCAGCTCAAGGCACGGGGCTGCTCATTGAGCCGGTAGGACCAGGCTAGCGCAGCGAGCTGTGAATGGCCGGAAACCTGCGGGTTTTTCAGCTGCAGGATCTCGAGCATCCGGTCGGGTGAGTAGTGGGCGTAGTAGGCCGTCACCCGGTGGCGGGGCGATTCCTCGTCCGGCGTTTCCGCGCCGTGTGCGGTCAAGGCTGGTGCAAGAATCAGCCCAGCGAGCAGGATTCTGGGTGACACTGGTTCAAGGTCCCGGTGTGACTCTGGGAAAGACTCGGCAGCGCCGTATCTTACACGACGCCCGGTGCGATGGGTGCCATCGCACCGGCAATGCAGGGGTGGTTCATTCGAATGCGACCCCGAAGGCCAGACCCATCAGCAGGTAAAGCATGAGAGTGATGACCACGATCATGACCAGGTTGAAGACCAGTCCGGCCCGGGCCATCTGAGGAATACTGATATAACCACTGCCGTAGACGATGGCATTGGGCGGGGTCGCCACCGGCAGCATGAAAGCACAACTGGCGGCGATCGCCGCCGGAACGGCCAGCAGCAAAGGATCGAAACCCATCGCGATGGCTACCGAGGCGAGAATCGGGATGAACGCCGCGGCGGTCGCCGTGTTGCTGGTCACCTCGGTCAGGAAGATGGTCAGTGCCAGCGCGATCATGATCAGCCAGAGCAGGCCGATGCCGTCCAACACGAGAAACGCCGTACCGATCCAGTCGGCGAGTCCGGATCCGGTGATGCCGGCCGCCAGGCTCAGGCCGCCGCCGAACAGGATGAGGACTTCCCATGGCAGCCGCTTGGCATCGTCCCAGTTGAGCACGAACGTCCAGCGGCGCCAGCTCAACGGCAAAAGGAACAGCAGCAGGGCGCCGAAAATGGCGATTCCGGTATCCGACAGCCCCGGTATCCACGACTCCAGCAGCGGTCGCGTGATCCAGAGTGCGGCGGTCAGAGCAAATATGGCGGCCACCTGCTTTTCGGCCCGAGTCATGGCTCCGGCCTTGTGCAGCTCCTGGCGAATGACATTGCGGCCACCTGGCAGGCGTTTCAGTCGGACCGGGTACAAAAGACGGGTGAGGGCGATAAACAGGATCGGCAGCGATACGATGACCAGCGGCACCCCCACCATCATCCACTGCGCAAAACCGATCTCGATGCCGTGATTGTCCAGCATGTAGCCTGCCATCAGTGCATTGGGCGGCGTGCCGATCAGGGTGGCGATCCCGCCGATGTTGCAGGCATAGGCCAGGCCCAGCAGCAGGACCAGCGCAAAGTTGGTCTCGAGCTTTCTTTCCTCCATGGCCTCGTCGGTCTCGACCAGGGCAATGATGGACAACGCGATGGGCAGCATCATCAGCGTCGTGGCCGTATTGCTCACCCACATGCTCAGGAAGGCACCAGCGATCATGAAGCCCAGAATGATCGAGGTCGGCCGGGTGCCGACAACATGCACGATGTTGAGCGCGATGCGCCGATGCAGGTTGGACTTTTCCATCCCCAGGGCGATGATGAAGCCGCCCATGAACAAGTAGATCAGGGGGTTGGCAAACGGAGTTGTCGCGCCGGCGATGTCGGTAACGCCGAGTACCGGAAACAGGACGATGGGCAACAGGGCGGTGGCCGGTATCGGAATGGCCTCGGAAATCCACCAGCTCACCATCAGCGTGGCCACCGCCGCCACGCGCCACCCCTCGACGGAAAGCCCCTCCGGAGACGGCAATATCAGCATGACCGTAAACAGAATCGGTCCGGCCAGCAGGCCAATACGAGGCCTGATCGGCGTTGATTGCTCGTTGCTCTCGTTCATGGCCTTCCATCATGACGCGATCAGCGCCGGATTATCGCACGCAGGCGACTTTGTTCCGCGCTCGCTTGAACGGATATTCAGGAATGTCCGGAAAAAGATGCTGTCTCAACACTGGAACCTAGTTGATGTCGCCCCAATACACCTTTCTGCCTCCAACCCGATCACGGAACGAGCGATGCATTCCCGACAAACGGACATTGAAACGCTTGACACCATCGGCCGGGCCTGGCCGCCGGCGGCCGATCTGGTTGCCAATTCTGGTGTCATGGAACGAACCGAAGCGCTCTACGACAAGGTGCGCGATGTGATTCCCGAAGCCGAGTGGCCGTTGCATGCGCCCCTGGTCGATGCCATCAACCGGCTCAAGCGCGAGCGCGGCGCCATCATCCTCGCGCACAACTACATGACGCCCGAAATCTTCCATTGCGTGGGCGATGTCACCGGCGATTCGCTGAAACTCGCGCAGGTCGCCGCAGAGGCCGAGGAAGACGTCATTGTCCAGGCCGGCGTGCATTTCATGGCCGAGACGGCCAAGATCCTGTCGCCGGAAAAGACCGTGCTCATTCCGGATCTGGAAGCCGGCTGTTCGCTGGCTGAGTCGATTACCGGCGAGGATGTGCGGGCCATTCGGCGTGCCTACCCGGACTATCCGATTGTCACCTATGTCAACACCACGGCCGAAGTCAAGGCAGAGTGCGACATCTGCTGCACGTCCTCGAATGCGGTGGGCGTGGTCGAGGCAATTGCACGGCAACGTGATACCGACACGGTGATCATGATCCCGGACCAGTTTCTGGCCCATAACGTGGCCAGTCAGACCGATGTGCGCATTCTCACATGGAACGGGGAGTGCGAGGTGCATGAGAAGTTCACCCGCGAAGAGATCATGCAACTGCGCGCCGAGCACCCCGACGCCATGATCATCACCCACCCCGAGTGCCCGCCGGAAGTGTTGCGTGTTTCGGATTATTCGGGATCGACGGGGGCCATGGCCGCGTACGTGGCCGAGCACCGACCGGCCAAGGCGATCCTGATCACGGAATGCTCGATGAGCGACAACGTTGCCGCACTCAATCCCGGTACGCGATTCATTCGCCCCTGCAACCTGTGTCCGCACATGAAGCGGATTACCCTCGAGGGCATCTACAACGCATTGCGTGAGATGAAACACGAGATCGAGGTCGACGCGGAGACGGCCCGGCGCGCGCGGCGGAGCCTGCGTGCGATGCTGGAGCTGCCGTCAGACGGGCGACCGCCGGCGTTCGATATTGCGCGCCCGGAGAAGCCGGCCACCTTCGTGGCCGTTTGAGGTGTCGCTGCGAGCGCCAGGAGCAGGGTCGATGCACGGGGACATACCGCAGCAGGTGGTCGAGAACGCCGTGAAACGCGCGCTGGCCGAAGATCTCGGCGGCCGCGGGGACGTCACCAGTCAGGGGACCATTCCGGCATCCGCCATGGCGAAATTCGATCTGGGTGCACGTGAATCGGGAATACTTGCCGGGACTGCAGCCGCACAGTCCACTTTCTCGCAGGTTGACGAACGAATGGCGGTGGAGTGGCACATGAACGATGGTGACCGGCTCGAGCCGGGCAGCGTCATCGCCACGGTTCAAGGGCCGGCCCGGGCCATCCTCACCGCCGAGCGCACCGCGCTGAATTTCCTGGGGCGCCTGAGCGGGGTCGCGACGCTCACCCGCGCCTACGTCGATGCCGTTGCAGGCACTGGTTCAACTATCGTGCATACCCGCAAGACGACCCCTGGCCTGCGCGCCCTGGAATTGGCCGCTGTGACCGCCGGCGGCGGCGCACGCCACCGCTTCGGCCTGGACGATGCCATTCTGATCAAGGACAACCACGTTGCCGTGTGCGGCAGTGTCGGCAAGGCCGTTGCAAGTGCGCGGCGTTTTGCCGGCCACATGATCCGGGTGGCTGTGGAAATCGATCACCTCGATCAACTCGAAGAAGCCCTGGAGGCAGGTGCTGAGAGCGTTCTCCTGGATAACTTTTCCCTGGAAACACTCAGAACCGCGGTGGAGCGCGTCCGTGGCTCGGGCGTGATTCTGGAAGCCTCGGGCGGCGTGAACCTGGAAACGGTTCGCGGTATTGCCGAGACCGGAGTGGACGTGATTTCGGTCGGGGCCATTACCCACTCGGCCACCTGTATTGACCTGGGGCTGGACGCCTGAAGTCGGGCCGGTTTCTGAAGCGTCAGTTCGCGTCACGGCGATTGAAATCTGCCACCACGCGCAGGATCTGGCGACAGGTCAACTGACCGATGAGTTTGCCGTTCTCCACCACTGGTCGGCGGCGATGCCCCTTGGCGATCATGTCAAGAGCGACATCGACAATGTTGTCATGCAGGCGGCACGACTGTACCTCCGCGGTCATGAAGTCGCGTACCTTGCCGACATCCGCTGCATTGTTGTATGTGGCGGAAATCACGGCCCTCAGGCAATCGGTTTCCGAGAGCACCCCGACGAGGTTGTCATCGTCATCGATCACGCAGGCCCCGGATGCATGATTGCGCGTGATGACATCCATGGCGTAAAAGAGACTGTCGTCGACATGAACCTTGATGGGATTGGTATGCATGTAGTCGCTAAGATCCACGGAACGCAGCATGCCTCGTTTCTCCTCGTTCAAGCCGAATGGGACGGATGCAGCAGGCGCACATTTGCGCCAGTCCGGATATCCCCTGAGTCCAGTATAGAATCAGTGGGGAGCGATTGCCATTCCTACCAGCGTTTCAGACAATCACCCCCGCCCGGGATGAGCGGCGATGGCCGCTGGGTGTGCACCCCGCGCTCGCCACCTCAGTCGGGATCGATCTGACTATGCTTCAGCAGAACCGAGTTGCCGATCACTGACAGTGAACTGGCGGTCATGGCGATCACCCCGATCATGGGATGGAGTAGGCCCACGGCGGCGATGGGAATGGCCGCGACGTTGTAACCGAAGGCCCAGAAGAGATTCTGCACGATCTTGGAATAGGTGGCTTTCGACAGCCGAATGGCTTCGACCACCTTCGGTAGTTCGCCCGAAACCAGGGTAATGTCGGCCGCCTCGATGGCGACATCGGCGCCGGCGCCGATGGCAATTCCGACATCGGCCTGCTTGAGCGCGGGGGCGTCGTTGATGCCATCGCCGACCATGGCCACGTGCGAGCCGAAACGTTTCTGCAGGGCCTTGATCTCGTCAACCTTGCCGTCCGGCAGCACGCCGGCATGGACCTCGTCGATGCCGACTTCCCTGGCCACGGCTTTTGCTGCCCGTTCGTTGTCGCCGGTGATCATCACGACGCGCAGGTCCAGCGCGTGCATGGCCTCGATCGCGGCTTTCGAATCCTTCTTGATCGCGTCGGCCACGGCCACGATGCCGATGGCTGCTCCGTCCCGGGACACGATGACGGCGGTTCTTCCCTCGGCTTCTTGGTCGGTCAGGGCGTCGTCGAGTGCCTCGAGTCCGGTCACTCCTTCCTCGTCCAGCAGGCGTCGGTTGCCGATGAGAACGCTGTGGTCATCGACCTTGCCGCGCACGCCGCGTGCAGTGACCGATTCGAAGTCATCGACATCAGCGAACTCAACCTTGCGCGAGCGTGCGCCTTCGACCACCGCCCGAGCCAGCGGATGTTCGGAGGCATCTTCAACCGCCGCGGCCAGGGCCAGCACGGTGTTCTCGTCTTCACCGTCAGCGGCAACGACATCGGCCAGTTCAGGTTCGCCGCGGGTAATGGTGCCGGTCTTGTCCAGTACCACGACCTTCAGATCCTTCATGGTCTGAATCGCTTCGCCGGACCGGATCAAAACGCCGCGCTCGGCGCCCATGCCGGATCCGACCATCAGGGCGGTGGGCGTGGCCAGGCCCAGCGCGCAAGGGCAGGCGATGACCAGGACGGCGATGGCCGCCAGGATGGCCAGTACGGGCACGGTGGCCTCCGGGTTGACCCAGGGCAGGAAGCCCGCACCCCAGTCGAGAATCGGCCGCAGTTCGTCGGCAAACAGGAACCAGCCGCCCAGCGCGACCAGCGCGATGACGATGACCGCGGGCACGAAGCGCGCCGTGATCTTGTCGGCGAACTCCTGGATGGGCACATGCGAGCTCTGGGCTTCTTCGACCATGCGGATGACCTGGGACAGGAAGGTGTCGCCGCCGACACGGGTGGCCTCGACCTTGAGCCGGCCTTCCTGGTTGATGGTCGCACCCAGCACCTCATCGTCGGTACTCTTCTCCACCGGCATGGATTCGCCGGTGGCGATGGATTCATCGACATGACTCGAACCCGAGACGATCTTGCCGTCGGTGGGAATCTTGTCGCCGGGGCGAACAATCATCACATCACCGATTTCCAGCTCTTCCACCGGCACCTCGACCTCCTCGCCGTCGCGTTCGACCCGGGCGGTCTTGGCGCTGAGCGTGAGCAGCTTCTTGATCGCCTGCGAAGCCCGACCTTTGGCGCGGGTTTCCAGGTAGCGACCCAGGAGATGGAAGGTCATGATGGTGGCGGCCATTTCCATGAATGACGTCATCGGCCAGATGAAGCCGGCCAGGCCAATCAGATAGGGTGGCAGCGACCCCATGGAAATGAGTACGTCCATGTTGGCCGTACGGTTTTTGATGGCTTTCCATGACGACACATGGGTGGCCCAGCCACCGTAGAGAAACACCACGGGGAAGGCCAGGATCGCGATGATGGCCAGGTAGCCGGGAATCGGCTGCCAGAACATGTGCGGCATCATCAGGATCATGATCAGGGTGGTCGGGATGGCGGCAATGACAAAGCGCCGCCAGGCACGCTTCAGGTATGCCTCTTCCATTTCCACGCTGTCGCGGCCCTTGTCACGGGACTCATCGATGGCCTCGTCGACCTCGTATCCGGCGTTTTCGACCGCCTTGCGGATGCTTTCCAGATCGGCTCCCTTATCGCCGACCTTCACCTGCACGCGGTGATTGGAGATGTTGGTGCGAATGGACTCGATGCCGCCGAGGCGCTCGATGGACGAACGCACGATACCCGCGCAGTGATCCGATCCCATGCCGGGAACGACCAGGCGGTAAGGGCCGGTTTTTGTTATGTCTTCGTTCATGGCTGGATTTCGGGGTAGTGGTTGTAGACCTCCGTCTCCCCATCGTGGCGAACCAGGTAAACGTTGTAGGCCTGACGGTAGTCACCCTGTTCCATGCCCGGTGAGCCGATCGGCATGCCCGGGACGGTCAGGCCGCGGGCGTCGGGGCGTTCATCGAGTAGTTGCCTGATGTCATCGAACGGCACGTGGCCCTCGATGAAGTAGCCGGTGATCTTCGCGGTGTGGCAAGAGCCCATGGCCGTCGGCACGCCCAGTTCTTCCTTCTTTGGATGCAGTGACTCCACGTCGTGCATCTCGACGTCGAAGCCGGCGTCGATGGCCTGCTCGGCCCACAGGGTGCAACAGCCGCACCAGGGCGTCTTGTAGACGGTCATGGTTTCCTCAACGACTGTCGAGTCATTGTGGCGCTCGCCGGACTGCGACTGCGAGGTCGCTTCCGNCCCGTTATCCGTCGGTGTGCAGGCTGCCAGAAGAAAGGCCAGCGCCAGCACGGGCAAGGTATTGAGCTTAGTGATCATGGTCGTCTCCGTTGTGCTGATGA
>SL_3KL_010_SEDDRAFT_10002826_pt1 | contig 15801 bp, 14 predicted proteins | sample SodLakKL_010_SED_2_FD_10381 | JGI IMG/M metagenome (IMG submission 10381) | reverse complement strand
AAAACCGAATCAGTTTGCTGTAAAACGTCGTTACTCCGGAAACGAACCACCCGAATCCCTTGTTGGTTCAGGTAACGGGTGTTTTTGAGAATATTGGTCGGGATGGATGTTTTTTTTGCCTTCGGCATTTTTGCACTCACCCCTGACCCCTCTCCCTCTGGGAGAGGGGGATGTTGGCGCTATATCGGGCCACCAGTTTCCATTCCTTGGCTGTATCTTCATCGGCAGCTAAATCCCAATGGCATTCACTTAAGCAAAAATTGTTTCTATGAAAAAAAGATATTTCATGGTTCCCACCTTTAACAAGGGGGGGTTAGAGGAATTTGAACTTTATGCAAACCCTTAAAAATTCCTTAAGTGAATGCCATTGGGCTGAAGCCACCGGCTATAACGCAGTTCCCCTTCAGGGAACCCGAATTTGTAACGTGTCTGCTAATGGGTTATCATGACAGAACCATCGTCCCGGGTTGGCAATATATAAAAATGGAGGCCATCCAGGGGCGTGACTAAAATAACAATACTTTTACAAAATCTTTACAAATCTTATCTTTACTTCACACAATATCTTTACCTCTGTCTCTTATTATTGGTAGAAACTTGAGAAAAAGAATGATTACCACTTCATACCAACAGGTTGTATTCATATGCTTTCAGGACAAGACGATACGCGATTTTATGGCCCATTTGAAACGAGGCGGGAAAAAACCTTCCCGGCAAAACTGATTTCTTACCGTCATTTAAGCTTGCTGGTAACATTTTTTGTCATTTCTTTTACCGCCGGATGCGCAACGGTTGGTCCTGACTTTGTTCCTCCCGGGTTAAATGTTGATCAGACATGGCATACAACTCTTGAAAAAGGATTGTTTATGCAAAAGACGGATCCAGAGGAACTGGCCCAATGGTGGTCAACCCTGAATGATCCCATGCTCTCGGAGTTTATGGAGCTTACTGTCAAGGCAAACCCGGACCTTAAAGAGGCTCTGGCAAGAATTCGTGAGGCCCGGGCCCGCTTGGGTATCAGCGAGGCTCGATTTTTCCCCGAGGTGGATTCCTCTGCTGCTTTTACTCAAAGGCGAAGCAGTGAAACTATCGGCACCGGCTCTGAGAGCAAATTATACACGGCAGGTTTTGATGCGCGATGGGAGTTGGATATTTTTGGAGGGGTTCGCCGGTCGGTGGAAGCAGCCGAAGCAGATTTGCAAGTGACTGAAGAGGATCTTAACCATGTTCTTGTCAGTCTTTTAGCGGAAGTAGCTCTTAACTATGTTCAGGTACGTACTTTTCAGGCAAGAATTAAAGTAGCAGAGGCCAATCTCAGCACTCAGCAAGAAACATATGATTTAACCAGGTTTCGTTTCCAGGCAGGTCTTATCGATGAGCTTGCTGTAAAACAGGCTTTGTACAACCTTGAAAACACACGATCCCAGATTCCATTACTGAGATCAGGACTCGAAATCACCAAAAACCGGCTTGCCGTATTGACCGGAAAACAACCCGGTGCGGTCCACGAAAAACTCACCGCCTATGGTGATATTCCTGTAACTCCCCTGAACATTGCCGTGGGTGTCCCGGCCGAAACCCTTCGCCGCCGTCCTGACATTCGCCGGGCCGAGCGAAGAATCGAAGCACAGAACGCTCGAATCGGAGTTGCTGCGGCAAACCTTTATCCTAAATTTCAATTAAACGGATCCATCGGCCTGGAATCCTTTTCTTCCAGCAATCTCTTAAACTATGAAAGTCACACATGGCGCTTCGGACCGTTTATATCCTGGAACGTTTTCGATGCGGGCGCAATACGCAAAAACATTGAGGTACAGTCGGCTATTCATGAACAAGTCCTCATTCAATATGAATCCACCGTTCTGGGTGCTCTTGAAGAAGTTGAAAACGCTCTGGTTGCCTTTGTTGAAGAACATTATCGGCGCAAATCCTTGATTACGGCTACCGAAGCCGCAAGACAGGCAGCACTTTTATCCCAGGATCGCTTTACAGCAGGCCTTGTCGATTTCAGCAGCGTTTTGGATTCCCAGCGGTCGCTCTTGTCTTTCCAGGATCAGCTTGCCCGCAGTGAAGGTGAAGTCACGGCCAACCTGATACGTCTTTACAAGGCTCTGGGAGGCGGGTGGAACTCCTTTTCAAATGATATTGAATACTCTCACAATATGGACCAACCTGATAAACGTTCTTTAGAGCTTATTGAAACATCTTTTCATTCCGGGAGCAGATAGAATGAAAAACAAAAACACGACACACCATTCCGATGTAGCCAAAACCATCGGACTGAATTCAAGTCCCCGTCGAGGAAAATATCTGAAACGTTATTTTTTCTGGGCAATAATTGTGGTGATGGTGGTATTTGGCATTGTCAGATGGGAAACAACCCGAAGTTCCGATGCTATTCAATATAAAACCCGGCCGGCAGCAACAGGGAACCTTACAATAACCGTTACGGCAACCGGCAACATACAACCCACCAACAAGGTTGATGTTGGAAGCGAACTGTCCGGCATTATCAAGTCAGTGGAAGTCGACTACAATGATTCCGTAAACGTGGGACAGGTCCTGGCAAAACTGGATACATTAAAACTGGAAGCACAGGTGCTTCAATCACGGGCGGCGCTGGAATCCGCCCAGGCCAGAGTATTACAGGCGGAAGCCACCATTGTTGAATCGCAAAATCAACTAAACAGACTTCAGCACCTGAGCAAACTCAGTGATAACAGGGCGGTATCTGTACACGATCTGGATGCCGCAAAAGCCGCACTTGCCCGTGCTCAGGCCGACAAAGCCAGTGCCCGTGCTTCGGTAAACCAGGCCAGGGCATCACTCGATGCCAACGACACGGATCTTTCCAAAGCCGTCATTTATTCTCCAATCAACGGAATTGTGCTAACGCGTTCGGTTGAGCCGGGACAAACTGTGGCGGCCTCATTTCAGGCCCCGGTGCTTTTCACACTGGCCGAGGACCTTGCCAGGATGGAGCTTCACGTGGATGTGGATGAAGCCGATGTAGGCCAGGTGGAAGCCGGACAGCGAGCGGTTTTCACTGTTGATGCCTACCCTGACCGAAGTTTTCCGGCCCACATCAGACAAGTGCGTTATGGTGCCAGAATTGTGGACGGTGTGGTCACCTATGAGACAGTTCTGGTGGTTGATAACTCGGAGCTGTTGCTAAGGCCGGGCATGACGGCCACCGCAGATATTATCGTCAAGGAAATTGAGAGCGCAATCCTGATACCCAACGCCGCTTTGCGGTTTAAACCGGCAAGCGCCCAAATAGAGACTCGTTCGGGAGACGAAAGCATCCTGAGCCGGATTTTCCCCCGCCCGTATCGGTCATCCGCAATGAGGGAACGCAGAGGAAATCAGGCGGACAGAACCCGGCAGCAGGTGTGGACAATCGTCGATGGAAAACCCGGCCCGGTAAACATAACCATCGGTTACACTGACGGATCCATGACACAGGTTATTGAAGGCAACATTGAGCCCGGAATGAAACTGATTGTGGACACTCAAATAGCCAGACTATGAAAACGCAACATCCTGACCCCACAAATTCTTGCCTGATCCGCCTGGCGGGTGTAACAAAAGTATACGGTACCGGATCTGCCGCCATGCATGCTTTAAGGGGCGTTGATATGGATATCCATCAAGGTGAGTTTGTCGCCGTTATGGGTCCCAGCGGTTCGGGCAAATCCACATGCATGAACATCATCGGATGCCTGGACACACCGACCGAGGGAAAATTTTTGTTTGAAGGCATCAATGTGGGTGATTTGTCAAGGGACCAACGTGCACTTTTACGACGTCACTATCTGGGATTTGTATTCCAGGGATTTAATTTGTTAAACCGTACTTCAGCCATGGAAAACGTGGAGTTGCCCCTGGTTTATCGGGGTATGGCTCCTGAAAAGCGCAAAGCTCTGTGCCTTGAAGCTTTAAAGGCAGTCGGTCTTGAGGGATGGCAATCCCATACTCCAGGGGAACTTTCCGGCGGACAGCAACAGCGGGTGGCCATTGCACGCGCCATTGTCACCCATCCAAAGGTGCTTCTTGCAGATGAACCCACCGGAAATCTGGATTCCGCCCGAAGCCGTGAGGTCATGGAGCTGCTGACCACCTTTAACCGGGAACGCGGCATTACCATCATCATGGTAACCCATGAACCCGATATGGCCGCATATGCAAACCGCCGGATTCAGTTCATAGACGGAATTATCAGCAACGGCTGTTCAGACGGAGATAAACCCTGATGTTTTGGGAAACCATTTTATTGGCACAACGGGAAATCAGGCGAAATGTGCTGCGGTCTTCATTGACTATTCTGGGAATTGTCATCGGGGTTGCGGCAGTCATTACCATGGTAACCCTGGGTGGGGGTGTCACCGCCCAGGTAACCTCTGATATTGCCAAACTGGGAAGCAACCTGCTTCAGGTGAGACCCGGCCAGGGTTTTCGGGGACCCGGCGGCACACGCTCAAGTGCACCCAACTTTAAAATCGCCGATGCCGAAGCCATCGCTAAAGAAATTTCGGGAATCCAGGCCGTTGCCCCCAACGCATCGAGAGGCACACAAGCCATTTATGGAAACGAAAACTGGCGCACATCAATAACCGGAAGCACCAACGATTTTTTAAGAACAAGAGACTGGCAGATTGAATACGGCCGTGAATTTACAGGCAGTGAAATGAGAAGCGGACAATCTGTTTGTATTTTGGGGGCAACCGTTAAAAAGGAACTTTTCGGTGCCCAGAACCCGTTGGATACGTCGATAAGACTTCAAAAACTTTCCTGCCAGGTCGTCGGTGTTCTCGAATCCAAAGGGCAGTCCAGTTTCGGCACGGATCAGGATGACTTTATACTGATTCCTATTCGTACTTTTCATCGGCGAATCGCCGGAAATACCGATGTTACGACCATTTTTGTATCGGCCCGGGACGGGGTTTCCACAGAAAAAGTGCAAAGAGACATCGAAGACCTGATGCGCCAGCGGCGAAATATTGCCCAGGCAAGAGAAGATGACTTCAATGTAAGGGATATGAAAGAAATCATGAGCACCCTGACAGGCACGACAAGAGTTCTCACCGGACTGCTTGGGGCTGTAGCCGCCGTCAGTCTTCTGGTTGGAGGTATCGGCATCATGAACATCATGCTGGTATCGGTCACCGAACGAACCCGGGAAATCGGTATCCGCCTGGCCATTGGGGCCCGGGAAAAAGAGGTCCTCATGCAGTTTCTGGTAGAAGCCGTAGTATTATCCTGTTTCGGCGGTTTTGTTGGAATAGTCCTGGGCCTCGGCACCGCCGCTCTTGCATGCAGCGCACTTAATGTTCCCTTTGTCTGGAATCCGGGTATCGTGGCCGTGGCGTTTCTTTTCTCCGGAGCGGTAGGAATTGTTTTCGGGTATTTCCCCGCTCAAAAAGCCGCCCGCCTGGACCCCATTGAAGCACTCCGGCATGAGTAATTTCTCCTTAAAGTACTTTTAGGTGACTGGCAATTAAATACAATTGACAACCTACATCAAAACCATTACAAACTAGACAGACTGGACAAATATCGATTCAAGGAGGTTTTTATGGGACATATATGGCAATTACAAGAAGCAAAAAATAAATTCAGTAAACTTGTTGAAAAGGCTCAACATGAAGGTCCTCAATTCGTTACCAAACACGGAAAAGAAGCCGTAGTGGTACTTTCAGTGGAGGAATATAAAAAAATTATTAAACCCAAATCCAACCTGTTTCAATTCATTCAAAAGTCTCCTTTATCAAAAACGTTGATTAGTACTGAACGTGACAAAAGCCTTGGCAGGGATATTGAATTATGAATTATCTTCTTGATACCTGTTTAATATCAGAACTTGCAAAATCAAAACCTGATGAAAGGTCGTATTTCTCTTATCCATCTCGTAGGGGCAGGGCTTGCCCCTGCCCATGTTTGCACCCCTCTGTTGAGGATAATAAACAATATTTAGATTAAAGCTACTATGAATATATCCCGCTTGTTACTTTTTCTTCTTGGAGCTCAGCTCTGGGAAGTCCCAGTAAAAATATTCCGGGTTGGGCGTATTTTGTTTTTTCTTCCTGCGATCTATCTCCCGCTGTCTGAGTTCGACCCGCCTGATCTTGCCGCTGAGGGTTTTGGGCAGTTCCGGGACAAATTCGATGATTCTCGGAATCTTGAATTTGGCCAGGATATTGATGGTGTGATTGAACAGATCGCAGGCAAGATCTCTTGACGGTTCCTCTCCCTTTTTGAGAATTACAAAGGCTTTGACCAACTGGTACCGCTTTTGGTCGGGAACGCCTACTACGGCGGTTTCTGCAACGGCCGGATGTTCTATAAGAGCGCTTTCGACTTCGAACGGGCCGATGCGGAAGTCGGATGATTTGATCACGTCGTCGCCCCTGCCGATGAACCACCAGTAGCCGTCTTCGTCGATGCTGGCCCGATCGCCCGTGTAGTAGTAATTGTCAATGAAAACGCCGGCCATTTTCTGGGGATCGCCAATATATTCGCTGAACAGACCGATACCTCTCCAGCGGTCCAGCCGAACCACAATATTTCCTGGCTCATTGGGCCGGTTTATTTCCTTTCCGGCGTCGTCCACAAGAACGACGTCGTACATAAACGACGGCTTTCCGAAAGAACCTGCCCGCATCTTTCCGTTCATCCAGGGCGCATTGCCGATCATGGCGGTCGATTCGGTCTGCCCATAGAAGTCTCTGATTTCGGTACCTGTCAGTTTTTTCCATCTGGAGATTACTTCGGCATTGAGGGGCTCGCCTGCGCCGACGGACTGGCGCAGTCCGGAGAAATCCAAGCGGGAGATATCCTGGTTTATGAACATTCTCCAGGCAGTGGGCGGCGCGCAGAATACGGAAATTTTGTGGCGTGCAATGGCCTCGAGGTATTTCATGGCGTCCAGGGTGTCAAACTGAAAACCCGAGGCAGTAGCCCCGACATTAAACGGTGCAAAGAAAGAACTCCAGGCCCATTTGCCCCATCCGGGCGCACCGAGGTTGTGATGGATATCGTCGGCGCGCAAGCCGATCATGACCGATGTGGAAAGGTGGCCGAGCGGGTAGGAAGTCGCCGTATGGCCGACGCGCTTGGGAAATCCTGTCGTGCCGGAAGTGAAAAAGCAAAACAGCAGGTCGTCCGACCTGGTATTGGTCGGTTCGGCATCGGGAGACTGTTTTTCCAGATGGCTGTAGCTGGTCCAACCCGGTTTGTTTCCACGCACCAGCTTGATTTTCGGTTCCACACCGGTGCTGACAAGGGCTTCGTCGATAAGTTCGGTATGGTTCTCGGCAGCAATGATACAATTGGGCGGATAGGTTTTAAACCTGAACTCCATCTCTCTCAAGGTCATGGTGGTAGCGGTGGGGACCGCGACGATTCCGCCCTTGATGCAGGCATAGCTTGCAAACCAGGTTTCCGGGACAATCGGCAGCATCAGGTACATGTTATCACCCTTGTCCGCACCTGCCTGGCGCAGACCGTTCAGGCAGCGGTTTCCATTGGCCGCGAATTCCTTATAGGTATAGATCCTGGTTTCACCCGTGGCGAGATCCTCCCAGATCAGTGCCGGCTTTTGACCTCGATCTCTGACATGAAGTCCGTCGAAAATTTCCCCAGCCCAGTTGAAATATTCAGGCAGTTCCAAAAAATTTAATTTGTCGAAAAAAGATCTTGCGACAGTCTCTTTTTGGTCGTTGTCTTCCATCATGTTCAGATCCATGACCTCTTTATACAGATTTTCCATTCCTGTGACTCACTCCTCGCGTTTCTTATTGAAGATAAATTCAAAGCCTTTTAGGGAAGAACACTCGGCATCCCGAAGTTCTTCTCCTGGCACTCGTTTAATTTTACCGCTGAAATTAGATTATACATACCGAATTTGTCAAAGTTTTTTTTGGCAGGCTTTTTTAGGGACGTGGGAAGAAATAATGCCCCCAAGATTGCGCCGGATTTTGGTTCCTATCCTGTTTCGTATTCGGGGCGCATTGAGGGGTGCATACTCATTGTCTGTGCCCCTCAATGCAACGCAGAATACGGGCCAAAAGACAAGCAAGATGGGATAATTTATTATTGACAGTCACCTAACATCGGACTTCACACAAAAAGGTCACACCCATATGCAATTACCTAACTTACTTAGGTAATTATTTCCCCAAGAATCTGCACATATGTATCTTTATCGGCTTCATTAAAAAGTACAAACCGGATATGCCGGACAACTGAAAGCTTTGGAAGCTCATCCAAAACCGTTTTCAATGCCACATGCGTCGCCTCCTTTTTTGGGTATCCGAAGGCTCCTGTCGACAGGGCGGGAAAAGCTATGGAAGTAACAGCGTTTTGTTCGGCAAGCCGGAGAGCATTTTGGTAACATGAAGCCAACAGATTGTCAGAAGGTTCATCACTGCCGTAAACCGGACCGAGACAATGAATTACGTGACGGTTCGGCAAATTGTGCGCACCGGTAATAACGGCCTGACCCGGTGGGATAGGTGCAAGCGGCCTGCATTCTTCTTCAAGGCCCGGTCCCGCAGCCCGATGAATCGCACCAGCCACGCCACCGCCCATTCGCAGCTCAGCATTTGCTGCATTGACAATCGCTTCCATGTCCGGCTGATCTGCGATATTGCCCTGCACACACTCAATGGTCTTGCCATGAATTATTTGTCTCGTCATGATTTCTTATCTCCCTTTTTGCATTGACAGATATTTTTTTAATGATCATATGATAAATTATTTTCAAAATAAATTCAAAATGAAAGGAGTTTAACCATGAATAAAGCCACATGTCCCATTTGCGGTTGTGAAGAATTTTATGTGAAAGACCCTGAGGATGAATATGAGGTTTATGAGTTCAGCTGTGAAAACGGGGAGGTTTGTTTCGACCCGGACACGGATAAAGAAAGCGCTCCCGATATCGGAGATGAAACCGAAACATATTGCAATCGATGCAGCTGGCACGATAAACTGGAAACATTGAAAAAATAAATAGCAGTGCCTGTCCGAAAACTTTGTTTCTCCCTCTCCCTTTGGGGGAGGGTCGGGGTGGGGGTGCATGAAGAGGGCGAGGTGTTTTCGGACAGGCAAAATACACCCTGATTGGGAAACGTGCTTTAAGTGAAAGGAATTTGGCATGATTTATGATTTTAGTGCAGATGATGTATTCGAAATGGCTGAACAGATTGAAAAAAACGGGTATAAATTTTACAAGTCCGCTGCGGAGAATGTCACCGATGAAGAGGCAAAAAATCTTTTACTCCAATTCGCCGATATGGAAAAAGAACATGAAAAAATTTTTTCTGAACTGAGACAATCGCTTTTCTCAGAGGAAAAACAACAGACCGTTTTTGATCCGCAAGCCGAGGCTACCCTATACCTGAAAGCATTGGCGGACACTCGTGTTTTTTTTGATAAAAAAATAGACTTTTCTTCCCTGAAAAACATTCTCAAGGATGCCATTCAGGCAGAAAAAGACTCCATTGTATTTTACCTGGGCATAAAGGAAGCCGTTCCCAAAAATCTGGGTCAAAAAAGGCTTGATAAAATCATAAAAGAAGAAATGAGTCATATTCGTCTTTTGAGCAATAAACTGGTGCAGGTTCAAAAACTCTAAAAAAGGTTAAAGGTAAATATGGAAACACATAAAGTTTCTTTTTTCTCTCCCTATCCTTTTAAAGCCGGACAAAAAATTTATATCACTTCAGGCCCCAGAAAAGGAGATTGGCTGATTGTCGAAGTCACGGATCGAAAGGTGAAATTGCGATGCCCCGTTTCTTTTCGAGAATTCGAGTGGGACCGGTTCTGTTATTTTGTTGAAGACCGGGAGTTGACCCAGTGGCCTCAACCAGACTAAGGTCCGTATTTAAAAAATATACCGGTCCATGAAAATATTTTTAGCTCTTCTGATCATCATTTTGGTGGTTTTCGGCGGCTACCACCTGACTTTCCGTCAGTTTAAAATTCCACTGTTCGCTCGAACTTTCTACCTGTCGGGGCTCGAGTTTATTCTCCTTGGTGTTTTGTTGGGACCCTTGTTTTTCAATGTGCTCGATGAAAACTCCATCGGAGGGCTCGAGCCTCTCATGGCTCTTTTGCTGGCCTGGGTGGGCATGCTCTTTGGCTTTCAGTTTGAAATATCCATTTTGCGCAGGTTTCCAATATTACAATTATTGGCGGCTATTGGGGAAGGCCTTGTTACACTGGTTCTGGTTTTTGCAGGAATTTATCTAACGTTTGGGCTTTTTCCCGAAATACCGAAAAATATGAAAATCATCTACAGTCTCGCCCTTGGGGCCGGGGCTGCATGCACGGCCCAGACCGGCCTGGCCTTGGTGGCTTCGGCCCACTCCATTGTCAACAAAGATTCCCTGAACCTTCTTCGCTACATTTCCAGTATCGGCGGTGCGGGTGCACTAATCATGTATGGTTTTGTCTTTCTTTTGCATCCGGAACCAACTTCTTCTGTTTCATTTTTATATCGTATTGCCATTGAAGTCGGCAATACCATTGTCGCTTGCATTGGGCTTTTGATTCTCTATACCCTCTTTTTGACAAAATGGCGCCGCAGTGAAGAACTACACCTGATAATTATCGGTATGGCGGTTTTGTCAAGCGGGATGGCATCGGTTCTCAACCTGTCTCCTCTTTTATTGAATTTTTTAATGGGCTTTTGGCTGGTAAATCTCTCCCTGGAAAAAGAACGGATTTTCAAATTTCTGATTTCTGTCGAAAAGCCCGTATATCTGATGATACTGGTTTTTTTGGGTGCCTATTTTAAACTCGACTCAGCATGGCCGTTGATTTTGGCAGTGAGCTATATTGTTTTCAGAAGTGTGGGAAAATTTTCAGGCTGGTTTTTGGTCCTGGCACTAAAACCGGATTCAAAAAAACACAACCCCAAACTCGGTCTGGCTCTTATAGACCAGGGGGGACTGCCCCTGGCAATATTGCTGGATTTATTACTTGGGTTCAGAGGAGAATTTACCTTAATCGTCGTCAGTACCGCCATTGTTGCCATTGTCTTCAACGATATTATCGGCATTTATTTCCAAAAACGATTGTTTGTCGTTAAGTCAAATGAATAGTTCTTATTGGAGAAAAGAAAACCTGACCAGTTACTGCCTTGCATTTATCGTGCTGGTTTTTGTCTGTTTATGGCTAAAAAGCCTCCATATTGAATCGAGTTGGCAACAAGCCGGGTTGTTAAACCTGTCTGTAGGCGCATTGATGCTCTCGGCCCATATCATTGGAAAAATATTAAAAAGCTTCGGACTCCCCTTAATCAGTGGTTACATTTTTACCGGGATACTCGCGGGACCATATGTGAGTGGGTTTCTTTCTTTCGACATGGTTCAGAGGTTGGGCCTTATCAATGACCTGGCCTTAAGCTTTATCGGCCTGGTGGCCGGCGGAAGTCTTCATTTGGAACTGCTGAAAAAAAGAATCCGGCCAATTACGTTTAATGTCCTGTTTCAGGCAATCATCATATTTACCGCCGTATTCACATTTGTAAATTCTCTCGGTCAATCTTTCAGCTTTACTCAAGCCATTTCACCGGTTCAGCTCACAGCTCTGGCAATTATTCTCGGGGCAACGGCAGTGGCGCGTTCTCCATCTTCGGCAATTGCTGTAATAAATGAGTGCAAAGCAAAAGGACCCTTTTCCGAAACCATACTAAGCGTTACCGTTGCAATCGATGTACTCATTATTATTCTCTTTACCGTTGCGATGACCGTGGTCAGATTGCTTTTTGCACAAACTGCAGATGCTTTTCACGGGGCTTTTTTTGTAGTGCTGATAGAAATCGGGCTTTCGGTTATCGCAGGGATAGCGATGGGAAAAGGAATTTCCTTTTTTATCGAAAATATCCGGGAGCATCTTCCACTGTTTCTTTTTTTTCTGGCATTCGGCATTGCCCGTTTCTCATTGGCAATGAGTTATTTAATGGAAACATACATGGGATTTTCAATACATCTGGAACCTCTGCTAATTTGCATGAGCGCCGGATTTTTTGTTCAAAATTTTACCCCGTCCGGCTTTTTCTTTAAAAACAACCTTCAAAAAATTGAAATACCTATTTATGTGCTTTTTTTCTCGGTAACCGGAGCGCACATGAATCTTCAGGCTTTATCTGTAACATGGCCTCTGGCCCTCAGCCTGGCAGGGGTTCGCATATTTGCAATTTTAACCGCCTCATGGCTTGCCGGCACCCTTTCCGGCGACCTTCCTCAATATAACCGGGTAGCCTGGATGGGCTACATTACTCAGGCCGGTGTGACAATAGGTCTTGCGCAGTTGGCATATCGGCAGTTTCCGGAAATAGCCCTTTATATATCCACAGTAGTGCTTGCAATTGTACTGATTAATGAAATTATTGGTCCCATCGCTCTTAAGATGGCTTTGTATCTATCAGGTGAAGTGAAAACCAATTCCAATTGATTTGTCATTTTCCATAAGGCATGGATGGCTTCCTCTAAAATACGGTTTTTCACCGCCTTGTGAAGTGCACATGGCGTCACATACTCAGCCCGGGGCAGCACCCCCGTGTTGTTATACACAAGCCTGGCGATACCAATGCTGCACCGGCATTAAGCCAAGAATTCAATAAACGTGTAGGTGCGAATTCATTCGCACACCAGGCGGATTTATCCGCCTGCACCAGGACATGCAGAAGCAAGGTGTTTTATAGCGTCAGGGCCGATATAAAACAAGGATCACAAATCCACGGCAAACACATTTACCCAAATATATCTTCAATTCGTATTCGCCGTTCAGGATCGGATTTCTCTGATTGCTCCGGCATGGAAAAATGAACTGTGTCAATATATTTCAGGAATTGTTCGAAATAATGAACACAAATATGTTGTCCCTATCGGGACAATTCCAACCCCCCCGGATTTTGATTTTACCCATATATTGGTTTTCCTAAGATGGTATTTTAACGTGGAACCATTAAATAATTTTTACCGTGATAACCTGCAGGCTTGAACAATATACTGATTGTAATATCTTTGGGGATGATTTTGTGAAGGAGTGCAAAAGCTGTGCTTTTGCATTTTTTCTCGTTCATCAGACCTGTCGCGACAACTATAATTATTGCCGCTTACCTGTGCACTCCAACTCAGAGCGTGGGAAAGAGGATAAAACAATTCTTTCCTGGTTACATGAATCTACCCTGTCCTGAAGGCAGGGATACATTGGGGTTATTGTTAAACAGCTAAACATCGGAGCCGTGGTTCGAACTTTTTTCCACTTTATCATGTACATCCCAGCGTCGAACACTCGTCTGAGCAAATCGAAAAGGCCAATCAGAAAATCCGCTTGATTTTTCCTTTCCGAACCTTTATTTTAGGATACATAATTAGGATAAAATAAAGGCAAATCTTATTTTAGGTTCGAGGCAGGAAGGATGAAGCGAGAACTCCAAGGCAGATACGTGACCATTTCGACAGTGGGTGAGAAGGCAAAGGCTTTCGTGCCCGCGCCGCTCCCACCGGATCCACCCATCAACTGGACACCGGAACTTCGCAGCAAGTTCGATCAGGCGCTTCTTGCGCTTGGGAGGCTGGACAGCGTATCGATTCTGTTGCCGGACACCTCGTTGTTTCTCTACATGTACGTCCGCAAGGAAGCGGTGCTCTCCTCCATGATCGAGGGGACCCAGTCATCACTGTCCGACCTGCTTCTGTTTGAATTGGATCAGGAACCGGGCGTACCCCTGGATGACGTGCGGGAGGTCAGCAACTATGTAGCAGCTCTTGACCAGGGCCTTCGCCTGCTGAAGGGCGGACTGCCTTTGTCGTTGCGGCTGTTCCGGGAGATCCACGGCGTGCTGCTGGCCAGGGGCCGGGGCAACAACCAGACCCCGGGGGAGTTCCGGCGCAGCCAGAACTGGATCGGCGGCACCCGGCCGGGCAACGCAGCATTCGTTCCGCCTCCGGCCGAAGAGGTGCTGGAGTGCATGAGCAAGCTGGAGCTTTTCCTGCACGACCAGCCGGAACCCACTCCAGTGCTGCTCAAGGCGGCGCTGGCCCATGTGCAGTTCGAAACCATTCACCCGTTCCTTGATGGCAATGGTCGTTTGGGACGGCTGCTGATTGCGTTGCTGTTGTGTGAAAAGAAGGTGTTGCGAGAGCCGATGCTCTACCTGAGCCTCTATTTCAAGACGCATCGCCAGTATTATTATGAACTGCTCAACAAGGTTCGCCTGACTGGCGATTGGGAAACCTGGCTCGATTTTTTTGCCGAGGCGGTTATCGTCACCGCCACGCAGGCAGTGGAAACCGCTCAGCAGCTTCTCGATTTGTCGAACCAGGACCGTGACAAGATCAGCAGTCTTGGCCGGGCGGCAGCATCCACCCTGCAGGTCCACCGGGCACTCATGGAACATCCCATCGCCACTTCGGGTTCACTGGTTGAGAAAACCAGTATCACCCCGGCAACAGTCAACAAGACGCTCGGCCACCTGGAGCAGCTCGGCATCGTCAAGGAGCTGACCGCCCGGAAACGCAACCGCCTGTTTAGCTATGCGGGCTATATCGAGATCATGAGTCGCGGCACGGAACTGCCGGACAGGTAGATCAATTCAGGGTTTCGGAATCGAACCGGATACAATAAGCTGCCCCTGATGCTATAACATATCGTCTCTAATGCTATAAACCGCCATGAAATCCGAATTTCACCTCCAACCATGAAAACCAGATAACCAATATGGTTTCGAAACCGTCCATAATGTCCATGTTGTCCACAAAGTCCATATTGTCCATCCAGGTTTTCACGGTAAATATGTCGTCCCTAAAGGAACTCGGTGTTTATGGTATCTCGGTTGGCTACAAATATGTTGTCCCTACCGGGACAGGGGTAGGGATTTTAATGTCATATGGGTCATTTCGGGCGCAGAGCGGAGGCCCGATATATGGTGAATGGTTTTGGTAAATATTAGGTGTATATGAACACGGTTAATCGTTTTGGTTAATTCATGTCTATGTGAAAATGGTGAATCGTTTTGGTTAATTCAGGCCTTTGCGAAAATGGTAAACCATTTTTGTAGATTCAGGCTTCTATGGAAATGGTAGATTGTTTGTTTAAGATCGGACATGGGTTTTTGCCCAATTTTTTGTAGAATCCGGGGTAAAATGTCCCCCTGGGGACAAAATATTTATAGCAACCCCGGACCCAACCCGCCGAGTCCCGTCAGGGACGATATATTTAAAAAATCCGGTAAAATCAAAATCGTTTTATTGAACCGGTTCGATGGTTCAAAATAAAGATTTATCCGGTTTGTGTGAGCACAAAAACATTATGTTGCACCAGGGGAATGTCTTTGGAATGTAAATATTTCATCCCAGATGCTATAAATATGTTATCCCAAAAGCTATGAATATATCGTCCCTAAAGGGACTTGGTGTTTATGGTGTCTATATTGGCTACAAATATATTGTCCCTAGCGGGACAGGGATAGGGGTTTTAATGTCATTTTGGAAAATACAGCATTGAGGGTGTTGTAAACGTTTTAAATGATCGCCTGAATTGTAACAGCGATAGATTTACAAAAAAAGATCGAAAAAACCGGGAAAAATGTCCCCCTGGGGACAAAATATTTATAGCAAAGCCGGACACCCCAACCCCCAGAGTCCCGTCAGGGACGATATATTTAAAAAATCCGGTAAACACAAAATCGTTTTATTGAACCGGTTTGAGGGTTGAAGGTTTCAATATGATGATTGATCCGTTTTGTGGGGTCACAAAAATACGTTGCACCTGGGGCACCCCTGTTGAATA
>SL_3KL_010_SEDDRAFT_10002825_pt1 | contig 15805 bp, 14 predicted proteins | sample SodLakKL_010_SED_2_FD_10381 | JGI IMG/M metagenome (IMG submission 10381) | reverse complement strand
AAGCCATTCTTGAAAACACCCGTCAACCGTCATTGGCGGCCGAACGCTATACGGAACTGGTGGATAATGGCAGCATCGGAAAGGAGATGCGATCGGCCAAAAACTACCGCCAGATGATTGCAAAATTCGGATTGCTGATGGGAATCCCTCTCAGTTCACTGGGAAAACGACTGCCGCCACTTGATGTGGAAGATGATTCGAAATCTCTGAAAAAGAAAAATTATAAATACAAACCCGAAAAGAGTTTCGACAGAGACACCTTTGTGGCCATGGCATACGCGGAGCACAGAGAAGAACAGCCCAACCATGTGCAAATACTGAATCCCAATATCTGCATTCAGGAGTGCCGGGCCAATTATGAGATCCCCTGCCTAACTTTCTGTCCTGCCAGTGTTTATGAAATCATTGATGGAAAACTCAAAGCTGCCAATCCTTCAAACTGCCTGCATTGTAAGTGCTGTCAGCAAAAATGCCCGTATCACAACGTACTATGGACTGTTCCGGAAGGCGGCGGTCCAAGGTATCAAAGAATGTGACACAGGCCTGCAAGCTCTCCGGATACAGATTCTTCTTTAAATCTGTGTCATGCAATCCGATTTATGATGAATAGTTTACAGAAGAGATAGAAAACCATTTATGAAATAAAAACTGTCGGATTCACTCCTGAGTCTTTCCCGGCTGTCCCTCGAATGTGTTATCGTGTTTTGAAAAACTTAATGCCTCGGGGTCTTTTCTTCTTGCTCTGATTTCCCCCGGGTTGCGCTCCATCATTCTTGCTTCGCAATTCTGATTGCCGCTTCACCCGGGGATTAGCGAAGCAACCAAAAATCCCGAGGCAAGGAATGAAGAAAATGCAACAAAAAGCATCGAAGGGATTGAGCATAGTCTGCGTGAATGCAGAAACCTCAAAACTGTTATCCGGATCAGAGAACTATCGAATTTGGGTCATGCAATGCACAAAACAGGATTCTTTATCTTATGAGAAAATTGTAACCATTCAATTACCGAGTCTTTGACATATGTAAAGTTAAGAATAAAGAAAATACTGTAGTATCATGTCAACTATAAAATAACGGGTGAAACCCGAAATGGTTTTTCTTCAAAACCCACATTATTTTCATAAATGCTGCCAATGATAATAAGGAAACATTGCGGGTTTTTTACGAGGATTTAATAGTGACATGACAGTATCTTAGTTATTTTATCTTGTTGAGCGCCACTTTTGGACAGCCTCCGCTACGATCCAGACGCTTCAAAATCATTTTCACACGCTAAACAGGTACGTTTATAAAGATCAATCGGGATATCCTTCCGGATTTTGGGATTGCCAGCGCCAGGCATCGCGGCACATATCTTCCAGGTTCCGCTCGGCTTTCCAGCCAAGTTCCCGTTTTGCACGCGATGGATCAGCATAGCAGACAGCGGCATCACCGGGCCTTCTCGGGGCAATTTTATATGGAATGGAAATACCCGAAGCCTTTTCAAAAGCTTTAATGACATCCAACACACTGGATCCGCTGCCGGTTCCGAGATTGCAAACAAAAACCCCGGGATTATCAGAGAGTTTTTCCAGCGCTTTTAAATGACCAATAGCAAGATCAACTACATGAATGTAATCGCGCACGCCGGTGCCATCATGGGTGGGATAGTCATCCCCAAAAACGTTTAAATATTCGAGCTTTCCCACGGCCACCTGTGTTACGTACGGCATCAAATTATTTGGGATTCCGCTGGGGTCTTCACCGATCATTCCGCTTTCGTGGGCGCCAACCGGGTTAAAATATCGCAGCAGAGCAATATTCCACTGTTCATTGGCCTGATGAAGGTCTTTCAAAATATATTCAATCGTCAGTTTAGTAGAACCGTAAGGATTCACTGCTTTCAGAGGGCTGTTTTCCGGGATGGGTGATTGCTGCGGATCTCCATAAACCGTGGCCGAAGAGCTGAAAACTAAATTTCGGAGGCCGGATTTTTCCATCGCTTCACACAAATTGAGTGTTCCGGTAACGTTGTTTTGATAATATAGAAGTGGTTTTTCCACAGATTCGCCTACCGCTTTCAGTCCGGCAAAATGGATAACGGCATCAAATTGGTAGTCTGAAAAAAGGTTATGCAGGGCTTGCTTATCCAGCATATCGATTTGGTGAAAATCGGCGGTCCGGCCGGTTATTTGTTCAACTCTTTTCAGGGATTCTCTCTTGCTGTTACTCAAATTATCAATCACAACCACGTCGTAATTTTCCTTTAAGAGTTCAAGAACGGTATGGCTGCCAATAAATCCGGTGCCCCCGGTTACAAGAATTTGTTTCATATATGGATAAAGGGATTATTTACCGGCCATGTCTTTTAACTCACCTAAAAGCAGGTCGCAATAATTATTCATTTTATTTACAAGACCTTGTAAATCTGCATCGCTTGCTTCATTTTCGATCAGGTTTTTTGATTCCTCATACATGTTCATAACCTCATCCTGCTTCATCATCATAGCTCCGGGTTTAATTTTGTGGCCGGATTTTCTAAGCAATTCCATATCCCTGTTTAAGACAGATTTCTCAAAATTTTCTTTAAATTCGGTAAAAGATTCAACAGAAGCGGCTGCAAATTCTGAAACATAGTCTTCGTCTCCAAATAACAGATCGACGATAATTTGTTTATCAATAAGTGGTTTTTCAGGTGCCATTAGTTTTCAATTTACGGGTTCCGTAATACCGTGAGCTTTCGGCCTGCCTTCCTCATCAAGATGTACAAATACAATTTTATCAATTCGGATAATAGGTTTTAATGTAAATTTGTGGCGAACTTCACAACGTACGGTAATTGAGGTTAAACCAAATGATACGGTTTCCATGCCAATTTCTATAATATCGCCGAGTTTTGCAGAGCTCACAAAATCTATTTCAGACATAAATTTGGTGGCAATATTGCTTTTACCAAGCTGGCATATCACGTAAATGGCAGCTTCTTCATCAATCCAGGCCAATACAGAGCCGCCAAATAGTGTGCCGTGGGAGTTTAAATCTTCCGGTTTAATCAGTTTACGGCTGAAAAACCGTATACCTTTATAAATTTCGGGCATAATGATAAATATTCAGGTTAATTTGAAAATCTTTAAGTTGATCTTAATTTCGAGCAGGATTAGTATCAAAAATTCTTGGATAGATATTGTTCCGTTTTGTATTCAATTAAAAAAGGTATATACCATTTTTTTCTGACTTAATTAGCCACAAATGTAATTGAGCAATATACACAAATTTCGGTTTCTGTATGTAAGTCATGGGTTAAACTACAAGTCAACTAAATTAAGTTAAAGGATTCAACTGCAACCAATTCTAAGTCATGTCTGCTGTATTAACCACTTTTTGGGATCATTTCCATTTTCTATTGCAATTAAGAACGACCTAAGATCTTTGGCTGCCATTTCCACTTTAACCCGCTGTTTCTTGCGTATTATATATTTACTTTTTTTGACATTACTATAAATCCTAGTCACTAAATAATTAATGTAAGCAATTGGAATAAGATGAGTGATCTTAAAAGGTAATGACTCATTAAATGTATTGGAATAGTCCAGCCTGAACTCTTTAGGTATTTGAGTAAGTTGTTTGGTGAAAACCCTGGTTAAAGACCGCTGGTCTAATCCAAAAACATCAAAATAGACTAATCTGTTATTGTTTTTAATATAATTTTTTGGTGCAGTGTCGGCAAAGCATAGTGTCTCGTAGTCATAATTAATATCTTTAAAATTCCCACTGTTAAGGAAACTTAATAAATGATGCTCAATATCACTTGAAATAAAATTGTGAGATGTCAATTCTTCTATCTGTTTTTCAATTCTTTTCGAGATTTTTTCAACAGGTAATTTTTTTATATTAATACAGTTTTCTGCATTAAACCTGGCCAAATCTGAAACTGTTTGTTTGTTAAGAGTACCTCTTTTCATGATATCACCCTCTATCCATTCAATTACAATGGTAAAATCGTCCGAATAGATCAATTTCGGTATAGAGTTTCTACCATTAAATGCATGAATGTTTTTTACAACACGCTTAATTCTTTGCTTTTTACCTTTAGCAATTCCCAAAGCATTCAGACGTATTAGTTTGTAGATATTGTCATTGGAATCAGTAACTTTCTTCAAATCAATTCCGAAATCTCCTCTGCCTCTCATTTTTTGCTTCAAAGTATAAATATTCTCTTCCTTTTTGATCTTAAATGGAAGATTATTTTTCTTGAATATCATCTATAATAGCCAAAATTATTTATAAGTGAATTGTTAAATGATTAGTAATAACAGGGTATTAAAAAAAGCATGTTGATGAGACTTTCATAATGGTCTTGGTTGATTGGTTGGTCTAAAATCCCGATATGAATATTTCATTTTTGGGAATATCATTTAAACAACTTCACTTTTTATCAGAGAATTTTATAGAGATGGTTTAACTTTTGTTTTAACTACTTTCTTATTTCTGTATTGCTTTAGATATTTTATAGAACTTTTATCAACGATTCCCACACATGCAGGTATTTTTTTTATACCAAGAACTTTTGCAATAGAAAAGCGGTGGAATCCAATTCCTCCAAAATATAGACTACCTTTTTTCCCAATATGTATTAAGATTCCATCTTTTTCTCTAAAGTTTTTGGGATTTAGTTCTTGTCTGCTTTTAAGTCTTTTTTCTTTTTTTATTTCAGCATAAAGACGGTCAAATTCTGTATAGCGCAATTCAAGCTCCGCCTGGGACATGTCTTTATATTTAATAGTTTCATTCTTCATGTACTCGTAAACACCAATCTCTTCCCAGCTTTTACCATCTTTCCACCGTTCAAATGAATATCTGTAACGAAAATCCTCTTGAAGCGGAGTTATATTTTTTATCATATTCCCGTCAATTACCACTCCACTTGCATCCTGCCGTTGTTTCCCTGTTATTCGTATAATTTCTTCCTTATTGATGAAATGATCGATATTTTCAGGATTAACCCATATAAGTTCAAGATGTTTAGGGGCATTTGGCCCGTACTTTAACTGATTAGATAGATCTCGTTTAAGTACATCTATGTATGATTTGACAGGCTTTAGACGTTTTTTTATTGGCTTTAGAATCATGTAATGAGTTTTATGTGGGGTGAAGAGAGGAGCCTAAAATCTATGTAAGAATATGGTTTAAAAAATTGTGTAGAATTCCTTATTCAATTATATAATAGTTTGTAATGAGATATATGAACTGTGTGAGAATGTAAAGTTTTTTGTTGGTTTTAGTCAATATGTCAAAGGTTTAAATTCCCTTTGATAAGTTGTCTGTTAGTTGAAATATTTTTCCTTCAATTTCTTACCTTCATCATCTGTAAGTTATAATATTCTGAAATAGAAATAAATGCATCACCTTTTGAATTTATCGGCTGACTGAATTTATGAAGCAAAAAGTACTAATTACCGGAATAAGGGGTTTCGTGGGAACGAATTTAAAAGAGTATCTCAGGAATCAGGGTAACTATCAAATCGTCGGAATTTCACGTAACAAAAAGCACATAGAATTTTTAAAGGACGATATTCATACAATCGCATCATATGATGAAATTATTAACGATAGCCTAAATACCAACTCGTATGTTCATCTTGCAGGAAAAGTTATTGAAACTGATATGAAAGGAACCGAGGAAGAATTTCATGAAGCAAATTACTGGCAGACAAAAAAGCTGTTCGATCATTTTATTGTAGACAAAATAGCCGATAAATTTATTTTTATCAGTACAATACATGTATTAACGGAAGATCCGAATGAGGTGTTGGACGAACAATATATACCCAAACCGTTTACACCCTACGGACAATCAAAATATTCAGCAGAACAGTATATTAAAGAAAATTGTCCTGACCACAAGAAATTCTACATTTTGCGTCCACCTATGATTCATGGGCCGGGTAATAAAGGTAATCTGAACCAACTGTATGCACTTGTGAAACGAGGAATTCCTTATCCTGTTGGCCATATCAATAATAAAAGATCCTTTTTATCCATTGAAAATTTTTGTTTCATTATAAATGAATTGCTCAAAAACGATGTGGAATCGGGACTCTATCACATCGCCGATGACGACCCCACCTATACTCACGACCTGATTAGTTTGATGGCTGATATGACTGGGAAAAAAGCAAGAATCCTCAACGTTCACCCCGTGCTTCTGAATTTTATTGCAAAAGCCGGAAATGTGCTGCCTTTACCAATAAATGAGCACAAACTGAAAAAGCTGACCAAAGATTTTTTAGTGTCTAACGAAAAAATCAAAAAAAAGATTGGTAAGCCCCTGCCGGTTAGTTCAAGAGAGGGTATTGAAAAAACAATTCATTCATTTATTAACAGTAGTGATTTGCCTCGTTAATATTACCCGGAAGTAGCTTGAATTTTAAATAAAGTTCTGATAGTAACATCGCGAGAGCCGCTCATTTATTGATCACTTTAGCGAAATCTCCTGACTTCATTATGGTATGGAGATGCCTGCTTACGCGAAGGCATGACGAATTCAAAGTAATTGAATGATCATCTCTACTTAATTCAAGGCGATTTATCACTTATACGAATCCTCATTCCTTCGGTAATATCGCGCCTGAGTGTGTAACCCGCATTCACTTCCACCACATATTTGGCAGGCTCTTCCGATTCAATCCTGTCGTGCGAGTAAGGAGGTGTGTTGCGGTGAATCCGCACGATTTCATAATCCTCGTTGATGAAAATAATATCGAGTGAGAGCGGAGTACTTGCCATCCAAAAACTTCTGGGTTCATTGGTTTCAAAAATGAAAAGCATACCGGCATCATCTGGCAGGTCGGATACGTTCATAAGGCCCTCACTTCTGGTGTGGTCATCGTCTGCAACAGCTACCCGGACGGTTGAAACCGAATCTCCGTCTGCCCGTTCAAAGGTAACTTCAGAAACATAGTCCAATACCCTGGAGGGCTCTTCGGCTTCACGTGGCTGATCTTCACGGCCGGAACACCCTATTAATAAAATTGTCAGTGAGATGATTAGAATTGATCGTATCATATTTTGATGTCTAAATTTCGTTGGATTTGAATAGAACACAGATAAAATACTTAACATTTCGGATGTTAGCATAACCGGAATTTACTGGAATAATGTTAGTCTCATGTCACGCTTAGATCTTCGTATATGGGACTTCCGAAGTCTGAATAGACATTAACAAAAGGTTTAACAAATAAATTAGCCAAAGATTACTTAAAAAATTAGGAAGACTTCGGAAGTCTTTGCCTGCCTGTCATTATATTTTTGACAGAACAGTAATTAGTTTTTTGCAGAATTGGCTGGTTGTAATTTTAAGCATTTTGGCTTATTTTCACAGGTCTATGAAGTGAGCGCCGGAAAGGTTCTCACTTTTTTTTGTACTTGATTCAGACTTAACAAATGCACGATCAGATAATAAATAAGATTAAAGAGTTTGCACAACCCATTGTCGAGGAAACAGATATGTTTCTTGTTGATGTTGAAATTAAGCATCAGAAAGTTCCTGAAGTTTGGGTATTGGTCGATTCAGAGTTCGGGCAGGTTAGTCTGGATAAATGTTCGGCTATCAGCAGGAAACTGAGTGAAGAGTTGGATGCGCAAGATCTTTTGCCGGGAAAATACAGGTTAAATGTATCATCACCGGGATTATCACGACCGCTGAGCGATAAAAGACAGTATGGAAAAAATCGCGGGCGTACAGCCGCAGTAAAGTACAAACGGCAGGACAATTATCACTCAGTACAGGGAGTTATTGAAAAAATTGATCAGGATAAAATTTTGATTCTGCAGGACAACAAGGATGCACTTGAGATCCGGTTTGATGAAATTGTGGAAACAAAAATTATCCCTAAAATATAGTTGCTTAACAATTTAACAGGTTTTTCTGATGCAAAACGATATTTCAAAACTAATCATACAGTCATTTGCTGAAATTGCCAAAGATAAAGGCATAGATAAAGATCTCCTGCTTTCGATTCTGGAAGATGTGTTTCGCACAATGATTCGCAAAAAGTATGATTCTGACGAGGCATTTGAAGTGATTTTGAATGCCGACCGTGGTGAAATCCAGATACTTCATATACGTGAAGTAGTGCCGGAGGATGAATTAACAGATCCTGTCAGCGAAATATCTCTCAAAGAAGCTCAAAAACACGATCCGGAACTGGAGCTTTATGATGAGTTTGCCCAGGAAATTTCCATAACCGATTTTGGCCGCCGTGCCGTAACAATGGCCAGGCAGCAGCTTGCACAGCGCATCAGGGAGATTGAAAAAGACAACATTTTTGAAGACTACACCGACCGGGTCGGAGAAATTGTTTTGGGTGATGTTTACCAGGTTCGAAGTAACAAAGACATCCTGGTAAATCACAACGGTGTGGAACTGCTTTTGCCCAAGAACGAACAGATTTATAAAGACCGATACAGAAAAGGCGATACCATTCGTGCGGTTGTAACCGAAGTCCGAAGACATGGTGGAAATCCAACGGTTATTATTTCACGAACATCACCTCTTTTCCTGGAGCGTCTGTTCGAAAATGAAATTCCGGAAGTATTTGACGGTATTATCGAACTGAAACGAATTGCAAGAGAACCTGGCGATCGTTCAAAAGTGGCTGTTATATCGCACGATGAGCGGGTTGATCCCGTTGGAGCTTGTGTAGGCATGAAAGGAATTCGCATACATGCCGTGGTACGTGAGCTGCAGAACGAAAATATTGATGTGATCAACTACAGCGATGATAAGGTTGAATTCATTAAACGCGCTTTACAGCCCGCTAAAGTTATGAAAGTTGAACTGAGTGAAGACGGCAAACGCGCAAGTGTTTTAGTGCCGGCAGATGAAGTTTCTAAAGCCATTGGAAAAGGCGGGGTGAACATCCGCCTCGCTTCAAAACTGGTTGATTGTGAAATTGATGTGTTCAGGGAAGTTGAAGAGGAAGATGATATCGACCTGAATGAATTTGAAGTAGATTTCGGTGCAGAAACAATCGAAATTTTACATGAAATAGGCTGCGACAGTGCCCGGGCTGTTCTTGATCTGGATGAGGATGAAATTGTAAGCAGAACCGATGGAAAAATTTCACGCGAAGAGGCAGAAAGAATTATTGATATCATTGCCTACGAATTTGAAGACGAAGAAGATTGATCGTACCTTTTATACGAGCTTTAATCCATTTTTTGAAAAACCGACGATAAGTACTATATGACCAAACCAAAACCAAAAAGGCTCTTTAAGGTTGCATCAGAATTTAATGTAGCCACCCAATCGATAGTTGATACATTGGGTGAACATGGATTTGATGTAGCCAATCGCCCAAATTCCAAAATCACCAACGAAATGTACGAGGTGCTGAACGGAGTATATGGTGATGACAAGGAAAAGAGCCGTGAGCACGAAAAAGCACGCGAAGAGTACGAAAGTCGTCGCAGTCAGATAATGGAAAATCGGAACGAAAGTGTAACGATCGACAATTTTCTGGAACCGATTGACGATCTGCCCCTGGAACCGGAAGAAAAATCACCGGAGCACGGCCTTGAGCCATTAGAAGAGACCGACGAAAAAGAGGAAGAGGCTGCTGAACCAGAGACTGATGCGGCAGAAGAGCAAAAAGAAATTAAAGAGCCCGATCCCAAGCCGGCTGAAGAAGAAATTATAGAAGAGAAAACAGAGATTTCTGAAGAGCCGGAACCTGAGCCGGAAAAAGAGAAAGCAGAGGAGAAGAAAGAAGTTAAAGAGCCCGAAGCCAAACCCGCTGAAGAAGAAGAGATTCCTGAAGAAACAGAAGCAACTGAAACTGAAGTAGAAGATGTAACCGAGGCGAAGACAGATCAGGAAGAGGCCGAAAAGGAAGAAGAGATTATCAAAGGCCGGGCCGGTAAATTGTCAGGTACAAAAGTTTTGGGTAAAGTCGAATTTTCCAGAGATAGCAGGAAAAAACGAAAAACCCGAAAACGGCGTAAAGACCGGAAGGAAGCCGAGGAAGCAGCACCTAAAAAAGAGAAAGATAAAAAGGAAAAAAAGAAAAAAACTGAAGATAAAGCACCTCCGAAGAAGACGAAGAAAAAGAAATCGAAGAGAAGTACACGTGTTGACGAAGAGGACGTAGAAAAGAAAATGCGTGAAACTCTTCAGCAACTGAAGAGTACCGAAACAGTTGGAAGCCGGCGCCAGAAACGCAGAAGGCAGCGAAAGGAAGAACGAGAGGAAGAGCGCGCCATGATGGACGAAATGGAGCAGCTCGAAACATCGGTCCTGGAAGTTGCAGAATTTATTACCGTGAGTGACCTGGCCGACCTTTTGGATGTTAAACCTACCGATGTTATTACTACTTGTATGAACCTCGGTATGATGGTTTCCATCAATCAGCGGCTCGATGCAGCTACCATTGAATTAGTTGCAGCCGAATACGACTTTGAGGTCGATTTTGTTGATGCCGATGAGATGATTGAAGAGGAGATTGAGGTGGAAGAAGATGCACCTGAAGACCTTGAGCCTCGTTCCCCGATTATTACTGTTATGGGGCACGTAGATCACGGTAAAACCTCATTGCTCGACTATATCAGAAAAACAAAAGTTGCCGCCGGAGAAGCAGGTGGAATCACACAGCACGTAGGTGCTTACGAAGTGATGACGGAAACCAACAAGAAAATCACCTTCCTCGACACTCCCGGCCACGAAGCCTTTACAGCAATGAGAAGCAGGGGAGCTCAGGCTACTGATATTGTGATATTGGTAGTAGCCGCAGATGATGCGGTGATGCCCCAGACCATAGAGGCAATTAACCACTCCAAGGCAGCAGGCGTGCCCATGGTTGTTGCTGTGAACAAAATGGACAAAGAAGGTGCCAATCCCGATAAAATTAAACAACAGCTTTCGGAGCACGGTGTCATTGTTGAAGAGTACGGCGGCACTACCCAGATAGCCGAAGTTTCTGCACATACCGGAAATGGAATCGACGACTTGCTTGAAAAAGTATTGATTGAAGCCGAACTGATGGAACTGAAAGCCAATCCCAACAGGCTGGCCCAGGGAATTGTGCTTGAATCGCGAATTGATAAAGGCAAGGGTACAGTTGCCAATGTACTGGTGCAGAACGGTACACTGAAAATTGGTGACCCTTTTGTTGCAGGCAGTGTTTTCGGGCGTGTACGCGCAATGGAAAATGAACATGGGGTCCGGCTTAAAGATGCAGGCCCATCCACACCCGTTCAGCTAACCGGCTTTGTTGATACACCCCAGGCCGGTGATAAACTCATTGTGCCGAAAGATGAAAAAACTGCCAAAGAAGTTGCCAATCAGCGGCAGCAAATTCGGCGGGAACAGTCACTCAGAAAAGTGAAACATCTGACTCTGGACGACCTTTCCAGAAGAATGGCACTTGGTGAAGTTTCCGAGCTTAACATCATTATCAAAGCAGATGTGGATGGTTCAATCGAAGCACTTTCTGGAGCTCTGCAAAAATTGAGCACAGAAGAAGTTTCAGTTAATATTATCCATACCGGCTCAGGTGCCATCACCGAATCGGATGTACTGCTTGCTTCAGCTTCTGATGCCATTATTATCGGTTTCCAGGTGCGTCCCACTTCTGCGGCAAGAAAACTGGCCGAAAACGAAAGTATCGATGTTCGCCTGTTCAGTGTTATTTATGATGCTGTTGACGAGGTTCACGATGCGCTTGAAGGCTTGCTTTCACCCGAAATCCGCGAAGAGATGAAAGGCATGGTTGATGTTCGGGAAGTGTTTAAAGTATCGAGAGTGGGTACTATTGCGGGATGCTACGTAACCGAAGGCAAAGTTCACCGAAATAATCCGATTCGAATTATCCGCGACGGTGTGGTGATTTACGAAGGTGAGATAGACTCTCTGAAACGCTTCAAAGATGATGTGAGAGAAGTACAGTCAGGCTACGAATGTGGTATCAGTGTTCAGAATTTCAACGACATTAAAGTCGGAGATGAGATTGAGAGCTACGAGGTGGTAGAATCTAAGCGAAAACTGGAAGACGCCCAATAACCGGATTCTTGTATTTCACGGAATTTCTTAACAGTATTCCCGAAGAATTGAGTTAGTGCATCGTCTTGCCTGCACATTATCAACCGCAACGTTCAAATCAAACCAGGTTACAGAACCATGAGTATTCGAACACAGAAAGTTGCATCGGTCATTCAAAAAGATGTGGGTGATATTTTACAGCGTGACTACCAGCCTGCAGGTACATTTATCACGGTAACCCAGGTGCGTATGACCGATGACCTCTCCATCGCAAAAATTTATCTCAGTGTATTTTCGCCAAATCGTGATCCCGCCCCGATTTATGAGCAAATTGATGAATACCAGGATGAAATTCGGTATAAACTGGCATCAAAAATAAGGCACCAGGTTCGCCGGATACCCGATCTTCTGTTTTTTCATGATGATACGGCCGAATACGTGAACAAAATCGAATCGCTGTTTGATAAAGTGAAGGAAAGCAGGGAATCCGGGAGCAAGAATAAAGGAGATGATTCTGGAAAAGAAGAATCCTGAAAAAAATCATACCTGATTTTACTGCATGCCAAAAAATGTAATTTCACTGGAAGAACTGCCGGTTGTAAGTAAAAAAAATCCGTTGCCTCACCGGTCGGAACAGTATGCAGAGGGTGCAGTAATACTGATGGACAAACCACTGCACTGGACCAGTTTTGATGTGGTGGCATTTATCCGCAACCGTATTCCCCCAAAAAAGGTAGGCCATGCCGGTACACTCGACCCGCTTGCCACAGGGTTGCTGATTTTGTGCTCCGGGAAAGCCACAAAATCCATTTCACAAATCCAGGAGATGGAAAAAGTATATGAGGCAAACATCCGTTTTGGAACATCAACGCCAAGTTACGATGCGGCTACAGAAACTGATGAGACTGCCGGATGGGAACACATCAAACCTGAAAAAATTGAGCAGGTTTTGAATGATCAGTTTACAGGCACCATTCAACAGGTGCCGCCCATGTTTTCTGCAATAAAAGTGGAAGGCCAGCGGCTTTATAAAGCTGCAAGAAGAGGGGAGAAGGTTGAGATTAAGCCCAGGCAAATCACCATTTATAGTATCGAAATTTTGGATGTTTCTCTGCCGGATATTACTATTCGGGTGCATTGTGGAAAAGGAACCTACATTCGTTCGCTGGCCCATGACCTCGGTTTGGCTCTCGGAAGCCGGGCGCATTTATCAGGTTTGAGGCGGACTGAAATCGGACGATTTAACGTTAATGAAGCATGCACACCAGTAGAGTTTAACAGGTTTAACGAGGGATCGTTTTATGGCTGATATTGTTTTTCTGAAAGATGTAAAAAGAGATACAAACACCGTTCTTACGGTTGGCACATTTGATGGTGTTCACGCCGGGCATAAAGTATTGATAAAACGGGTTATAAAACTGGCACAGGAAGTTGATGCCCGAAGTGTAGTTGTCACGTTTGATCCTCATCCCAGGGAAATTATTGAGCCGGGTGATGCCGGAATTAAACTGCTGAGCTCTCTACAGGAACGAAGTGAACTGTTAGCTGACCTTGGAGTGGATCAAATGGTGGTAATCCCTTTCGACCGTGATTTTTCACTGCTCACATCAGAACAGTTTGTGAAAGAAATTATCTGGGAAAAAATTGGTGTTTCCCAATTTGTCATCGGGTACGATCACCAGTTTGGCCGGGACCGCGAGGGAACCATTGACACGGTTCAGCGGCTTGGCAAGAAATTTGGATTTACTTCATTTGTTGTTTCAAAACAGGAGGTGGGTGATAAAACCGTCAGCAGTACGGCCATCCGTAAGGCAATACAGGGGGAAGGAGATATGAGGCTTGCGGCCAGTTTTCTGGAGCGGTTTTATATTCTGAATGGAACTGTGGTTCATGGTGATAAAAGGGGCAAAACCATCGGTTATCCCACAGCCAACATTCAGCCTGAAAATGAAAAAAAAGTAACTCCGAAAAAAGGTGTTTACGCCGTTTATGTGCGGGTGGAAGAAAAGTATCACAGCGGTATGATGAACATTGGACAGCGGCCTACATTTGAAGGTGATGTATATACACTTGAGGTGCATATATTTGATTTCAATGAAGATATTTATGGAAAAGATATACAGGTGCAATTTGTAGAACGCATCCGGGATGAAGTGGCATTTTCAGGAATAGAGGAGCTAAAGTCTCAATTAAAAAAGGATGAAACAGAAGCCAGGAAGATTTTAAACAACCATTCGCCAAACATTGCAAAATAACTGAAAGAAGCGTATTTTATTTTGCTTTGAACGATTAAAAAAGTCAGAATATTTAGATACTTAAAATGAGCATAACAAAAGAACAAAAAGCAGAAATTATTGAAAAATTTGGTGGATCAGGTGAAAACACCGGATCAGCCGAAGCCCAGATTGCAATTCTTACAGCCCGCATCAACGATATGACGGAGCATCTGAGCAACAATAAAAAAGACCACTCCTCCAGAAGAGGACTTCTAAAAATGGTTGGTAAACGCCGCAGGCTTTTAAATTATCTGCGCGACAAAGACATTGAAAAATACCGTGAGCTTTTAAAAGAACTCGGTATTCGTAAATAGGCATCTCTTTTGGCACGTTTATGTTACGTGCCTTTTTTTTATCCTCAAATATCAATACAACAGCAACCTGCTTTAGCGATATTTGTTTGAGCTGCCTGCTAAAAAAGGATAAACGATGAACGATAAAACGATAGATAAATAATAGATATGAAAGAAGATTTCAGAAGTGTAGAATTTGCACCCGGCAAAACAATCTCGGTAGAAACCGGACGTATTGCCAAATTAGCGGATGGTGCAGTAATGGTACGAATGGGTGATACAATGGTGCTTTGTACCGTTGTAAGTAATAAAGATGCAAAACCCGGACAAGATTTTTTCCCTTTAGTTGTTGACCTGCGCGAAAGCTTTACGGCAGCAGGTAAATTTCCCGGTGGATTTTTGAAAAGAGAGGGGCGACCGTCTGACGGCGAAACTCTTGCCAGCCGGTTGATTGACAGAAGTTTGCGGCCACTATTCCCGAAAGGATATTATAACGATACACAAGTCATTTGCCAGGTTTACTCATCTGATGGACAGAACGAAGCGGATGTACTTGGAGCGTTTGGCGCCTCGGCAGCCATCCACATATCCGATATTCCGTACGACGGCCCGATGGCCCAGGTAAAAATCGGCCGTATCGATGGCGAACACGTCATCAATCCGACCATTGACGAGCTTGAAAAAAGCGACATGGATGTGATTGTGGCCGGAACCGCTGAAAGTGTGATTATGATTGAGGGCGAAATGAAAGAGATTTCTGAAACAGAGATGCTCGACGCCATCAAAGAAGCACACAAGGCTATTGTGAAGCTATGTGAGTTCCAGGAAGAGATGAGAAAAGAATTCGGTGTTGAGAAGCGTGAATTTACACCCGAAGAAGAAGACGAAACACTGAAAAACAAAGTAGTTGAACTTGCCGATGCCCGAATTAAAGAGATTGTGGCAACCGGCCTTGGAAAAGAAGAATACAACGAGCGACTCCGGGAGCTGAAAAATGAAGTGATTGAAACGATTACTGCAGAGGAGGAGTATGAGGAAGCAGATGCCGATATCTCTTCTATGTTCGGTGATTTGGAGAAAAATGCTCTCCGGAATATGATTCTTGAGAAAAAACGGCGAATTGACGGACGGTCACCTGAGGATATCCGTGGCATCTGGACACAGGTTGGATACCTGCCACGATCGCATGGCTCTGCAATTTTTACCCGTGGCGAAACACAG